>ERZ1740060.221-NODE-221-length-43370-cov-24.590719_pt1 | contig 43370 bp, 31 predicted proteins | sample MGYA00581743_ERZ1740060 | MGnify/ENA primary metagenome ERZ1740060 (study PRJEB43018, sample SAMN04849235) | marine metagenome | isolation source: floating plastic debris | place: Pacific Ocean | collected 2008-08-27 | study: EMG produced TPA metagenomics... | reverse complement strand
AAGTCGTTGACCAAGCCTTCATTGACTGACCAGATCTATCCGCGGCTTGCTATACACAAGAGTCAATGGTATGGTCCGGTGCATTTGGTCTTTGGCCGCAACAACGTCAATGGTGAGTTCTGGGCCATTGTTAGTGACGCGAAAACGAGTCTGCAAACCTTTCAAGAATACGGCTGGCGCTTCGACATTGAGGAGGCCTTTCTCGATGACCAATCCAATGGCTGGAATCTACAGAAGTCAGAAATCCGCTCCGTCTGTGACCTTTCCAGGCTGTTCTTCATCTTGGCGCTAGCGACGCTCTATGTCACAGCTCAAGGCATCGCGGTTGTTGAGTCGGGTAGGCGGCGGTGGGTCGATACCCATTGGTTCCGGGGCAACAGCTATTTTCGTATTGGCTGTGAGTGGGTGAAGGCGGCTTTGCAGCAAGGCTGGCGCTTAACTCAGCAGGTGTGCTTCTGCGGTAATCGCGATCCGGAACCAGCGATGGCCTCGCGAAGGCAGCATCAACACAACAATCAGAGACTGGAATTCACCGTACGCTCCTTCGTCTACAAACCTGACTAACTTTTGTCAGTCAACCAGGGCCTGTGTTTAGGCAGGTATTTCTGTTGATAACGCGTGTGTTTGCTGATGGTCTTTTAACCACTCTTTTAGCCGGTCAATATAGTGAGCATGAGCAATCTCGGCAATATCGTTGTGCTCTGCGCCTGGCAATAGCCACAGCTGTTTAGGTGCCGCTGCCGCTGCCTGGAGTGCTTCGCTCATACGGGCTGGCACCGTAGTGTCTGCGAGGCCGTGGATCAGCAGCAAAGGGGGGGAGACGCTAGCGATTTTTGTGATGGAGTCAAACCGCTGGTGAAGCAGCCATTTAGGCACAATTCGACTGTAGCCAACATGATCCATCATGGCCGTCATGGAAGTGAAAGAAGCTTGGACAATGAGGCCAGCGGCTTGGGGTTGATGGTATGCCAAATCAATCGCGATCGCGCCCCCAATCGAATGGCCAAAAATCACGATGGCATCGGCAGGGATGCCCCGAGTTTCGACGAGATAGGCCCAAGCGGCGGCGGCATCGGCATAAGCCCGGCTCTCGTTGGGAAAAGGCCCCGAACTGCGGCCATAGCCTCGGTAGTCAATCACCAGTGCCGAGAGACCAGCAGCGAGCAGTGGTTGGGTCTGGTTTAGCGTATCGGCGACGTTGCTGGCGTTGCCATGTAAGACCAGAGCCGTTTTGGCATGGGGGGCTTCATGAGGCAGCCACCAGCCATGAATGTGTCCCTCGGCCACGGAGATCTGGATATCTTCGTAGGCTAGGCCAACAGAGGCGGGCGTGGTTGTCGGGGCCGGTTGAGGATGAAAAATCAGGCGGGTTTGGCCCCACCAAAGGGCCAAACAGAGCGCTGCGTAAGCGATCGCTCCCAATCCCAACAGACCAAAAATCAACTGTTCCATTGCTGTCTCTGACTATCCGTTGACATCCGTCCCTCACGTCAGCGTACCCGGTGACGAGATTACCCGCGACCGGCAGCCGTGGATCATGTCCCATGTAGTATTCGCAGACTGGCTAGGGCAGCTAGGTCAACTGAGGGGACTTTTGGTGCCAGTCGGTGGCTTGCTCATAGGCATAGGCCATCTCAAACAGCGTTTGCTCTTGCAGCACGTTGCCAATGAGCTGCAAGCCGATGGGCAATCCCGACTCGTCGAAGCCACAGGGCAGGCTGATGCCGGGCAGACCGGCCAGATTAACGGGAATCGTCATCAAATCGATCAGATACATGCTGAGGGGATCATCCACCTTGGTCCCAGCTTTAAAGGCGGTCGTCGGCGAGGTGGGGCACACTAGGGCATCCACTTCTTGAAAAGCGGCTTCAAAATCCTGTTTGATCAGGGTGCGAACTTTTTGAGCTTTTAGATAGTAAGCATCGTAATACCCGGCCGATAGCGCGTAGGTGCCAATCATGATGCGACGTTTGACCTCTGGGCCAAAACCGGTTGCCCGCGTTTTGGCATACATCGAGATCAGGTTGCTGTCGTCAGCGCGTACCCCGTACTTCACTCCGTCATACCGGGCCAGGTTGGAGGAGGCTTCGGAGGGCGCAATGATGTAGTAGCTGGGCAGACCATAGCGAAACCGCGGGCAGGAGATCGTCTTGACCTTGGCGCCGAGAGCTTCAAACTGGGCGATCGCGGCTTTCACGGCCTGATCAACTTCGGGATCGAGCCCTTCGCCGAAGGTTTCTTGAATGATGCCAATCGTCCGGCCCTGGCAATTTAATCCTGGCTGCAGATTTTGCGTATAGTCAGGCACTTCGACGTTGAGGCTGGTGGAATCTTTGGGATCGTGACCCGCGATCGCCTGCAGGACGATCGCCGCATCTTCCACCGTGCGGGTGAGGGGGCCAATTTGGTCAAGAGACGAGGCAAAGGCCACCAGTCCGTAGCGAGATACCAAGCCATAGGTGGGTTTGAGGCCAACGACGCCGCAAAAAGAGGCCGGTTGACGAATCGAGCCCCCGGTATCTGACCCTAAGGCGACAGGACATTCATCGGCCGCCACGGCCGCTGCTGACCCGCCCGATGAGCCACCCGGCACACAATCCGGATTCCAGGGATTGCCGGTGACCTGATAGGCGGAGTTTTCGGTCGAGCTGCCCATGGCAAACTCATCTAGATTAGTTTTGCCCAGCGCAATCACCCCTTGCTCAGCGAGTCGCTGGGTGACCGTTGACTCATAGGGGGGCACAAAGTTGTCGAGCACCTTTGAGGCACAGGTGGTGCGAATGCCCTGGGTGCACAAATTATCTTTCAGACCCATCGGAATCCCTTCCAACAGGCCGATCGCGGCACCGTCAGCAATTTTTTGATCCACCGCTTGGGCTTGGGTCAGGGCCTGATCGGCGGTCACCGTCAAAAAGCTGCGCAACTGGGGCTCCAACGTTTCGATCCGACTCAAATAGGCTTGGGTGATCTCAACCGCAGAGCGCTCTTTTTGCGTGAGTTGACGATGTAACTCGCGGATCAACGACATAACTGGCCTCAGAGGTGATGGATAAAAAGGGCCGAGGACATGCCCCAGCGAGTGAGCAGGTGAAGCAGTCCGGGCGATTGCGGCTAGCTCCCCCGTCATCGATCGCCGAAACGCCATCGAGTGTGAGCTGAAACTCGCTCTCAAACCGGCTCAATCAGCGATGACTGCGCCACTAGCCTACCAGTATAGGAAAGGACGGCACCGCTCACCGCCGCACTGCTGAAAATTGCCGATTATGAGCTCTGGCCCCGCCGCGCACCTCAAATTCTTGCCCTTGAGCGGGGTAGAAATTCGCGATCGCTCCACCCGCTAGATCGCGTTTTAGAGAGCAAACATCGCACAATTCAACAGTATATCTACTCAATAAAGGGCAACCTTTCCCCTATTTTGGTAGTCAGCAGGACACTAAAGCGACCATCAAACGCGATAATTTACCCAACATCCAACCGTATTCTGGGGAGTCAAGGCACCGGTGTTAGGAGAGAGTCTAAAAAATACGTTTTCGCAGCGTTCCTGGAACACTCCCTGGGTGTTTGGGGTGGGTTTTCTATCGGGCTTTGTGGTCGCCATCGCGATCGGCGGGCTGCGACCGACATTCACGGCGATGTGGCAGCAAAGACCATCCTCCGGTGAAATCAACCCGGATGAAGCCAGCGCGCTGGCGGCGGACCCGGCGAATGACCCGGCGTTAGTGCCGTCTGAACTGACCCAAGGCATGGGCGATCTCGCGCCCTACTTTACGGTGGTGCAAGCGGCCCGTCTCACGCGCGAAAGATTGGCGATGGAAGCCGCCGCTGATGCCAACTTCCAACGGTCTAAAGAGCTGGCCGTACAGAGCATTGCCGTGCGGGATGCCGGTCGTGAAGATAATGAAGAGACCCTGGCCGAACTGCAGCAGCAGGAGTATCTGTGGGAATCGGCTCTGCGGCAGCTCGATCAGATTTCCCCCGACTCGATATTGGCGGCAGCCGCCGCTGAACGCCGGGCAGGTTATGCGGCCATTCTGAGACCAGTCGCGAAGGATATTGACCAGCTGCAGTCGGTCTTTTTAGCCGACATCGCCGAAGCCACCGGGCGGCCTCGCGCCATTCGCATCACGGTCTGTCATCTTTCGGGGGAATGTCGCGACTACCGAGGCGATCAGCCACCGGCCAGCCCGGCCAGCCTGATCAAGCTGCCGGTGGCAGTGGTGCTGATGAAAAAGGTGGTTGATGAAGAGATTGATATCACCGACTCGATGTATGTCGAGCCTCACAACTGGACGGAAAATGCGAACGGGGCCAAAATCTACGTCCGTCATGAGTATCCCATCCGAGAAGTGATGGTGCGCATGATTAAAGAGAGCAACAACATTGCCACCAATCAGCTGTTGGATTATCTCGGCTGGGACTATATGGACAACGCCCTGCAAGAGATGGGCTACGAACAGACCAAAATTCGCACGAAGCTGATTGGCGATCGCACCGCCCCCACTCGCAACCGCGCCGTGGGTCGCAATGTCATGACGAGTAATGAAGTGACGGAGATGATGCGGCAAGTCTATACCTTCTCCAGTCCGGGCGCTGATGAAATTCTCGATGCGATGGTCGGTCAGTATGACTGGGAGTTTGGCTATACCGCAATTAGTCAGTTGAGGAGCCAGCGGGTGGCTTGGATTGGGGAAAAGACCGGTCAGAATTCCAAAGTAATTGGCAGCTCAACGGCGGTCAAAATTGATGATGAACGCTACGTGCTCACCGTCACCATCGATAACAGTGGCAATCAAAGGATGCTGCGAGAAGTAATTGGGGGGGTCGTGCAGCACATTTTGGACGATGGCCATTTAGTGCCGGTCAGTCGTTAGGGCCCATTGACGCTTAGCCTGGAGCTTTGGGTTGTGGATTGCTGACGCGCTGCAAAGAATCGGCCTAAAATATTGGCAAAGTCGGGCTTTTCTTGGAATTCACTGTTATCATCATTGGCGCTTCTACCAAACATGTTTCTTGAATTTGTTACCCGCAATTTTTAGGCATGTTTTCTCCAGGCTTTGCGGCAGACTGAGGTCGCCGATTCTCGTCCGATACCCCAGACATCAAAATAATGGTCAACGCAGCGTCTAACTTATCTCCCGAAAAGCTGTCAACTAAGGCACTGGCAGCAGCGGGGCAATTTCGGGCGATCGCGCTGTGGCTAAATGAGCCGCTGATTCCCGAAAAAATCTACGCTCAAGTGAGCCAAGATAAGCGACCGGGCTGCATTCGCGTCATCGTTGAGTTTGAGCGTCAACCCTTACAAAAGCCGCTGACTCAATTTATTTGCCATCTGATGTGGCAGCTGAATTCCCCCCTGATCGAGGGCATCCATCTGCTGGCGCGACCGGTGGGCGAGCGCCAGCCAGTTTGGCAGCAGCGAATTCGGGTGATGACCCCCGCCCTGCGCGAACGGCTGCAGCGAGAACAGGGCAAAGGCTCTGCGGCAGCAGTCATCCCGCCCACATTGGCCGCCCGCAAGTCAGCGCCGCGCTTACCCGGTTTGACGGCGCGGCTGTTAACCGGTCAGCTCAAAACGCTACGGGCCTCCATGCTGACCGGGTCGGCGGTGGCCGCATTTGTGTTTGGCTGCATGATTGAAGTCGTGATGTCGAACCGGCAAGAGCCTGCCCTGCCCTTTCAAGCGCCGGCCGAGACCAGTGCCGAGGTGCGATCGCAGCCCTCAAACATTCCCCCATCGGCTCCTGCCCGCGAGCCCCAGCTCCCCGCGATCGCTCCCGAGCCAACTGTGTTGATCGATCGCCAGACGCCGGCTCAACCGCAGGGAGCTGCCACTGCAGAAAACGCTGCCATTTCCTATCAAGTAGAGCCCGAGCGCGAGCGGCCGAACGTGGTCAATGCGGCCCTGGAGCCGGTCGGAGTACTCAAGCATGAACGCTTACCGGCCCCCCAAGACCCCACCGTTACGCTGCTATTTGGCGGCGATGTGGATTTGGATGGCCTGCCCTATGCGCAGTTAGAGCAGGATGGACAGCTGCTCTCCGGTTTGCCAGCGTATCGTCAAGCCGACGTCGCGATGGTGAATCTGCAAGACCCGTTGGCGGCGGCGGCCACTTCCCTCGAAGAAGAATTGTTAGAGCGGCAGCGACCTGAGGCGATCGAGTTGCTCAAAGCGGGCGGCGTCGATGTGGTGAATCTGACCGGCGACAAGTCGCTGTCCTTTGGGGAGCAGGGACTCGCCGAAACCTTGGATACGCTTGATCGCAACGGCATCTTTCGGGTGGGGGCCGGCCGCAGCGAGCGCGAAGCGCGGCGTCCCGAGATTATGGATGTCAAGGGTCAGCGCATTGCCTACCTCAGCTATGACCGGGATTTCACCCTGGCAGCCGATGACTCGGTGAGCGGCGTCAATGCCGTCAACATGCAGGACATTGTGAGAGACATTCAGGCGATTCGCGATGAGGTCGATTGGCTCGTCGTCAACTATCGCTGGTCAACGGAGCCGCCCCTCACGCCGGCCGAATCACAGACCAATTTGGCGCGTCTGGCAATTGACCAAGGCGCTGATCTGGTCGTGGGTCATCATCCGCATCAGCTGCAGGGGGCAGAAATCTATCGGGGGCGACCCATTGCCTATTCTTTAGGCGATTTCGTCTTTGGCACCAGTGCTGAGGCCCCGACAGCCGAAACGGCGGTATTGCAGGTCTCGTTGCGCGACGGGCAAATGAAAGTGGAGCTGATTCCGGTCAAGGTCAAAGACGGCCAACCCCAGCCCGCGAATGCCACCGAAGCGGCGCAGGTGCTGACCAAAATCCGCGCCGCGTCGAGCGAGTTTCAAACCCCGATGCCCACCTCCGTGGTGCTCAACGCGGGCACCGGCGTTCCTACCGAGGAGACCGCACCGGCAGGGGCCGATTCGTTCACGGGTGACAATGAGGAGGATGCCTCCCCCTTTGACGCCAAGGAATTGAGTCCAGAGACGAAAACTGCTCCCGAGGCGGCTCCCCCGCCATCTGAGACTGCCCCATCGCCACCGGCCAGTGCCCCGACCCCGTCGCCCTCCCCGTCGCCCGTCGCTGAAGACGAGCTGCTGGATATTGAGATTGAGGCCATTCCCGAAGACTTGCTTAAAGAATGGGGGCCGAAGGACAGCCCTAATACCATTTATGAGCCAGAATCAGCGCTGCCTGAGAGTCTGCGCGTTGCGCCCAAGGAGAGCCCAGCGGCTGAGCCGAAAACGATCGCCGAGCCAATTGTAGAAGATGAGTTGGCCGCACCGTCACCGGCCCCAGCGACCGCTGTTGAGCCGACAACGTCATCCCCGGAGCCTCCCGAGGCGATTGCCCCCTACAGTGAGCCCCTCGTTGGGCCAATGAGTGTTTTATCGGAGCCCCCTGCCGTCATGAAACCTGCTACCAAAGGAGCCACCCTAGCTCCGCCCCCTCAAGCGGGCATGCCTACTAGTCAAGTTTTTGAACCGCTGAATCCGGTGCCGCCCAGCGCCCCGGTGCCGGTGACCGTCGAGATTCAACCCGTGGCGGTGAGCAACGTATCTGAAGCTCATTAAGGCTGAGCGATCGCGCCTCTGCTTTCCCCGCCCCCTGGCTGTCACGATTATGATGGCTCAGGGAACATTTTCGATGCTGGGCAAGCGCTGGCTGAGGCGGCCTTTTTATAGATTGGCCAAGCGCCCGAAGGGGCTGCTGAACCACTGCTGAGAGGGAAAAAAACCAGATTTGGCCGACTCCCCATGCCGCCATCTGAACCAGTCGCTAAAAAAGAGTTGCATTGTTAGATTTTTGCGATACGCTTTGGGCGGAATCTACCGCATCTGAATTGCTCTGTATTCCTCGATGTCTGAGTCGTTGCTCTATGTAGCGATCGCCGGTGTATCGCGTTTCTCGGGAAAGTGACAATGAACGCCCCTATTAAATCTGATGCTCAACGATATTCTGTGGCTGGCGCGGTCGGTGCTGCCGCCCCCGGTAGCTACTCACCGGCGGTACCGATTTCGGTGTATCGCGAGCTCGCGACAGAACTGAAGCTGACGCAAACCACCCTGGATGCTCTGACCCAACAAAACCAGCAGTTGCTGCGCCAGAACACGCTACTGCGCACGGAAATTCAGCGGTTTGTGCAATCAGCCGAACAGCTCGGACATTTCGCTGGGATTGCCCCCCCCGCCGCCCCCGCTGCCATACCGAACCGCGTGATAATCGAGCGCGAAGAGCCCTCCACCCGTTTCGACTTGTTTGCTCAGCCGCCCGTCACCCCTGCCGCTCCCAAGGCGGCCCCGGCTGAGGCTGCCGCGCCGGTCGCGCCGCCGGCGGCACCGCCCGCCGCGCCCCAACCGGCAGCGTCCCCCACGACCGAACGGCAGCCTCAGGCTCAGGCTATTGTGCCGCAGCCGAAAGCTCGTAAGCGCGATCGTCCTAAGTCCAATCGCAGCAAGGTGAACAAGCAGAAGCTGTTTACCGAACAACCTGAAGGCATGCGGCCGCTCAGCAAGGTGGCTTCACGGTCTGACATGGGTAACTTGTGGCTCGCGACAACGATTCTACTGGTAGTCGTTTCGGCCTTTGGCGCGGGTTTCTTGATCATGCGACCGTTGCTCAGCCGGTAGCTCAGACAGCGGCGACCCATCGCTGTTCACCCTAACTTCATCGCGACTGTCAAAATCGCCGTACTGGTATTGCTGTTGTCTCCGCCTGAGGCTCAGTGTGCCGGACGGCGATTTTGTGCTTTCACTGGTTCCCCTCACCGAGTAGGATCAGGGAGTTGAGCAGTGGGCAGTAGGGGCGATGAAATTTGTGAAGATGCAGGCGATCGCGCGGTGTGTTGTCCTCAGTTTCTTGCTGTTTGCGCTCTGCTTGGGGGGCGGACTGTCGCCCGCCTATGCGACCAGCTACGACCGGCAAAGCCTACGCATGTCAGATTTTTCGAATCGAGACCTGCGGGGTGATGACTTCACGCGGGCAGATCTCGCGAATGCCGACTTGCACAATGCCGATATGCGGGGTGCCCGCCTGTTTGACACCACCTTTAGTCAAGCCGACATGACCGGAGTCAACATGACCGGGGCCACCTTAGACAGCGCCCGCTTTATTCGCACCAATTTGACAAATGCCATCCTCGAAGGGGCTTACGCCTTTGACACCGACTTTCGCGGGGCGATTATTGACGGGGCTGATTTTACCGACGTGCTGCTTGACCCCAAGGTCAATGATCTGCTCTGCGACGTGGCTCAAGGCACCAACCCCGTGACGGGACGCAATACGCGCGATACCTTGTATTGTCCGTAGTTGCGGATCAGGCGCGGCATCACTGGCAGAGGCGCGGCTGGGCCGGTTCACCCCGTCAATCCGACCCTGGGTGGAGGTTTCTCGGTGCCAACTTAACTTAAGTTAATATCTAATCTATTGCCACCTCAGGTAGAGTCGCCATGACTGCTGAGCCACGTGAAAGTGCGCGCGATCGCATCGTGATTATTGGAGCTGGCTTTGGGGGCTTTCAGGCTGCGCAGTCGTTGGCAGGCGCAGCAGCTGATGTTTTACTCATTGACCGCAATAACTACCACACGTTTATTCCGCTGCTTTATCAGGTGGCGACGGCCCAGCTAGAGCCCAGCTTGGTAGCCTATCCCATTCGCACGAAATTGCGCCGGATGAAAAACGTGCGATTTATGCAAGCCCAGGTCGAGCGCATTGATTTTGTGAATAAGCTGATCGATACGGGCTCGAACCTGATTTCCTATGACTACCTGGTGATCGCCACGGGCACGCAGTCGAGCTATCACCAAGTGCCGGGTGCCCCGGAACACAGCTTTTCGCTGAAAAGCCTGGCGGATGCGATCGCCCTACGCCAGCATCTGTTGGCCTGTTTTGAACAAGCGGCCGCCACTCCTGATCGAGAGCTGCAGCGTCAACTGCTGACCTTTACCATTGTGGGCGGTGGGGCGACGGGGGTTGAAGTGGCCGGAGCCCTCGCCGAGTGGTGGCGCGGTGCCGCCCAGCGAGACTTTCCTGAATTGGTGGGGCTGGGGCGGATGGTGCTGGTGCAGTCAGGGGCCAACCTGCTGCCAGAATTTTCACAACGCTTGGGCAACTATACCCACCGTCAGCTCACCCGACTTGGGGTCGAAGTGCGCCTCAATACCAAAATAGCGGCGGTCACCGCTAGCCAGGTGAAGCTGTCAAACCAAGTCGCGATCGCAACGGCGACAGTGATTTGGGCGGCGGGTACGCAAGCCGCCCTGCCGGCCCTGGCTCAGCCTCTAGAGTCAGCCCCCCAAGGGCAGCTCATGGTGAACAATACGCTGCAGGTGTTCGAGCAGCCCAACGTTTATGCCATTGGCGATGTGGTGCATCACGCCGCGCCGGGTTCCGCACCCGCCAGTGTGGCCCCCGCCGCTCTCCAGCAGGGCGTCGCCGTCGCGCGAAATCTGCGGCGTCAGATGCGGGGCCAACCGCTGCAGCCCTTTCGCTATTGGAACAAGGGCCGGTTAGCCATTGTGGGCGGCTATGGCGGCGTGGGTCGCATCGCTGGCGTCAATTTTGGTGGTTTTTTGGCCTGGTTGATGTGGCTATTGGTGCATGTCACTTATCTGCCGGGGTATCGCAGTCGTCTTTTGGTGTTGCTGACCTGGGTGCAAAACTATGGATTGGGCGATCGCGCCCTCCGGCAGCTTTTACCCATGACCAAACCGCGATGAACTTGCCGGTTTAGCAGCGGGGGGACGCCGGCGGATTGATTGCCTTGATGCCAGACGGAAGATTTAAGGCTGAATTAAGGCTAAGGGAAATCCGTCAAGTCCTGGTTGGCTACGGCAGAATATATCGGAGGGCGATCGCGTCATCGTTTGGCGACCCGTCGGCACTGATACTGTTGCACACTGATGCTCTGAAACCAGACGCCAAATCTGCCCCTGAGCTCCCTGGCGTTGCCCAGCTGACATCGGGAGTCCCGAATCCTCAGAATTGGTCTAGCTGCCCTCTCACACCACTACCGCTCTATCTGCTATGAAATATCTTCCCCTAGTTGCCCGCATCGCTTTGTCTTTAGTCTTTTTGAACGCTGGCATTCGCCATCTCCTAGGTTTTGGTGGCTTTGTGGAGTCGATCGCCCAAACGCTGCCGCTGGCACCAGTGTTGGCAGCCGGTACGGTGATCTTTCAGCTCTTGGGGGCGGTGTCGCTCATCGTGGGCTATAAGGTCAACATTGGCGCGACGTTGCTGATTTTGTTTCTGATTCCGGCGACGCTGGTTTTTCATAATCCAATTGGCGATCCGAGTCAGATCAATCCGTTTCTCAAAAACCTGGGTCTGGTCGGCGGATTGCTCATGGTGATCTACGCCGGGGCAGGAGCCCTGAGTCTCGATGGTACGCCTTCGCGCTCGGCCCAATATGGTGACATGAGCCCTTCTGAATGACTGCTGATACCTTCTCTCGCCACCACCGGGTGGACGAAATTTTCCGCGCGATGCTTACTTATGCCCGTCAACTCCCCCAGCGCTCGCGCCCAGCTCACCTCCCAGCCACTTCGACGCCTATACTGAGCGGGTTTGATGGCCATCCTGGCCGTTCCTGAGCGGTCTAGTTGAGGAGCCGCAAACAGGTTGGGTGGGGGCAGGCTAGGAAGCCTACTCAACGGGTTTTCTTTTTCGATCAGGTCGTCTAAAAATCGAGATCAACCTTCCCCAAGATCCAGACACCGCGCTTGTTTTCGTTCACCCCACCGCTGCCTTGCAGACGCATAAACGTCACGTGTCTGCAAGGCAGCGGTGGGCGATCTCTAGCGTTATGAGTTGGCGATCAAGCCACAGGGCGATCGCCCTCTCTCCCCAGCTCTCTAGCCCTCTCCCTCCCCGGCCTCTTCTGTACTAGGCTGTCTGTGGTTCACTAAAGGCTGTGGGTGCCCAACGGATAGTCATGTCTGAATCTTTGCTGAAAAACTACATCAATGGCGAATGGCAGCTTTCGAGCGCTAGCGAACAACAGCCGGTCGTGAATCCGGCGACGGCAGAGGTGTTGGCTCAGGTGCCCCTGTCGCCCGCGAGTGAAGTGGAGCAGGCAACCGCCGCAGCGGTTCAGGCTTTTCAGACCTGGCGGCGAGTGCCGCCGACGGAGCGCGTACAGTGTCTGTTTCGACTTAAGGATTTGCTTGAGGCCGCGGCAGATGACATCGCGCGGCTAATCACCCAAGAGTGCGGCAAAACCCTGAAAGAATCGCGGGGCGAGCTGCAGCGCGCGATTGAAAATGTGGAAGTCGCCTGCGGCATTCCCACCCTAATGCAGGGCACTTATTCGGAAGACATTGCTCGCGGCATTGATGAATTTATGGTGCGGCAGCCGCTGGGCGTCGCGGCGGCGATCGCCCCCTTTAACTTTCCTGCCATGATTCCGTTTTGGTTTATGCCCTACGCGATCGCCTGCGGCAACACTTACCTCGTCAAGCCGTCAGAAAAAGTGCCCCTGACGATGCAGAAAATTTTTGAACTGATTGACCAGTCCGACTTTCCGCCTGGTGTCGTGAATCTGGTGAATGGCGCAAAAGAAACGGTAGACGCGATTTTGCAGCATCCCGACATTCGCGCCATTAGCTTTGTGGGCTCGTCGCCCGTGGCGCGATACATCTACGCCCAAGCCGCCGCCAACGGCAAACGGGTGCAGTGTCAGGGCGGAGCCAAAAACCCTGTGATTGTGCTGCCCGATGCAGACATGGAGATGACCACCCGCATTGTGGCCGATAGCGCTTTTGGCTGTGCCGGGCAGCGCTGTTTGGCCGCTTCGCTAGCAGTGACTGTGGGCGCCGCTCGGGCCGACTTTACTGAGGCGATCGCGGCCACGGCGGCGAGTCGTATTACCGGCAACGGTCTGGAAGCTGACGTGCAAATGGGGCCGGTGATTACAGCGCAGAGCCAAGCGCGGATTGAAGCCCTGATTCAAACGGGGGCGGACGAAGGGGCCAAGGTACTGGTGGATGGTCGCCAGCCTGCGATCGCGGGTCTGGAACAGGGACACTTTGTCCGACCCACGGTGCTGCAAGACGTGCCCACCGAGGGCGAAATCGCCCGCACGGAAATCTTTGGCCCTGTGCTCGGTCTGATGCATGTGTCAACCATTGACGAGGCGATCACGCTGGTCAACCAAAGTCCTTGGGGCAACATGGCCTGTCTATTTACCAGCAGTGGGGCAGCGGCGCGCAAGTTTCGCTATGAGGCGGAAGCGGGCAACATTGGCATCAACATTGGGGTGGCCGCGCCGATGGCGTTCTTTCCTTTCAGTGGCTGGAAGGAGAGTTTCTTTGGCGATCTGCACGGGCAAAGCGCCCATGCAGTGGAATTCTTTACCCAAACGAAGGTGGTGGTCGAGCGCTGGCCCAAGGAATGGAGCCGCCAGTTCTAAACCGGACGAACGGGTGGAGGGGGAGTGGCGATCGCCCCTAATACTGACAAAATTATCGCTTGCTAGAATCGGCTGAACCGCTTGCGCAGCAGGGAGGACGAAATGGACGACCCAGCGATGGGGATGGTCTGTGGCTTTTTAGACGGCACGATCATTTCGGTTGAGGGCGGCTACCGAGTTTTACAACACCCGAAACCGGCTCGCGTGTTCGATCGCATTGCCGATGCTCGCTGGTTTTTGGCCGTCAGCTTTTGCGACGCGTGCCCGGCTCCGGCTGGCATTCTCAACCATGAGGGCAAGCTGTCGTTTCAAAATGAGGCGGCGCTGACGGTGGGCGAAACCGCGTTTTTGCCATTGGAACTTCGCAAAGCGGTGTTCGACACCTGTCTGACGTTGAGTCCCGGCGAATCGACGACATCCACAATTCACCCCAGCCAGCCACTGGTGCAGGTGTGGGGGTTGGAAATTGACCCGCGCTATGGTCGCATCGCGATCATCCGCACGCTGACCCCAGCCATTCAGAACTAGGGATTGACATGAGAAGAAGTCTATTGCTGGTGATATTAGGACTGCTGTGTTGGCTGGGCCTCACCGTCAGCAGTCTCGCCCAAGGTACGAATATTCGCCTGGAATCGCGGGTCGATCGCCTGGAATCGGAACTGTCGCGGGTGCGATCGCAAATCACGCGGCTAGAAGCCCAGGTGTCAGGCCGCTCGCTGCCGCCACCCACATCACCCGCTAGCCCCGTCGATGGCCTCAATGAGCTGTCGCTAGAAGAGCAGTTTGATAATTTGGCCACGCTGGCGATCGAGATCAGGCAAGACCTGCGGCAGCTCGAAGAGCGGGTGACTCAGCTAGAGTCAGATTGAAAGCGTAGTTCACGCACCTAACGGTACTTTTTCAGTAGCAGGTCAAGCTTCTCCAGAGTCGCCTCGGGCGCTTGGTCAAGGGGCGTGATGATGGCGTATTTCAGCGCGTCGTGGGCGTCGGATGGGGGGGGTGAAGTTGCCAGCGATCGCACCACTGCGCGGATGACATCCTGGGCGTTTTGGGCATTCTTTTGCAGGTTGCCAATCACCATCTCGACGGTGACGCTGTCATGGTCAGGGTGCCAGCAGTCGTAATCGGTGACCAGCGCTAGGGTGGCGTAGGCGATTTCGGCCTCGCGGGCCAGTTTGGCTTCGGGTAAATTCGTCATGCCAATCACCGTCGCGTCCCAACTGCGATAGAGGTTCGACTCCGCCTTGGTCGAAAAGGCCGGGCCTTCCATACAGACATAGGTGCCACCGCGATGCAGGGTGACATCAGGCAAATTGAGCTGCGTCGCGGCATCGGCAATCACCTTGGCCAACGCCCCACAGACCGGATCGCCAAAGGCAATGTGGGCGACAATGCCCTCGCCAAAAAAGGTGGAGACGCGGTTTTTGGTGCGATCGATGAATTGATCGGGCACCACCATGTCCAGCGGTTTGGCAGCGGCTTTAAGAGAACCCACTGCCGACGCCGAAACCAGGTATTCCACCCCGAGCTGCTTCATGGCGTAAATGTTGGCTCGAAAGGGTAATTCGGACGGCATCAGGGTGTGATGGCGACCGTGGCGCGCTAAAAAGGCGACCCTTGCTCCCTCCAACGTGCCGATAATCAGAGCGTCGGATGGCGGGCCAAAGGGCGTCTCCACTGACACTTCCTCCACGTCAGTGAGAGCCTCCATTTTGTAAAGGCCGCTGCCGCCAATGATGCCAATTTTTGCCTGTGCTGCCATGGAGAAGCCCGTCTTGCTCAACGCCGTTGATTGTAGCGGGTTGTCCGCTGTCGTGGGGGGATATTTCACCACCGAATAAATTCTGGATTGCCGGCAGAATGACCCCTGACAAGCTGATATGGTTTGGCAAGCAGCCCTGCGGTGCTCCTGTTTTCGCGCGTTTGGTGACGTTCCGTTATGACCGACATTCAAGCTTTTTTAGACCAGCTGTATCAGCGATATCAAGACCTGAACGTGGGTCAGGTCGCCAGTTATATTCCCGAGTTGGCCAAGGCGAATCCTGATTACTTTGGTATTAGTGTCGTCACCACTGATGGCCGCAGCTTTCATGCCGGTGATGTCGATCAGCAGTTCACCATTCAGTCAATCTCCAAGGTGTTTGTCTACGGTATGGCGCTGGAAGATTGGGGCCGCGATCGCCTGCTCGAAAAGGTCGGCGTTGAGCCTACGGGCGACCCCTTCAACTCGCTGATTCGCCTTGACGAAACCTCCCACCGACCCGAAAATCCTATGATTAACGCGGGGGCGATCGCCACCACCAGTCTGATCAAAGGGGAGAATCTCACCGCTCGACTGAATCGCCTGCTGGCCATGTTTCGGCGCTATGTCGGGCAAGACGTCTATGTGGATATGTCTACCTTTTTGTCCGAGCGAGCCACGGGACATCGCAACCGCGCGATCGCCCACCTGATGCTCAACTTCGGCATGATTGGCGACGATCTGGAAGAATCCCTCGATCTCTACTTTCAACAATGTGCGCTGCTGGTCACCGGTCGAGATTTGGCCACGATGGCGGCGGCGTTAGCCAATCAAGGTCAGCATCCGCTCACCTGTGAGCAGGTGTTGCAGCCCCAATATGTGCGCGACATTCTCAGCGTCATGTATACCTGCGGCATGTATAACTTTGCGGGTGAATGGGCGTTTCGCGTCGGTCTCCCGGCGAAAAGTGGGGTCTCTGGCGGATTGATGGCGGTAGTCCCGAACCAGGCCGGGATCGCGGTCTACTCGCCACTGCTTGATAGCAATGGCAACAGCGTGCGCGGCCTCAAAGTGTTCGAAGCGCTGTCCCAGGAATACGGCTTTCATGTGTTTGATTTGGCCATGGGGCATTGCCGATTTCAGCAAAGTCTGTCGCCCCAGCCGTCTACTTCAGAGCCTTAGGGGCCAGCAATTTATCCAAGCCGCGATCGCCGGCGATTGCCCGCCCGTCAGCTAGGGAGGGTGACAAAAACAGCGGGCCAGAGGACTAAATTTTTGTAACACGGCCACTAGTTTTGCTGGGGGCTGTCCAACACTAATCGCGGTCTTGGGGGATCGGTCTGGATTGCCCTGCCTGGCCGTAAACCAGGGTGGGCATATACCGGCTGGCGGGTGCAGCACCCGAGACCGCTCATGATGAATTATTCAAACAACACTAATGAAATTCTTGTTAACAGTTCTGCAATGGATATTTTCGCTCTTCGCGGGAAGCGTTATTTTGGCTGGCCTAATCAACGGCCCAATCTGGGTGGCCCTGGTGGCTCTCTTGGCATTTGTGGTGGTGTTCCCCCCCATTCAAAGAAAGCTCGAAACCAAACTGGCTTTTCTGAAACCCAAGGTGTTGAAACTACTGGCTGGATTCATCCTCACGATTGTCGCGTTGATGATGACCCCCGCGAGCGCTAAAGCTCAACTCTGTCAGGCACCTGTAGCAGGTAAATGTGCCCAACATGAGTCAGAATTGAATGTGGATCAGGCCGAGTCGGCCTATGTCGTGGCTCGGCTCCCCAACGCCTCAGCCGGACAAGAAGCCACTCTGGAGTTGACCTATGTCGGCAGCGAGGGCAACGCCGAGGCGGCAGATACCGAGGCAGCTAATCCGGACGACGACACCCCGCCCGCTGATGATCCGGTGGCGGCTGACGGCGAGGCGATAGACCCTGAGGCCGCAGAGGCAGCAGCCCCTGACACCAGTGCGAGTGCAGTCGTGTACACCGCTACCCAGGGTCTCGCCGATGGCCAGGCTCAATTTGAGTTGCCGCTAGCCAGTCTCCCGATCGGGGCCTACAGTATCGGCATTGTCGCGGGAGACGACGACGTCACCGGCGCTTTTGAGCTGATTGGCAACCCGCCCCGACTCAACAGCGTCGCGGTGTGCAGCGCTTTAGCACACGACACCTGTGCGAGCAGCGACGGTCATTATTTAGAGGATTCTGTTGAGACGATCTATGTGACGGGAGCCCCCCAACATATTCGCTCGGAGATTCCGGTGACGGTGGGCATCAGCTATGTATCTGTGCCCGGTAGCAGCAGTGTTTTAAACACGGTTTCGACGACGCTGAGTCCTGGTGCGACAGAATTTAAGGCGGAGGTGCCGCTGCCCGCTCTGGCAGTGGGTAGCTATGAAGTGAGCCTCTCGTCTACGTCTCAAGATTTTTTAACCCAAACTGATACGTTTGCCGTTTGGCCGAGTTCTGACACTTTGGCCTCAGCTGCTAGTGGCACGCTGTCGGATGACACGACTCAGCTATCGAGCCTTAAGGTGTGTGAGAAGACCCTAACGCCTGAGGAATATGAGGCCATCATCAGCGAGCAGGGGCCAGATGAACTGGAAGCGAAGCAGAGCGATCGCTGTGGGGAAGCTCCAAGCAGCTTTGCGGTGGGGACTCAAACCGTCAATGCCGATGTTGAAATCGGTAGCCGCTTTAGTCGTCCCGAAGGCAACTTGCCCCTCACGTTTATCTGGCGCTACTCGCCGGAGCAGAACACTCCCTTTGTTGAAATCGCCTCTGGCACGGTCGATGTGACGCCTGACACGGGCACCTATTTGTACACGTTGACGGCTGGCGAAGCGGGATATGAAGCGGGCAATTACGATCTCATTGTGTTTTTAGGCACCAATTCGGCGCGCCCGCTGCGATATTCCTTCGTGGTGGAATAAATTATCTGAGTTCGTGAGCAAGATAGCCAGGGCTTTCTCCCATCGATTGGGAAAAAACCTCCCGAGGAGAAACGTCACTCCTGTTCTACATCTGAATGGGGGGTAGACAGATGTTCCCGAGAGGCGGGCACCGGCAAGAAGTGGAACGGGGGCTGTCTTCCCGGAGCCCCGGTCAACTATAGTTGCTCAATGTTCTCCATCTGCTTGGTTAATGACTCGGAATTTGTTGGCTCCCCTAGCGGCTCCCCAGGGCGCTTTGCGAATCGCGGCGCGATCGCTCCCCACCACTGGCCCCTGGCTTTCCCTGGTGATTCCGACCTTTAAAGAGCGCCACAACTTGGAGCCGCTGGTCGAGCAGTTGACCCAGCTACTGGATCGTCGTCTGGGTGGCAACTATGAGCTGATCGTGGTCGATGATGACAGTCCTGACGGCACTTGGGAGCTGGGGCTGCAGCTGACCCGCCGCTATCCCGCCTTGCGAGTGATGCGCCGACAGGCAGAGAGCGGCCTGTCTTCAGCGGTGATTCGTGGTTGGCAAGTTGCCGACGGGCAGATCTTGGGCGTCATCGATGCTGACCTGCAGCACCCCCCCGAGATTTTGCTGCAGCTGCTGGCCAAAATGCAGCACGGTACTGATCTGGCCCTGGCCAGTCGTCATGTGGAGGGTGGGGGCGTCAGCGAGTGGAGCCTGCTACGACGCACCCTCTCGCGCGGCGCTCAGATTTTGGGGCTCGTTGTGCTGCCCGAAGTGGTAGGGCGCGTGTCTGATCCCATGAGTGGCTATTTCTTAGTCCGGCGAGAGGCGATCGCGGGGCCAATGCTCAACCCTAGAGGGTACAAAATCCTGCTGGAGGTCTTAGGTCGAGGCCACATTCAACACATTGCCGAAGTCGGCTACGTTTTTCAAGAGCGCACGGTGGGCGAAAGCAAGGTCAGCTGGCGACACTATCTTGACTACCTACAGCATTTACTGCGGTTGCGGCTGCATCGTCGTCTGCCCAAACGACGCTTGAGCTTGCCCCTGCGGCGCTTTTGCCAATTTGCCCTGGTGGGCTTCAGCGGCCTATTGGTAGATTACTCCGTGTTTTATCTGTTGTTCAGCCAGTGGGGCGTCGGCCTCACGACGAGCAATGTCTTGTCGGCCGAAGTGGCCATTCTTAATAACTTTTTGTGGAACGATGCCTGGACGTTTGCGGACTTATCGCAGCGGCAACGGGGCTGGCAGTGCCGCCTCCAACGCTGGCTCAAGTTCAACCTGATTTGCTTGGCGGGGCTGGTGCTCAATACCCTGATCGTCAACCTTTTGTTTAACCTGTTTGGGGTCAATGCTTACCTGGCTAAGCTGGTGGCGATCGCCCTCGTCACCCTGTGGAACTTTGGCGTTAACCTGAAGCTCAACTGGCGGGTAACCAACGTGCAGAAATAATCCCCGAGCTGTGACGCTGGCCAGTCGAATCCGGTGGATGTGCCGACATCTCTAGCGCTCACCCAACCGACAACATCAAGCTGACAGACTACGAGTCCCGCCTGACAGCAGTCTTCCGGTTACCCCGTGCACTATGAATCGTGCACCTTAAACCTCAGGCATCGCGAGTCGTGGCCAGCGCCATGCGCGCCGCATCGATTGGTCAATCAGCGGCCCGCCCGCTTAGGATATGACGCCTCAACTCGCACGCTGCGCCCCGTTTGCGCTGACGTGGCCGCCGCCGTCGCCACCTGCAACGCATAGAGACTCTCGGCGAGGGTCACATAGAGCGGTTTGCCTTCCAAAAGTGCATCCAGCACGCTAGCGGTGTCCTGGGCAAACAGACCCCGACGGGAGCCGACTTCAATGGGCGTTTCACCCGCCGTTGTGATCAAGGTGCCAGCTTCCCGATCAAAGGTTAAGGCACCGCGATCGCCTTCCACTTCCATCCACCGTTGTGATCGCCAAGTCTGTTCTCCTTTGGCGTAGAGCACTTCGGCGATCACCCCGTTAGCAAATCGCAACTGAGCGGTACAGCGGCACTGTTTGAAATATCCTGTGAAACCGACTGCGGCGCGATCGTCGTACTGCAGCTGGCAGAACACCTCATCCACCGCGCCAAATAGATTGGTCAGACGATGCACTCGCGACAGTGCGGCCACCAGGGGAAAGCCAAACTGCTCGACGCAAAAAGTCCATTTTTGCGGCACCGGATTTTGGGGTACGGCGGTGGCATAGCGCACATAGTGGGGGATCCCCACCTGCGGCAAATGGGCCATCATCGCTTGGTGCAGGCCCCCCAACAGCTCAATGTGCTCCACATGCAGCAGCAGATTCTGCTGTTGGGCCAGGGCGATCGCCCGCTGGGCTTCGTCTGGGCAGAGCGCTAGCGGATATTCCACCACCACCGCCTTACCGGCCATCAGGGCGGCCTGCACGACGAGGCCGTGGTCGCAGTTGATGTTACAAACGACGACCAGATCGATCGCAGCATGCGCCACTAAGTCTTGCCAAGTGGGGCAGACCGTTGGAATGGTCTGGGTCTGGGCAAACGTGTGAGCCGTCTCAACCCGATGCCCCCATACGGCCACCACTTGAGCCCGATCATCGGCCTCAAACGCGGCCGCTCTGGCCTTGGCGACAAAGCCCGTGCCGATCAACCCAACGCGCACCGGCTGCCCGGTTCTCTCGTCAAAACCCATCGCTGCGATCGCTCCTCTTGAGGGTGGCATTGCGGCCAAAGCTAGTCTGATTTTAGAGGGTTTTGTCAGAGCTGATAATAACGCCAATAGGCCCAGTCAAATTCAGCATAGAACCCAAGCCTCAAGAGCGCACAGGGCCTTCGAAGATACACGCATAAGAAAAAATTATAGATGAGGGAAATCTGATAAAACGCTATGCCTTCTGGAGGATAGGAATGATCCTGAAATCAATCATAGATAGCCTTGAAACTGCCTGTACTATAACGGTTCAAGGGTTTTTATGAAGCGTATTGATAAGACGGAAAGTGAAAAATAGGATTTTCGATTACGAATCCCATTCAATCGTTAGAGGGATTTGTCCCACACAATACAGGTTTTCCCGTAGTATCGAATAAGAAAGCAAACTTAATTAATCGTGTCTCTATTTTTGTTCGCGACACAGTGTTAACAGTTTGCTGAAATAACGGTTCCCATTTTTGTTAAGAGGATTGCAGTATGGCATCTTACAAAGTAACTTTAGTCAACGAATCCGAAGGTTTAAACACCACGATCGAAGTCGCTGACGACATGTACATTCTCGATGCGGCTGAAGAGCAGGGCATTGATCTTCCTTACTCCTGCCGTGCTGGCGCTTGTTCCACTTGTGCCGGTAAGATCACCGCTGGCGGCATTGATCAATCTGATCAGTCCTTCCTCGATGACGACCAGATTGAAGCAGGCTTTGTTTTGACTTGTGTCGCTTATCCGACTTCCGATTGCACCATCGAAACCCACAAGGAAGAAGACCTGTACTAAGCTGCTGCTACAGCTAGGACACATTACTTGTGAGAGCGAGAAGCCATCTACGGCTTCTCGCTTTTTGTTTATGGGCTGGTCAACTGACATAGATGCTCTGAGGCCCGCCCATGAATCTGGTTTCGCTGTGGCTAGGTTCCCCTAATTTCCGAGCTGGTTTGGGGAGTCCATGGAGAGTCAGGACAAAATGCCTAACGAAAATTCTTGCTTCCCTGGCTGAGGGCTGGCTATCTTTGCGCTGGTCGAGGCTAAGGTACAGAGCTGGTTGACTGACAAAAGTTAGTCAGGTTTGTAGACGAAGGAGCGTACGGTGAATTCCAGTCTCTGATTGTTGTGTTGATGCTGCCTTCGCGAGGCCATCGCTGGTTCCGGATCGCGATTACCGCAGAAGCACACCTGCTGAGTTAAGCGCCAGCCTTGCTGCAAAGCCGCCTTCACCCACTCACAGCCAATACGAAAATAGCTGTTGCCCCGGAACCAATGGGTATCGACCCACCGCCGCCTACCCGACTCAACAACCGCGATGCCTTGAGCTGTGACATAGAGCGTCGCTAGCGCCAAGATGAAGAACAGCCTGGAAAGGTCACAGACGGAGCGGATTTCTGACTTCTGTAGATTCCAGCCATTGGATTGGTCATCGAGAAAGGCCTCCTCAATGTCGAAGCGCCAGCCGTATTCTTGAAAGGTTTGCAGACTCGTTTTCGCGTCACTAACAATGGCCCAGAACTCACCATTGACGTTGTTGCGGCCAAAGACCAAATGCACCGGACCATACCATTGACTCTTGTGTAGCTTGACGTATTGGAAGCACCGCGCCGCGCCAGGGGCAAAGTGAAAGTCTTTTAGTTGATGCCACCCTTTGTGAGCTCGCCAAATCCAGGCGGTACTCTTGAGCCGAATGCGATAGTGCCAACCCAGTTGCTTGGTCACGAGGCTCATCAACTCCCTATGGACAAAGCCTCTATCGGCCAGCAACACCACTTTGATGCCAGCCGGTAGATAGTGAGCGGCATCACTCAGCATCTGTTGATAGTCACCGAAGGCGACCGAAGCACTCGGATGCTGCAGGACTCGCCAAGCGAGCGGCAAGGCGCGGCCACGATGAACGACTGCCAAGCGAATCAGGCAGTACTCGTCCCAAAACAGCGAGGTATCCAAACTAAGGTAGAGCTCAGCTTCCTGCCACTCTGCCAGCACTGCTTGGATGATGAGTTTGTAGAGTCGGTGAACGTTGATGCGGCTATTGCCGAGCCATCGTCTGACTCGTCTTTGCTTACTTTGAGCGTAGTGCCCCCGGCATGGAATGTAGGCAGTCCATCGTGTCAGATTGACTTCGCCGGTCTGAATCAAGGCCGCTACCATCGCTAGACACGTCGTTAGGTGACTCAGGTGTGCCCAGTGATCACCTTGACCCAACCAACTCATCAAGGCATGGTAGAGGCGGGAGTTTTTTTCACAGCATTCTTGAGTTTTGAGGGGTATCTGATTCTAGAATGCTGACTCCCTCTTCTCTAGCTCTGTTGACCTACTGGCAAGCGCATCAGCGATTCTATATACATCTTTTGTCAGTCAATCAGACACAGGCCTGTTCTGGAGCCGTAGAGCAATTCAAACGAGTTAGTTCCATTCAAAGGGCTGGTTTCGGGTTCCGACGATTTGCTGGAACTGTTCTAGCTTTGCAGTCTCTAACTCGTCTTTCCAGCGCTGATCTAACTTAATTGTCAAATCCATCTCAGAATAGTAGCTGCCATGAATCTCTTGCGTGGCTTCTGAGACAGGTTGCTCTCGATAGCGAGCAATCAAGGCCTTGGCACTACGACTACCCGCAATGTAGTTATGATCGTGCTTCCAATATTCCAGCATTTCTGGTTCGAAGGGGATGCCCAGAAAATCGCAAACCCCTTGCATCGTCTTGGTAGGATTGGTCGCCAGGGCTTCATATCGCACTTGCATTCTGCGATCGCCTGCCACTAACCCGTAAACGTTCTCAGACGCTTCCAGATTGTTAAGCCAGCGCTGGCTGACTGTCTCTACTGTGAGGTTAGGATAAGCGCGTAAATAGGAGTTTAAAACAGCTCGACCATCGCGCACTACATGAATCACATAAGCATCCAAATGACCTTGACGAAATTCACGAGCGTTGAGGCGTTGCGCTACCCAATCCGGATATTTACTCGAATCAATTAGCACAGGTATCTGAATTCGATTGAGCAATAACGTGTACGGATTGAGAACGGCATCTTGCCCAGTAATTTCTCGCAGCCAACGGTCTATTTTCAAGGGAATCAGTTGGTTCAACCGATGACCACTCAGCCCCAAAGCCAATTGTTTAGCATCCTCGTCGCTAAAGTGATCTTGCCAAAACGTTCCTTTGGAGGATAGGTCAGCCACATCAAAATTGCGGTTATGTATTTCTGGCAGCTTACTTATCTCACCGAGAGAGAAGCCTTGAGAGTGGCTTCCCAACATCAGATCTAGCATTGTCGACCCAGAACGACCAATGCCCAGGATAAATATAATCTTGCCAGCTACACTCATGATTCTCTCTTGATAAAATTCACTTTAGTGCTTTAACTTTCTGGGAAATACGCTCCCAAATACTTATTTTCCTTACGGGCGTTAGATTTCTTAAAGACTCAGAGACCGTCTGAAATCGATATGACTGCCACAAATCCCAATAAGGGCCATCAGGTCTCATCGGACATCCTGCCCAGTGAAGATATCGCAGTAGGCGATCGCCATCGTACAAAAGATGTCCTTTCTGTTCAAAATGCGAACTCCCTGCCCAACTACCAGGCTCATTAGAATTTGCCTGAGCAATGTTGACGCGTCGCTCTGTTGCTTTTAACACCAGATAGTTGAGGACAGGCTGGTCGGTGGTACCAGTAGAAAAGTCAAAATATTCTCGATGAGCAGCACATTCTCTTAAGAGAGCTAGCATTTCTTCATAGGCAAAAGTTCCTTTTCGCCCTCCCCAAAATCCGCTATTAAAAATATCTTGAAGCTCTGCTTCACTAAAGATAGATTTCTCTTGTACTACTGCAGTAAAGACTTCTGCTAATCCACGCCCTTGACGCTGAAAATCACAGCAAAAAAAGTCGGCTTTTTCAAGATAGTCTAAGCTATTTTGGACAGTTTGAAAAAGCAGGATATCAGTATCAATGTAGACAAACTCATCTAAAGGGCCAAACCAGAGACTTAACTTGCGCATCTTGTTAGGCAGCTTGAGAAAATCTCGAGGAAAAATTTCGGCAATATCTTGAGTAAGTTTGTCTAGGAATTCCAAGTCTGGAAACAACCGAATATTGAACTGATCCTTGCAAATTTCCCAAACCTGATCATAATTTTGATCAAACGGAACCATGAATACAGGGATATCTGGATCTTGTAAACGCAAGCTCGTGAGGAGTGCGATAGCTTGATCAAAGACGCGATCGTTTGCAACAACATAAACACCACGAGTCATTCTGGATTCACTCCTAAATATCGTTCAGCATCTAAACTTGAACCTAAGTATATCCATAACTTGAATTCAACTTTTCTCGAACCAAATTATCCATAAAGTTCACGACTTCTGAAGACAGCTCTTCTTTATAGCCACCGACTTTCCCCTTCCTCACCTTTAGGGAGTTTTGATCAGCCAGGACTCCACCCTGGATAGCTGAAGTTTTCAGAACCCCTGCCCTCACTTCAGAAGAGCCTTTGGCCTCAATTGACCGCATATTCTTAAAGGATGCATATTCTACCGCATCGGCAATAGTCTCAGGCTCAGCTTCGATCTCCAAAAAATCCAGCACTCTCGTTAGTTCATATTGAGTATTGGCTCTCATATCTTCATATCGAACAACGAGCAAACCTGCTAATTCACGGCTATTCTGCCACCACAAGTTGTAGTCTTCTATACATAACAAAAGCTCAGGGCTCTTCAAAATAAAATCGTTGATATCCTGATAACTAGAATATTCATGCTTGTGCTGATGATATCGAGAGACCAGGGCATCTCGTGGATCACGAACTAACAGAATGATCTTCTTAGTCTCGTAAGAACCAAATTGCCTATATCTTTCGTGAATTGCCTTGATTGATGGCAGATTAGGATTAAGTTCAGAGAAAGAGTACAGATAATGTAGATTAACCTTTTCTACGTAATAAGTGACTTGCATCACTCGCCCCAGAAGAATTCTCAACCACGTCCGACCACAATTAGTCTGAGAAATCAACAAATAGTCTGCAACTTCTCTTTCTCGGTAATGCTTATCTATCTCAGGCTCATATTGCCTTCTCAGCTTTCGATAGGCTCGCTCTAGTAAGCTATAGGTTGGCTGATGAAAATCAAAAATAAACTTATTTATTTTTCTCATGGAAACATAATCTCTCTATTCGCCAATGTCTTTTAGATTTACGGATTTTTTAAGCAGGCAGACCTCAGCAGAAGAAAGCCACAAATGCTTTTAGCCATTACCAAACATTTTTGAGAATTTTCTTTTGAGCTTTTTTGTCATAGATAGAGGCGGCGATTGGTAGGATCTGAGGGGTTCATTAAAATCCGGAAAATCCCCTGGAGTGTTTAAGTATCGATAGTGAAGAAAGATATCACGATAGGGAAAATCCAAATTCTCCCCTTGGCATAAGCGCTTAAATATCTTAGAAGAGATTCCAATATAGTGTAAGTATGTCAATCGAACTCCTTTATCAAGCAAGTAGCCATTTTTTTGTTCGAAATGAGGAGAAGTCACACAGCAGCCAGTAACTTCTTGCTTTGCCAAAGTTTTTGATAGATTGCAAACGTCTATCCCCAACTTCAATGTCATATAGTTGACAATTGATTGATCGGGACCGTTATAGTAGAGAATTTCTGCTTCTTCCTTAAGTTGCTCGAGTAGCCAATCTAGCTGACTCTGGCTAAAGATATTACGCTTCGAGGCGTACATTCCTGCACAAAAAATGGATTCTAACTGGCCTTCAGAGAAAACATGCTTCAGCTTGGAAGAACTAGCATCAAAAACATGAGTGATATCTTTATATTGAAAGTCGTAAACAACCCAATCATGGTCGTTTAGTTTATCAAAAATAATATCCAGCTCATTTAAGACCAAGGTATCAGCATCTAAGTAAATATAGCGTTCAAAAAGGCCTTCAAATGCACAAAATCGCCGGTGCATCCCCATTCTACTGACACCTTCTAGGCCTCGCTCTTGCCAGTCCTTTATGGCTGCAGGACTGTGCTGCCAGATCTCAGCCGAAAAAGCTTCCCATCGCTCAATCAAAGCCGCATCGTCAAGCAAGCTGACTTCATCACATCGTTCAGCATACTGTCTAGTTCTATCAAGGCGGTCATCATAGGGAATGATGCAAATAGGGTACATCTTCTTAGTATTGACTCTGATGCTATTGACCAAAGCAACCAGTTGATCAAAGACAACATCATTGGCCAGGATATAAATACCTTCATTCATGATTCATACCTTTGAAAAATCAAGCCAGATTTGATTACACCGAAATCGAATATATAAAATCAACTGGAACAAGCAAGAAGTGTAAAAGAATCAATCGCTTTGACAGTCTTGACCAATCGTTCAAAGGAGCTTCTGGAATCACGCATCGGCGTCGGTGATTTTTGAGGTGGAGTCCCCTAGGATTTTCTATGGCTGATGCATAGAAGAAACGTTGGCTTATCTGCATGTAATTAAAAAAACCTGCACAAACGGGATTCGCTCACGGCGCCTGTTTCAATTTTCAGAGATTAAAATAGTCGAATTGAGCACAATTTCACACGAGGAATCTTACTTATTCAAGTTTCAATTGGGGCAACTTTCATCAGCCGAGAGCACACAGCTAACACCAGACTAAGACGAGGTGAGCTGGCTACTGGCCGAGGGCACCATCCATCGAAGGTGAAGCTATAGGCAGCTAACGATGCGCCTCATGCTCGTCAGTAGATTTTCTGATTTCCCCATTTCAGAATACCCAAGCCATCTATCCTCTAACGCTGCTAATCATGGCTCTCGTAGTACACCTTGGAAGATAGACGCTGTTTTTCTAAAAGAGGTTCAAGAATCTTGACGCGACAAACTTTTGCGCTCTGATTTATGACCAGGTGTACTTTGATCAAGTCACGCCAGTTTGCTGAACGGGGAGTCTAATCAGACTAGTAATCCGACTGCCGCCCCCGCATTCTGTAGGGCCTTGCCCTTCTCGAAAAGTATTCTCAGCATATTGAATGCCATGGTGGAACACTATTCGGCAGCGGCATTGTTGGCTCACGTATTAAAGCGGCAGCGTTGCCCAGGCGGCCGATCGCAACACAGTCAAGGGGTCGGTGTCTTCTGAGGTCTCGTCAGCTGATTGTGCACTGGCATAGCTCAAATCGTTAAATAAGGCTTGGGCCATCTCCAACGGTTCCGGCACCGTTGACCATTGATCGCTCAGCGGGCGAAACTCTGGAGTGCGGATGGCTTTCCACGTTTCGGTGAAGGGGTGGGTCGCCGCGATCGCAAACACCGCCAACGTCGGCAGCGGCTGCAGCGAAAAAGCACTATCTTGCAGTTGGGGAAACGTCACCGCCTGCCGAGCCGGTAGGCGACTCGCCTCGGCGATGGTGCCGCTGGTGGGCTCACTGCCGTCAGCCACACTGGCAGGCGGACAATACACGGATAATCGACTGTTGTCAGCCACACTGATGATGAGGTAATACAGCCGCACCGCACCGGAGTTGAGCAGACACAGCTGAGTCGGTTCATCGAGATTGCTCAGCGCGCGCGCTATTGATGATAATCGCTGAGGCTTGGCGGCATCGGCGCTAGCTAGTTGTCGCGAGCGCAGGGTCTCTTCGAGCAGCCAGAGTTGACCATTGGGCGCGCGCGTTTCTAAGGTGAGTCGGAGCGGCAGCTGGGAGGCAACTGTATTCACCGTGAGCCGCAGCATTTTGACCGCTAACAAACTGCGCAGCGCCCCGTGCAGGCGGCTGACGGCGGTTTTTACGGCTTCTTCATCCTCCGCTGCGGTCCCCGCAATCAAAGACCCTTCAGGATTAAACAGGGCATACCCAGGCTGGGCTGAGGGGGCGACAACATCCTCTGACTGCTTGGCCGCAGATGCCTCTTCGTCTGCAGTCAGCTGGGCGACCGAGCGGCGAATAAACGTACCCTTACCAAACACACAGTCCACTGTTTTTTCGCCAGGGGCCGTGGTCGTAATGTACGGTAGGCCGGCGAGGGCGCTGGTGGCATCTACCAGTTCAATTCGCTCGAGGATGGGGTCGAGGGCAATCGTCAGCACAATCTCTTTGGGAAACCGGCGCTCGATCTCCACTAACGGCACCCCAACTGACAAGTCTTGAGGAGCAATCAGGGCGGCTTTGGCCTGCAATCCCACCAGCGTTTTAACGGTCAACGTACCCTGGGGCAGCGCGGCCGATTGAGGCAAGGTCGGCAAAGGCTGCAACTGTAGCCCCAAATCACAGTAAGGCAGCAATATCGTCGGTAGCCCCCCGAGCCACAAAGTAGCCGTGCGGTTGGGCATGTCAATCGTTTTAATGACACCGTGGGCAGCAGGCTGAGGCAACCGCCCCGATAACAGGGGTAAACCTTGTTTTTTGCTGGCCTGTTTGCCCAGCAGTTGGGGAGACTTGTGAGTCCCCGTCCAGGTCGATAATTTGCGATCAACGTTGTAGATAAACCACTGCTGCTTTTGGGCCGGCAGACTCGTCCAGAGTTGCTGCGTCAAGGCATAGGTAAACAGCCCGGCGCTAAAGCCTTTCCAGCTGCCTTCGAGAACGGGTGTACCGGTCAAGCCCGCCCGCAATAGATAGCCTGGCCAACTAGTTGCCAGCTGAGCTAACGGTTGATGGGGCTCAGTAAGACGAGTATCAAAGGGAGCCTGCCAAGCCCCGAGGGGAGTCACGAGGCGCGATCGCACGCGAAAGTTACCTCGTAGCAAGGTCGGGTGAGCAACCGTACCCGCATCGATCACCGTCAGTACCTTGACGCCTTTCAGCCCCCGCAGCAGCTGAGCGACGCTTTCTTCAAACAAATCTTGAATGCCCGCTGACGCAGTAGACGGTAATTGGCTGTCGACCGCCACCAACGTCGGTAAGCGACCGGTCGTGGCGGCCCCTGACGACAACTGCACCTGACCGCCTAACCCACTAAAATGCACCACGACCGTATCGCCCGGCTTCGCCTGAGCCACCAAATGCCCTTGAATCGTTTCCAGAATCTGGTTAACGGTGGCAGTTTCGTTCGTTAATGTAACAATGTTGGACGGCAAAACGCCAAAGCGACTGGTCAGCAGCTCTCGCTGCAGTTCCACATCCATCAGCGCACCCTGCAGGAAAGCAGAGCGCTCAACCGGGTCCGCCTGTCGCACCCCAGCAGGATAAGCGTTAATGCCGATGAGGACGGCGAGACAACGATTTGACTCAGCGAGGGCGGTTTGGTAAGCGGCAGACCAGCCCGCCAAGGTCATATCGGTAATGCCGAGCACCGCTAGGGCAGCACTCAACCGCTGCAAAAAATCTCGTCGTCCCAGCATCACCGCAGGGCAATCCCTTTTCTAGACTTCTTGAGCGACCCGCATGGCTCGCGCCAGTTCGGCAGCCACTTCAGGGCGAGAAAACTCAGGGGGGGGGAGTTCACCCCGACGCAGCATCTCACGCACTTTGGTGCCCGACAAATGCACTCTCTCTTCGGGTTGGCTAGGACTGGTTTTAGTCGTTGCCATCGTGTGGGTGCGAGTGCAGTAAAAAGCATGCTCAAACTTTAGGGGAGTGATACCCAGCTCGTCAGGTCCAAACTCCTCAAAGATATGCTGAGCATCGTAAGTGCCGTAATAGTCACCCACCCCAGCATGATCACGACCCACAATAAAGTGTGTGCAACCATAATTTTTGCGGACGAGAGCATGGAAAATCGCTTCTCTAGGGCCAGCGTACCGCATTGCTGAAGGGTTAATCGCTAAAATCACCCGATTTTGCGGAAAATAGTGCTCCATCATAATTTCGTAGCACCGCATCCGCACATCGGCGGGAATATCGTCTTGCTTAGTCGCCCCGACGAGGGGATGTAGGAACAGGCCATCGACAATTTCTAGAGCGCATTTTTGAATATATTCATGGGCGCGGTGAATCGGATTGCGGGTCTGAAAACCCACCACAGTCTTCCAGCCCCGCTCAGCAAACATCACCCGAGAGACAGCGGGATCAATCTGATAGCTGGGAAACAGCGGATGCGGATCGCGCTCTAACAACCACACCGGCCCGGCCAAATTGACGGCACCTTGTTCGTACACCACTTTGACGCCGGGATGCTTTTCTTCATCGGTGCGATAGACGTTGATCGCTTCTTTGGCTTTGTCGTAGCGGTATTTTTCAGTCAGTTCTAAAACCCCGACAAATTCACCCTGGGCGTCATCGAGGCGAATTAGGGTGCCTTCTTTCAGGGGCTCAGCGATCGCGGCATCCACCGACAAAGTGACCGGAATCGCCCACGGCAGGCCATTAGCCATGCGCATGTCAGTCACTACCGTATCGTAATCGGCACGCCCCATAAAGCCGTCCAGGGGGCTAAACCCGCCGATCGCAATCATGACTAAATCAGAAACGGCGCGCTCATCAAGCACCACACGGGGCATCGATGCGCCCGCTTCCAAAAAGTTCTCACGAGCTTCAGGGGTGGCAATGCGGTGAACTAGGGTGCCCCCGTGGGCGCTATTGATTTCGGGTGTCGTTGTCAAAACATTGACCTCTCAAACTGCACAGTAGTCGCGTTCAATATGCCCAATCACGGGATGGCAATCGGCATTTACACCGAGAGAGCCTGAGCGACTAAATCATTCTTCGGCTCGACTCGTTTGTGCCAGGGCCGCCGCCAATCGGTGCTGCACTGGTAAGGGCTCAATGATGCCCCCCCCTAAAACCCGATCGCCGTCATACCAGACGGCCGCTTGGCCAGGAGTCACCCCAAACTGCGGCTCATCGAACACGACCTTAACTCGCGCCCCTGCCGAACTCATTGAGGCTACCTCCGCCAGGGGCCAAATCGTCGCGGCGACCGCTGCCGAACGATAGCGAATTTGAACCGTTGCCCGCAGCGGCTCTGAGGGCGCCACTATCGAAACCCAGTTGACGCGGTGGGCAGTACAGTCGGGATAGTTGACACTGGCCCGATCGCCCACAATCACTTGGTTCCGTCCGACATCCAGAGCGACCACATAAAGGGGATGCGCTGCGGCGATGCCCAAGCCTTTGCGCTGACCGATAGTGTAATGATGAATGCCCGTATGACGCCCTAAAACCCGCCCTTGAGTATCGACAATGTCTCCCGGCTTCGGGGCGAGATATTTGTCTAGAAAGCTGCCCATTGAGCCATGTTGCTCGACCAGACACAGGTCTTGGCTTTCTGGCTTGGTAGCCGTGTGCAAGCCTAACTCACTGGCCAGACGGCGAGTTTCCGCTTTAGTTTGCTCCCCCAATGGGAAATGCAGCGACGCCAACATCTCCTGGGTCAAGTCATAAAGAAAGTAAGACTGATCTTTGTTGCGATCAATTGCCCGCAGCAGTTCGTGACGCTGGGTGTCGGGGTTAAATTGCACCCGCGCATAGTGGCCCGTGGCGATCGCGGCGGCCCCCAACTCGGTACGAGCGTAGTGGAGCATGGGGCCGAACTTCACCGAGCGATTGCACTGTGAGCAAGGCAGCGGCGTGATCCCCGCCGCATAACCGGCGACCAGATAATCCACAATGTTGCTCTGAAACGTTTCGCGACTATCCACAATGTGGTGGGGAACGCCAAGCTCTTCACAAAGTTGAGCGGCATCGACCATGCCTTCGGAGCAGCATTGACCCTTGCCCTTCATCAACCAAAGGGTCAGACCAATGACGTCATGACCTTGATGATGCAATGTTGCGGCGGCTACAGAACTATCGACCCCGCCGGAGAGGCCCACAACAATTTTGCTCATCTTCAAAAAAGTCTGGAAATTTTCTATGAATGTAACTATCCTAGGCTAGCATTCGCCTCGACTGTTCGTAGGAAGGCCGAGGTCAGCCCGAGATAATTGGCAATTTGTCTGTCAGCCCTCTGCCTGTAAAGCCTTTGCGCTTGCTATTGACTGGCGCTCACCGCTAGCTAAATTTCAGGATATCGGCCCGGCCAGACTTAAACTTTGCGAATTAGCTCCCACAGCCCCCCTGTGACAGTGCCCTCTCGCCATCAGCTGCAAGCTGAACCGGTCATATGAAATTCCCCCTTTGGCTTACATCACGTTCGACGACTCTGCCTCGCTCTATTCATCATGTTCGTCCTGCCATCTCAATGGATTCCAGGGTGCGGCTCTTGGGCTGTGGCCTCGCAGCGGCCACGCTGGCCGTCGCGATCGCTCAGCCGGGCTTGACCTCATCAGAATCAGCCGCGCCGATGATCGCTCAGGCTTTGCCCACACCGCTGCCCCCCTTACCGGCTAACAGCGGCGTGTCCTCGACGACCGGTGAACAATATTTGGTGCTGATCAGCGGCAGCAGCGATCAGTTACTGCAACAGGTACGCCAGGTCGAGCCAGGGGCCTTTGTCAACTTTGTTGATGGCCGCTCCGTCATTCAGGCTGGGCGCTTTAGCTCCTATCAAAACGCGCAAGTGCGGGCCGATGAACTGGCCAACTTTGGCATTGGCGCTGAGGTGCAAGCAAATACCTTTAGCGGGGCGCCGATCGCCGGGGCAGCGCCCGCCAATTACGATTTGTCCTATCCCACAGCGGCACCTACTGCCATTCCGGTGAACTCGGTGGCAGCAACGCCCGCCTCCATCGAGTTTGGTCAGGCTGCACCGTTTCAAACGGCTCCCGCGTCTTCGGCGGCCTTCCCGCCGGCTTTTCCAACCACTTCACCGTCAGGGTCCGCAGCACCGCCCCTGACCGCACCGACCATTGTGAATGAGTCGCTGCCCTCTGGTTACTATGTCGTGGTTCCTGCGGGCGTGAGTGAATTATCGGGCATTGCGCGCGAACTGGTTGCCCTCGGCGCGCCGAGTAGCCTGGTGCGGACTCGCACGGCTCCCCGTGGCCCCCACGTCGCTATCGGACCGTATGACGATCACGGGATCGCTCAAGAATGGAACGGCTATCTGCGTGATTCCGGCTTTGCGAGTTCCCGCGTTCACTTCGAGTAAGTTCGCTGACTGCGAAGCCGCTGGCTGAGCGATTGGTGAGCGGAGACAGGCTGGGGCTCCCTGGCCGCTTGCTCCAACTGGTAAGCGCTTAAACCGACAATCGTTGAAATTATGATCGGAGTGGTTGGGGGCGATCGTTCCCAACCACTCCGATTGCTGGTTTTAGGGTCTCAATCACGTCGGCGGTGTCAGCTTGAAGTTTTAGCCGGCCGAGCCAACCCTTCCCAAGGCCTCTGAGCAGGCTGCGCTAAAAGTTAGGAGCGGTGCCACAGACAGCGAGTTTTCACCGCAGGTCAAGACTCCAGTTCTAATTGAGGTTGGGGCACATATCGACTTTTGAGCCCCGAGCCGCGAACCATCGCAACCAACCTTGGAGATCACTTGGCCATGGAAGAGTCTGAACATAGGCACGGCTATCGTCCTGATCTTGGGCCTGAAGCAGTCGTGGTCACGGCCCAGCAGATGCAGCAAATCGAGACCCACTTGTTTGAGGCGGGTCTGCCCGTGCCCGCGCTCATGGAAAAAGTGGCCGGTCAGATCACCCAGTGGCTGTTGCCGCACTATCCTCGCGATCGCGCCCCAGTAGCGGGGATCATCGTGGGGCCAGGCCACAACGGCGGCGATGCCCTCGTCGTCGCCCGCGAGCTGCACCATCAGGGCTACCAGGTGCGGCCTTGGTACCCGTTCCCCAACCTCAAGCCACTCACCGCTCAGCACCAAACCTATTTGGACTATCTGGGGATTGCGGGCGTCACCCACAGCGATGAGCTGTTGGGGTGCGACTTCATTGTCGATGGGGGCTTTGGTATCGGTCTCACCAAACCGCTGAGCGGTGAGTTCGCCGCCGGGATCACGGCCCTCAATGCCGCTGATCGGCCTATCGTGAGTATTGACCTGCCCTCGGGGTTAGATACTGACAGTGGGGCCGCCCTCGGCACAGCCGTACGGGCCACGCATACCCTCTGTTTGGGCTTGTGGAAACTGGGGCTGCTGCAAGACGCGGCGCAACCCTGGCTAGGACAAGCTCATTTGATCCCCTTTGACATTCCTCAAGCAGCGATTGAGGCAGTGCTCACCCCGTCGCCGGCTCGCCGTCGCATCACGGCGGCAGCGGCGATCGCCCGCCTCCCCCTGCCGCGATCGCCGATCGCTCACAAGTACACCGCTGGCCATGCCCTACTGATTGCCGGTTCTCGACAGTATGGCGGGGCAGCGCTGCTAGCCGGTCGGGGCGCGATCGCCAGCGGAGTGGGTATGTTGACGCTAGTAGTGCCCGAGAGCCTGAGGCCAATGGCCCTCAGCCAGTTACCCGAAGCGCTGGTGCTCGGGGCGGCGGAAACGGCGGCGGGGGCAATCGCCACCCTGCCCGCCGCCGTGGAGTGGGATCAGTATGACGTCGTGGCCTGTGGCCCCGGATTGACGCTAGCAGCTACGACCGTGATGGCGGCCGCCTGGAGCGGCGATCGACCTTTGATTTTCGACGCGGATGGCCTCAATTACTTGGCGCAGCGTGATCCCCAACGGGCCATTAGGGAACGGCGGGCCGCCACCCTACTCACGCCCCATCCTGGCGAATTTCGCCGCCTGTTTCCCGACCTCTGGGCACAAGCAGTGACGCCCAGCGCAGCGGCTTACCAAGCGGCCCAAACCGGGTGCACCGTTGTGTTGAAAGGAGCCATCAGCACTGTGGCGCACCCGAACGAGCCGGTATGGTTCAACCCGACGAGTACCTCGGCCTTAGCACGAGGGGGCAGCGGTGACGTATTGACCGGCCTCGCCGCTGGCCTGGCGGCCCAGCTAATGCAACGTCAGCGATCCGGCGCTGATGCCCTGCTTGCCAGTGCGATCGCCGCCGTCTGGTGGCACGCTCAAACGGGGATCGCCGTAGCCGCAGAACAGAGTGTCTTGGGCTGCTCGGCGAGTCAGCTGGCCAGGCGCTTGCCGACAGTTCTGACCTCACACCTCTAAACAGCGGAAGCAAAACCTGACGGGGCGGTTCGAGACCAGCTGTAGTTTGAGCCCCGCCTAAAGGCTGATGCCATTCTGGAGCGCGGGCTCACCCAGGCCCTTAATCAACGAATTCAGGTTAAACCTGGCTGCCATTGGATAGTTTTGATATTCCCCGCCCAAATTGGTTAACTAGGCGACGATAGTGGGCCAAACTTTCTCAAGTTTTTGTAAAGTGAGACATCCATTCCGGATGCTTCGCTATGCTAAATGTAGAAACAAAGCAAGTTGCCAAAATACTCACCACCTAAAGGATTCTGGCTTCTCAAGTCTGCTCTCTTCAAACGCCGATACCACTGTCACTCGCCCTGGCTAGAGCCAGCAAGTAACTGAGTTTCGGATGAGAGCGATGGCCCCCGTCTCAAGAGGTCACATCAATACCAGCTGGTATTGGTCTTACTCAACAAGCCGCGTCATCCAAGAAGTCACTGATATCTGCTTTAGGTGGGCTCAACCATGTTTAGGTGATCCGCCGAAAAAATCGGGCAGCCGCCAAAGTTTGACCCGCCGGATTACCCTTCTAGTCGTTGAGCAGAGCGCCTGATCAAAGGCGATTTGAGCCGGGATCATGGCCTGATACTTAGCGACCTAGGGCTCACAGCCCTAGCGATTGAGCTAGCAGGAACAATTCTGCTGGGATCAGTTTCTAAGGCCAGAGTTGAGGCAATGAGACCGCTATGCGCAACAATGGCCAGTCCGAACGAGGGACTGACCGTTGCCCGCCCAAACTCATCAGCATCGTTACCGTCATTGGACGAGGGTTCAAGCCAGATGTGGAAAAGAATTTCCTGGCAGAAGTTAGGTTTAGGCGCCTTGAGCCTGGGCACGTTGGGTCTATTCGGATGCCCGGCAGGGTCTCAGTTATCGCTGTCTCAGTCACCAGATTCAACCGTGATGCCGGTGGTGCAGTCAGAGGGCACTGAAACCGCGATCGCCGAGCAGCCTCCCCAGTCGATTGAGTTTGCCGTCTGTGGCGAGCTGCCCGACTGGGAGCGATTGAGTCTGGCTGAGCAAACTGCTGAATTGACTCAGCAGCCCCGCTATGGTGACGCGATTGCCGCCGAACCCCTCAAAGGCCTATTTGACAAGTTCTGGCAGCAATCGGTAATTTCTTTCACGACCTATGGGTTGAGTGCTCGCACTGAACCGGTTTACCTCAGCGGCGTGTGGACCGGCATTGAGGCGATGTCAGGCTGCTATGAAGGCGATCGCCCAGAGGCCATCAATCAGGGCGAACTGGCAGAAGTCTGGCTGATTGGGCACCAAGTAGTTGACATTACCTGGGCCGACGACGCTTATCAGATCACGGTTGAGACGACGACGACGGGCCTCCAATTTGTGCAGTTTGACCGGGTGGAAACAGGCGAAACCTTGCCATTAGTGGTGATTGAAAGCGATGGCAGTCAGGTGGCTGTGGCCTCCGGTGACTGGTGATCCCCACGCTGGCAGCTCATATCCGGTCGGGACGTTTCCCCTTAGCAAACGAGCCCAGAACTCGGATGTTTCTGGGCTCGTTTGCTAAGGGGTTATTGAAGAGACGTCAGATCAGCGTTACCCCCCAGCCCGCTGGGTCAATCTCTGGTGTAAAAGACACCTCAACCGGTTGGAGGGCATGAGCTCGTGCTTGCCGCATGGCTCCATCACCCCTGATTCAGCGGTACCGACTGGCTGTCAGCGGTGGCGGACGCCGCTGACAGCCAGCGATCAGATCAGACTTTGACCAACACTAGATCATCTTCAATTTTTGCTTCATAGGTTTCCAGAGCCGTGGGGGCTGGCCCAGAGGCGACGGTACCGTCAGGGTTAAACGACGAACCATGGCAGGGACAAGCAAAAGCGCCCTCTTCCCAGGCAACGCTGCAGCCCTGGTGAGTGCACAGCGAGTTGACGGCGATGAGGGCGGCATCATCGGCGGGATCGCGAACGACCACGAGCTGGGTGCCTTGAAAGTTCTTGTCTGAGACAAATCCGGCTTCATCTAGCTCACCCACAGTGGCCATAGCGGCAAATCCATCTTCTCGGGGGGTGGAGTCGATCGCAACGGCATCATCTTCGGGGGCCGCGTCGGGCGCTGCCGTCTCTGACTGGCAGGCCGCCAGTGCCACTGGTAGGGAGGTCGCTAGGACACCGATCCCCATGAGATTCATAAATTCACGTCGATTCATCGCAAGCAGTCTCCTTTCAACAATGAGATTTTAGAGGGCTCAACGCCAGAGCAGAGAATGATCCCGCAGTACAGTACGACTAAGACTAGTGCTCCGGCTTTCCAGAGGTCACGGGGCTGCCCGAAAACCGGAACGCGGCGGCTGGATAGAACGTTAAACCGCTGCGCCCTGAGCCCCTAAAGGTTATCAGCCGGCGTCAGCGCCTGACGCTTGAGCCAACCGGAGTGGCGAGCCACTGTAGTCAGCACCAGTAGTAGATCGAGCCCGACCACGCTGGCAATCAGCAGATCAGAGCCACCGCTGCCAAACCCATAGCTGTGGAGGCCGGTGCCCAAGACAAAGTTGACGCCATACCAGGCCATCAGCACCGCATTAAACGAAACGATGCTGGCGATATGAACGCCAAAGTCACCAATCCAGCCCACCAGACGACCATGCAGCGGGGCGAGGTAGCAGAGCAAGGCAATCAGCGCCCAGGTTTCCTTGGGATCCCAACCCCAAAAGCGGCCCCAAGAAAAGTGCGCCCAAATACCGCCGAGAATGATGCCCGTTGTGAGTAACAAAACGCCGACCTGCAAAACCCGATAGTTGAGCTGCGACAGTAGCTTCAGCCGCTGGCTCGCTTGCGGCGTCAACAGATAATTAAAGAGCGCCACATGACCGATCCCCAGGGCGAGGGCAAAACTGGCATAGCTCAAAGTAATGGTGGGGACGTGGATACTGAGCCAAAAATTGTCTCGCAGCACGGGCACCAGCGGCGCAATACTCGGATCCAGTACCGCTGGCAAACTATCGGCCAACACCAAACAGACGACCGCCAGGGGGGCCGCCGCGAGCACGTAGTAGCGGTTGCGCGAGAGCAGCTCTAGCAGAAAGGCGATCGCGGCGATGCCAAACCCGACCCACACCACCGACTCGTACATGTTGGTCACGGGCGGGCGATCGGCAATTTGCATCCGCAGCCAAAAGCCATAGCTTTGCACGGCCAGGCCGGTGGTAAACAGCCCCATCGCAGCCCAATACAGGTGATCCCGCTTAATCCACTGGCTCAGTAGCATGGCGATAAAGGCGATCGCATACAGCCACCACGCCTTAGCAAAGGGATGAAAGTGATTGAAATGCACTTCGCGATTGAGTCCTGCTGCAGCCGGATAGATCTTGGGACTCAACTGCTGCAGGGCTGATCGCAGCTCATCAGCCAGCGACGCGATCATGGATAGATGGGTGGTGCCGCCCTGCAGCACCGTCTGCTGCATCATGGCAAAATTGGCCATCAGCGGGGCAGCCGTTTCCGGCGCATAGAGCGCAGTTGCCTCGTTAAGTCCGGCCCATTTGCCCTTGATGTCATCAGGATGGGGCACAATCGGCAGGTTGTTGTCACCAACCGCTTGGAACAGCAAATTGAGCCGCGATTCGACGGTCAGCGCTTCGGTTTCGTTGCGGCTGAGTTCGACCTCATTTAACTCTTTCTCATGGGCTTGCCCGACTAACGCCCCCAACTCGGAGTTGCTCATCAGCTCACGAAAGGTGAACTGCTTGCGGTCAACATCGAGACCCACTGCTGCTTTTAACGGACGATAGCTCACCAGCACAAAGGGCTCTTCGTTCCAGTTGCGAGTGTTGAACCACATCGTTAGATAGGTGCTGAGGGCGTCAGCGCGATCGCCCTCGGCAAACCGGTAGGTAGTGGAACCGTGAATTTTCGCCACGGTTTCTTGGGCCACAGTATCTAGCGGCTTTTTCCGACCGTCTAGCTGCACCGCCAGCGATCGCAACGACTCTAGACCATCCGGCGACGATTGATTCAGGGGCACTATCAGCAATAGCCCTCCCAAAACCAATCCAATCAAAAAAGTAATGAGTTTCATCGGTGAGGTGACCGTCTAAAAACAGCAAATTAAAGTCAGAACGAGAGTGCTCCCCGCTCAGTATTCGGGGTTGCTCCTACCATCTGGGCAAGCCAGAGGAATCAGAATTCTGGGCTTGTTACAGAGAATCAGAACGAGCCGGTGGCGTTTCGCATCCTACCGGCAATGCCCCTGACAGCGCACCGGCCCATGGAGGCGGCTCACTGTCAGGACTATTTACCAAACACGGCCAGAATCGGGATCGTCGTCGCGGGCTCGGTTTCGGGTAAGGCGGTCTCGGGTGACGGCTCAGGGGTCGCCGTCTTCGTCCACCGACGCCAACGCTTGGCGATCGCCGGGCCGTAAAACATGACGCCAATGCCCAACACAATCAACATCGACCCCGTCCAGGTGAGGCCCGTGACCCACCAGGGCTCGCGCTTAAGCTGCAGCGTTGACTGGGCCAGGTCGCCAGGGTTCCAAGAAGCTTGAGCCAGCTTCCAACCACGAAACCAGGTGGGATGATTCATCCAAACCCGGCGCCGGGTGGCCGTATCAGTTTGGGGATCAAACAGCGTCACCTGACTTGTCCACATGGCCACAGATTCACTGCCCTCATTGCGTTCCACAATAAAGTCGTCGAGCTTGACGTAAAACGGCAGCGTCAGCAGCTTGGGGCTAAACGCCGCAAAATAGTTACCGTCAGCCGTGGCCAAACTCGTGGGCTCCCCCCAAGGCAACCAAAAATCTTGCCCAGCGGCGGTCGCCACATGCAGGGCGGGCGCTCCCTCGTTGGCCAGCGTGCCTGGCGCCACCGGCATCAGCGGCACAATTTGCCGCTGCACTTGGGCATGGGTTAACTGCTCAGTCAGCGAAATTTTAAAATCAGCCCAGCCCGGCATCACCGCTTGACCAGGCAACAGCTCGCCGGTGGCAAACCCTTTAGAAAATGCCGCGGCATAAAATAGCTGCTGATCCGGCGTTACCACCACTCGAAAATAATCAGTGGGGCGCAGTGCCGGCGCGTCATAGGCGATCGCCAAGTCAATCGCATCGCCCGATCGCACCGGCTCGAATCCGGCTTTGCCAAAGACAAACCATTGCGCCTGCTGATCCCCGCGCGACAGCTTCACCTGCAGGGCGGGATTGCGAAACGCTTCAGAAGCTGAACCTGGTAGCCCTGCTTGATCGAGGCGAAAGTCAGGCCAAACCTGCACCACTTCCAGGGTGACGCCGGAGCGCAGTGGTTGTGGTTGCCCCACAATATCGGCGACCTCAAAGGTGCGATCGCCGACCTGCAGTTGGCCTAATTGACTTTGCGGCGGGGCGGGCGGGCTCAAGAGCTGTCGCTGCTCCGCCGCGTCTGCCGCCTGCATAATTTCTAAATGAGCGGGGCCGACATCCATCTGGCTGTAGCCAGCGGGCGCGACAGCGAGCCAGCGGGCAAGCGTTTGCCCCATGCGGTCGCTGTGAAGCTCTAGGTTGACGGCGACATTATCCACCTGGCCGTTATCGGTGAACTGTACTGTTTTCATCGTGCGTTCGCTGTAGCCCAGCAGCTGCAGCCCAGCGAACTGCTGAGGATGCACCGTCCCGTCAGGTTTTATGAAGATGTCCGTTTGCTGGCGCGACTGGTCAGGGGCAACGACCTCTAGCAGATCACCCTGCACGCGAATCTGCTGCCCTGGCCCAGCATCCGTACGCACCAGCAGCATCCCCTCCGTGCTCAGGTGAATCACCGCTGCCGAGCCCGCAATAATCACGACCAAGCCCCAATGGGTCAGCGCAAAGCCCACTTTTCGAGGCCCTTTCCACGGCCAGCGACTCAGAGTAGAAATGCCTAAGTTGACCGCCAACAAAAACATCATTGCCCCAAACCAAGGACTCTTATAAATCTGCATTTGTACGGTCAATGACCCCACTTCTGATTCATAAAAAGTTGCGCCAATGAGTACAACCGCGATCGCAATTAGCAGCGGCACTGCCAATCGAATAGATCCCAAGAAACGGACAATTTTAGGTGGCATAGTCTCTCAAAAACGCTAGACAAAGACTAAAAGAACTCAATTGTAGAGTTACCAAAGCAAGCCTTGATTTCTGTATTGGCAACTACCGAACCAGTATCTTTATGCAGGTTTTGAATAACAATGATGCAGGTATCCCATAACTCAAGGCAGTGGATTCGAGCAACCTCAGAGAGGGTCCAAATTCTCGACGCCCGGAGAGCCAGAAAAGACTTTATTCCTCAAAACAAGTCCACTCGGACTGATTTGCCAGAAAAATCGCGGCCCAAAGCACCTTTCTGCAGCGATTTGCGACAATATCCGGTTTTCGCATTAAACCCATGCAGCAAAAACATATGAAATTTTGATTTGGTTATTCTGACTACAAAAAATCATCTTTTTTTTCCACTACTGTCTGAGCATCCAAACGAATCGCGTGATTTTTCGCTTGACTTGATGACTGAATACAAGTCATTTTTTCTAGCGGTCGTGGGGTCATTCCTAGCTAATCAAGTTTATTTTGAGTTTTTGTTGAGCCATTGTGCTTAGCCGGGTCGGGGGCACTTTGCTCTTCACTTCGGCAAAGGCGATTTTGACAGAAGGCTAGGATTTTTGCTTGGTTGACTGGAGGTTTTTATCACCTGACTGATTGCTTTTTGGGTGGTCATCGTAAATCTAAATTGAGTCGTTTTTTTGGAGCGCATCATGGATGCTAGTTCACCATCCTCTTCGCAGGAAGCAGGATTAAAGGTCGAGCTTTTGGAAGGCAGTTTCGAAAAGGTCAAGCCTCGGGCCGATGAGTTCGTCGGGAGCTTCTACGAGAATCTGTTTACGGATTACCCAGCCGCCCAGCCCCTGTTCGCCCACGTCAACATGAAGTCTCAGGGCCATATGCTGCTGACTTCACTGGTGTTTGTCGTCGAAAATCTGCGGCAGCCGGGGGCGCTGACCGAGGCCCTACAGGGTCTTGGCGCGCGTCACGTCAAGTACGGTGCCTTACCCGAGCATTACCCGCTAGTGGGTAATTCGCTACTCAAAACCTTTGGCCAGTACTTGGGTGATGATTGGACACCCGAAACTCAGCAAGCCTGGGTCGAGGCCTATGGTGTGATCACTGAAGTCATGCTCGAAGGCGCTGATTATGAGCAGGCTCAGGTGCAGCTAGAGACTCCCGAGCCGGAGGTAGATGAGGCGACTGGGCTCAAGGTCAAGCTGCTAGAGGAGAGCTTTGCGAAAGTCGGGCCGCAGGCCGACGCATTTGTCAGTAGCTTTTACGAAAATTTGTTCACTGATTACCCCGCCGCCAAGCCTTTGTTTGCCCATTCCAATATGAAAGAGCAAGGTAGCAAGCTGCTGAAGTCTTTGGTTTTCGTGGTTGAAAACCTGCGCAACCCTGGGGCGTTGACCGGTGCTCTGGAAGGGCTGGGCGCGCGTCACGTCAAGTATGGGGCCTTGCCCGAGCACTATCCGCTGGTGGGCAATTCGCTGCTCAAAACCTTTGGCCAATACCTCGGAAATGACTGGACGCCGGATACGCAAGCGGCTTGGGTCGAAGCATATGGCTTAATTACCGAAGTCATGCTGAAGGGCGCTGATTATGAGCAGGCAGCGGTGCAGCTAACGCCAGAAGCTGCCCTGGAGG
>ERZ1740060.220-NODE-220-length-43409-cov-23.090972_pt1 | contig 43409 bp, 37 predicted proteins | sample MGYA00581743_ERZ1740060 | MGnify/ENA primary metagenome ERZ1740060 (study PRJEB43018, sample SAMN04849235) | marine metagenome | isolation source: floating plastic debris | place: Pacific Ocean | collected 2008-08-27 | study: EMG produced TPA metagenomics... | reverse complement strand
CGACACTCCTCACAGATTCACTCAAAATTCAAAAGATCTCAAATGGGTTCTATAACGACATCTCCTTTGGCAAGAGAAAAACCAAACGAAATGGGGCGTTTGGCAGTCAGACCCGTCAGGTTTGCCAAATCATCATTGCCGCACCCACCCATGATTTAACCCAGGGATAGCGCTCGACCTACGAGCTATCTGACTGCGGCTGAGCGATCGCACCAGCCGATCAAACAGACACGTCATACCAGTTCTGCAAATTACCGCTACCCATCCAAGTCGGCTTTCTCCCAGTCGGAGACACTGCAGGTTGGCCTGACCGTCGGGCTGACGACTCCGCTCAGCCGACGTTCCTTGAGCGGAATCGTAAGGAAGATCTGCAGTCCAGTTTTAGAGAATTGGTATTAGTCCCAAGCAGGATATAATCTGGCATTCGACCGGTTCGGTGATGTGGCTGCGAGAGTGAGATCAACCGGCACTTAACCGTCTCCGCCTCATGGCGGCTCATGCTTAGTTGATATCACCAAATGACCGATCGCCCAGACAGAGGGCCATCATGAGCATTGCCGTATGACCTGGATTCCACTGATGATCAGTATTGGCGCTGTCTTCGGGGCGTTGAGCCGCTACTATGTCACCTTATTTTGGATTGCACAGCGTGGTCAACGGTTTCCCTATGGAACGCTGTTTGTGAATTTAACGGGTTCCTTATTGATTGGCTTTCTGTCAATCGTAGCAACTAAAATCACCCTTGCCATTGCCATGCAAAAGCTGATTCTGGTGGGCTTCTTAGGGTCGTACACGACCTTTTCGTCTTACACGTTAGATGCTGCCAATTTATTTCGCAGCCGTCAAATTTTACCTGGCTTATTTTACTGGCTGGGCAGCCCCATTTTAGGATTAGTCTGTGTCGAGTTGGGCATTTGGATAGCACAGAATTTAGGATGAACCCTATTCATCCACCTGCTCTATTGGCTGAGTAGTTTTTGCCAGCGCAACGCCGAGACCAAAGCTGAGAAATCCCAGCAGTGGGCTGCTGACCCAGTAGAGCAACCCGATTTGTGGGTTTTTGAAGTCCAGTAACTGTTCAGCCTCAAGTTCATAAGATGAAAACGTCGTATAAGCCCCTAAAAAGCCGGTTGTGATTAGGAGCACCAGATCAGGCTTTAAAGACAATCTTCTGATCATCAATGTGGTGATCAACCCCATGAAAAAACAGCCGCTGATATTCACTAAAAATGTTCCCATCGGAAAGGTCAGAGGGGTCAGCAGGGTCAGCCATTGCCCAAGGTAATACCGCGATAATGCACCCGCGATCGCGCCCAAGCCAATCGTTATCGGGGTACGAATATTGGGATTTTCTAACATTTCAAATAACCACCCACTGAGAAACACTATGCTGATTCGGACAGCTCGACCCAACGATATCGAAACGCTCTTTGACATTCGCACCAGCGTGACCGAAAACTATCAGTCTCGGGAGGAAATCGCCGCCCTCGGCATTACCCCCGACTCCGTCGCCGCTATGCTAGCGACGGACTGCCAAGCTTGGCTCGCTGAGGTTGACGATCGCCCCGTGGGATTTGCGATCGCCAACGCGACGGCAGCCACTATTTTGGGTCTATTCGTTCTGCCCAGCGCTGAAGGTCGGGGAGCCGGTCGCGCTTTAATGCAGGCGGCTGAGGCCTGGTTATGGTCAAACCACCTTGAGGAAATTTGGCTCGTGACCGGCAACGACCCCCATCTGAGAGCCTACGGCTTTTATCAACATCTGGGCTGGATGCCCGTAGGCGTGGTATCTGAGGGCGACTACCAGGGAGAGATGAAGTTCATCAAGCACGGCACCGATGCTGCGGAAGCACTGAAATTCCCTTAAGGCGCGTCATCAATTAAACTCGAAAGCCTTACGTTATGGACATTACCGCGCCCGTTCTGTAAAACTGGCTAGAGGCTGAACCGCTTTCAGCATCAGGACTCAGCCGCTAAATGATGACAGTCTCTAGCTCAACTCTGCGGATCACAGGTGGTGTGACCCACGCGACTGCTTACCCGAGTGTTAGAGGTTGGCATCACCCTGGAAGTTACCATTAAATAGGTAGTGAAGAGTATTCCAAGAAATAACGTGTCCAAGCACCCGGTTTCTGGGAACCGGTCAACAGTCTTCGACAAACTTTTCGTAGAAACCGGGTTCTTCAGGTGGGATATTTTTTATTTTGGCTCACTCTAAACTATGGGTACCGCAACGGTTTCAGCCCCTTAGCTGGGTTTGTAGAGCAGGCACAGTAATGCTTGTCCCACCCGGTTTTGATCAGCCCCTAATGACGTACCCGCATCCACTGTGAGGATTTGTCATGAACTCCCATGCCGCAGCGCCGATTGTCGAAGTAGAAGAACGGCTCCGGCAAGCCATGTTGACCTCTGATGTGGCCGAGCTAGACGTCCTGATTGCGCCAGAACTCCTGTTCACTAGTTACCTGGGTCAACTGATTACCAAACAACAAGACCTAGAGATGCACCGTTCTCAAGTGCTGAAGCTAACGGAGTTAACCCCCTCTGACCCGCACATTCAGCTCCACGATCGCTGGGCCGTGGTTGCAGTGCAAATGCATCTGGTAGGAAGTTATGACGGCACACCGATTGATCAGCACATCCGCTTTACTCGAGTGTGGGCCGTCTCGTCTGCCGGGGTTTGGCAAATTGTCGCCGGTCATGCCAGCGTGGTCACGGCCTAGCGATCGCTAGAGAGATGAGCCCGCGTCGCCCATGAAACCGAGCAATTCGCTATGGAAGTCAGTTTTGCAGTCGCCGCTCTGTTGTTTGCCGTAGCGGCGATCGCGGGCTGCATCGATACCCTGGCGGGGGGTGGCGGTCTGATCGCGCTACCGGCCATGCTGATGGTCGGCGTACCCCCGGCAGCAGCGATCGCGACCAACAAGCTTCAGGGCAGCGGCGGCACTTTAACAGCGTCTCTCTACTTTCTACGGCAGGGGGCGATTCGTCTGCGCCCCAACCGCTGGGCAATGCTGATGACGTTTATCGGCTCGGTCGTTGGGGGGTGGCTCGTCCTCAAGCTGAACGCGACCACCCTGGCCCAAATCATCCCCTTTTTGCTGATGGGGTTGGGCGGCTATTTTGCCCTGTCGCCCAAGCTGGGCACTGTGGATAGCCAGCAACGTCTGAGCTACGGCAAGTTCTCAGTAGGGGTGGCTCCCCTATTAGGATTTTATGATGGGTTCTTTGGGCCTGGCGCTGGCATGTTTATGGCGCTGGCTTTTGTCAGCCTCTGTGGCTACAACCTCACCAAGGCGACCGCTCACACCAAGCTGCTCAACTGCACCAGCAATGTGGCAGCATTGCTCTATTTTTTGCTGTTTGGGCAGATTTACTGGCTCGTTGGCCTGACGATGCTCTGCGGCCAATTTTTAGGCTCGTATGTGGGTGCCCAACTGGTCGTGGCCCGAGGAGCCAGCCTCATTCGCCCGATCATCACCCTGGTCTGCTTTGTGATGGCCATCAAGCTCTTGTGGGATGCCAACTAAGCGCCACGACTGAACTCAGCGATCGCCCAACTTTGAATAGCTTAGATTTACGGAGTAGCGATCGCACCGTGCCTATTCACGACCACTCAAAATCAGGCTCACCCCACCTTGATATTCTTGCTAATCGGTTCCCCCTTCCAATAAAAATCCCACAAGTTCTTCTAAGACGAGTTTTGGTGCCTCCAGCTGTGGCAGATGACCCACGTCTGCCAAGGGCTTAAATGAGGCGTGGTGAATGAGCCTATTCAGCGCTGCTCCTCGTTCCAGAGGAATCCAAGGATCGTCTCTGCCCCAAATGATCTTCACCGGACAACGCACTGCTCCAAACGAAGGCTCGATTTCCGCCGTATATTTTTCATCAGCCTGCGCAAATTGCTGATAGAAACTCCTGTGCCCCTCTTCCGAAAGCCAAGGCTCAACCAAGCGTTCAAGATCGGCGCGATCAAGGTCGTTCACCAGCGCACCTTCGATATAAGCTCTGACCACCGCTTGATGAATATGCGGCGGCAGTTTCAGAAACGCCTCGACGTGACGTCCGACGTGATCAAAAAACTCTGAGCCCCACGGCCTCATGGCCACCACATTCATCAAAACATATCGGTCAAATTCACAGGCATGCAGCAAGTGGGCTCGCAGCGTCGTCGCGCCCCCAAAGTCATGCGCCACCACTAACGGTCGCTCCAGCCCCCAGTGCTCCAGCATTTCGGCAAAAATTTGACCTTGCACATCCAGCGATGTCCGCTGACCTGTCGTTTTGGCCGATCTGCCATAGCCCGGCATGTCATACCAATGGACTCGGAAATAGTTTTCCAGTTCGGGGATAACGCGGTGCCACGAAAAGGAAGACCACGGCCAGCCATGCGCCAAGACCAAATCAGGGCCATCGCCCTCGGCCCCTGCCGCTACCACTCCGGCGCTGGTTGCCACGCGTTGATCAAGGTGCCAAGACATGTAGATATCCCACTCTTGTCATCAGAAATGTTTCAGCTCAGATTTTGCCATTAGTCAGATCGACAACTCAAACCTTGGCAAAATTGCTTCTCCCATACTGTCGAGCTATTCGTGCATCTTGGCGCGCAGGGGCGGCAGGCCATCGCGGCGAGAGGCAACGCTTCCCAACGAGCTTGGGAATTCAGGCCACCTCAGGCGATTGACCCCTGAGGCAAACTAAAGATCGTTGATGAGCTAAAGACGTACCCGAGCTGAGTTTGCTCGTTCCAAACACCCACTTTAGTGATGAGGTTGGCCCCTTGGTTGCCGCTCTCTCCTGCACTGGACTCACATGAACGATTACGCTGAATTGACACTCGTTGTACGGGCTGACTCTTGGGCAATCGATACTTCAGCTCTAGACTCCTGAACATCGATTAATTCTATCCGCAGACGTTTTCCCAAGATTGCCGCAGCCCGATCCATCGTTTTGAGCGTGACCGATGTGTTGTCAGGATCCAGCAACCGATCAAGTGAAGAGCGGCTAGTCTTCATAGAAGCTGCCATCTGAGATTTACTCACCCCTCTTTGATGCATCTCTTGAAGAAGCTGCCAGGCAATGACGCGCTTGAGGGCCAGAGCATTCACTTCAGCCAAAACTCCATCTTCTTCCAAGAAATCATCTAGAGAAGAGCCGACATGAGGATTATTGGTCATCGCTTTGTCTCCAAGATACTTTTCCGCTTGAGCGCTAGATCCAGCTCTTTCGCTGGGGTCTTCTGAGTTTTTTTAATGAATCCATGCAACAAAATCATGTGATTTTCAAAAATACAGAAAAAGACTCGGGCAATCTTGCCACCAGGCAAATTAGACCGAACTTCATAAAGCCCTTTTCCCATGGAGCGACAGGTCGGCATGCCAATTGGCCATCCATACTCGACTGTCTTAATATCAGTCCCTACTATCTTTCTCTCCAAGAGATTAAACTGCTTGAGCCATTCCCGAACCGGCTCATTACCCGCTTCGGTTTGATAGAACCTAGCAGGTACACGCTTTGCACTCATATAAACTATTGTACCTTTTTTGGTGCAAGAGGTATTTCCGCCCTCAGGGTAATCTGCCAGCAGCCTGTTGGCTATGGGTAAACCAATGAAGGGGTTGCTGGCAGAGTGATCGCTCAAACCCTGGCAAAACCGCTTCGCCCGGCAGTGTCGTCGGCAGGTCGATCGCGATCTGTGCGCTATTAGGTCGATACCCATCTGCCTGGTGATCTTGAGGATTGATCAGCCAGTCGAGTTGCAGTCTGCTATCAAGATATTCCTGCATTTTGGCGCGCAGGGATGGCAGGCGATCGCTCCCAATCTTCACTCCATTGTCCGCAACACCGACTTACTTAGCTTCCATCCAGTTGGGGCCGCTGCTGGCATCGACAACTAGCGGCACCTTGAGCACCACCGCCGATTCCATCACCTCAGTGATTTTCGGCTCCAGCTCTGTCCATTCCTCCGGCGGCACTTCAAACACCAGTTCGTCATGCACTTGTAGCAGCAGGCGGGTTTGATACCCCTTCAGCACCTCATGCAAACGAATCATCGCGACCTTGATAATATCGGCACTCGACCCTTGAATGGGCGCATTGGCCGCCGCCCGCAGGGAAGCCGCATCATAGCCGCTCATCCGTTTGAGACTATCCAGATCAATTTGATTAGGGTCGCTGCCGAGCAGATCGCGCAGCTTGGTCGTCGTGAAATTGAAATAGCGCCGCCGACCCATCAGCGTCTGCACATAGCCCTGGGCGATCGCCTCACGCTGCATCTGCTGTAGATATTCAAAGACTGCCGGGTAGCGTTCGTAGTAGCGATCGATAAAGCTTTTGGCCTCAGTGCGATCGACATTCGCCTCGCGGGCAAAGCGGGCGGCGCCCATGCCGTAGATCACGCCAAAGTTGATGATCTTGCCGAGGCGGCGCTCCTCAGTAGAAATGTCGTCCTTGTCAAACAGCAGGCGAGCCGTGAGCGCGTGCACATCTTCACGATTGTTGTAGGCCTGCACCAGCACCGGTTCCTCACTGAGGTGGGCCAAAATCCGCAGCTCAATTTGCGAATAGTCAGCGGCTACCAGCTTCCAGCTCGATTCGGGAATAAACGCGGCGCGAATCTGGCGGCTGAAAGCGGTGCGAATAGGAATGTTTTGCAGATTGGGATTGGAAGAAGACAGCCGCCCCGTCGCGGTGACTGCCTGGTTGAAATCCGTATGCACTCGATGGGTATCCAGGCGCACCAGTTCGGGTAGGGCATCGACATAGGTAGACTTCAGCTTCGAGAGCGTGCGGTTCTCGACAATCAGATCCACCACGGGATGATCACCCTGCAGCTTTTCCAGCGTTGAGGCATCGGTAGAATAGCCACCTGACTTATTTTTGCGCGACTTGCGTTTATCGAGCCCGAGCTGGTCAAACAGCAGGGTGCTGAGCTGTTTCGGCGAGCCCAGGTTGAAGGTTTCCCCTGCCAGTTCGTAGGCTTTGGCTTCGATCTTGGCCAAGTCGGTCTCTAGCTGCCGCGAAAAGTTGCCCAGGTAGTCGGTGTCAATGCGCACGCCCTGATATTCCATTTCGGCCAGCACCGGCTCTAGTGGCAGTTCAACAGTAGTGAACAGCTGCTCGAGGTCAGGATATTGAGCCAGTTCCGCCTTGAGCAGGGGCGTCAACCGATAGGTGGTGTGCACGTCGGCCCCGCAATACTCCGCCACTGCCGCAATGTCTAAATCGGCAATGGTTTTGCCCTTGGGCACGAGGTCTTTATAGCTCAGCGCCGAAACGTTGAGATAGCGCAGCGAGAGATCGCTGAGATTGTGATTGGTATCGGGGTTGAGCACATAGCTCGCCAGCATGGTGTCAAATACGACTCCTGCCAGGCTGATGCCCTGCGATCGCAGCACCAGGCGATCATATTTTGCGTTTTGCAGCACCTTGGGGTACTCGGCCCCTTCTAAAATCGGGCGCAGCGCTTCGAGCACGGTGGCCACATCCAACTGGGTACCTGCCTTGTGCCCGACGGGAATGTAGGCCAGCTCGGTCAGCCCCGCCCCCCAGCAGCAGCCAATGCCCACCAGATCTGCGTCACGCGGCGTCAGAGAAGTGGTTTCGGTATCCCAAGCAACGGGCTGGGCAGGGTCAATCTGTTCCCCTAGGAGATCCAGCAGTTCATACAGGCTGGCAGCGGTGGTGATCACCTGCGGCGTGATTTCCACCGGCTTCACCGTCTGGGCCTGATCGGTTTCCTCAGCAGAGAAAAAGTCGAGATCGGGATCAAAGGAGGTTGCAGTCGATTTACTTTCCTTCGCTGCCTTGGCTGGGGGGGCTTCTCCCTTCAGCGCCGCCTCAATCTTGGGTAGACGATTGATGAACTGGTGAAACTCCAGTCGCTTCAGCTCAGTGGTGACTGTCGGCACATCAAACCCCGTGAGCTTACAGGTATCTAATTCCGCCTCTAGGGCCACATCGGTGATGATGCGCGCCATCGTTTGCGAATGGTTAGCGCTGTCTTGCCCCTCACGCAGCTTTTTTTGCGTGGCCCCTTTGATGTTGTCCAGGTCGGCATAAACCGCTGCCAGGTTACCGTACTGATTGAGCAGCTTCGCCGCCGTTTTTGCCCCAATCCCTTTTACGCCAGGGATATTGTCGGACGAGTCGCCGCAGAGGGCTTTGTAATCCACCACTTGAGAGGGCAAGATATCAAGCTTCTCTTTGACCTGCTCGGCATGAAACTCGCGCGCGCCCCCTTTGCCCGGCCCTTTGGCAAAAATGCTGCTGAGATACAGTACCGAGACTAGCTCCTGATCTTCATCGATTAGCTGAAACAGGTCTTGGTCGCCGCTCAAAATTTTGACGCGGTAGCCTTCATTTTTACCCAGGGTCGAGAGCGTGCCAATCACGTCATCGGCCTCAAACCCAGGCGCGGTCACCACACAAAAGCCCATCATCTGCAGCAGCGCCTGCAGGGTGTTCACATCTTCGACAAAGTCTTCGGGCGCTGCGGGCCGGCCCTCTTTGTAGTCGTCGGCCATCTCGTGACGAAACGTGGGCTGATCAAGGTCAAAGGCGATCGCGGCGTACTGGGGCTGTTCAGCTTCGATCGTGTCGAGCAGTGACTTGAGAAAGCCATAGCAAACGCTGGTGGGAATGCCGGTGGAAGTGCGCAAGCCGCCCTCTGGCCCTTTGGCATGGGCGTAGTAGGAACGAAAAGCTAGGGAATGCCCATCGACGAGCATCAGCAGGGGAGATTGGTCAGCCACAGGTTCTCAGGCGCGATCGCAGATTAATAACATGCAGACATTGTAAAAGGCCGACGATGCAAATCAGAGATCTAGACGGGAGGAATCGCTCCGGATAGACAAACTGTTCTGTTTAGGGGCCTTTAAGCGCTCAAACGGGCGGAAGACTAAACTAGAAAGTAATGCTGGAGTCACCCCCTGAGGATAAGTTGATGTCAGTCGTTACCGCTAAAACTTACATCCAACTTCGCAACCATGGATATTGGATTCAAAACAGTCGTATTTCCCTCGATTCGGTAGTTTACGCTTTTCAGAATGGCCTCTCTCCAGAAAGTATCGTGCAGTCTTTCCCACTTCTGACCCTAGAGCAGGTCTATGGGGCGATCGCATTTTATCTGGCTAACCAGGCCGATATTGACGCTTATTTAGCCAGTGAAGAAGCGGCTTTTGCCACGATGCCTCAGCCTTTAGCCACAGACAATCCGGCTCTTTATGAAAAGCTGATGAGGGCTAGAAATGCCCAGCGGACAGCCACATCGTGATCGTTCGCTTTCAAGCCGATGCTGATCTCAATCAAGCGATCGTGACTGGCACTCTGCGACGTGACCCTCAAGTTGATTTCCAAACGGCAAATACAGCGAACTTGGAAGGAGTTTCTGATGCTGAGGTGTTAGCCATCGCAGCTCGCCATCATCGCATTTTAGTCAGCCACGATCGCAGAACGATGCCGGTGGAGTTTGGGCAATTTATCAGCAAACACCAAAGCGCTGGTGTCATCATCGTTTCTCGCAAGTTGACTCTAGCGCTTGTGATCACAGAGTTGCTCACAATTTGGGAAATTTCTACTGCCGAAGAATGGCTCAATCGGATTGCAAAACTACCGCTTTGAGCGCGATCGCGGATTAATGATGTGCAGGTATTGTAAAAGGCGCTGGCCCGGAATTTCGAGCCGACTCAGGCAGCGATCGCCACCCGTCCCTGATGCTCCTGGCCAGAATACAAACATCCACCACGATTTTGGCCCTGAACCGAGCACTTAAACCTTCAGCAAGCATCAGTCGTGGTTCGCAAAAGCCGCTGCCGCCCCATCATCCGTAAACGCAAAGACCGTGTAAGGCTCGCTGCCTTCCGCCATCTCCATGCCAGGAGAGCCGATGGGCATACCCGGCGCGGTCAGCCCCGCCACATTGGGCTCGGCAGTTAGTAAGCGCTGCACATCCGCCGCTGGGACGTGTCCTTCAATCAGGTAGCCGTTGGCAATAGCGGTGTGGCAAGACGACAACTCTTCAGGCACACCGTACTGGGTTTTGATTGCCGTCATGTCGTCCGTCACCTCATCGCGAACGGTGAATCCAGCCGCTGCCATATGCTCAATCCACTTGCCACAGCAGCCACAGCTCGGGTCGCGGTAAACGGTCATCTCACCTGCGATCGCCTCAGCAGAGTAGGCCACATCTGGAACCGCCACACCGCTAACAAATACAACCGCCGCGATTAGCAGCGTCAACACCCAGGCTCGAACCGGTAGAGATTGATAATTCATAGAAATGACGTTACTCCGGCAGTTGGTCGGGGTCAATGCCCTGCGATCGCAAATAGGCCGCTAGGCGATCGGCCCGTTCTCGTTCCTGTTCAGCTTGCACTTGGGCTTGCTCAGCCCGTTCTCGTTCCTGTTCAGCCTGCGCTTGGGCCTGCGTGGCTTGTTCATCGCCAGTCAGCAAGAGATTACCCTGGGCATCTTGCCAACGGAGCCAGGTATTTTGGCTACCTTCCTAAATTGACTTGCGCCATCCAGGGTTGAGCCATTTCGCTATACTGTGTTCCCCGGAGTTCAAAAAGTCGGAGCGGGGTGGGGCTGAGTTGCTGACGCGGATCATAGACAGCGTAATAACTCACCCGCATTCGTTCATAAATCGCGAGCTTGTTAGCAAGTTCATTACCAACTTTGTTAGAAACCACTTCGATCGCAATTTCTGGCGGTTTACCAAACTTCCACACCAGATAGCAGCGATTTTGCTTGTCCCACCAATTTTTGGGCACTTGAACCCCAAAACTGACAAACACATCGGGCACGATCGCCGGTTGCTGAGCGGTGTAGTAGATGCCGACATTCGCCGCTGCAATAAAGGGGAGCCGGTCTTTCCAGCTACTAAAGAAGCTAGAGGTCAACAGGCGCTGCTGTTTTTCAGAGGCAAAATTGTCCACCGGTGTATCATCCTCGGTGACGAGTTGATCAGCATCTGGAAAAACGACGTCTTCTTCCTGCAGAGAAAGCTGGTTAACCATAAGCGCCTCCGATCAGCACTGAAGGTAGTTGTATTGTACTCAATCTTTAAGGCCGGGCTAGGGTGCCCGTTGCTGTCGTCCAGTCAGCTATTTGGCACTACTGGCCAGCAGTTGGGCTTCCAGTTCTCGTCGCAGCCGCGACACTGTAGACTCGGAATCAATTTGGCTGAGCAGGTCTTGCATCACCGCTTTCACACCGTTCGGCCCCCAGGTGCAGCCCTGTTCTAGATAGATCTGGGCCGCTTTACCCACAGCATAGGTGCCATAGCCCGAGGCCCCCGCTTGAGCGGCCATGACACTGAGCAGGGCCGAAAAGCCACCGGCGCTGTCAAACATACTCCACACCGCAGCGGCCCCTTTGCCCGTGCCCATGAGGAGTCCCGTGCCGATTTCACTCAGTAAGAGCGTACCGGAACTTTTGGCGATCGCCTGCCAGAGCTGCCGCGCTTCGTGCTGAGTAATCGGGAGACCGTAGAGCTTCGCCAAGGCGCGAATCATCACCAAGTCAGTGATAAAACCGCCGGCCAAATCAAACACGGCGATCGGGTTCAACGCGACAGCGAGAGCTTTATATTTGGCATATTTCCAGATCAGGGCTTCGGCTTCTTCGTGGTGCAGGGCGATCGCCCGCCGGGCCATGTCGGTTTCTAAGCTGTCGGCCTCTCGCAATGCATTCAACGCAATTAGTGCTGTCCCGTCCTGACGCGCAATAGTCAGCAGGGCTTGTTTGAGGCGATCTATTTGGGCGGGCAGTTTTTCCCATTCGTGGGTGACGTTGCCATCTGGCCATTCGACGCGCACCTGCAGCGGGGCGGGGGCAGCGGCAACCATCACCACATCATCCACGGCTAGGGCCGCATTGGGAGTGCGGCTAGCGGACGATCGCCAAAGCTGAGTCAGCGCCTCATAAATCGCCTGCTGATCGGTATCGGGATAGAGATCAGTTTTGTTAAATACCAACAGCAGCGGCTTACGCGCTGCCTGCAGCGTCACCAGCGCCTCATATTCTGTGCGGGTGATGTCGCCCGCCACCACAAACAAAATCAGATCAGCCTGCTGCGCCACCTCTTGGGCCATCGCGCCGCGAGCTTCCCCCGCCACCTCATCCAAACCCGGGGTATCAATCAGTTCAATTTGGGGCAGTTCGTCCACATCATGTACCGCCTCAATGGGCGGCTGCCAATACACCGAGCGGGGCCAGCGCGTCACCCCATGCAGCGGGCCAGTGGGCAAAATCGCCTCGCCCATCAGAGCATTAATCACGGCCGATTTACCGCGGCTGACCAACCCAAACACCGCAATCCGCAGCACCGGCTGGGCCAGTCGCGTTTCTAAAGCGCTCAGGGCATCGACTCCAGCCTGCACCGCCGTCTTTTGGCTCTGCTGAGTTTGGTCAGAGAGCGGCTGCCGCAGCGTCGGCTGATAGCGCTGCACGGTCTGTCGCAAGACCTGCCGCACGCGCTTAAACCGAGGATGGGCGGGGGGTGACACAGTTCCAAAAAGCTCTCAAAGGGAATGCAGTGATGTGGATGCTCTGACGCGGGTTGACTTTAGACGGGCTCTCCAGGGGCGATCGGTTCAGCGGGCACCACTACCGTCGTCACCCCATTGGCCGCCAATTCTACCGTCGGCGCGACGCTGGGACTGAGAGCTTGGGTCAGGGGCGACAATTTTTGTCGCCCTTGGGCAATCAGAGTTTGCAGAAACTCGCGGCGTTGGGTAGTGGGCAGCAGTGCCTGCAGCTTTTGCCCGATCGCTGCCGCCGACAACGCCGTTTCAGCCTGTCCCGACAGTGCCCGCTCTTCAAAATAGGCCATGAGACTCTCACCCGAGAGTCGCGTCAGGTAGGCGGCACTAAAAGCTTGCACACTACCGCCGACGGCAAAGGTCGCCGCATGGCTCTTGAGCGCTCCCGTTAACAGCTGGGTAGAGGCTTCGACAATACCCAATTTGACGACGACGCTCGCCAGCTCCGAGGCAATGGTTTTGGCCTGATCCAGCGCTAGGGGCTGCTGGTAGACGCGGCTCAAATCCATCACTAGCTGACCGTTGATGGCGATCGCAGCCAACAAATCCAACGAAGGCAGCGGACTGGCAAAGGCCGTCGCCGCCGCCGTCCACTGCAGTTGATCAACCAATGGCTGCGCTTGCTGACGGCGCACCTGATTGATCTGAGCCTGCAGATCGCGCTGCAGCTGCTGTACCTGACGCATCACTGTCTGCACCACCAGATGAGGCGTTTCTTCCGTCAGCCACTGTGTCACAGCAGCCACGATTGAATCAACCGCGGGGGCCGGCGTCTCGACCCGTTCCACTGCTTGACCTGCCGCGTCATAGGTTCTCACCTTGATGGGTTTAGGCGCTGTGGCGATCGCGCTGCAGGCAATCGGCTGCGGCAGCTCCTCCAACCGCTGCTGCACCTGAGTCAACACAGCCTCGCGATCGGCGGGCAAATAGTTGTCTTGCTTATTGAGGCTCAGCATCACCCGCTGCCCCGCTACTGTGAGCATTTGCACATCAGCCAGGGCCGAGTCGGTCAAATCTTCAGTAATGAGATAAATCGTGGCGTCTTGGTGCAGCAGCAGGTCAGCCATCACCTCAGGATGGGGCGTCGCCGCAGTGAGGGCCACTTCCGTCAGGTTTAAGGCTATCAGCTGGGCAGACGCGGATAGTTGCTCTAGATGATCCATCAGGGCTGACTTGCCCGAGCGGGCCGAGCCCACGATCGCCACTTGCAGCACGGAGCGATCGAGCGCCGTCTTGAGGGCCTCGCGGCGCTGTTCAAAGTCGGCGATAATGACATCGCGATCGGCCCAGTCAAACGTCACAAGTTCTTGCTGCAGTGCGGCTAAAGAGGGGGTGAGTTCTGCGATCGCGGCCTCGACAGCGGTGCGATCGACAGGCGCGGCAGGCTTGAGATCAGTCAGCGGAGCAGTCGGTCGCTGCCGCCGCCACCACCACACCCCGGCCCCAGTCGCGATCAAACTGATCAGAGTAGAGCTATCGGTCAATCCGTCGTACAGTCCCCCTAAAAGGCTCAGGCTAGCGGCCAATCCGAGACCCCCAACCAAGATAGGACGTTCAGAAAGTAGTTTTTGAACCACCGACAGACCCCGCGACTGCTCACAACACCCAACGCTAAGCCTCTTCATTTTACGGTCTCGGCGGAGATTGCTGAATACGGGAAACCTACCTTGAAGTAGAACTTAGCGATTCGCTATTGAAAAATCCGCGATGAAATAACACTGGGGGGCTTTGCCCTAACTCAATACACAGTTGCAGAATTGCAGTCGCGATCGCTGCCGCTGTAGTTGATAGCCCAGCCCTCAGGCTTCATCGTGTTGCCGTGACAGTCAGCCAACTGAGAGACGAAAGACAGCGACAACAATGAGCTGAACCGATTTTAGGCAGAGCATCCAGCTACCAGCTTGACGCTTCCCTAAACAGGTTACGCAAGCATTTGACGCGTTTTAGCTATCGTCGACATGCAGCCCAGCTCACGATCCCTGTCCGCACACAAACAAGCGAGAGAGGCTTCTCATCGGATAGTTCAGCATGGACGGGTTGCCCAACATCGCCTTGTTGAACTCAAGTCAATTGACCAATAAGCCAATCACGATGTCATCTATGGCGTCCAAACCTGGAAAGACAAATCGTTTTTCGAGCTCATTGCTTCAGCCAGTGCAAGCTCCACATGCGTAGAACACCACCCAAAATTCATACAAGCTTTATCAATCGTCGCCTCGAAATAAGTTTTGACAAATCCAGAGACAACACCAGTAAAAATGCTGAGAACAACTGACATAATCCTTTGTTAAGAGGACAAGATTCAGTTTCGCAACGAACAAATATCACAGAGCGACAGGGCCACAAGGCTCCGCAAAAAGTCAAAATCAGCCATGACTATAGCTTTGAAGCAACTATCAGACTATTTTCATGGGCAATGATTCAATCTTCCCTTTTAAGAAGATAAATACATAGCGTCTTCTTCGTAGTCGAATTTTCACAAGCTTAAATAGCAAATAGCATCATGCCTTACAAATTTATTTCTGACATCAAAGATTTCAAAAACAACAATATCAAAGCTGTTAGAAAATTACTTGACCGGCTACGGGAAGATCTCTGGATGAATTTCATCAACATCACTGATATCGATGAGTTAGCACAACAGACCAAAGCAGAAAAAATAGAGCTCTTTGAAGATTTTTCTGTCGACAACTCTGAAACAAAGCATTGTCGATACGTTGGCATGGCCAAACATCTTGAATCTGATACATATAACTATACTTCAGCTTCGGTGTTCAGCATCACTTTAGCAGACACTCTTTATTATTCGTCAAGACGTCATATCCTATTAACCAAGACATTCAAGGTTATCGCCGAAAGTTTAGGATTAGTCACCAAAAGGTCTTTACAGCGGTACATCAAAGAAATAAATTTGATCAAGTTATTTCTCAATAAACATGAATACATACCCGGACATTCATGCCTATTGAGGAATTTTAGGAATCAAAATTACTATCATTGCTTGATAGATAATCTCCCGAAAATTTATCATTTAAATCAAGAGCCATATCGAAGTATTCCTGAGATCAACTTATTAATCAGTGGCAAATTATCTAGCGCAGAAGAATTTTTCTTGGCTAAGATTCTACCAAGCAATGTCAAGATAAAGTTTGTTCGAGAAGATTGTTGTTATCATCTAGAAAAGTGCATATTTGTACAGCCTTTAACACGATGGATGTCAGGATATTTACCCCGACCATATCTAGAACATTTTGCTGAGAAAGCTTTACCTCAGCGAGCGAGAAATCGAAAAAATCGTATTTTTATTTCGCGCAAGAGTGCTTCCAAGCGCCATATCAAAAATGAAAGCGAGTTGATGAGTTGCCTGAGACCATACGGCTTTAAAAGCTACAGCCTGGAAAATCTAACCGTTGAGGAGCAAGCCGAATTGTTCTACGATGCCGAGTACATTATCGGTGTGCATGGGGCTGGCATGTCAAATATCTTATTCGCAGAACAGGCAAATGTCTTGGAGATATTTCCGGGCTCAGAAATTATTCCACACTATTATTTCCTATCGAAATCATTAGGGCACAAGCATCAACTTTTCTTCGCTAATGCCTCAAATAATATCAACGAAAAGGCGTTTGAGGTCAACGTCACAGAGTTAATGGAAATACTGGAATTAGATTTAGAGCTAGAGTTAGTCGAAGATTTAAGCCAATATTGCTTAGTTTGACTTGATTGACCAAAATGGAAATTTAACTCGTTGAAAAGATTATTTAGTGGGCATCTCACTTATACTGAAGTGCGACGCCAAGTGGTACTGATACGCATGATTTCGCCCAGCAGTAGCTTAAGCTAAATCCACAAAAACCAGTGACGTAGCATAAATAGGCTAGCTGGGAAACTTCAGGGCTCAATAATATTCTTCAACTTAATTCTTTCCAGGTGAATTCTATCGAAGGAGAGGGGGAAGATCTCAAGCTCGGTAAGCTCAGCGGACATGATATTCAGGAGCGAACCGGAACTCGCTTGGAGCCGAGACGCTGCATTGCCTAGCAATACAATCAATATGTCAACCCTAAGATCACTTGATATATCGTTACAGACCTCGATTTTTGATATCGTACCGGCTTAGCTGGTGATGGTAGAAATCGATCGCTTTCTACCATCATTGAGCAGGAATTCTAAGCCGAGGGTTAGCCTCATGCGGCCAGCGGTCTCCCCGCTGAGCCCAGCAAGAGGTGGCTTTCAGACTTCTGCCTACCGCCTTCAATTCCGCTGCCTGGCAAGTCCGATTGGCACAGTCTAAAATCATGAAATCTCGACGGCAGGCTACTGTAATTGGGGTATGCTTGCCCGTGTTTAAGGCCCAGAGCAGTTGGCTTATGTATTCTCCCCTTCCCTCCGGCACGACGCTGCAATCTCGTTATCAGATCCTCCGATTGCTGGGGCAGGGTGGTTTTGGGCGCACCTACCTGGCTGAAGATCAGGGGAGATTTCAAGAGTATTGCGCGGTCAAAGAGTTTTTGCCGCAGCAGGGTGAAGATCACTTTTCCAGCAAGGCCACTGAGCTGTTTCAGCGGGAAGCGGCGATTCTCTATCAGATTCAGCATCCGCAAATTCCTCAGTTCCGGGCCACCTTTCAGGTCGAGAATCGCCTGTTTCTAGTACAAGACTACGTGGAAGGCTTGTCCTACCGGGAGCTGCTCAATCAGCGCCGATCGCAAAACCTGGGCTTTTCGGAAGCAGAAGTGCGACAGTTTCTGCAGCAGCTATTACCGGTGCTAGCCCACATTCATGCCAAGGGCATCATTCACCGCGACATCAGCCCTGACAATATCTTGCTACGCAACCGCGATCGCCTGCCCGTGCTGATCGACTTTGGCGTTGTGAAAGAAGTCGTGACGCGAGTGCAGATGGCCGACGTCACCCACCACGCCACCACCGTGGGCAAACCGGGCTATGCCCCCAGCGAACAAATGCAGTCGGGGCGAGCCTATCCCAGCAGTGATCTGTATTCCTTAGCGGTCACCGCGATCGTGCTGCTCACCGGGCGGGAACCCCAAGATATTTTTGACGATGTGAATCTGTCGTGGCACTGGCAGCAATATGCTAGCGTCAGCGCCGGACTGGCTCAGGTGTTGCAAAAAGCTACCAGCTATCGACCGGGCGATCGCTATCAGTCGGTCAGTGAAATGGCTCAAGCCCTGGGCAATGCCAATAACCTGATGGCAGCCACCACACCGCCCCCAGTTTACCCAACAGCGCCGGCGCCGGCGGTCGCCCCTCCCTCGCAAATGCGCACGGTAGCCGTCGGTCGCGCCTACCAGTCCACCACGATGGCGGGGGGGCCGCAGACCGTTCACCCGACCCGTTCGACGACCCCGGCAGTGCTGGATGATGACACCGTTTCAATTTGGGAAAATCCCTTAGCGGTCGGAGCGTTGGCGTTGGCCCTCGTGGTGGTGGCAGGCCTCGGCGGCTGGGGCTTAGTGACCGTACTCAATCGCACCCCAGAGCGCCCCGAAAACGACGTCCCCACCATCGAAATCAATCCCGAAGAAACAGTCGTTCAGCCCACTCCAGAGCCCACCCCCGAACCCGAACCACCGACGAACGAACCGGTTGAATTTAGCCAAAACCTGGATATTGAGCCGGGTGAATCGACCACGGTGGAAGGCAGCCTCAAAGCGAATGAAACGGTGAACTATCTTGTGCAAGGTCGTCAGGGCGACCAGCTGAGGGCGCAGCTAGAAGGCGAAAGCGTGTTGATGACAGTCTTGGCCCCCAATGGCAATCCACCTGACAGCCAAGGCCGACGGGTGCTGGGCTGGCAGGGCACGCTCGACTTTACCGGCGAATATGTGATTCAGCTCAGCCCGGTCGCGGGGATTGAGCAAGGCAACTATGAGCTGCAGGTTGCTCTCGCCGAGCCGGAAGATGGTACTGACCCAGAAGCGCCAGTCGAGCCGGAAACGCCCGTTGATCCCGAAACCCCGATTGCTCCCGAAACGCCGGTCGAGCCCGAAGCACCGGAGCAACCCACTCAACCGGAACCGCCAGACATTGTTTCCGAGCAGCGGGTGCGCCTGCCCAGCGGACAAGACAACACTCTGGTGGCCAACAGTGCCGGGCCGGGCCGAGTACGCCGCTATGTGATTAATCTCAATGCTGGTGAGGTGCTGACCGTTGAGGTCAACAGCGCCACCGCTCCGACCACCTTCAATGTGGCTCTGCCCACGGGGGACCCGCTCGCCAATGGGGTGCAGCTATGGGAAGAGACAGTGCCCGTAGGAGGCGATTTCATCATCGACGTCTCGGCTGACGCCGCGTCTGAGTTCACCCTGAGGTTTGGAGTGCAGTAGCTATGGGCAGCGCGATCGCCAACGGATTGCTGATTACCGGCACCGATACCGAAGTCGGCAAAACCATCGTCACCACCGCTCTAACCGCTTATTGGCTGCAGCACTTGCCGAAGTCGGCCTTGGGGCTGATAAAACCCGTGCAGTCAGGCATCGGCGATTTTGAAACCTACACCCAGCTGTTCGATCTAGACCAGCCGCCGGCGACGATCGCCCCCCAGCGGTTCGCCGCTCCCCTTGCGCCCCCACTCGCCGCCGCCCAAGAGGGCAAAACGGTGGATCTGGGCCTCGTTTGGCAAACCCTCAACCAGCTCCTGACTGAGCGGGACTTTGTACTGATCGAAGCGCTAGGGGGGTTGGGCTCACCCGTCACCGAGGAATGGACTGTGGCCGACGTGGCGGCCGCCTGGCGACTGCCCATTGTGCTCGTGGTACCCGTGAAACTCGGCGCGATCGCCCAAGCCGTCGCGAACACTGCCCTGGCCCGCCAGCATCAGCTCTCAATTCGGGGTCTCATTCTCAACTGTGCCGTGCCTCTCACGCCAGAGCAACAGGCCAACTGGGCACCCGTGGCGCTGATCGAGCGCCTCACTCAGCTACCGGTATTAGGCACCCTACCTTACCTCACCGCGACCCACGATTTAGCCGCCCTGGCCCAAGCTGCCGCGCAGCTTTCACTAGAAGGGGTGTGGGGTAGTGAGGCGGGCGATCGCTAACCGATTCACGGTTCCCTGGTGACCGGTCTGCACCCACCGTCTGGTGCATGACTAACCCGAGAGTGTCCCTAACCCGTGCTTCATCCACAATCAGCCGGGCAGGCGTCAATTTCGCAGAATCGTTTCGGCAGACAGAAACTTTTTACCACCGCCCTCGATCAAAATTTAATAGTCACCTATCGACCGCTCAGTGATGCTGTTAGATTGACGATATTAGCAATCACAGCATGGGTACGCGGTCTCATAGCAGGACAACAGCATGACGATTCGGAAACGCTTCTTAGCTTGGAGCCTAGTCGGGCTTTTGATCACGGCTGGGCTGAACCTGGGAGGGCTATCTCGATCAGCCGTCCAAGCTGCTCAGCCGATGCTGACCGCACAAGCGCCGCCCGACCCCGCTGAACCTCAGTCTGATGCCGCTGACGAGTTGAGCGGGCCAGCCGCTGAAGACGCCGCACCCGACGCTGACCCGACAGAAGACACCCTCAATCTGCCTGATTTTGAGCCCCGGCTCCCGGCTGACAGCCTGCCGGCAGAAGGTGATGAAACGTGGAACGATGCGGAAATTGAATCGCTCGGTGAGACCGCAGAACCGCCCAAGATTACCAAGCAACAGCAGATTTTGATGGCGGCGGATGAGTATTACCTGGCCGGCGATCGCGACGCCGCTGAGGCTCTCTATCGCCAGGTGAAAGACGCTCTGTGGCAAGTCGACCCCGATACATTGCGGCCGCTGCCGATTTACGACCCAGCTGATTTACCCCCAGGCGGCACCGTTTATTGGCGAGAAGCTCAAGCAGGCTACGAATTGGGCCTGACCCACCGCACGTTAGTGCCGCTGGAGCTGTTAGTCGATGAGTATCCTGAATTCATTCCGGCGCAGGTGTTTTACGCGGATTATCTGATTGCGAACGATCGCGCCGCAGAAGCCGATGAGATCCTCGACCGGGCACTGATCATTTATCCCAGCCAGCCCGACCTACTGCAGGCACGCACCAAAACTCAGATGGCTTTGGAACAGTGGATTGAAGCCGCCATCACCGCCAAACAGTTTGTGTTGCTTAATCCTGAGCATCCTGAGCAGGCCAGTATGGAAACTCTGAGTCAAGAAAATTTAGATCGGTTTCGCGCCGCGATGAATGAAGAGTTGACCGGCAACCTGATCGGCAACATCGTCACCGGAGCAGCGGGCCTGATCTTGACCGGCGGCCTGATCGGCCCCTACACGGCTCTCAACTCTGCCATGATTTTGCTGCAGGGCGAATCGGCCATTGGCGCCGGTGCCGCAGCGCAAATCAAAGACCAAGCCCCCATGATGACGGACGCAGCAGTGAACGCCTATTTAGACGGCATGGGGCAAAAGTTGGCGAGCCTCGCCGGTCGCGACGAATTTGACTACGAATTTTATGTGATTGAAGACCCTGAGCTGAACGCCTTCGCCCTCCCCGGCGGCAAGATTTTCATCAACTCGGGAGCCATCCTCAAAACTCAGTCAGAGGCGGAATTAGCGGGCCTCGTGGCCCACGAACTTGCCCACGCCGTCCTCTCTCACGGTTTTCAAATGGCGACCAACGGCAACCTGATCAGCAGCGTGGCGGGCATCATTCCGTTACCCCAGGTAGGAGGCATTGCCGCCAGCCTGGCCTTTAGCAGCTACTCGCGCGAGATGGAACGGCAGGCCGATATTTTAGGCACTCAGCTGCTCTCAGTCGGAGGCTACGCCGCTGACGGTCTGCACAATCTCATGATTACCCTGCAGGCAGAAAGCAGCGGTACGGGCGGTCTGTCTTGGTTTGCATCACACCCAGCCCCAGCTGAACGGGTCGATTACCTCAAACAAATCGTCGAGGTTGGCGGCTTTAATCGCTACGCCTATGAAGGGGTCGCCTCACATCTCGCCATTCAAACCCGCGTAGCTCGCCTCACCCCAGCCGCCGCCGAAGAGCCAGAACCAGGAGCCAACGAGACTCCAGCAGGCGAGGTCGAGGCGGAGACGGAGGTAGAGACGGAGACGGAGGTGGAGACGGAGTAGTCAGTTCTGAGATTGAGGCTCAGTTTGAGAGGGTGGAGAACAGCCGGGGAGCTGGGGGGCCGGGGGGCTGGGGGGCAAACAGCGATTCGCTTTTGAGACATCGATGATTGTGTCGATGCTCTGAAAATAAAGTCCAAAATCTGCCCCCTTGCCCCCTCGCCCCTCACCCCTCGCCCGCCAGCAGGGATAGTGCCGATGTATTATCGAAAGGGTGTTGACTGTTATCTGTGAGCGATCGCCCGTTTTATGCCTGCTCCTTCTATGCCGCAGCTGCGTCCCTATCAGGTTGAGCTGATCAACGACCTGTATCGCAAAATCAACGAAGGTCATACTAAGATCGCCATCATCGCGGGCACGGGAGCCGGTAAAACTATCATCAGCGGCCAAATTTGCGCCCATGCCGAAGCCGCCGGTAAGCGGCTAATGTTTTTGGTGCATCTCGATGTCTTGGTAGGCCAAACCTACGACAAGATGAAATCGTTTGGGCTGCACTGCGGCTTCATCAAAGCCGGGTGGGAAGAAGACCGCACCGCCCCAATTCAGATTGCCAGCGTGCAAACCATGGCGCAGCGCAAGTGGTGGCGCACCTGGCCCGCTGACGTGATTTTCTATGACGAAGCCCACACCACCCTGTTTAGCCGCGTCGGCAAGTCCGTCATTTACAAAACTCATCCCCAAGCGGTGCATCTGGCGATGACGGCCACGCCCGAGCGCTTGGGTAAAGATCAGCTGGGGGAGCATCTAGACACGCTGGTTTCGGCCCCGCCGCCAGCAGATCTGCAGGCGATGGGCTTTCTATCAGAAATGAAATATTTCAGCATGCCGCCGGATGGCATTGCCGATCTCAAAGGCGTGAAAACCGTGCGCGGTGACTATGACGAGGCCGGACTAAAAAATGCCTGCGATCGCCCTGAACTCGTCTCCAAAATCGTGCGCGAATGGCGGCGTCTGACCCTGGGCAAACGCACCATCGCCTTTTGCGTCGATATCGAGCACGCTCGCCACGTCGCGGAAGAATTTCGGCGAGCGGGCATTCCCGCTGACACGGTGGAAGGGGGCACCCCGATTAAAGAGCGCCAGCGCATGTATGCTGATCTGCGCGAAGAACGCATTTTGCTGCTGACCTCTTGCAACGTAATCAGCATCGGCTTTGATGAACCCAGCGTTGAAGTCGGGCTACTGCTGCGGCCCACCCAATCCAGCGCCCTGCACATTCAGCAAATTGGCCGGGTGATGCGGATCTCGCCCCAAACTGGCAAAGCCTGCGGCATCATTCTCGATCAGGCTGGTAATTTAGAGCGACTGGGCTTTCCCGAAGATATTGACGAATATCATCTGCCCATGCGCAAAGAGGGCAGCGGCGGCGGCAGTCCACCGCCGATGAAAGCCTGCCCCAACTGTGGCCGCATGGTGCTGAGCTTCATCGTGCAATGCCCTGAATGCGAACACAATTGGGTTTCAGAACGGCCTCTAAATCTCGAAGATATGGTGCAGATCTATTCTCGCGATCAGGCCCATACCATTCGCGATATTCCCACCCTGATTGAAATTTTTCACGGTCACCGTCGCCGCATTTTCAAAAGCGGCTATGCCGTCACGCTAGCAGAGCACCACTTTTTTGAACACACCGGCAGAACCGCAAAGGTTGATTGGTGCTTGGGCTCTATCTTTGGTCGCCGACCCACCTGGGAGCACCAGCAGGCATTTTTAGCCTATCTGCACCGCAGCGCCAAACGGCTGGGCAAGCGCGGTGATTGGATCAGTCGAGAATATGAGAAAGAGTTTGGTCGCGGCGCCTGGGAGCAAATGGCCCGCATGATGCCGCCTAAGACCAGTTCTGGAGATTAGCGCAATACCGTGAATGAGGGGGTGAAAGGATGATGGGGCGCAATCTGTAGTTGTGTTTAGAGCATCGGGATGAAACTGGCGATCGCCCCGCCCAAACCTAATCTGCTTGCTCAGTCAGCCTGATCTGGCTAATCACCGGTCACCCATCAGGGCAACTCACCCCGTTGCGATGACGCCAGGGTGTCCTTCACAATCGGGAAATAAACTTTGCTGTGGATGGTGCAATGAGCGCTGAACATACAATCGAACTCTTCTCTAAAATTGATGAAAACCAAACGCTCAAAGCTGGAGACGTCATTTTCAAAGTCGGAGACACCGGGGCCGTGATGTATGGCGTCATTTCTGGGACTGTGGCCATGCAAGTGGACGGCAATACCGTTGAAACGATTGAGGCCGGGGACGTATTTGGCGAAGGGGCCTTGGTGCATCCTGATAAGCGGCGGCGGTCAACAGCGATCGCCCAGTGTGATTGTGAACTGGCCGTGTTGAATGAAGAGCGCTTCAAATTTTTGATTGAGAACTCACCCACATTTGCGATCGATGTGATGCGCAGCTATTCCGATCGCCTGCAGCGCTTTAAGCACGTTATTTAAGATCAGGCGGATTGGTGAGTGACGGCTGAGACAGCCCCTGAGAAGAGTCAGACAACTGTTAAAGACTTGCTGGATCAATCCCCAACTCTCGCAGCCGAGCCGCTAGGCGATCGGCCCGCTGCTGTTCAGTATCAGCCCGCTGCCGCTCAGCTGCTGCCTGTTCTTGAGCCCACGGCAGCAGGTGGCCTGCGGCATCCCACCAGCGGAGCCAGACGCCATCACGATTCTCTCGCTGCCCTGACCAGCGGCCTAGCGCTAGTGACATTTCGGGTATCCAGTAGCAACCAGCCGCATTCGGTTCGGCAAGGTCGTAGCGCTGGTCTGCACCCCGTCGATAAAACTCCAGCGTATTGCTCTCCAAGCCAAACAGCGCGTAGTAGGGCACCTGCAGCACCTGCTCATAAAAAAACCATTTGCCAGGGGGATAGGTGGGCTTGGTGGAATATTCGTTACCTTCCTCGTCAGAGAGGAACTCCATCACGATCAGCGGCAAATCGCCCTGCAGCTGCGGCGTATAGCTGCGATGCACCTCGGCACGAGCCACCGTGATGTGGGGCACAAAAGCCCAGTCCGGCGCTTTGACGACGACTTGGCCATTAACCGTGGCACAAATGCCGTAGTTCGTCGTGATCAAAGCGTCCGCCGCCAGCTGCCCAGCCGTTGTCAGGGCATCGGTTAACGCGGCGGCAAGGGCGGGTTGGGCAATATTATCCACAGGGTCATCCGGCAGAACGAAGTCATCGGGCAGCTTTTCCCAACGAATCTTCAGAGCGCTTGTACTGGCAACCATCGCAGCTCCTGAACTGAGCAGGTCTGTTTATTTTAGCGGGCTGCTGGAGCATCCCCCCACTCCCTTACTCCATCGCTCACTCACTCCCCCACTCCTCCACCTCTCCAATTTCTACTGAGCCGTCATCACTTCATGGAAAATCTTGCGCAGATAGCGGCGACCGCGCGAAAACCGCTGACGTAAAGCCGCTTCGTTGATGTCATCCCGACCGCTTTCCTGCACATACCGTTCCTGAATCTCTCGCCACGAGAGTCCTTCCACCACTTTTTGATGAATCAGGTGAAAAACGTCTGGGTGTTCGATTTGGAGGCGGCAGACTGCCCGCACCACGGCTCGGAGCTCTTCATCCAAGATGGCGTAGTCCATGGGGCTATCACCTTCGTCGGCAAACATCGCGTCCATTAAATTAGGAGCATAGGCACAGGTTTTTCTGCGCTTACGATGCTTTTCGCGCGCTAAATTAAAGGCAGTGCCCTTAAGCCAAGCCTTGGGATTGCGAATGACCTTGCCCTGCTGCAGCGCCTTTTTGCCACAGAGATAAGCATCGAACAGCAGGCCATGGGCTTCAACATCAAGATTGAACTGTCTGACCATACGCTCCATCGCGGTAAAGACAGAATAAGCCGTCGGGTTATCTGGCCCTAAAATTTCTTCGAGGGCTTCGTCAAAACAGTCCTGAGGGTCAACAAATTCGGGAAATGGAGGCTCGCGATCGCCGTGAAAATTGGCCATTTTCCTCTCCGATGCTAATGCTTACTAATCAGTGACACTTGATGGATTTCTGTGACATCAGGCGGCGCAATTAACGCGTTAACTCTACAAACACCTGCTCAAAATCAAATTGCTGAACGTTGCGTGATTTTTTTGTGACTTTGAGATGATTGCCCTGTCACAGACCGTTGGTGAGCGCCACAACTACACAGCATGTTGTGCCGTCACAACCTGAACCATAGGAACGCACTGAGGAGAATAAGGATAATGAACATGGCCCACCCAGAGCTAGACAGTCTGGAAATTAATCCGCCTGATAGCGCCCTGCTAGATTTGCTGGGTGAATCACCCCGCTATCAGGCGATGATTTTGGAATATTGCTTACTCGCGCTCCAACCAGCGCTGAGTGAAGCGCAGCAAGACCGGATGGCCGAGATTTTGCAGCAGGGTATCGATGACCCCGTGTTGAATTTTTGGTTAGAAGAAGGTGACCATCTGGTGGCCCACCATTTGGGCCTGATCGACAACGATTTCATCAAAACTCAGCAAGACAAGTTTCGCAGCGCTATCGGCCAAGGCCGTATTGGCAACCTCTGGCGCGACCTGCAAAGCCGCACCAAAGTCTTGCAGGCGTACCTGCATCGTCAGGGCATCTATCACGGTGCGATCGACGGCATCATGGGGCCGTTAACCCAAGAGGCGATGCACCTATTGCAAGAACAGCAGCCCCATGCCCTCACCGAATTGGGCTTTGCCTAACGTCACGCGTCCAGTCGGCAGGTCTCACGCCCCCTAGCCAGCAGCAGGCACGATCGACAGAAGGTGCGGTTCATCAGCGGCGACGCCAGTTCACGCCCCCTAGCCGCCGCGACCAACCGCCTTAGTCACTCTGATTGCCCGACTGCGCATCAACGTCGATATTCACGGGTTTGAGCGGTGGTAACCGACTCCGATTCGACGCCAACCGATCCGCCAGGCGCGTGGTCTCGGGCAGGCGATATTTGGGCGTGCAGCCCTGCACATAGTGCAGCGCCGTCGGCAAGCTGATGCGATGGCCTGGTGAAATGTAAAGAGGCCGCGTACCAGTCCGACTGCGCAGTACAGCACCGATAACCTCTGCTCCATCCTGCAGCGGCACCCAGGCACCCTTGTCGAGCGGCAGCTTAGCGTGACGACCAATCAGACGCGATTTTGCCACGCCGATGGTGGGGCAGTTGACCAAGAGCCCTAAGTGACAGGCAATGCCCAACCGGCGCGGATGCGCCAAGCCTTGACCGTCACAAAGAATTAGATCCGGCGTGATCGTGAGCGCCGCGAGGGCAGTCAGCACCGCCGGAATTTCTCGAAAGGACAGCAGACCGGGAATGTAGGGAAAAGTCGTGGGCTGCTTTTTCAGAGCATAGTCCACCAGCTGCAGGGAGGGAAATTCCAACACGACCACGGCAGCGCGAGTAATCGTACCGGCAGATTCAAAGCCGACATCCACCCCCGCTACAAATTGCACGGTCGGGGATAAATCGTCGTAAAAAATCACCTGCGATCGCAGCGCTTGCTGCAGGGCGATCGCGGCAGCGGGCGTCTGGGGCCACGTCTCAGGCATGATCACATTCATGACTTCGCAGTATAGCGCTGGCTACTTTGCTGAGGATACTTGGCAGCACTCTAGTACTGAACACAGAAGCTCAGTAGCATCGTAGTCTTGTCCTCGTCAGACTAGAGATTGCCGGATCAACAAAGCGTTAACGGGTGATGCCGCAGACAAGTTTTCCGGTAGCATCAACATCATTCGGTATTACAGGGATACAACAGGGGTTATGCGCATCAAACTGGCATCGATCGCGGTATTGACCGCTGTTTTTGTGAGCTTTATTTCGCCCCTGATGGCCCAGGTCTCCCCGCCCGAGGTAGCCCCGCCCCCCCTGCCAGAACTCACCCCTGATCTGCTAGCAAAGTCACAATTAGGCGCTCAGTGGATGGCCGCATTTGCCCTGCTAATGGGAGGGATCGCAGCAGTAGCGGGAATTGATCGTTACCTCAAGACTAAACAATGGCAGCGCCGCGAACTGGCCCGCAGCGTGGTAGAAGACTTTACGCGCAAGCCAGCGATCCGCAATGTGACTGACATTTTGGATTTTGAAGAATATCGGCAATTCGAGGTCCGTCTGCCCGACAGCGATCAGTCGGTGCGCTTTGAGGCCACTGATGAACGGCTCCAGCGCGCCCTACGCTCTCATGATCAAATGGTCAAAACCCGGCAAGGGCTCAACCTCTTGACTCACATGAGCAATCAGCCGGGCAAGATGGCGGAAAATATGACGCGAGTGTTGCAAAAATATCGCGACGAAGAGTTTGTCATTGAGCTGACACTACGAGACTGGTTTGATGAGTTTTTAGGGGCGTTAGAAGCCTGTGACAATGCCATTGTGGCGGGCATCGTTACGGCCGAAGATCTCGAACCGTTTATCATTTACTGGGTGCGGGTGATGGGCGATCGCCAATACCGACGCAAGGGCGGATCGGGATTTTACGATCAGCTCTTTCACTACATTTATTGGGCGGGCTATACGGGCGTACAAGACTTATTTGAACGCTACGGCTACAAAATTTTGCCGCCGCCCTATTCCACCCATGACTTCACCAACATTGAGCGCGACAACTCAGTGATGAGTGCCTTTCGGGCCTTGTGTATGGCCAAGGCATCGCACCTAGTCTACGAAGATCCCGAATATGTTGCAGACATTGTGCGCCTCTGGCTAGGCACCGATAGCGACAATAAATGGATGAAAATGCCCCCTGCCGACTACACGGTCGCCGTGATGAAAAGCTGGCTCAGAGAAGGGGAAGATCAGACAGCGGTTAATCTGGATGACGACTACAAATATCTAGTGAATCGCTCCACTGATACCCAGGCCTTTATGTTTCGCAAACATCAGCACATCGTGCTGGTCTTTAGAGGGAGTCAACAGGCCGCTGATTGGGCCACCAATTTCAAATTTCGGATGAAGCAATTTGCAGTCGCTCGCATGCCTCAAGACGATGCCATCCCCACTGGTGAAGTGCATCGGGGCTTTCATGATGCGTGGCAAAGCGTCGAAAAGCGCGTGCTTTATCGGCTGAAGCAATGGTATGTGCCCGGCAAGACTCAACTGTGGATCACGGGCCACAGTTTAGGTGGTGCCTTAGCCGCCCTAGCCGCCACTTCTTTGGAATATCAGGGCTTTCAGGTGGCAGGCCTGTATAGCTTCGGACAACCGCGCGTGGGCGACTGGTCGTTTACCCGCGCGGTCAATAGCCGCATGGGCGATCGCATGTTTCGCTATGTCAACAATAATGATGTCGTGCCGTTGATTCCACCGCAGATCAATCCGGTTAATCCGGGTCGGCTGTATGGCCACATGGGGCAGTTTCGCTACTTTGACTGGCGCGGCAAGCTGCACGAAAATTCTTACGTCAGTCAGCGCTGGCTCGATCGCCTATTGGGCTTTATCGTCAGCGTGCGTCAGCCCGGGGCTGATATTGTGGCTGACCACATGATGGAGTTTTATGTGCGCTACCTGCAAAAAGACCTCGACGTCAAAAAAACTGATCGCCGTGCCCGCCGCGAAGATGCCCTAGCGATAGCAGAAATTTTAGAAATGGAAAAAGCTCGCTAGGGTAGAGGTATTACTCACACCTGATTGAAACCCCTATCGATTGTGAAACGCGCAAACTTACCTGACTTTGGTCGCCGCCCGCCGCTGTTTTTGCTGGGAGCGATCGCGGTGCTCCTCATCCTGGCGCTGTCAGGCACGGTACTGCACTTACTGACAGAATCTTGGTGGTTTGATGCCGTCGGCTATGACACCATCTTTTGGACCCGGATTCGCTGGCAAGCGACGATTTGGGCCTTAGCCCTAGGGGGCTATGCCGCCTTCTTGTATGCCAACTATCGGTTGGCGTTGTGGCTCACCCGCGAATCGCCGTGGCGACTGCTAGAGGAGCGCAACCTGGCGGCAGTGGCCGATTATTTGCCCCGTTATGTGGCGTTTGCCTTCATCGTTTTACTCTCGTTTAATGCGGCCATGAGCAGTGCCGCCGCCTGGGACGGCATTCTCAAGTTTTTGAATCCCAGTCAGTTTGGTCAGCTCGATCCGCTGTTTCAACAAGACATCAGCTTCTACGTGTTTCGTCTGCCCGTTTATGAAGGGTTACAGACGGCGATTGTGCAGCTGTTGATTTGGGCGATCGTGCTCTCGTTTGGCGTCTATGCCCTCAAGGGTGAACTGCGGCCCGAACGCGGCTGGAAATATTTTTTGACCGGCGAAGTCAAAGGGCATCTCTGTGGGCTACTGGCGCTATTGGCGATCGCGATCGCGGCGGGTTTTTTCTACGGTCGCTATGACCTGCTCTTTTCTGCCGATGGCGTCGTGTTTGGGGCGGGGTATACCGACGTTCACGCCCGGCTGCACGCCTACTGGACGATGGCCTTTGTCACGCTCGCCGTGGCGACCCTGTTTATTTTGTCGCTGTGGCGCAGCGGCTTTGTGTTGCCGATGGTCGGCATCATCCTCTACTTGGTGGTGTTGGTCGTCGTGGGCGGCCTGTATCCCTGGTTTCAGCAGCGGTTTTTAGTCGAGCCCAACGAACTCACCCGCGAACGGCCTTACATCGAGTACAACATTGCCTTTACTCGCGACGCCTATGCCCTCGATCAGGTGCAGAGTGAGCCTTTTCCCGCCACCACGGGCATCACCCGCGATGTGTTGAGTAATAACGACTCCACAGTCGACAACATTCGCCTGTGGGACTATCGCCCCCTGCTGAGCACCTACCGCCAGCTGCAAGAAATTCGGCTGTATTATCGCTTTCAAGATGTGGATATCGATCGCTACATTCTCAATGGCGATTACCGGCAGGTGATGCTCTCCGCCCGCGAGATGGACTATGACGAAGCGCCGCCAGAGGCACAAACCTGGGTCAACCAGCGGCTCAAATTTACCCACGGTTACGGCCTAGTCATGAGTCCGGTCAATCGCATCACTTCCGGTGGCCTGCCCGAGCTGATGATCAAAAACGTGCCGCCCGTTTCCACCGTCGATTTAGACATTGAGCAGCCGCGCATTTATTACGGTGAAGCCACCGACAACTACATTTTCACCGGCACCACTACTGACGAATTTGACTATCCCGAAGGCGATGATAACGCCCTCTATCGCTACAGCGGGCTTGGTGGCGTGTCCCTGAATTCCTGGTGGCGACGACTGGCCTATGCCGCTGACCTGGGTAACCTCAAGGTTTTGATCTCGAACTACATTACGGGCGACTCCCAGATTCAATATCATCGCAATGTGCTGGAGCGCGCCCGCCAAATTGCCCCGTTTTTGACCTACGATATTGACCCCTATATTGCGGTGATCGACGGGCGCTTGCAATGGATTGTGGATGCCTACACCGCCAGCGATCGCTACCCCTATTCCGAGCCGCTGATCCGCAGCAACGACATTGGCTCCCTGACAGACAACAGCACCATTCGCAGTCTGGCGCGATCGGGTAGCAACTACGTGCGCGATGCCGCCAAGGTGGTGATCGACGCCTACGATGGCACGGTGACCTATTACGTGGTGGATGAAACCGATCCGATTTTGGCCACCTATCGCCAGATCTTCCCGACCTTATTCAAAGCGGCGGCCGATACGCCAGAGGCCGTTTGGGAGCATTTCCGCTATCCGCACGACCTGTTTACCCTACAGGCACAGATGTACCGCACCTATCACATGGCCAACCCTGAGGTCTTCTACAATCGCGAAGATCTCTGGCGCTTTCCGACTCAGGTGTATGAAGACGAGCAAGAGCAGATGTCGCCGTATTACGTCATCATGCGCCTGCCTGACGCGGAGACGGAAGAGTTCATTCAGATTTTGCCCTTTACCCCGATCAACAAAGACAACATGGTGTCTTGGCTGGCCGGGCGCTCTGACGGCGACAATTATGGCAAGCTGCTGGTCTATGAATTTCCCAAGCAGCAGCTAGTTTACGGCCCCAGTCAAATCGAAGCGCGCATTGATCAAACGCCCGAGATTTCACAGCAGCTGACATTGTGGAGCCAAGAGGGCTCGCGGGTGATTCGAGGCGATTTGCTGGTGATTCCCATTGAGGAGTCGCTGCTCTATATCGAACCCGTCTATTTGCGGGCCGAGCAGAGCGAGCTGCCAGCCCTGAAGCGGGTCATCGTCGCCTATGACAACGATATTGTGATGCGCGAAACCCTCGATGATTCGCTCTCCGCTATTTTTGGCGATCGCGCCCCCGAAGCTGCTCTGCCCCCACCTGGCCCCTCCGAGTCCGCCACTGAGGCCACGACAGCGACCGGCACCACCGAGACACCAGCGCCCACCCTAACGCCGGAGCAAGCCGCTCGCATTCAGGCGGCGTTAGCAGCCTACGAAGCTGGTCAACAGGCACTACAAAACAACGATTGGGAAGCTTATGGCCAAGCCCAACAGGAACTGGAAACCCTGTTAAATCAGCTCAACGATGGACGCTAGGTGATCGCCAGTTTGGTTAAATGTTGACCATTACCCTCAAGTGCGAACTCTCGGATGTCTATTGATCGCCCTACCTTACTGCAAGCCGCCCGCCAGGGTGAAATCGACGCCATTGTCGAACTCATCCAGGCTCAGATCAAAATACCGGCTCTAACGGTCAAAATTGGTCGCCAAACAGCGGGCTACAAACTGCGGCTAGAGGGCGCGGTCATGCCGGATCAGTCGCGATCTAGCCAGTTTATCAACAGCTTGTTTAGTGAAATTCAGCGGCCTCAGGCGACCCGCGTGGACGTCTACGGTTGGCTGCAGGACGACGACTTTCCCGCTTGGCATACTACCCTCGATATTCCGGCAGGCGCAGCGAGTGACGCCGCTGTGACGAGCGATCGCAAGGCGAGCGGCGAGACCCGGACCGCCACGGCCGATTCGACCAGTGATGCTGCGGCTTCAGCCGACAGCCCTGACGAACCAGCCGTGGAACCGAGTCAGTCTCGCTTCCAGTCGGTCTTGGGGGCGGTGGGTACGGCCGCCAGTGCGGTCGGTCAGGTGGCGAGTCAAGGGGGTGAGGTGGTCTCTGACGCCGTGACCGACACCGCTCAAACCTTAAGCAGCGCCGCCGTTCGCACCGGGGGCAAAGTGGTACGGACTTCAGTCGATGCCTGGGGAGCGATCGGTCAAACGGCGGCAAACGTGCCTCAAGGACTCAGCGATTTAGTGCAGGCCGTCAACCAAAACGCCGAGTTGCAGAGCCTGACCAAAGTCTTGCAGGTCGATTGGCTGTTGCAAATTTTAGACCAGGTTGACGTCGCCAAAGCCGCCCAGCAGGTACAGCAACTGCAAGAACAGTATCCCGAAGACACACCCGCTCGCCTCTCTCGGCGCATCATGACGCGTAAGGCCCTCTACGTCGGCGGTACGGGCTTAGCAAGCAGCCTCTTGCCCGGCTTTGCCGCTGCCATGGTCGCCGTTGATCTGGCCGCAACCACGGCGGTGCAAGCCGAAATGGGCTATCAAATTGCCTATGCCTACGGCTTCGACGTCCATGATGAAGACCGTCAAGGGGAAATCTTGACAATTTTTGGCCTGGCCTTCGGCAGCAACCAGGTGCTCAAAACCGGCCTCACCTACCTGGCGCGGGGCATCCCTATTGCGGGGGCTGCCGTCGGCGCGAGTACCAACGCAGTGGCACTCTATGCCGTGGGCCACGCCGCCGCCCAATACTATGAGGCGAAGCAGGCCGCCCCCGACGATACGGTGGCGATCGCCGATCTGTCCCAAGCTGACCAGGTTGCAGGATGGACCACACAACAGATGGTGATGGATCAAATTTTGACCCATGTGGTGGTAGCTGGATATCCCGAAACTGACTGGGAAACCCTCTGGCCCCAGCTGGCCACGCTCAACTTAAGCCCCGCATCCTTAAAGGTGATTCAACAAGAAATCGACAGCCCAGCTGATCTCGACCAGCTGTTGGATCAGTTAAACAACGAATTTGCCGTCTTCCTATTAGCCCAATGTGAGCGCCTGACTGAACTTGATGGCGTGGTCACCGCTGAAGAACAAACCGTACTGGAAATCATCTTGGCCAAGCTGAGCGATCGCCTCCCCCAAAACACCCCAGCCGAAACCACAGCGATCGCCCAAAGCCTGCGCGATCGCTTGCAATCATAGAATCCCTGCAACCAACGCCCTCTCAGCTCCCCGGCCCCGCTTTCTCGCAGAGCAGGAGAACCCATGCCCAGAATTTACCCTCGCTCCCTCTACGCTCCACCCTCTACTTCCTCCCCCTTGCCCAACACTTGCCCCAGCCGCACCGGATCATCCGTAATGAAATAATCAATGCCCCGTGCCGCCAAATCATGGACGATCTGCAGCTCTTGCTCTGGCGACAGCGCCTCGCCCAGCCAGCGCGAATCTTGCGAAAACACGGTCCAGCCACCCAGGCCCAGCCCCTTAGCATGCACCCGCTCTACCGTGTCGTCATCAAACATGGTGAGGCTCATATTCGTCTGCGTCGCCCCAATCCACCGCCCCATCAGACTGGATTCCATCAGTCCCCTTAGCGCTTTGTTCTTGATAAATAAAGGGGAGTAGGTAAAGCCTGACTCTAAACCGGGGTAGGCCCGCTCTAGCCAGATCAGCGGCCAAAAGTTGAACGAGGTGACAAACACCTCCGCTGCCATGCCCATGCGGCGAATCAGGTGGGCCACAGCGGTGCCGGTGTGGCGCTGCCCAAAGTCGAGACCATAGGCCTTGATCTCAATATCGACGATCAGGTGCCCGCGCATTTCTTCGAGCACCTGCTCTAGCAAGACAATCTTGGCTTCGCGACCATAGTTAATGATTTTGTCGCCCACGTCGAGAATCGGCTTGATCGTGAGCTGCTGAATTTCAGGCCAGGTCATTTGGGTAATGTTGCCAGGGGTACCGGTGAGGCGCTGAGTATGCAGGTCATGAAAGACGACTAGCCGTTCATCGCGAGTCAAAAACACATCAAGTTCGACCCCGTCCAACCCCAATTCAACCGCCCGCTGAAAGCCTTCCAGAGTATTCTCTTGATGGTCTTCGGGCACGCCGCGATGGCCGAAAATCAGGGGCCGCTGAGCATCTTTGAAGAGGGGCGATCGCACAGGTGTCATCGGTGTTTAGTTGACCCAACTCGGTATCGCTAGTGAGAGAAATTGGTGTGACTCCAGAATATCGGCCCAGCCGTCACCCAATCCGTCGAGGACAAAGCCGTTAACGTAAATTATTGAGCTTGCAGAGCCCGCCCCTCAGGTTTGAGGAGTATGGCTGAGTTCACACTTGAGGTGTGGGCGGGCAGATAGGGCGCTAGACCATCACCCATCTGCACAAGGTCTCTTGCCCCCAGTCGTTAGTATGTCGATAACGGGGCTGCTGAATTGTGCCGGGCTTTTCGCTGACTTGATTAATTCTGAGACATGGAGCCTAACAACACAGGGGCTGCGGAGGTTTTAGGTCGCATTCCTCAACACTAACTCACAAAAAATGTTCATTTCCAGCGATTGCTTGAACCATCAAAAATACTGAATAATTTCCCGCTTGTTGGAGACTATCAAGCAGTTACTAAGCAAAATTCGGTATGACTTTTGTGAAGAGGAAAATTATCACGCAAAAATGCTAGATTCAGGCCCAAGCCGTGCGAGTCTCGTCCAGCCAAGCTGACATCGAATATCTATTTATGCAGACTCACAATGAAGCATTTGCAGCCATCGATAGGATCAAGTCCAAGTTAAATACGCTGTTACGATATCAACGAAGACGTTGGATCTTCTGGGATATATTCGGGGCCACAGCCCCCTACGGACATCGCTATAAACGAAAACCTGTCCTGTCTGCAGAGGCTGTCAATAAGCTTGAACAAAACTTTGGGGTATCGCTTCCTGAGGAGCTCAAACTCTTCCTTACCCATATCCATGGCGGTGGCCTCGGTCCTGGGTATGGTTTTTACGTCTATCCTGACCCCAAACCGCTTACCCGTCGTAGACGACCGTTTCCTTTCAATTCCGCGATGGCCGAACAAGTCATCAAGGCGCGCACAAGCGGAACTAACCGATGGGCAACCCTTGATATGCCAGATGACGATTACTACTATGACGATGATGAGGATGATGACTACCCAGCAGGGGCAGGTTTTATCCCCCTGACTCACCATGGCTGTGGTGTTTTTGATGTCCTCGTAACTGCTGGCGAACAACGAGGTTTAGTCTGGTGCTGCGATATGAACTGGTTTCCAGTCATCAGTAGAGAAGGTAAGAGTATGGGCTTGCTGGCCTGGTACGAGGATTGGTTGGATCGTTGCCTAGGTAATAACAAATAAATTCTTTTGATAACAAAACTAGCAGCCTAGATTCGAACCTATAGCTCTCAACTCGATCGCCAATATCCGAAAATCCGTGATTGCTAAGTCATTGAGAATGGCATAACCAATCAAGCTCGACAGGACTCCGAGTCCCAGCAAAAAGAGGAGATGGAGTAGAGCAGCACAAACCCCTATTGAATGCGTTTGGCTCGCTCCGGGATGTTGAAGCTATCGAAGTAAATCCACCAGATCGCGCCAATCATCAAGAATCCGGTGACGGCGGCAAACAGATCGTACTGGTTCCACTCCAGCCCGCTTAAACCCGACACCAGACTAATCACTGACTCACCCAGCAAAATAATTGACAGCAGGCCAATGCGCTCTACCAGATGGCTACAATGCACTGGCATGACTGTTCTCTGGGTGCTGATCTGAGCGATCGCGATCATTTCCAGGCCAATGCTACCCAAGAAGATCAGTTGCCGGAGGGGGCTACTGAAAAAGAGGGCCAAAAGCGAGATCGCCATTCCTCCCAGCACGGTCATGCCCATCCACTTGGCATAGGGCTGGGATTCCGGTAGCCGATAGCTGGTCGAAAAATACATCCCCGCCTGCACCAGACGAATAGCGATATAGAAACTAATGAAGCGGGTGGAACCGTCAAACAACCCTGCCCCTAAAAAGGCCGACAACGTGGTCATCAAAAACATGATGACCAGACTCGTCACGCGATGGGTTTTGCTGTCCGTGTCGAAGCGGTTGGCATAGAGGGTATGGGTTGCCCAGATCCACCACACAGGAATGAACTCACTGATAAATAGCATCACCTGCTGCCCTGCTAGATGCCCCCCATGGACATGGGTCAGATGATGAGTGATCACGCTGATGCTAGCGACGAACACCAGATCGAAAAATAGTTCTAGCCAGGTTGCATGGCGGTCTTCCACAAAATATTTCAGCTCCGGCATGGGATGACCTCAGGGTGACTTTCTATCAGGCTGGGAAATGTTGATTCAGATGAGCTTCAAACCGCATGAAGTCGTTTGCAATATCTGGATTTTTCATCACATCGAAACAGGCAAAGGTCGCCATTGGTTGCATCCCAAAGAATTTAAAGTTCAAGTGCATCGGCCAAAAGAGATCGTCTAACCCCCTCCCCTCAAAGAACCCCTGATTGGGATCGTCAAACGCTGCTTTGGGCGCATTCAAGGTGAGCGAAAGCATATATTTTGCGTCGGTTAATGTCCCCCCGGTGCCGTATTGCTGACTCGGGTCTTGACGACTTCTTCCGTCACCCTCACAAAGCTGCCCTCCCATACCGGCAGAGTAGACAAAATCCATATAGCGCTTAAAGCTCCAGGGCACTTCCATCCAGTTCACTGGGCTCTGCAGAATCACCACATCAGCCCATTGATGAGTTGCTAATTCTTGCTCAACGTCATATTCATTCTTCATTGTGGTGATTCTGACGTCATAGCCTTTCTGGGTCAGATTGGTTTTAGCTTTATCTACTAACGTGGCATTGAGCTTGCCCTCGGAGAAGGGATAGGCTTCGTGAGCATTGATGATAAAAACGTTCTTCATGGCAAAATTCTCGGCAAAGATGGTGTGTCAGGGGAAAAGAATTCGCAGCGTCAGCACTTAGAAACGGGAGGCATTCTCAGCTTCGGAGGCGGCTTCATCGCCTTTACCGAAAAATGCCGGAAAGGGTTTGGGAATGGTGATGGCCTTTTGGGTGGCGGGGCGAACATCAAGGCGCTCAAACCAGGCTTTTAAGTTGTCCAAATCCTGGATCGAAACCTTGGCCCAGGGGTAAGAACGCGCCCAGGGATACGTCGCCATATCGACAATGGTGAAGTCGTTCCCGAGCAAATAGGCTTTGCCTGCCAATTGCTGATCCAACACCTCCAGCAGTCGCCGCGACTCCGTCACATAGCGATCAATGGCGTAGGGATCTTCGTTACCTTTCGGAGCCGCAATGCGCTGGAAATACATAGCCTGGCCCATCATGGGACCAATGCCAGACATTTGGAACATCAGCCATTGCAGCGCTTCCGATCGCGCCTTGTCGCCGCTGGGCAAAAACTTTTGGTACTTCTCAGCCAAATACCAGAGAATTGCCCCTGACTCAAACACAACCAAATCGTCGTTGCCGCGATCGACAATCGTCGGAATGCGACCATTGGGATTGAGCCGCATATACCAGTCCGATTTCTGCTCTTTTTTGCCAAAGTCGATAGAGGTCAGTTCATACTCGACCTCGGCTTCTTCAAGAAAAATGACCGGTTTCCAGCCATTCATCGTGGAGGCAGTATAGAGATGGATATCGGGGGTAGGCATAGGGATTTCCTGACTGGCGATGACTCAAACTTTGGCCGGGCGGCCCAGTCGCCCATAGTCCAACAGCAATCAGGACGAGTGACCTTGGCTGCTGCCGTGATTTAACATAATCAGACTAGTCACTAGAGTCAACCAGTTTACTTTTAGTAACCAGGTATCCCATGAGTACATTTTTAGGCATCACCACTGACGACCAAGGCCGCAAACACGCTATGGAGCCCTGTCTCGAACCTTGCCCCATTGAGCGAGGCATGAGAGTTTTGGGGGGTAAATGGAAAGGATCGATTCTCTGGCATCTCAAAGATGGCCCAGTCCGGTTCAATGATTTAGCCCGGCAACTGGGAGGGGCGAGCAAAAAGATGGTGACGCAGCGACTCCGCGAACTGGAAGAGGCCGGTTTAGTGACCCGTGAGGTGGTGAGCGATCGCCCGATTGCCGTCGTCTACAAAATCACTGATTTTGGCAAAACGACCTTGGACTTTCTGGAAACCCTCAAACACTGGGTAGAGAAGCACCAGATTTAGACTGTTATCTATTGGCTTGCCCAATCTTCGTTGGCGTGGCGACCAAAGCCTTTGATAGGAGCTTCGAGGATGCCATCGCCTCCCAACTTCATCGCTGTACTACCGCGCACAGCTCTAGCACACTGAGACTATGAACTGCATCATTCGCCCCCTCACGTTAGAAGATGAACCATTTCTCTGGGAGATGTTATACCAGGCTCTGTATGTGCCAAAAGGATGTGCGGCACTTCCTCGCGAAATCGTTCGCCTGCCTGAGCTGGCGCGCTATGTGAAAAGTTGGGGACGTGAAGGCGATTTTGGTTTCTTGGCCAGTGATGCGATCGCGGATCAATCTATCGGTGCCATCTGGTTGCGCTTATTGATCGGCGAGAACCAAGGTTACGGTTATGTGGATGACAACACACCAGAACTCAGCATCGCAGTTTTACCTCAGTATCGGGGCCAAGGCGTCGGCACCCAATTGCTCACTCACTTGTTGGCGTCTGAGGGTGGGCGATCGTCGATTTCGTTGAGCGTCTCGGCCAATAATCCGGCAGTACGGCTTTATGAGCGTTTCGGGTTTGCGATTGTCAGCCAGAGCGATGAGTCACTCACGATGAAACGCCACTGACAGGTGATTCGTGACAGGCTAACCAAGCAAATGCAGCAGATCACGACAGTCCTGATTCGGCATTGCTATCTGATCGGCTGCCGCTGATTGGAGGCATGAGGCAGCTGAGTCAATACGACAGATACTTACCCTGAGTGCATCGCTATTCGTCAGTGGATGCAACGATTTGACCGAATTGATGCTTATTTTTCTCTGCACTCAGCCGGTCTGATTGCGCCGGGGCTATTTTTCTCTGTCGGTAGTGGGGCGAACTCACGCTGCGTCAATCAGGTGATGAGTGGCGTTACCGCAGCATTGCCCGACTACATACCGCTGTTATCTCATGATCCCACCGGACTCTCTCAAACTGTTGTTTCTCCAGGCTTTTTTGAACTAGCACTTCCTCAGATCCAAACGTTGAACCAGCAAAATCCAGGGAGTTCTCTGGCTTTTGTGTCTCATCTTTTCAGCCTCAGTTTGTGGCAGCCTCAGCGATGCCCTTAGCCATTTGTCCAGCTTTGCAACAGACTGCACTATCAGAGACTGAGCCATGCAATCGTGAGTTCATACAAACAGGCCATACCCAGTATCCGTTGCGAGCAATTAACTTAGACACTCAACTTGCGATCATGCAAACTTTGATCACCTCGGTTGCGCACTGCATGACAACTGCCTAACCCAGCATTGGAGCCGAACGAAGAGGCATGGCAACTTTCACCGCCATCCAGATCACACTGGCATCGCCCGGAGCTTATACCAATTCTCTGAAACTGGACTACAGATCTTCCTTTCGACTCCGCTCAAGGAACGTCGGCTGAGCGGAGTCATAAGCCCTACGGGCAATGTCTCTTACTGGGAGAACGCCGACTTGTCTGTGTAGCGGTAATTTGTAGAACTGATATTAATTGAGCAGCCCGCTGGCCACCGCGCGATCGCGCCATAATTGAGTTTGATACAACTAGACCATCCCCAGCTAGTTGGCCGGTGTCGTGGAATCGCCGCTACCTCGCCCAGAAAGTAGCGCTCGCCCCTTGCCTCAGCGATGGCTATGAACCTAATCTCAACTTATGACCCACTACGAGGTTCCTCTCATGTTGTCCGCGATCGCGTCCAAAGCTGATACCGATAAGCAGACTACCTATTTTCGCTGCAGCGCCGGCTGCCCTGGCAAACACTCCATCTACGACGTGATCTACACCTGTCCCATTTGCGGCAGTCTGCTCGAAGTACACCATGACCGCGAACCGCTCAAACAGCGCAACGCCCAAGAGTGGAAGCAACTTTTCAGCTCGCGCGCCAGCACGACCACCTGGCCCTACGGGAGCGGCGTCTGGAGCATGCGAGAGTGGGTAATTCCTGACCTGGCGGACGAAAACATCGTCAGCATGTTTGAAGGCAACACCAACTTATTTTGGGCTGAACGCCTCGGCCAGCAGCTCGGCGTCCCCGACCTGTGGATCAAACTCTGCGGCAACAGCCACACCGGCAGCTTTAAAGATCTTGGCATGACGGTATTGGTCAGCGTCGTTAAACAAATGATGGCCCAGGGCAGTACTGTCAAAGCCGTGGCCTGCGCCAGCACTGGCGATACCAGCGCCGCCCTCGCTGCCTACGCCGCCTACGCCGGCATTCCCGCCGTCATCTTTTTACCGGCAGGTAAAGTCAGCACCGCCCAGTTGATTCAACCGGTAGCCAATGGGGCGCATGTGCTCGCCCTCGATACCGACTTTGACGGCTGCATGAAAATCGTCAAAGAGGTCACTAAGGATAATTCGATCTACCTGGCCAACTCAATGAACAGCCTGCGCATCGAAGGCCAAAAGACCGTCGGCATTGAAATCATGCGGCAGTTTGATTGGGCCGTCCCCGACTGGATCATCATCCCGGTGGGCAACTTGGGCAACATTAGCGCCCTGCACAAAGGCTTCAAGCTGATGATGGATCTAGGCTTAATCACGCGCATGCCCCGACTCGTCGCCGCTCAATCAGCCAAGGCCAATCCCTTTTATGAATCCTTCAAAAACGGCTTCAAAGAAAAGAACACCGTGACCGCCCAAGACACGTTGGCCAGCGCCATTCGCATTGGTGACCCAGTGAGCTATACCAAAGCGACGAAGGCGATCGCCGAAACAGACGGCATCGTCGAACAGGCCACCGAAAACGAACTCGCCGCCGCCGCTGCCCATGCAGATTTGACCGGCATGTTCACCTGCCCCCACACCGGCGTCGCCCTGGCCGTGATGACCAAATTGATCCAGCGGGGCGTGATCAAATCCAGCGACAAAACGGTGGTGGTGAGCACGGCTCACGGCCTGAAGTTCACCGATTTCAAGGTGGGCTATCACGAATCAACGCTGAAGGATGTCACCAGCGAATATCCTAACCCTGCGGTGCATTTGCCTGCCGATGCGGATGCCGTGAAAGCCGAAATTGAAAAACGCCTCGGTCATTAAGAATATTCCACGCAATCATGTATTCAAGAACCCGGTTTCTGGAAACAGGTCAACAGTCTCCGACCAGTTTTTCGTAGAAATCGGGTTCTTCAGGTGGGATATTTTTTATTTTGGATCGCTCTCCTTAGCTGATTGCGACTGACTAAAGACTGCTTCGTAGAGATCAGTCAGGGCAAGGGTAACGGCTATTGACTGTAGCGTGAAAGCTTGCTCCAGCCCGCGATGTTCCGTAAACAACCACTGGTTTGCGGCCTGTTTTGCATACTGCTCAACGTGGGGACTCGACTGGTCGATCAACAGATATTCCTGCAAGGTCGGCATCGTGCGGTAAGCCTCAAACTTGTCGCCTCGGTCATATCCCTGAGTGGATTCCGAGAGCACTTCTGCGATTAAAACGGGAGCCATCACCGTGTCTGTGCGACCCGGCTTGAGGTCAACCGGGCGTGGCGTCACCATGACGTCGGGATAGGTGTAGAGATCTCGCCCTGGAATCCACAATCGCTGATCGGTCACAAAAATGCTGTAGGGCTGTTTTCGTAGAGCAGACTTGAGGAGAAAAATCAGCGTTGCGGCAATTTCATTGTGAGCTGGGGTGCCTCCGGTCATCGGGATGATGGCTCCATTGCGATACTCGCTGCGACTATCAGACATAACCTCTAGCGCGAGATATTCCTCTGGGGTATGGGTTGTGGGTGGGTTAGTGGCGAGGGTCATAGTGGATGGGGCATCAGCGGCCAGGGACTATTCACTAGTTTAAGAATAGACACTGGTACCGGTCTTTACGGACAACACAAGTTTAGAGTTTTGAAGATAACCATGTTGATCGCTCCCTGCGTTGTCCAGTTAGGAGTTGTTACTCCAAGTCAAGATCGCAAAATATAGCAGAATGCGGAATGTAGAGTTCGGAATGCGGAATTGAAAAGCCTGTTTCAAGGGTCTTTCAGCGATTTCAGGCTGTCCGAACCAACTGCGGATTGCTATAGCAGTCAAGCTGGATGGAAAACATCGATTGAGATCACAGTGTCAGATTGTCGTAAATTCTCTCCTAGAAGAACGATCTCTGAGAACGGGTATGGGGAGCTTAGTGGTGATGAAAGACAATCTGCTACCGCCGACTAGAAACGTTAGTTGCATGGGAGGATTTGGTGGTGAGTATATGGCTAGTGCGAGCAGGTGGCTCTGGAGAATATGAGTCAAAGTTTCTGAATGAAGGTTGTGTCTATATCACTTGGGACAATTTCAATACCAATCTTGCCGAGCTTGACTCTCCTGAATCACTTCGGAACTCTCTTGCATTGCAGTATCCAGATGCCAAGCCAGCTACGGTAAAAAACTGGGCTAGCCAAATCTGGCCATTCGCTAAGAAAATGCAAATTGGTGATTGGATAGTCTTACCAAGCAAAAAGAAAGCATCTATTCATTTTGGCAAAATAACGGGCAGCTACAAACACATTCCAAGCAGCCCAAGCCCATTTTTTCATGCGCGGACAGTCGATTGGTTCGCACAAGACATACCACGCTCAGTACAGGGACAAAAGTTTTAGGGCCTGATTAAATTCAGAGCGCCGCAGGGA
>ERZ1740060.219-NODE-219-length-43450-cov-8.644245_pt1 | contig 43450 bp, 41 predicted proteins | sample MGYA00581743_ERZ1740060 | MGnify/ENA primary metagenome ERZ1740060 (study PRJEB43018, sample SAMN04849235) | marine metagenome | isolation source: floating plastic debris | place: Pacific Ocean | collected 2008-08-27 | study: EMG produced TPA metagenomics assembly... | reverse complement strand
TGCTGGTCTCGACCGTCACCCTAGTTGCAGTGCTCGTTAGCTAGGCGCAAATCGCAAACGAATCTCACTTTATTTTTCAAAACAACAGGATCTCACGGGGCCAGCAATGGCCCTTTTTCATGGGACTTGAGAGTGAGGCGGTGATAACGCTATCCCGTTGATAAACAATAGGATCGGGCTGGTGCCTGTTATGGGTTGTCTCCAAGAAGCCCTGATCCCCATCGGTTAGGATGGGATGTGTTTACATGGCGTAACCTTTTTTGCGCCTATCTGAATCTGGCCCCTATGGCTCGGGCATCGGTAGGAGGACTCTCCCCATGGGATATCAATGGTTAGCACCCCTGGTTTCGGCAGGCTTAATGGTAGCCGCAACTTCCGGCGTAGTTGCATCAGATCGGCCAACCCATCAGCCAACTCAATCAGGGTTGCCTGCAGTGCATTTATTGCTGGCCCAGAGTGCGAGTGATCTCAGTGATACCGAGCAAGAGGCGCTGGATGATCTATTGATTGAGGGTCAAGAGCAGATCGATGCCAATGATTACGCGGCGGCGATCTCAGCCTATGAGCGGGCGACGCGCATTGATCCCGATAACTCAAGACTGTATTCCGGTATTGGTTATCTCTATACTCAGCAGGGGCGTTATCGTGACGCTATCCCGGCCTATGAGCAGGCGATCGCCCTAGAGCCCGATAACCTCTCGTTTCGCCATGCTCTGGCGTACAGCTATGTGCAACTAGAGGATTACGACCAAGCGGCAGAAATCTACGAGAGCATTTTGGCGATCGCCCCCCGAGATGAAGATGCTTATCTCGGATTGGGTGGGCTACAGGTTCTGACCGGCAATTTTGATGCAGCGCTGCAAACCTACGAGTCACTGACGCGAGCTGTACCAGGTACAGCCAGTAGCTATGCCGCTGTAGGCAGTCTGTATCTGATTCAGGCTGATTATGAGGCTTCCGAAGCGGCCTTCTTGCAGGCGTTGCGTGTAGACGATAGCCAAAGCGCTCTATATGTGGGCCTAGCAGAGGCCCAAATTGGCCTAGGACGCTCCAACTCAGCTTTTCAGAATTTACAGCGTGCCGTTGCCCTGAATAATCGCGATGCCGAAGCCCAGTTTTTGCTGGGTGAGATTTTGATGCAGCGAGGTGATTCTGACGGGGCATATCGCTACTATCGAGTTGCGGTTGATATCGACGAGGATTTTTTGCCTGCTCAAGCCGCAGCAGGAGCCCTCGCCCTAGAGCGAGAGCAGTATCTTCAAGCCGTATTAGCCTACCGCCGCCTCACCAATGCTTTACCCGACAATGCCGGTGCCCATTACAACTTGGGTCTAGCCCTCTGGGGGCAAGGATTCAATGGTCAAGCAGTGTCAGCGCTACGCCGCGCTCAATACCTATATGGTCAAAACAATGATCCGGACGGAGTTGACCGCGTGGATGCGCTCCTCAGCTTTTGGGGTGTTGCTGAAGAAGAGTGACCGCGCTTAGACTAAGGCGCTGCAACAGCGACGGGGGCCGTTGCCAATGGCTGTCCAGTCAAGCTAAAGGCCCTAGCCTCAGTGACCTGCACAGCAATAATTTGCCCCTTAAGTTGATTGATATCTCCTTCAAAAAAGGTGAGGCGGTTCCCACGGGTGCGTCCCATGACTTGCTGGCGATCTTTAGGATTGATGCCTTCCACTAAAACCGTTTCGACTCGCTCTAAGTAGCGCTGCGATCGCGCCATCGCTCGCTGACCCACCAAATGATTCAGACGCTGAAGGCGATCTGCTTTGACCGTTTCACTGAGTTGGTTTTCCCACAGGGCTGCTGGGGTATTGGGGCGGGGTGAATAGGCCGCAGTATTCAGCTGGTCGAAGCCGATGTCATCGACCAGCTTTAGGGTGTTTTCAAACTGGGCCTCAGTTTCTCCTGGGAAGCCGACAATTGCATCAGCGCTGATGGCGGCATCGGGCATATAAGCCCGGACAGTATCAATGATGCGGCGATATTTCTCATGGGTATAGCCCCGCGCCATCGCCTTGAGCACATCATTGTCCCCAGATTGGAAGGGAATGTGGAAGTGTTCGCAGACCTTGGGCAAGTCTGCACAAGCTTGGATGAGTCGCTCCGTAAAATAGCGGGGATGGCTGGTGGCAAATCGGATGCGCTCAATGCCTGGTACATCATGCACAAAGTGCAGCAGGTCCGTGAGGGTGTGCTGACGGCGTCCACTGGCTGCGATGCCAGGTAAGTCGCGCCCGTAGGCGTCAATATTTTGGCCAAGGAGGGTGACCTCTTTAAACCCTTGCAGTCCCAAAAATTCCATTTCAGCGCGAATCGCTGCAGGGGTACGAGATTGCTCGACGCCTCTGACCCCAGGGACGACGCAGTAAGTGCAGCGCTCATTGCAGCCATAAATCACATTAACCCAGGCGCTGACTGAACTGTCGCGCCTGGGTTTGGTGATGTCCTCAATGATGTGAATGGGCTCAGTGGCCACCACTTGGCTGCCGTCAAACACCTGCTCTAGTAGATCCTGGAGTCTGTTGGCATGTTGAGGCCCCATGACTAAATCCAGCTCAGGAACCCGGCGCAGCAGGGCTTCCCCCTCTTGCTGGGCGACACATCCGGCTACGCCCAAAATCAAGTCAGGCTGCTCATGCTTCCGTTTTGCTTGCCGCCCCAGGTAGGAGTACACCTTTTGCTCTGCGTTATCGCGAATGGTGCAAGTGTTGTAAAGCAACACATCAGCATTATTCGGATCGTCAGACCACTCCAACCCCATCGTTTCCAAAATGCCAGCCATCCGCTCTGAGTCAGCTTTGTTCATCTGACAGCCGAAGGTGGTGATGTGATAACGGCGATGTTGACTCGACATGGCAGCAAAGCAGAGTTGAATGAGCAGACCAGCCTACTATCTTACCTTGCTCTATAAATCCACCAAAGCATGGAAAATCCACCAAAGCATGGAGCAAACCCTGCATTAACTCAATGATGGACGTGGCAGCACAACGGCTTTTCGACCATAAGTTCTCATTCCTTACCCACACCAAAGGGCCAAAGGCAATAGCTTTGCCTGCACATTTTTCAATCAATACCCAAGAGAAGCTCTGCACATTTGTTGAGAAGCTTTGTTAGACATTGCATTAATTTAAGATTTGACAAACTTGATCAGCATAAATGCCTATTCTGAGTTTCAGGCGCATAGTTTGACGCTCCTCTCTGCACTCTGCCTGTTGGTAACTGTGCAGGGAAGTTTAACGAATTGTTTCGAGAAAATTTGACTGAGAGGTTAGTTTAGTGGCGCTTTCAAAGCTAGAGTACACACCCACATCCCAGAACCAGCGGGTCACCAACTTCCATGTGCCTGGGGATGAGAATCCTAGTCGTTTCACCACCGATAATATTCCGGATAGCGGCGAAGCCAAGGAGATTACTCGCGCCGCTTATCGCCAGATCTTTAATGAGCAGCAGATGCTGGCGAGCAATCGTCTAACTGTTCTGGAATCCCAGTTGGAGTCTGGTCAGATCACAGTCCGTGACTTTATCCGGGGGCTATTACTTTCACCCACTTTCCGTGAGCGTAACTATGAGCCCAACAGCAACTACCGGTTTGCGCGCATGTGCCTGCAGCGCGTCTTAGGACGTGAAGCTTATAACGATCGTGAGGTTCTGTCTTTGTCCATTACCCTGGCCACAAAAGGCTTAAATGGCTTTGTGGATGATTTGCTCAGCAGTGACGAGTACCTCGATAACTTTGGCGAGAGCGTCGTTCCTTTCCAGCGCAACCGAATCTTGCCTCAGCATGCCTCTGGAGAGGTGACTTTCTCCCACATGCCCCGGTACGGTGCAGATTATCTTGAAAAGCTGCAGGACTTGGGCTACGACTTCCAGAAAACAGGTTCGCCTGGTTTGGCTGCTCGTTGGGATTGGCAAAAGCCTCCCTACCCCGTCGGCGTCCAAATTCTGGGCAAGGTGCTGGCCTATGGTGGCGCTTCCTTCTTTGGCTTGATCGCGATCTCAACGATTCTGTCTTGGTTCGGTCTGCTACATCTCTAAGCCATGGGTGCAACGGGAGGGAGATTAGTTTGATCGCTATAGCCCCTCCTCAAATCTTGGGATGAATTACAAAAGCGGTTTCTCACTGAGTGAGAAACCGCTTTTTATTGCCTTTAACGGCGTTCCAAAACCTCTGGATACACCGCCTCAAACGTCCTGCCGAGCCAATCTCAGGTTTGACTGGGCTCGTAAAAGATCGTGCTGATCGGCTGTGGATAATCAGGACACTCACTCAATTGGCTAGAGCGCTCATAGAGCCGCCCTTTCACTTTGCTGCCATACCCAAACAGGTCGGTATCTACCGCCGCAACTTGATAGAAGTTGCTTGTCTGGGCATGGTAAGTGGTTTGGTACAGCGTGGTTGCCACTCCATTAACCTCGGCTAAGCTTGGCGTCTCAATTCCTTGAGAAGGTCGATAGGCATAGCGTTCAAAGGGTTGCTTCCACTTGAGCACAGGCTGAGGTTCAGCCTGAGGCAGCTCATACCGTACGGATAGCAGGGGCAGCGGTTCGTTATGGAAAGGGGCCTGGTAAACCAGGCTAGGATTATCACTGGCTTCAATCAAATTTTGCCGCCAGTTATCCACCAAGGCGCTGATATCAAAGCCCATCGCCCGTTGAAAATGCCAGAGCCCACCTTGCAAAAAGAAAAACGCTAGATAAAAGTGAGCATTAGCCAGCCAAGTGCGGCTAGTATGCCCCACAGCCATGGTTGGGTCGGGCTCAAAATAGTAGGGCAAAAATGCTGACTTGAGCTCTAGGGTGGGGCCGTAAAATTCGACTGGGTAGGCTAGCGTATTGAAGCCACAATAGTAAGAGGCCGCAAAACCAGTTAAGGCAAGGCCGAACAGGGAATAGGACAAAATACCGTCCCCAGAAAACAAAAAGGCTTGCTTTACCCAGTTAAACGGGGGTACTAAGATATGCCACGCGCCGCCCACAATCAGTAAGACGGCTACATAGATGTGACCGCCGACCAAATCCTCTAGAGTGTTGACATCAAAGAGATGGGTTCTATAGCTCCAGAGCGCAACAGGGTCTAAGGTTGGATCCGTAACGAGCCGCACATCGCCAATATTGGCATCATAGAGTCCGCCGAAAGATTGGGCTTTAACGACAAGCAGCAAAGCGCCTAACCCTAAAAATATGAGGTGGTGCCCCAAAATGAAGCCCAACTGCTTTGCATCCTTCCAGTCAAAATGGAACTTAGCGGCAGGCCCAGACACCATCTCCAAGCTAGAAGGCAGTCGGGTGTAATGGAAGTAAGCCCCCGCCACCAACACGCCGGCTGAAATAATGTGAATCATCCCAATGGCGAAGCAAGTCTCCACACTCCAACCTTCAGTGGCTAAGTGCGGTAGCAAAATCAGCCCCTGCTCATATAAGGGCTGCTCGGGCGTATATGCGGCCAGCTCAAATAGCGTAAAGGCCCCAGCCCAAAACATAATGATTGCGGCCTGGGCAACATGGGCCACGATGAACGTGTTCGATAAGTCAATAAAGCGGGCATTGCCCGCCCACCAGGAATACTGCTCCTGGATTTTGCTTGAAGCGTTCATGGTTATAGATTGACGACAATGGCGGATTGAAAACTGGGCCTACCCTGAGACGAATAGGCCCTTGTCTGGTGGTGGCGAATGCCTAGCCCAGACCCGCAATAATGTGGTCTAGGTATACATCCATTTCTTGACCAGCTTCTGCCCCGACCCGCTGAGTCACCACTTCTTTCATAACTTGCACTGCTTGAATGGTGGGCTCGATCGGAACACCAAGCGCCGTGTAAGTATCCTTGAGGCCATTCAGAACTCGCTCATCCAAAATTGAGCTGTCTGCAGCCAACATGGCATAGGTGGCATAGCGCAAAAAGTAAGTCAAATCGCGCAAGCAAGCAGCATAGCGTCGCGTGGGATACATGTTGCCGCCAGGAAGCGTAATGTCTCCATAGAGCAGGCTTTTTTCAACGGTCTCACTGATAATTCCAGCAGCGCCCCCGCCAATTTGGTTGGCGGCCTTCACCCTTAACGTGCCGCTTTGGTAATACTTTTTAAGCTGATCTAGGGCATCACCTTCTAGATAAACGCCTTTTTCATCAGCAGGGTTAATCGCAGCAGTAATTGTGTCTTGCATGGCAGTAATGGTCCAAAATTGGAGTTCAGTACAAAAAGAGAGGGGAGAAAAGATATCTGAAAAATGTCAAACCGAAGCCTTAAAAGGCTCGGATTAACTGATCAAAATAAGGACCTGCTAAAGCCGCCTCTTCAGAAGACAAAAGGCCCATTGCCACCTCTTTCAAGCAGCGCATTGCCACCTTTAAGTTAGCCAGGGGAACCCGTAGCGATACATACATGTCCCGCATGCCATCTAAACCAATATCCTCTAAAGGTTTAGCGTTGCCTGCCAATACGCAGTAGCTCACCAAGCGGATATACCAGCCCTGATCACGCTGGCAGAGTGAGGTCTTTTGGGGATTGCCGCTATTGCTGGGCGTCTTTGGGCACTGTGCCCAAAACCGCTTGCTGCCACCGTCAACAATTTTCTGCTCATTCGCAGCTAACTTTTGAGCAGCACTAACGCGCACAGTTCCATTTGCGAAGAAGTCTTGTAACTGGGTTAGCTCAGCATTACTCAGGAATCGATCAGATTGGTCAGATTGAGCAATAACCTTGGCGACAATGCTCATGGCAGGCAATTCTCCTAATGGATCGGTTTACTTCAAAATGCAACAGACCTATCGCAGTCGAGAAGACTGAGCAAAAGGCCAACACACAAGTGATTTTCCAAGTTTCGACTGAGCCCTAGATACGCTTAATGCTGAGCCAATCCACAACAGAACCTCTCAATCCCCAAAAAAGGTGCATCAAGAGATAGACCGTGAAAGCGGATGCGTTAGCCGCCTTCACTAATCGTCTGAATTTCTCTACAAAATCAGCTTCTCAAGGCATACTTACCCATCAAAACTGACGCATTCTAAACTTCCTATGCCTTACCCAAGACATAAAGCAGTATCTAGAAACAGTGTTGAACCGCAAATTTATTTACGCTCAACACTTGACCATCGACAGCCTGCACTCAAGCTGGAGCTAGACCGGGTATTCGAATTCTGTGCCTCAATCGTTAGCTTCTGAAAAGCTAAAACTTGGTTCGGCTCACCTACTCAAACCATAGAAGTTGGGCGTCATTTTCTAAAAGTTTTCTTCAAGAACCGCATACATAAGTTTAAGAATATTTATCTACGAGGAAATGATTTTAGTTCGACCAATCACTGGAATTTTCGTTATTCAATAGCAAGCTCTGCCTTTGTTACATTTTTGAGATGCTTTCAACTTGAGATGAAGCGTTTTTGTTAGGAAAAATAGGTCTGAACCAGGCTCTGCAGTTGATTTACCTATTAGCCTGCAGAGCTTGATATCGCCAGCGTCGGCAATAGAGCAGTGTCTGAATCGCTGCGGTGTATTCAAATTAAGTCTGTGAGAATTACGACCCTGCGTAGAGAATAACGGGTTCCCCAGCTTCAATGACCACCACCCGTTGGGCGGTGACATTTCCAATAATCACGCCAGTGGCAGCCCCGCCAATCACTTCACCAGCGCTAACGCCGCCGCCGAGAATAGCGCCAATGATCGCGCCGCCAGCGGCACCAATGGCTGCATCCCCCACGATCGCACCCGCACCCGTCTCGCGGGGATCCTTAATGTCTTCCAGCACATCAGACGCAGCATTTAAATCTTGTCTGAGACCCCCAGCTTGGATATGGGAGGTGACATATCTTAATCCCCCTTCCACCGGTTCCAGCCGCCCTTCAATTACCGTGCCCGCTGGCAATGTAATCCCATTTACAACTACCGATGTATCGACCCGCAAAGGCAGCTCATAAATGGTGTCAGGATTGAAATATAGGGTCTCGTCCGTCTGGGTAACAGCCTGAATCAGGGTCGAGGTCTGTTTGATTTGGACGGTTGCTGGCTCTGGAGTAGCAAGCGCGGCGGGCGCTGTAGCAATTAGGGGAAGCGCTAGCAGAGGCAGGATTCCAGTATGGGAAAGTTTCATAGTTGACCTCCTGAAACAGGGGCGTGGGATAAACACGACAACTCAGATCTACATAGACGCAAAATCTGTGATTCCGTGCCCTGATGGTAGCGATGCCCTCTAGAGCCGAGATGAATCAACGCTGTGAAATGGGTTGCTACAACAGAAACAGGCTACTGCTCCATCGAAATGGGACAATAGAAACGTATTCAAGAGATGACCCGTTCATGAAACGCATCCTACTTGCCTTGTGTTTGTCACTACTCGTTTGTCTGGGCGCGCCTCAGCCCTCTTGGGCGGCGATCGCTGAAGATGTTGATTTGCTGTTGGAAACCAACGACTGCCCGGTCTGCATTTTGAATAATGCTGATTTGAGCAATCAAGACTTTAGCGGTGCCAATCTCAAGGTCGCGACCTTGACCGGGGCAAATTTGCAGGGCACAAACCTGAGCAAAACCAATTTAATGCTGGCTTACCTAGACGATGCCGACTTGAGCGGCGCGAGTTTAGCAGATTCCCAAATGAATGGGACGCAGCTCCCCAATGCCAATTTGACTGGAGCAAACTTGCAAAATGCAGAAATGACCCAGGCGAATTTGCTAGATGCCAATTTAGAAAATGCTGACTTGCGGGGAGCAATTATGCTGGCCGTGACCCTGGGAACGGCGAATTTGAAGGGGGCCAATCTGGAAGGGGCTAATTTACGCGGCACCAATCGCAGCATGGCGTTGTTTTGCAATACGACCATGCCCGATGGGTCAATTGAGAATCGAGACTGCAGTTAGGACTCGTAATTTATGGTGGGTAGCAGTTTGAGGCAGGCCAGTAGGACACTTGAGCCTCAAATCAGCAGGCTGAATAGGGTCTAGCTGGGCTGTTCGTCATCGATGGCAACGGTGACGGCAGCGGTAGCGATGTACATGTCGTCATTTTTGTCGTCTAGCTCTGGAATAGCGCGGCCCGCAACCACCATGCCCCCAGCTTCTAGGGTGAGAAATTTACGGCCAAAGGGCAAAACGGATAGTACCTCTTCTTGCCTAACCTGCTCGGGAAAGGGCACCGCAATCTGAACCTCCACAATCATCTGATTGGGGTGATCTAACCCGGCAACTTCCCAAACACCCGGTAGCGCATTGTGGGCGATCGCATTGCGTACCGCCCGCTTAGCCGCCACAGTGGGGTCTTGGCCATGCTGGTCGATACCCATGGCCATTTGTATCGCCAACCGCTTACGCGCCATTACGCATCTTCAGGGGCGTCATACCCCTGTAATGTTTCAGGGCGAAATCGTCTCAAAATTGGCGTGGCGGCGCGGATCTGGGTGAGGGTCCCTTTGACCACGACCACATATTTCCCGGCATTGAGGGAGTTGCGATAAGAGAGGGCATCGCCACTGCCGAGTGCGACCCCCACACCACCACCCACAAAGAACGCGCCCATTGCCCCTGAGCCCGCCCCTAAGAATCCTCCAAGAATCTGATTCCCGACGATCCCGGCCCATGGAAACGTATTGAGACCCGTGATCTGGTTAAACCCAAAGCCTGCGATAAAACCAAAGGGCACGAGCCAAATCATCATCAGCTTGATTTGCTTCCACGCTGCCCCAGCCGGATCAATCAGGCCGTACTCATCGGCACTCTTATAGCCTCTGCCCAGGATGGCTACCGTGTCCATGGCAAATTCCTCGGCTTCTAGGGCTGAGTAAGCCGCCTCAGCTTGAATGCGATCGCTCAGCACCGCAATAACGTAGTTCATCCCTTTGGTAATAACGGTGTTAACCGCAATAAAGGTCGCTTCTATTATCACCTGTGAGCTTCACTGCACATAAACGAGCCCAGCAATGAGATAAATTGCTGGGCTCGAGTTTAGGCAAATCGTCTTTCGCGATCGCTTATACAGGCTGGAGAGCGGCGTGGCTGCGATACCACTCGATGGTTTGTTTCAAGCCTTCGCGAAACTCCATTTGGGCCTCAAAGTCAAAGGCTTGCTTAGCCCGCTCCACATCTAAACAACGACGGGGCTGTCCGTTAGGCTTATCTGTTTCCCAAACTAGCTCCCCTTCAAAATTCATCAGCTCACAGATCAACTCGGTTAAATCACGAATTTTGATCTCCAGCCCTGTGCCTAAATTCACGGGCTCTGAACTGCTGTAATTTTGGGTGGCCATGACAATCCCCCGGGCAGCATCCTCTGAGTACAAGAACTCGCGAGTGGGGCTACCATCGCCCCAGACTGGCAGCTGTTTCTGGCCAGCGAGCTGAGCCTCATGAACCTTATGAATCAAGGCTGGAATCACGTGAGAACTGCGAGGGTCAAAGTTATCTTCAGGCCCATACAAGTTGACGGGCAGCAGATAGATACCGTCGAATCCATACTGATCTCGATAGGCTTGGAGCTGTACTAAGAGCGCTTTCTTAGCAATGCCGTAGGGAGCATTGGTTTCCTCGGGATAACCAATCCAGAGGTCATCTTCTTTAAACGGCACCGGGGTGAATTTAGGATAGGCACAAATCGTGCCGACACAGACAAACTTTTTCACCTCAGCTTGGTAAGCCGCGTGAATGAGCTGGGTGCCCATCATTAGATTGTCGTAAAACAGCTCCGCTGGCTTTTCACGATTGAGCCCAATGCCCCCGACATGGGCCGCAAGGTGAATCACGATGTCTTGCTGATCCACCGCCCTTTGGCAAGCCTCCCATTGACATAGGTCATACTCGCGCGATCGCGGCACCGTAATCAGAGCAGGATCGGCCCCAGCTTTTTGAAGCTGGGCAACGACCTGCTTCCCCAGAAAACCGGCTCCTCCGGTTACAAGAATCCGTTGGTTGGCAAGATTAAGGTGGGTCATCGGTTGACAAGTGGAGAAATGGATTGCATTGGAACGGTGAAAGATTGGGTCGGCTGGGCTTGAAGCGTTACGACATTCGTACCGTAGCTTTTTCAGCGTGGGCACCAGCCGTGTGCTCAATGCCGACGGCTTTTAAATCCGCTTCAACCATGAGTTTGACCAATTCTTCAAAGGTGACAGAGGGTTCCCAACTCAGTGCCTTGCGAGCTTTGGAGGGATCACCAATCAAAATATCAACCTCGGTGGGACGTAAATAGCGCGGGTCAAATTCCACATAGTCTTGCCAGCGGAGGTTGACATGGCCAAAGGCAATATCTAAAAACTCATGGATGGCATGGGTTTCACCCGTGGCGACCACATAATCATCCGGTTGTTCTTGCTGCAGCATCAGCCACATGGCCCGTACATAGTCCTTGGCGTAGCCCCAGTCGCGTTTGGCATCCAGGTTGCCCATGTAGAGCTTCTTCTGCTGTTTGGCGACAATACGCGCCAAAGCCCGAGTCACTTTGCGGGTGACAAAGGTCTCCCCTCGGCGGGGCGATTCATGGTTGAACAGAATCCCGTTGCAGGCAAACAGGTCATAGGATTCGCGGTAATTAATGGTTTGCCAGTGAGCGTAAACTTTGGCGCAGGCATAGGGGCTGCGGGGGTAAAAAGGGGTGGCCTCGCTCTGGGGAATTTCTTGCACTTTGCCAAACATCTCCGAAGAGCCCGCTTGGTAATAGCGCACTTGCTTACCGGTGCGCTGCTGAAAATCTCGGACCGCTTCTAGGAGGCGGAGGGTGCCCATACCCACGCTATCGACTGTGTATTCAGGGGAGTCAAAACTCACCCGTACGTGAGATTGCGCGCCAAGGTTATAGACCTCGTTGGGTTCAACTTCTTCAAGAATGCGCCCCAACATGGTGCCATCGGTGAGATCGCCGTAGTGCAGAAACAAACGAGCATCGTCACTGTGGGGGTCAACATACATGTGATCAATCCGGTCGGTATTGAATGTTGACGTTCTGCGGATGATGCCATGGACCTCGTAACCTTGTTCAAGCAGGAGTTCGGCTAGGTAGGAGCCATCTTGGCCGGTGATGCCGGTTAGCAATGCGCGCTTTGCTTGAGTCATCGTGATTTTCTCAAAATATTGAACAGGCCCAACTGGGGAAACAAGTGACTAGTGACAGATTGAGCCATATCAAAGTCTTAGACAGTAGAGGTTTGACAGGCTCGACTCCACAGTGAATGGGTTAGGCATTTCAGCCAAGGGCTGGTGTGCTCCCGTCGATTGTTAAGCTCCTAAGGCGTTCTTAACGTACCCAGCCCTTGGATCACGCCAAACAATTTTCTGCGTTCCCCTCGTCAGTATCGCTTGTGCAAGGGGCCTGATCGGCCTAAACGGCTAAGTGGGTGGCCGCCAGGGCTGAGACTGTAAAACCTTTAAAAACTCATGGACGGCTGGGGAGGAGGGACTTTGGGCCAAGGTTGCAGCTCCGATAATTCGCTCTAGGGTGACAGGGAGCGATCGCACCTGAACGTTCTCTGGAATCGGTAAGGCAGCGAGTCTAGGCAAAATAGCTGCCCCCAAGCCCTGGGCCACCATGCTGACAATGGTTGAGTCTTCTTTAATGGCGTAGGCCACCGCCAAGGACTGGCCCCATTGCTGCCAATGGTCTCGAACGGCTGAGGTGGAGTCGGCATAGTTATAGAGCACAAAGGCGTGGCGAGAGAGCTGCGCCCACGTTAATTTAGCGGGCAATATTTCAACAGCAGTTGAGAGCAAGACCACGTATTCATCTCGGGCAATTTCCCAGGTCTTGAAGCCTTCAGAGCGGGGTAGGGGCACGAGGCCAACATCGACCTGTCCGGCCTGTAGGGCCTGCTCGACGCCCAAGGGTTCCAGCTCTGAGAGCGTGACCTCAACTCGCGGAAAGCGCTGGCTAAAGGTGGCGATCGCCGCCGGTAATAGATGGGTGGCTGCACTCCGGAAAGAGGCAATCCTGACCCGCCCGCCATACAGCCCTTTTTCCAGGTTGACCTCATAGTCAATGTGTTCGCGTAGCTCTAGAATGCCTTGACCATGGTGGAGCACCCGCTCGCCGACCGGGGTTAATCGGGCTCCAAACCGCCCTCGCTTCAGCAGCGGCACCCCTAATTCATCCTCTAGGGTTGCGATCGCCCGACTTACAGCAGCTTGAGAAATGTCGAGCACCAGGGCAGCTCCCGAAAAACTCCCCTGCTGTGCGATAGTTGCCAAGACCTGGAGGTGATGGATGTTCATAGGGGCAATCTATTCGCAAACCGAATAGATAGAAACCGTCAATGGTTTTGATCCGGTGGGGATCACGAGGTTAGGTTAGGTTGCAACTTCCGTCGTTGCCGCTCGTCACCTGCCATGTTTGAACTTCTGCCCTTTGATCGATTTCGCGACACGCCCAGCGTGCAGTTTTTTGATATTACGGTTTCCGAATCGAATGCGCGCGATTTGGTGTTTCACCAGGGGCCTGCCGTGAGTCCCAACAATGATGCCCGCAAAGCCTGGCGATTCTATTTACATCCCAACCAGCAAGACAACTTGCTAGCGGTTTCGGGTGGACGCACCTTTCATCTGGTTAATTTTACGTGGGCCTACCCCTTCCATGAAGTGCGCCTAGAGGCAAATCAATATATTCTGCAAATTCCCCCTGGCACCTTTCATCGCTCTGTGTCTGATTCCCAGGGCTCCTTGGTGATTAATCAAGCAGTCCGCACGGCCAAGGCGACTATTGCCAGCGAATTTCGCGTCTATAGCAGTGCTGAAATTCCCCGGCTGCAAAAACTGCTGGATTCGGGTCTACCGCCTCAGCGCCATGGATTTGAGGAAGATTGGCCGATGGCGGCTTAGGACCGGCTTTCTGGGTGAGCGAGCTACGCAGTTATTGAGGGCACCCACAAGAGGTGCCCCCACATTGGTTGCCGCGAAGCATAACGCACCACAGCCAGGTATTTTACTTTCAAGCAATATCTTTAGCGCCACAGCTCGATCTCTCGACCGTCATACCCAGCCACCACTTCCCCATCGCGACTGATCACCACCCGATAAAAGGGAATCGTTGCCAGCATTTCCCCTAAACGCCAATTCCAGCGCTCGGTTCTGGCGGGCCGCTGGCTCACCCAGAGGGTATTTTCGCCACTGAACTGCACCCGCCCGATCGTGTCCAGGGTGCGAATCAATTGACCGGTCTTCAGATTCCAGAGCTTGGTGCCATCTCCGGCACTGCTGGCCAGCCATTGCCCGTCGGGACTCACCGCCAGCGATAAAATCGCCTCCCGGTGATGCTGCAGCGACAAAACCCGCACCCCGGTTGGGGCATCCCATAGGCGAATCACCCCATCCTCGTGGCCGGTGATCAGGCGATCGCCCCTCAACTGCACCACCTGCGCCACGTCTTGGTGGGTGTAAGAAAACTGCAGCTCATGGAAGACATAGCGCTGCTGCCAGTCCACCGGTAGCCATTGCCCCGACTCCACATGCCAGAGCTGCACCACCGTATCTTGCAGACTGCTGCCGGAAATCGCGACGAGATTGTGCCCATCGTCGCTGAGCTGCAAGTGGCGCACGGCCTGGAGCGTGGCGAGCTGCTCTGAGCGCCAAACTGCCAAGCTGTCGGGGGCTAGAAACTTGGCTTGCACGGTGCGATCGGCGCTGCCGGTGGCGATCACCCGTCCGTCGGCGCTGGCAGCGATCGCCCACACCGCTTTTTCATGGTCCTGCCATTGGCCCAGCGGAGCTCCGGTTTCGCTATCCCAAAACCGCACGGTGCTGTCGGCGATCGCTGCCGCAATCACCGATCTCTGGGGAATGAACACCACATCCGTTGCCCATTCCCCCACCTCCACGGCGGGGTCTTCATCCAGGGTGTAGACCGAGGGCGGGTCAGAGGCCGTCGCGCCCTCCAGCAAGATTTGGATGGGCTCCCCCGTGGTCAAATCCCACAGGCTCAATTCACTGCCTGCGAAGGCACATTGCCGCCATTCCCCACCGCTAGCGTGACCGCCAATCACGAACCGCTGCAGCTCGGCATGCAAGGTGACATGGTCGATGCTCGTTTCAACAGCGCACCCCTCTGCTGCCGGGTCGAACACCGGCTCAAAGGGAGCGATGAGCATGGCGGCGTTGTAACCTCTGAGCGGTTCTAGTGGTGTCGCATCCCCAGGGAGAGACGCCAGGCTTAATCCAATTGCAGCGATCGCAGTAGATAACGTCATAGCCTTATCAATTCAAAATTTAAACCTCTGCCCACTCCCCAATCCCTATTCCCTATTCCCTACTCCCTTCCCCGTTCCCTACTCCCTATCCCCCACTCCCTCTTCCCGAATCCCCACAGGGTAAAATCGGTCTGGCTGTTAGCAGGGGGAGGTCATTATCTTGAAAACACGGGTCATCATCGTCCGTCACGGACAAAGCACATACAACTTAAAGAAGTTGATCCAGGGGCAAATCGATTTGTCCGTACTCACGGACTTAGGCATTCAACAGGCGCAACAGGTGGGGGCGACGCTGAAAGGCATTCCCTTTGACCATGTTTATTGCAGTCCCCTGAAGCGGGCCAACCAGACCGCCAATGAAATCGTGTCGGTGCTCAAAACCAAGCTGCCCGATACCCCCGATCCAGAAACGGTCGATACCATCAAAGAAATTGATATGCCCCTGTGGGAAGGGCTGTCCTTCAAAGAGGCGAAGGAACGGGACCCCGAGATGTTCCAAGCTTGGTACGACGATCCAGCCAACTTCTCCATGCCCTTGGACGATGGCAGCACCTTCTATCCGGTCCGCTCTCTCTACGATCGCGCCGCTCAGTTCTGGCAAGAGACTTTACCCAAGCATCCTGACCAGACCATTCTGATTGTTGCCCACAGCGCCATTAATCGCGGGCTGATCGCCACCGCTTTAGGATTGGGACCCGAGCGCCATGAAAACCTGCACCAGGCCAACTGTTCCATTAGCATCCTCAATTTTTCTGGCGCTTTGGGGGAGCCGGTGCAACTGGAATCCATGAACCTGACCGCCCATATGGGGGAAACCCTGCCGACCATGCGGAGCCGGTACCACGGCCCCCGCCTGATGCTAGTGCGCCATGGAGAAACGGAATGGAATCGCCAAGGACGCTTCCAAGGACAGATTGACATTCCCTTGAATGAAAATGGCAAGCGCCAGGGAGAGCAGGCTGCCGAGTTTTTGAAAGATGTACACATCGATGCAGCGGTGACCAGCTCCCTCTCTCGCCCTAAGGAAACGGCGGAGCTGATCCTGCGTCACCACAGCGGCGTTGATTTAGCCGAGATGGACGATCTCAAAGAGATTGGTCACGGCGAATGGGAGGGCATGTACGAGAGCGAAATTGAGTCGGGCTATCCGGGCATGCTGCAGCAGTGGCAGGCTTCTCCCGAAACGGTAGATATGCCGGGAGAGGGGGGCGAAAACCTAGAGCAGGTGTGGGAACGGGCGATCGCTGCTTGGAACCAAATCGTCGCGCAGTATAGCCATACCGAGAAGCCAGTGACGGTGCTGGTCGCCGCCCATGACGCCATTAACAAGGCGATTTTGTGCCATGTCGCCGGTCTAGGGCCAAAAGCCTTCTGGCAGTTTAAGCAGGGGAATGGGGCGGTGAGCGTGATCGACTATCCCAATGGGGTAGAGAGCGCCCCGGTCCTGACCGCATCGAATATCACCATTCACCTATCGGGTAGCGTCTTTGATAAGACAGCAGCTGGGGCACTGTAGCCCATGGCCAGCACCTTACTGCGCCAGGTCCGCTATGTAGATCCCCGCTCTGGCACCGACCAGGTTGGGGATGTGCTGATGGCAGAGGGGCGGTTTGCAGCGATTGCACCGCAGTTGCCCGAACCGGACCCCGGCACCAAAATTATCGACTGCACCGGCAAGGTGCTGCTGCCGGGGCTGATCGATCTGTTTAGCCACAGTAGCGAACCGGGCCATGAGTCTCGGGAAACCCTGGCGGACTTGATGGCGGGGGCGATCGCGGGTGGATTTACCCGCATTGGCATTCTCCCTAACACCGTCCCAGCGCTTGATAACCCCGGTGCGATCCGCAGCCTTTTGGACCGGGCCTGTGATCTGCCCATGGACTTGCAACCTCGCCTGCTGCCCTGGGGAGCCCTAACCCAAAAGGCGGCGGGGGAGCAGATGACGGAACTGGCGGAGCTAGCGGCGGCGCGGGCCTGGGGCATGGCTGGTTTTGCCGATGGCCAGCCCCTACAAAACCCGATGCTGGTGCGGCGACTGCTGGAATATAGCCAGTCCTGGGATTGCCCAATTGCCCTCTGGCCCTGCGATCGCGCCCTGGCAGGCAACGGGGTGTTGCGAGAAGGGCTACAGGCCCAAATGGCGGGACTCCCCGGTATACCGGTGATGGCCGAAACGGCGGCGCTAACCACCCTGATCGAGATGGTGGCGGAACTCGGGACGCCGATTCATGTGATCGGGATTTCGACGGCGCGATTGGTGGCGCTGTTGGACCAGGCCAGAAACCAAGGGTTACCTATTACCGCCAGCGTCTCTTGGCATCACTTACTGTTTTCCACAGAAGACTGTTTAGGCTACGACCCCAATCTCCGGTTTGACCCGCCCCTGGGCAATCCGGCAGATCAACGGGCGCTACGACAAGGTGTGAAGGCGGGGGTGATTGACGCGATCGCCCTGCACCACCAGCCCTACACCTATGAGGAAAAAACGGTGGCTTTTGGGGATGCACCAGCGGGGGCGATCGGGTTGCCTATTGCTTTGGCAGCGCTTTGGCAGCATCTGGTTGCATCGGGCGAATGGTCAGCCCTGGAGCTATTGAGATCGCTGACCTTAGGACCCGCAAGCATTCTGCGGACAGACCCACCACAAATTGCAGTAGAAGCGGCGGTAGAAGCAGTGCTATTTGACCCGACTGTGGAGTGGTCTGTGAACGGGGAGACGTTACCGTCCTCTGCTAGAAATACGCCATTCTTCAATCGCCCGCTGCAAGGCAAGGTGATGCAAGTCTGCAAGGGAGCACGAAATTGGAGTTGCTTGTAACGACTCAGGGAAGGTAGGCGAGATCGTCAATCTTTGACCAACTACATTCCCCTGCGGTGTCAAACCCATCCCCTTAGGATAGATAGCAAGACTTAGTGGAGGAACTCTCCATGACCGCTGCTTTACCAAAGACTAATGACCCAGGACCTAAAGTAAACTCGCTTACTACGGCGTTACCGGCTGAGGTGCCTTCAGAGACGCGGGTTTTGTTAACAGGGATTAGTTGGGAGACCTATGAGCGCTTGCTGGTGGAAGCGGGGGAAAACCGCAATCAGCTTTTTGCCTACTGTGACGGGATTTTAGAAATCATGGTGCCCCTAGAAGGACACGAGGAACCGGCGCGGTTATCTGATGATTTTGTGGCGGTGTTTGTGGATGAACTGGGGCTGGAATTGCGCAAGCTGGGTTCACTGACGATGAAAAACCCTCAGCAAAAGAAGGGACTAGAACCCGACTGTTGTTTCTATATTCAGAATGAGGCGGTGGTGCGGGGAGTGGAGAAGCTGGATTTTGAGGTGCATCCGCCGCCAGATTTAGTGGTCGAGGTGGATAACAGCAGTTCTTCGTTAAATAAATTTCCGATCTATGTGGCGCTGAAGATTCCCGAAATCTGGCGAATACGGCGTGATACGTTGACGATTTATCGGTTGGATGACGCTCAAGCGAGCTATACAGAAACGGAGCAAAGTGTGGCCTTTCCGCAATTACCGGTGCGGGAGCTACCGCAATGTATGGCACGGGCAAAGGCGATCGGCCAGCGGGCAGCGGTACGGGAACTGGCGGAGCGGGTGCGGCAAATATTGGCAGAATTAGACCAGTCTTAAACCTTGGTCACATCCAAACCCATCGTTCGCCCCACGGTAAAAGCTCAAGTTTTCAAGTTAGATGTGGTTTAGTTCCATGGGGATGTGTGGCAGTTTGGGGTGCTACATCGACAGGATCAACGGATCGAGCAGGATCTCAATCTCTACCGGGTAACGGCGGATCTGGAGGAGTTGTTTCGGATCTTGGTGGCGATTTTGAGGGGCGATCGCTAAGCATGCAGCTCGTTCTTGGTAGCACTGAAATCTCAACAGCTCCTCTTCAATAGAATGGCACTTGAGACAACCAAATAGATTGGTTAGTACTCTTGCATTTCAAAATAAAAGTGATTTCAGAATAAAAGGATTTAAAAACCATGAATTACAGGAGGTCTTGGACACGAGATGAACTAATCATCGCAATGAATTTGTATTGCAAATTGCCATTTGGTCAATTCGATCACAGGAATCCTATTGTCATAAAAGTTTCTGAAAAACTGGAGAGAACACCCAGTAGTTTAGCAATGAAACTCAGCAATCTTGCCTCGCTAGATCCCTTGCAACAAGCACGCGGTATCAAAGGACTCAGTGGAGCCAGCAAAGCTGATCGGAGAATCTGGGAAGAGTTCACTGAAAACTGGGAAAAACTAGGGACAGAAAGTGAAGAACGCTTTCAAGAATTAATCGGCCTTAACTTTAATGATTTCAACCAAGATTTGGCCGACAAGAAGCCTAACACTTCTGATTTAGGGCCACTGTCTACTTCAAATAAAATCGAAGAAAAAACAGAGATTCAGGCCACGGTCAAAATCAGAATTGGGCAAACCTTTTTTCGACAAATGGTTCTGTCATCATATGAAAATCGGTGCTGCATAACCGACAATCCCATTCCAGAATTATTAATCGCAAGTCATATTATTCCTTGGCGCGAACAATCAGGATACCGTTTAAACCCTGAGAATGGGTTGTGCCTTGCCCGGACCCATGATGCTGCTTTTGATCAAGGTCTCATCACATTTGACGGAAGCAATAAATTGCTTCTAAGTCGCCGTCTTCAGGATTTCTTGCCTGAAGAAACACTGGAGCGCAACTTTATTGCATATGCAAACAAGCAACTACGTCTTCCTAAAAAGTTTCAACCTAACTCCGAATTTATTCGATTTCATCGGGAAAATATTTTTCTTGGAGCTTGATTCCCGCAAGTCGGCAACAAAGCAAGTGAGTAACGATATTCCTGTCGATCTGTGCCACCAAACTGGTTTTGTTCTGCCAAGCGATATGCTTCCTGGCTCCTACGTCTTTTCGACCTCACCTTGCTCTTCCTTGGACAAGCCCCGACGTCTTGCTACCCTTAGCATCGAAAACTACATCTATGCCGACCTCGCCAAAGGGCGTTAACCTTGGTCGTTCACTGGGATGCTTTGTCGTCGCTAGCTTCGACCCACAGAAAAAGGTTGAAACAAGCCGCAATTCTCTTCGCCGCAAGGCAATTCTCTCTTCTGCCCAGGTGGTTTATGGACCGCGATCGCCAATCTCTGCTTGATATATGGGGTGTCTAAACCATGAACTCACGTCTGTCTAGCTTGATCATTGGCCCAATTTTTGTGGTGCTGGGCTGTGTCGTCATCTACTTCATCGGCGATCAAGCCACCCTAGACTGCCAGCGATTCAATAGCACCCAGCCAGACTGTACCCTCACCCATGCCTCCCTTCGCCGTACAAATGTTGAGGCGATCTCCCAACTCCAAGGGGCAGACGTAATCCGCTCTCGGGATAGCGATGGGGACAGCACCTATCAAGTCATCTTATTGACCCCCAAAGACGAAATACCCCTAGCCTCAGTGCGTAGTTCTGGGGCTAGGGATAAACGCCAAAAGGCAGAGCAAATCAATCAGTTTCTTGCCAGCCCGCAACAGCAGACCTTGACGATTGTTCAGGACAATCGCGGCTTGGCCTATGGGCTGGGGGGCCTGTTTGCTGTGGTCGGTTTAGGCGTGATCATCACATCGCTGATGGGCCTACGGTAATCACCCGTTTCTAAGCAGCTCGTGATGCATGCCTTGGGCTTTGCTCCCTTGCCCCTAACGCTCCCCTGCTTTCCAAAACAGTCCCGAAGCTTAGGCCATCAGCTACTAGGCCAGTTGCATCTGGCCTTTTTGCCGCAGCAGGCTGATAATTTCAGCCTTTTCCAGCAGTCCAATCAACGTGCCGTTGGCACGGGTCACAGCCAGTGCCGGTACGCCCTGCTTCTGAAAGGTGCCAATCACCTCAATCAGAGGCTGATCGGCGGCAACAATCGTTGCCTCAGGAATCGGTTGAATCCAATCACGCACGAGTGCATTGGACCACTGATCGGTGGGCACTTGCTTCAACACATCCAGATGCACAGTCCCCAAAAGTTGCCCCTCGATGTCTTGAACCAAGAACCGTCGCCAGCCGCTGCCGCTCAGCATGATTGCCGTATCTGCTAGCTGGCGCAGGGTGGCTGTCTCCCCGATGACCGGACTCCTGTCCAGCACGGCATCGGCAGCGGTGAGACCAGAGAGGGCCTCCTCAACATTGGCAAACTGGGCCGACCGACCGGCGTTTTGCAACAAGAACCAGCCAATCAGCAGGGTCCAGAAGCTACCGATATTTGAGAGGCCGAGCACCGACAAGCCCCCGATCGCCACCGCCGACCAACCAATCACCTGTCCGGCTCGGCTGGCCCAGCGGATGCCGCTATGGCGGTTGCCCGTCAGCTTCCAGACGATGGCTTTGAGCACGTTGCCCCCATCCAAGGGCAATCCCGGCAGCATATTAAACGCAGCTAAAGCCAGGTTAATGTAGGCCAGCAGCCCCACAATCGTCGCAAAAGGTCCAGCGAGTAGACCGCTGCCCGCGAGTGATAGCAGCGCAAACAGCACCAAGCTGACCAGGGGACCGGCTACTGCAATCCAGAATGCGCCCGCCGGGGTTTTCGCCTCTTCTTCTAGGCTGGCTAAACCGCCAAACAGTAGCAGGGTAATGGAGTTAACTCGAATGCCCTGACGCTGAGCGACAAAGCTGTGGCCCAACTCATGGAGCAACACCGAGGCAAACAACAAGAGTCCTGAAATTAGTCCTAAGGCGATCGCCCAACCACCCAACTCGGGGAACTGAGCCAGCAGGCCGCCCCCAAAATTGAGCGTGGTCAAAGCCAGGACAAAGAACCAAGAGATGTTAATGAAGAAGGGAATGCCAAATAGGGTCCCCACGCGAAAATTACCGTTCACAATAGTCTCCTAAATTCGTTTTCGGAGTTGGGGCGCTTAGATACTGGCCCTTAAAGTTGCTCAAAAACATTTACCGACTAGCTTAAGGATGCAGTTATCGAGAGTAGCGGCGGTGCGCTGCCGCCCAACGAACCTGAAGGGTGGGCTGCCCAGCTCAGGGCCTTTCAGGAATGAGGCAAGGCTAGCCGTTACAGTGACAGGCCCAAAGTGAAGCTTTGTAAACTGCACTCTCAAAATCTACCCCACCACCTCCAGCAATGTTCAGGGGTAAAACCCGTACAGGTCAGCACATATGCTCATCGATTTGTCAGCCAACTGACCCAACAGGTCTGTGGAGGATTGGCAAACGGGGACATATAAGAGAATCCTGAGAGAGTGTTTACAATAATTAATCTTTAAGGTTAAGATTTGATTCAGGGTTGACATTGCCGCTTTAAGGTTCTAGCGCTAGCGGGTGATGTTGACAGGGCTTGTAGGCCTTGCCCTTTTCCATTGACCGACACAGACATTTGGTCAAATCGTCGTATTTATTTTTCTTGAAAGATGGCAATCTCTAAATCCAGAAAAGTTGATACGGATCTAGTCCGGACTTATCTGAAAGAACTGGGTCAAGTCCCAATGCTGACCCATGAGCAAGAAGTGGTTTACGGTAAGGCCGTTCGACAGCTCGTTCAGCTAGACGCAGCGAAAGCCGAGCTGGCAGAAACCCTTGATCGTGAACCCACCTTAGTGGAGTGGGCTGAGGCGACAGCGTTGACCCAATCTAGTCTTAAGGCTGCAGTCCAGGCTGGGCAGCGGGCTAAGCGCAAGATGGTGGAGGCGAATTTAAGGCTGGTGGTCCATATTGCCAAGAAGTATCTGAAGCGCAACATCGAGTTTTTAGACTTGATTCAGGAAGGGACCATTGGCCTGCAGCGGGGCGTGGAGAAGTTTGACCCCGGCAAGGGCTACCGGTTTTCGACCTACGCCTATTGGTGGATTCGTCAAGCGATGACGCGGGCGATCGCCGAAAAAAGCCGCACGATTCGTTTGCCGATTCATATTCACGAGAAGCTCAACAAAATCAAAAAGGTTCAACGACAACTGGCTCAGTCCTTGGGGCGATCGGCCACGTTCCAAGAAATTGCCGATGAGCTAGATCTCCCAGTTGAGAAAGTTCGCGAATATCTTAAGCACGGTCGCCAAACCCTGTCCCTCGATATGCGTCTCGGCGATGATCAAGAAACCGAGCTGGGAGACCTGCTGGAATACGAAGGGCTTTCGCCAGAAGACTATGCAGCCAAGCAGTCTCTGCGGGATAGCCTGCACAGCATGATCGATACCCTGCCCCCTCAACAGCAGCAGGTTCTTATGTTGCGATTTGGTCTGGACAGTAATGAAGGGATGACCCTGGCCAAAATCGGACAGCATCTCAACGTCACCCGCGAGCGGGTTCGCCAAATTGAGAAAGCAGCCTTGAATCGTCTGCGTCAGCAACATCACCATGCCCATGGCTTTTTAGCGGCCATTTAGGTGACGACCGCAGCCCAGCAAGAAGCCAATCAGGTGATGCCTGCTGCTAGGTCTCGTATCTGGCGCTGATTTGGCCAGAGCCTTTTACCGCAACGCTTTCAACCCTCTAGACCTTGCCTGTTCACAACTTTGACAGGCAAGGTTTTTTGCCGATCAGGTTAATATTTTGTTACAAGTAAGGGGTAGCTCAACCAAATCGGTGCGTATGATTGGCGGCCTGCCAGGGTTTGCAAATTCTAAACAGGGCGACATGGGCGAACGGATGCTCAACTCCGTTGCGACTCAGTCCATTCGTCATCTGTTTACCCGATGCGGTGACTTGAATGTCGAGATTCGCTGCTCGCCCCCCAGTAAGTTGCTCCAGGGCACCATCGATAGCTTTAAGATGCGGGGCCAAGATTTGGTGATTCGCCGCGAGTTTGAAACGGCGGAGATGACCTTTGAAACCGACGCGGTTGCTCTAGATCTAGGGGCCTTGTTCGGAGGCAACATCAAGCTTAAGCAGCCCACCCAAGCAATTTCCTACGTGGTGCTAATGGAGGATGCAATTAACCGCGCCTTCGAGGCCGAGTTGGTGAAGCCGCGCCTGCAGAATTTAGAGGAGCCCGCCTTGACTCAACTGTCAGGGGGCGATCCGGTGTCTTTTCGGGACGTGAGCGTAACGCTGCAGCCCAACCAACGGGTAACGGTTAAAGCCACAACCGATTTACCCAATCGCGCTGACGTGCCGCTGCAGTTGTCGGCAACCCTAGCGGTCAAAAAGCGCCGCCGTCTGGTCTTTGACGATGCCAGCGTTGACCTAGAGGGCATTCCTGCCGATGTACAGCCCTTGTCTCGACTCCTGACCGAGGCTTTGCTCGATGTTTTGAATGCCATGGTCGATTTAGACCGCTTCAATCTAGATGGCATTACCTTGCGACTCAATCGGCTAGAAACCCAGGGCAAAAAGCTGATTTTTAGCGGCTACGCCCAAATCGACCATTTCCCAAAGGCGGGCTAAGCGCTCTTTTCAATGGCGTCGCCTATGATGGGGCGGCAGGTTTTGGCAAGGGTGAGGCGATCATGGGCGGAACCGGGGGTTGGGTGATGGTGCCGCTGCTGGTGCTGTCCTTGGGGACCACCATGCTGATTGTGGAGCGGCTGTGGTTTTGGAGCCGCTTGTTAAAGCAACAGCGATCGCTGATTGGCACCATCCTTGACCTGTATGATCGCAGCCCCCAAGCCGCGCTAACCAAGCTTCAGCAAAATCAAGACTCGCCGACGGGACGGATTTTTTTGGCGGCCTTGACCCTGCCGGAGGCCACCCCCGATGAGTTTCGTCTAGCCCTAGAAAGTGCCGCCCAAGGGGAAATACCGCTGCTGAAGCGCTTTGCCACGGTCTTTGAGACGGTGGTGGCGATCGCGCCACTGTTAGGGTTATTGGGGACAATCTTGGGCTTGATCCGCTCCCTCTCCGCTTGGCAAGTGGGCGGCAACGACAACCAGAGCGTGGCGGTGGTCTCTGGGATTGGCGATGCCTTGTTCTCTACGGCAGCGGGGCTGACCCTAGCGATCATCACCCTGATTTTTGCCAATAGCTTTCAGGGGCTCTACCGTCGTCAGCGGGCCTTTATCCAAGAAGCGGGTGGGCAGCTAGAGCTACGATATCGACGCCAACATCGGCAATTTTTTCAGGCGCGGCGCAACTTGCAGCAGCGCCCTGTCAGGGATGGCGAATAGGCCATGTCTTCATTCATTGGCCATAGCATCGCTGGCCTCACCCTCTTTGGCATACAGCAGTCTACGGATGCGCGCCTGAAACCATCAGCGCCTCAACAATCGCTGTGGCCCAAGCTGGCTTGGCTGTTGGGGCTGGTTTTCTTGGCTAATATCCCGGATATCGACTACCTGGTTCCAGCCTTGAGGCCCCAAATCGATGGGCATACCTTGCGCATGACCCACTCATTGGTCGGGGCGCTGTTGCTGCCGGGGCTAACGGTGCTGGCCTTGAAGCAGCAGGCCAGCCGCCCTAATTTTCTCCTGCTAGCAGGGCTCTCCCACCTAGGGTTAGACCTGATGACTGGGGTGTCTACCTTGCCTTTGCTTTATCCGTTCAGCTCCGCTCAGTTCAAGTTCCCCTTTGGGCTGTTGCCCAGTGCCGGACGCATTCAGCTTGATAACTACTTCCTGTATCGAAATTTGTTTATCGAGCTAGGGGTCTTGGTTCCGTTGTGTCTAGCGCTATTTGCCCTCTGGCGGCCCCAGTTGCCCCAGCGCAGGCTCATCCTTCCGGTGAGCGGCTTAGTCTCTGGCCTGTTTATGGTTTGGGCCGCCAACCTTAGCCGTTGACCAAAATAGCGATGAGAACCACAATCGCGACCATAATCGCCCAAGCCCCCACGGTGATGCCCAGACACTTCAGCACACGGGTTTGGGTGGACTGACTGTAATCGCGCGAGATCTGATAGCAACCGGCGGCGGCACCGGCCCCCACCGCCGAGGGTATCGCCCCCCGCAAGCCAATAATCAAGACGCACAGCACGATGAAAAACCAGGCCCAACCCGGAGGCCACTGAGAGACACGGCTCTTGGGCGCAGTTTCCAAGGTCGTCCCGTCTTCAACAGAGACTGCCGCCGTACCGGGTAGCTGCTGGAAGACCTTTTCAGCTTGCTCACCCACCATTTTTTGCACCTTTTTCTGCACCGCCCAGCCGATCATCTGCACCGCCTTCAGGGGGGCTGTCTGGCGTCGGAGCAGATCCACCAGGGTCACGTTACTGACTTCGCCACCCACCGCCGAGCGGGCCGCCAAGGCATCCATTTGGGTGAGGACCTGCTCCTGCATGGCTTGGGTAAAAGGCTCTGCAGTCACCAAAATGCTCTGAATAATGGGAGCCTGTAAGCGCAGCGCTTTGGGGGTTTTATATTGGCTATTGACCCATTTGCAGGCGGCTTCGTGGGCCTCTATTAACCGTTCAAGATTGCCCTTGAGGGTTGCTTGGAGATCAAAGACAAAGTAGTGAAAGTTCTTCCGACGACCGTAAAAAGCGGCGACAATATCAGTGCCCGCTAGGGAGTAATGGGGGTGAATCTCAAACTTCTCGGCCTTGAGCACCGTGTCAAACCGAGTCAAAAAATCTTGAGTGCTATTCATTTAGGGCGATCGCGCGACAAAGAACCAAACCTTGAAATCACTGCCCTTGAGGCATTTCAGGATATTCGCAACAATCCTTAACCCTAAGTCCTACGGACAGGCTATGCCTTTCTTGAATGCCTCTAGGCTATACACGCCCCAACTCCCTCAACTCCCCAACTCCCCCGCCCAAGAAAACGATTAACCTACGCCGCCCGGTACGCACCACCCTTCTACCCCCATCCCCTATGATCCTCGACCCCGATTACCCCCACATTGTCTTGTCCTATGCCTATCGGGGCACGCGAATTGAGCTAGACCAAAGTGAGCTGCATGGCTCCCCAATCTACGCGGCTTGGGTCAATTATGCGGCCGGTACTGCTCTCGCGGTCCCCAAAGCCTGGACTCGCTCAGAAGCGCTGCAAAGAGCCCAACGCTGGGTTGATCGCAAGCTGTTCTGACAATAAGACTCTAATGTTGGCAAGGCTTGAAGTCGCGCCCTACCTGGCATGAACGACACAGCCTAGCCCTGACAAGTAGTAACAGGTTCGGTATCCCCGCCTTCAGGGAATTAGGCAAGCCAAGCACTATAGATATAGCTGTTCAAGCCGGAGCATATCTATGGGTAAAGTAGTTGGCATTGATTTGGGCACCACCAACTCTGTGGTTGCCGTTATGGAAGGGGGGAAACCCACGGTCATTGCAAACGCCGAAGGGTTCCGCACCACCCCTTCTGTGGTTGCTTACGCTAAGAATGGCGATCGCCTCGTCGGCCAAATCGCGAAACGCGGGGCCGTGATGAACCCCGAGAACACCTTTTATTCCGTCAAGCGCTTCATCGGTCGTCGCTTTGACGAAGTGGGCAACGAGTCTACCGAAGTGGCCTACAAAGTCCTGAACGTAGGCAACAACGTCAAAATTGATAGCAGCCAAGCGGGCAAGCAGTTTGCCCCCGAAGAAATTTCAGCACAGGTGCTGCGTAAGCTAGCCGATGACGCCAGTAAGTACCTGGGTGAAACCGTCACCCAAGCGGTGATTACCGTTCCTGCTTACTTCAATGACTCCCAGCGTCAAGCGACTAAAGATGCTGGAAAAATTGCCGGTCTAGAAGTGCTGCGGATCATTAACGAGCCCACCGCTGCGTCCTTGGCCTACGGTCTCGACAAAAAGAGCAACGAAACCATCCTGGTCTTTGACCTTGGGGGCGGTACCTTCGACGTTTCCATTCTGGAAGTGGGCGATGGTGTGTTTGAAGTGCTGGCCACCTCTGGAGATACCCACTTGGGTGGTGACGACTTCGACAAGAAAATCGTCGATCACCTCGCGAAGCAATTCCAAAATTCTGAGGGCATTGACCTCCGTAAGGATAAGCAGGCTTTACAACGCCTGACCGAAGCGGCTGAGAAAGCCAAGATTGAACTCTCTAGCGTGACCCAGGCGGAAATCAACCTGCCCTTCATCACGGCAACCCAAGACGGTCCCAAGCACCTGGAAACCGTGCTCACCCGCGCCCAGTTTGAGGAGTTGGCTGCTGACCTGATTGATCGCAGCCGCATCCCCGTCGAGCAGGCGATTAAAGATGCCAAACTCGATAAGTCTGAAATTGATGAAGTCGTGCTGGTGGGCGGCTCAACCCGGATTCCTGCGGTTAAGGCCCTAGTGGAAAAGGTCTTGGGCAAGGCCCCCAACGAAACCGTGAACCCTGATGAAGTGGTTGCGATCGGTGCGGCCATTCAGGGCGGTGTCTTGGCTGGGGAAGTTAAGGACATTCTGCTTCTAGACGTTACGCCCCTATCTCTCGGGGTTGAGACCCTGGGTGGCGTGATGACCAAGCTCATCCCCCGCAATACGACCGTTCCCACCAAAAAGTCTGAGACTTTCTCCACGGCAGTGGATGGTCAGACCAATGTGGAAATTCACGTTCTCCAAGGGGAGCGGGAAATGTCTAACGACAATAAGAGCCTCGGCACCTTCCGACTGGATGGCATCCCACCGGCTCCCCGTGGCGTCCCCCAAATCGAAGTCATCTTCGACATCGACGCTAACGGTATCCTCAGCGTCACGGCTAAGGACAAGGGGACCGGCAAGGAGCAGACCATCAGCATCACCGGTGCTTCTACTCTGGACGACAATGAGGTGGATCGTATGGTCAAAGATGCGGAAGCTAACGCGACCGCTGACAAAGAGCGCCGCGAGAAAATTGACCTCAAGAACCAGGCTGATTCCCTGTCTTATCAGGCAGAGAAGCAAGTCGAGGAGTTAGGCGATAAGGTGCCCGCCGATGAGAAAGAGAAGCTAATGGGTCAAATCAAAGACCTGAAAGATGCGGTTGCTTCTGAGGACTACGACAAGATGCAGTCCTTAACAACAGAAGTGCAGCAGGCCCTCTATGCCATCAGTGCCAACCTCTATCAACAGGCGGGCGGTGATGCTGCCCCTGGGGGTCCTGAAGCTGCCGCTGGAGACAGCGGCGATGGTGGCGATGATGTAATCGATGCTGAGTTTACTGAGCCTAGCGACAAGTAAGGCTGTCAGCAGCATAACGACTTGCTCCGGCTAGCAAGGGCGGATGGCGGGCTCCAAAGGACCCACGCCATCCGCTTTTTTTATGTCAAAGGTTAATAGCCAAAATGCCGGTGATTCCTACCGTAAGCCGCATCCAATGAAAAATATGAGTTCTAGGTTAATCACACTCAATTCCTACGGCATCAGAAATGCTGTGTAGCCCATGGGAGTCTAAGCGGTCCGCTAATCCTTTCAGCACGCGGTGCACCATCATCGGTCCCTCATAAACCCAGCCGGTATAAACCTGTAATAACGATGCCCCGGCGGTGATGCGCTCCCAGGCATCTGCGGCTGTAAAAATCCCGCCAACACCCACAACCGGCAATTGCCCCTCACAATGGCGGTATAAAAATCGCACCACCTCTGTGGCGCGCTGCCGGAGGGGGGCACCACTCAGACCACCGGCTTCTGCTGTAACGGGTTGGCCTGTAGACGAGACCACCTGGGTGGCGAGACCTTGACGCTGAATGGTGGTATTGGTGGCAATGATGCCTGCGAGTCCATGATCTATGGCTAGATCTGCGATCGCTGCGATTTCAGACCATTCCAAATCCGGCGCAATTTTAACCAAGAGCGGCTTGTCCTCTAAATTTTCGGCTTGTAGGGCTGCCAGAATTGGGCTGAGCTGGTCTTGGGATTGGAGGGATCTCAGCCCTGGCGTATTAGGAGACGAGACATTTACCACAAAGTACTGCCCTAAATGGCGCAGCAATCGGAAGCTACTCACGTAGTCCTCTACCGCTTGATCCAGGGGCGTGACCTTTGATTTGCCTAGATTAATACCCATGGGAATGGCCGGAGGCTGCTGGTCCCAGTAGCCTTGTAGTCGAGTCGCTAGGGCTGCTGCCCCACCATTGTTAAAGCCCATGCGATTCAGGACAGCCTGATCGGCAGGCAATCGAAACAGCCGAGGACGGGGGTTACCCAATTGGGGATGCAAAGTGACCGTGCCCAGCTCTGCCAAGCCAAATCCGAGCCAGGGCCAAGCCAACGCAGCAGTTCCATCTTTGTCAAATCCGGCTGCAAGCCCTAAAGGATTCGCAAAGTCATATCCCCATAGGGATTGGTGCAAGCGTGGATCACAGTAATGGGTGTGCTGGGCAAACCACTGACGGACTGTAGAACGGATCCCCTGGGTAGGGCCTGACGTAAGCCAAGTCAAGGTCTTTAAAGCACGGAGATGTAGCCATTCTGGGTCAGCTTTCAACCCTTGAAAGAGGAAGGGTCGAATGAGTTCTCGGTAAGCATCAACCAAAGTGTAGATCTCCTCTGAAAGCACACTGAGCCGGAGCGATGATCAAGTCACAGGGGCGCATTGCCTGAGGAAGTGGAACTGAGCCTAGAAGCACCCGTGGCGCAGAATCACCATAACTTCACAAAATTGCAGTGAGAACTTTACGGATCAGCTACCATCGGTACGGTTAGTTCAGCATAGACTGAAGCTACCTTACATAGGCTCAACTCCGCCATGCCAAGCTGACATGACCGGAGAATCAAGCCGATTTAACCGCCTTCATCGGGATTGCATCACAGGCGGACTGCTCCTTAGGACACCGTTTGTCATTGAGGGAACAGCTAAAAAAGTTGTTGTTCCTAGATTTTCCTAGAAAGACGTCACTATCAAAATGGGCTCGCCGAAGTCAGACCCAAATCCAGAACGGCGCTTGATTGCGTTAACCCGTGCGCTGAAAGTGCTCAGGGAAGCGGCGGAACCCGCCGCCATGATTGAAGTAGCCCTTGAACATCTGCACCATGAACTTAATTACAGCCTGCTTTGGCTAGGCACCTACGATCGTGATAGCCACCGGATTACCAGTCGCAGTCACATTGCCCCAAAAAAGGATCGGCTTTTAACCGCCACGTTTGGACTCTCCCCTGGGGATTTGGTTGAGCAGGTGGTGATTCAACAGCGCCCCCTGATCGTGAACGATTTACAGTCAGAATCCAGAGCTGGGGACTGGAGCCAACTGGCGGAACGCCTCCAAGTGCGTGGGGCACTTTTATTTCCCATGCGGTATCGCGATGCTTGCCATGGGCTGGTGCTACTCGGTTCGCCCCATTGGGGGCAATCCCCCACCCAAAGCGAACGGAGTTTTCTGTCAGCCATTCTCAGTGCCTTGGCTGAGAGTCTGCAACATTACGAACAAGCCCAGCAGCAGCAACAGCAGAAGCGGCCGGAATTGAGCATCTTCAACTTGGTCAATCAAGTCGATGACCAAGCTGATTTTGACCAACAACTAGAGATAATTCTGACTGAAACCCATCGTTTTATCGAGGCTGATCGCGTTCGGCTACTGTGGTTTGCCCCCCAAACCTTTAACTTCTGGGAACGATTGGCGACCCAGAGTCGGGGTCGCTTAAAGCGATCAACGCTGGAGACAACACCCTTGACGATTGGTGCCGATACCATTCGCGGTGCTTATCAAGCCCTTTGCAATAACCAACTGGTGGTGGGGGAGTTACAGGGGCTCGTTGTGGTGAATCTACCCGAGCACTTAATGAAATCCCTACAGGCGAGATCGCTGCTAGCGGCACCGATTATGAGCCACGGTGACTTAAAGGGATTTATCACGGTCGAAGCCCAGGAAGCACGGATTTGGGAGGCGGACGACAAGACCTACATCACCGCTGCCAGTCGCCTGGCTGGGTTGATGGCCCCTGCGAGCACCCTCAGCGATTCCCTCGATCAAAAGCAGGCCGATCAGCAGTTTCTGATGGGTTTAGCCCGCAGCATCCATAGTGATGCTGATTGGCAAGCCACCCTAGGGACCTGTGGCGATCATCTCTGTGAACGTTTTGAGGTCTCTCAATTTATGGTGTTGCTCCATGATGCGGAGCGAGGGGGATATGAAGTCACCTTTCAGCGGGAAGTCAAGGGCCGACGGGGTACAACCCTACGTTGGCTGGCGCTAGATGAAGTGGATTGGCAAATGCTAGAGCGCAGCGCCCATGCGATTTCCATCAACGATCTCAGTACTGACCTAAAGCTACTGGCCTGGCGCGAAAATTTGCAAACCTTAGGGATTCAGTCGCTATTGGCGTGCAATGTGTCCCCTGGCCATGCCCCCGAAGCAATTATTTTGGTGGCAAGCCCCCAGATGCGCCACTGGACCCCTGCCGAAGGAGAACTGCTAATGGCCGTTGGGCAGCAGTTAGATTTGATCCTGCATCAATGGCAACTCCAGCGCCAGTTAAATCAGCAAGAGCAGTTATATGACTCGATTCAATGGGGGTTGCAGACCCTACAGCGCACGTTTCAACCCGATCAACTAGAAGCGTCAACGAACCGTCACATTGCTGAGCTTTTACAAGTTCCACTGATTGCTGTGCTGCATTGGGATATTGGTGAGCATACGGCCCAAATTAATCACTTCATGGTGCGCCACAAAGACTTTGGTGCGGATGGTGATATCAGCATTGCCTTAGAGTCAGATGCGTTGATCAACTGGGCTCTGCAGACCGACGGTTTGATTCCAGTCACCTTCGAGGATTTTCCCCCTGCAACCCAAGCTTGGATTTGGGGGCCAACTGAGAGCAAATTCCTGTTGATGGCGCTGCGGACTGCGCCCGACCATATCTGCAATGGTGTGCTGGTGTTGGCAGATCACCGCGATCGCAAATGGTCAGACTACCACCTCAGTTTAGTGACCCTGCTGGCCAATCAACTGGCCTGGTCGCGTCGTCATTTAAACCTAACGGAAATGCTGCTGACCCAGCGGGAAGAGCTGGAGCAGTTGAACTGGTACAAGCACAAACGGTTTGATGAAGTGCACCGCCGCCTGGAAGTTTCGGTTCAGCGGTTGGAAGAACTCACCAGCCAGACTGGCCCGCTGGTGGTGCAGCGGCAACAACAGCAGATTCGCCAGCTTGGGAGTTTGGTGCATGGCATGACCCACATGCTCACTCACGAACAGTGGCAGCTCACAGCCAACTATCAAACGACCCCATTGATTAGCTTGCTAAACCGCCTCATGGAACGAGCCAGCCCCCTGATTCGCGAGCGACATCTCTGGTCGAAAGTCCATAACGACAGTAATGCCATCATTGGTGGCGACATTGTCAAAATTGAGTTCGTGCTTTACGAGCTCTTAGTGGCGGCCTGCAAGCGATCTCCCGACCAGGGCCGCATCGATGTTTGGTGTCGCCCAATGGATCGCAATACCCTTGAACTATCAATTACTGACGACGGGGACGTACCGGATCTGCTGCTGAGTGAAGTGCTGAATGGCCGTCCCGAAGATATTTTGGCCCCTTCTACCCTGGACGCACCGCCAGGGCTGCACTTCGCCATTTGTCAAACCTTGATGCAACAAATTGGTGGTGAGTTCAGCCTGCAAAAGCTAGAAGACAAGCGCATGATGAGCCGCATTGTGTTGGCGATCGCCAGTAAAGGCAACAACACGCCACCCAACCGTGACAATACGGGGAGTGCGCCCTTTTCCCGTAACCATGGTCGCTAATGGAGATCGATAGACCTCAGGAGATGTGAAAACGAGGATGTTCGTATAAATCTTCCAGCTTCAATTTCTCAACCCATTGCATTAACGGTGAAGGGTCGGGAGCACCGGTTAAAGCAGGCTTGCCATTCACCAGCAGGCCGATGTAATCATGGCGACGACGCACGACCACAGCAGTGGTACTGGTGAGATTGACTGCAATATGTTGAAAACCTTCTAGCTCTAGGGATGAAGCGAGAAGAGAACGCAGCCCTAGGGCCTGAAAGACAATTTGAACCCAACTGGTGCTGCGGTTATCGTCAGTGACGAAGTATTCGCGGGGGAGACCATTCACATCAAATACTGCGACCCCGAGCAGGCTCTCTTCTAGGTCAGAAAACTGAATATTTTGGGAATCAGGTGCTGGAGCAGTCAAAACTGGCATGATGAGCATTTACCCTTCTGGCAACAACGGATCACGTTGTAGAAGTCACCCTGCCCCGGCGGTCTATTCAGCCCGCTAATTTAGGTATAGCGGAGCTAGGGCATCATCGGGCGCGCCCTCTCCCAATCCTCATGTAAACCACATCTACGTGAAGGGGCGCAGCGATCCGGCATGTCAGATTGCGTTAAATATACGCTAATTCACTCATAACAGGGCGGCTACTGGGGGGCTCTTCAGTGCTTCCTACGACACAAACCGCATCACACAAAATGTCTGGTGCACCATAAAGGTCAGTGGCACCGTGTACCTGCAGAGCTTTTGAGAACAGCGCGGCTCAAACTGTCCGCCAAAGGCAGCTTTTTCTGTAATCTTACGCAACGTGAGTTCGAAAGCTTCTTGGCCCCAGCGATGACGACCCTCCCTAGACCTAGCTGATCAGGCCCACCAGCAACAAAATCGTCCCCAGACCCAGAAAACCAACCATGGCATAGAAGCTAATTTGGGCATTGCGTTCGACAGATGCGGCCAAGGCTTCTTCGTTTTTAAAGGAGATCACGTATTTTTTACCCCCTTTGGCTGGCTTTTCAACCACAACCTGGCCGGTGAGGTCACTGGCTGCACCCACCACCAAAACGTTGCGGCCCAGAGGCAAAATCGATTCGGTATAGCGGTAGCCGAGGGTCCGCCCTGTGCCACCTCCCACATTGAAGGTCACTGGGCCAAAGGAGATTTGTCCGCCGCTGGTTTGTTCTTGGCGAAATTCGTTCAGAACTTGAATGGTTTCGATATCCGCCCCGTCAGGATTGACCTGAATGATGCCAGCATCATCTTTTAAACGAAATGGAATGGACTGTCGATTCTGAGAGATCACATCTGACTTACGCTTTTGCTTGCGCTCCAGCTCACCGTCAGAATTACGCTCAGTGACCATCTCCTCATATTCCCGGGTCACCTTAGAGACGTAGTGGACACAAGACTGTTGTTTAAGTTCAGAGGTCAAGGGCTGATCCGCTTGGATTTCGCCCCAGAGCTTGATGTAGTCGCGCCAACTGCCTCCACCGATTTCGTCCGCGACGGCACTAGCGGTCTCGGTGAGTTCAGTGGTTTTTACGGGGCGGGCCGACTTGATGCTGAACACTTTCTGCTTTTGGTTGCGCTGCACGAAGAAGAGAACCGCACCAACGATCAGTAAAATAACGCCGAAAATAGTCATAGCGGTCTGGGAGTTAAGACAACGGTTAGATCGGGTTGAACCTAATGCATTAGAACACTGAAGGGAGACCTTACTTTCCGCAAGCTACAGGTTTTGTAATGTGAAGATCGCCTCATCACACCATTTCAGCCAGCTTTCTTCAAACATTAGCCCGTTGCGCAGGGTCAGGTATTGATAGGTGGCCGCAGCGGAGAGGTCGTCTGGGTTAGGGAAAAAGCGGGTCGAGATCGCCCGGTATTCGGCTAAGCGATCGCGGTGCTGGCATCGGTGTCGCTCTAACTCTTCCAGCATCACGGCTGTATGCACCAGCGAACCCCCAAATAGCTTCACCAGTAAATCGTCCTTGAGGGGGGCCATAGAGCAGGGCTGCTGCATCCAGTCTTGGAGGAGGATTTGACCGCTGGCCGTCACCGAAAAAATCTTTTTGTTGGGGCGACCTTCTTGTTGAATGGGTGCTGACTCTAAATGGTCGCCAGCCTCTAATTTGCCCAGCTCACGATAAATCTGCTGGTGGCTGGCATCCCAAAAAAAACCCACCGAGCCATCAAACCGTTTGGCTAAGTCATAGCCACTGCTGGGTTGGTCAATCAAAGACACCAAGATGGCGTGGGTAAGAGCCATAGAGATTTTTAGACAACGTCGCTTCTACAGTTCAACTTGATTAATCTGTTGGACCAACTCATCCGCAGAGGGGAGATCCTGTTTGAGATCCTCAGGCAACTCCTGACCAAACCGGTGGGTTGAGATGCCAATCGGCTTTTGCACATCGCGCAGGGCGTACTCGGCGATGGTTTTATTCTTGGTTTTGCAGAGGATAATGCCAATAGTGGGTTGATCGGCTTCATGCCGTAAGAGATCATCCACTGCCGACACATAGAAATTCATCTTGCCAGAATATTCCGGCTGAAAGCCCCCGAGCTTGATATCTATCACCACGTAGCAGCGCAGCTTCAGGTGGTAAAACAGCAGGTCCAAATAAAAGTCTTCACCGCCGACGGCTAAGCGATATTGACTACCGACGAAGGCAAAACCGACTCCCAATTCCAACAAGAAATCCCGAATTCGATCCACTAGGGCTTGTTGCACATCCCGCTCTTGTAGATCTTTGCCCAGGGCCAAAAAGTCAAACTGGTAAGGATCTTTAATCAGGTTTTGAGCCAAATCGGACTGGGGTTGGGGCAATGTGCGTTCAAAATTAGTGATGGCAGATTCCTGCTGCTGCAGATAAAGCTGCTGCTCAATTTGTACCAATAAGATATTGCGGCTCCAGCCTTGGGCGATCGCCTGCTGGGCATACCAAAGCCGCGCTTCGCATGTGTCCAAGGCATCTAACAGTCGGACGTTGTGGCCCCAGGGTAAGTTTGACAGGGTTTCAAGAATCAGGGATTCATCGGGATAAGCCTCGGCAAAAGCCCTCATATAGCGCAGGTTGCGAGCCGAGAAGCCCCGACTATCGGGAAAAGCTTGGCGTAAATCCTCGGCGAGGCGGTCAATCACCTTACTGCCCCAGCCTTGTTCGGCTTGCCGTTGCAAAATATCCTGACCGATTCGCCAATACAGCACAACCAGCCCCCGATTGACGCTGAGCGCTGCCTGGACCTGGGCGTTGCGGATCCGGTCCTTAAGGGCAGTCAGCAGCTGATCGTAAAAGGGCTCAATGGGTATAAGGCTATCGGTCATAGCGCACTGATGTCGGCGATGGATTTACTGCAACACCCTGTTGCAACAATGCAGAAACCCCGCTGAACCGGCTCAACCCAGCACCACCCGGTTATACAAGAACAGAGAAATGCAGACCGCAGACAGGACCAAAACCGTCATTAAGACAGTATCCATACCTAACCTCTGACTGAGTTTGTGCCAACAGCTTGGCAAATCACCTCTACTAGAGATAGTCGCAAATCTACCGGGATCGGTGCTGGTTACATGATTCTTTACCCGGTATATCTACTTATTGAAGTCAGCCCTGCTGGGATCGCCGCAGCCATACCCCCCGTAACCCCGCCGCCCGGGCTCCTTCATAGTCTTCGCGATAGCTGTCGCCCACGTGCCAAGCTTCAAAGGCGTTGCAGTGATGCTTTTGTAGGGCCGTTGCAAAAATTAAGGAATCGGGCTTAGCAACCCCCACTTCGGTAGAAATCGTAATGGACTGGAAGCAGTCGGCCAGGGTTAGCACCTCTAGCACAGTGTAGATGCGGGAATCAAAGTTAGAAATCACCCCCAGTTGAATCCCCCTAGACTTCCAACGTTCTAGGGCGTCATAGGTGTCGGGATAGATCACCCAAGGCTCTGCACTGGCGAAATAGGCGTAGAGAGCGGCAAAGAAGGCGTCGAAGTCGCTGAACGGGTCCAGAGCCTCAACCGCCTGAAAAGACTGCTCAGCGATCGCCCGCCACCAAGCATATTCCAGCGCCGGAATATCAGTGGGATCTGCATCGGGAAAGGCCATAGGGTCAGCGGCCTTAAACTGCTCAAAAAAAGCCTGGTTCAGAGCCTCAGCATCGGCAGTCACCCCAAATCGGCTGGCCACGGTGGCGTAGGCCGAACCGACACTCTCTTTCACACCAAACAACGTGCCCACGGCATCTAGAAAAATGACCTTGGGTTTGAGCATCTCCGACCTGCCCCCACTTCGCTAAGGAATTTGCAATTAAAAACCATACCAGGCACAAATGTTCCTGATGTGGGCGCAAGGCCATAGCCCTTTGGGCATGGCTTCGCTAGTGCGCCCTGGTGAAACGGTGCGTTATTCACCCGCTTGTCTTTAAGCCGATAACCAGTCCCGTAGGGGCTTCTCGATCCAGTTCAGCCCCACCCGGAGTTGATGGTTGAGGGTGGGCATCCGGTAGAGATAGGTCAACCGGCGGGCCACATGGGCAAAAACCCCGTCTAGCTGGATTCCCAGCCCCGTAAGAGTAGCATTATCAACGCCGAGCGCCATCATTTCGCCCAGGTGCTGATAGCGGAAGGGCAGCAGCGGTCGGTTGCTGAGAGACGCCCACAGATTCCAAGCCGTATAGTCGGCCTGTTGCAGGGCGGATTGCGCGGTGGGGGGAACCTGCTGGCCTTCGGCATCTTTGCAGTCGGCGATATCGCCTAGGGCGAACACCTCAGGATGATCTATCACCTGCAGGGTGGGGTTGACCTGGAGCTGCTGACGTTCATTTTTGGGCAGAGCCAGGGCGGCAATCAGGGGCAAAACTTGGGTGCCCACGGTCCAGAGGACAATCTCCACCGGAATCTCATCCACTTGATCGCGGTACTTCAAGGTCAGGGTGTCGGCAGTGATCGCCTCGACCGTAGTGTCGAGATCAATCCAGACATTTCGCTCTGAGAGCGCTTTTTGAGCTGCTTCACGGTTGAACGCAGTGGAAGACGACAAAATCTCTTCGGCTCGTTCCACCAGGCGGATACGACCGCGATCGCCCAGCCGATCCGCCAGCTTACAGGCCAGTTCTACGCCGCTATAGCCGCCGCCCACCACCGCTACCCGCACCTTCTCCGCCTGGGATGCTTCTAAAGCCTGCAACCGCTGTTGCAATCGGGCTGCATCTTCGACAGTGCGGAAGGGAATCGCATGTTCCGCCACGCCAGGAATGCTAGGCACGGGGGTTTCGCCCCCCATGGCCAGAACCAGGCGATCGTAGGTGAGGGTGCTTTGATCGTTCAAGGTGACCTGGCGATCGCCCAAGTTAATCGCCTCAACCCCCTGTTGCACAAACCGGATTTTGGTATTTTCCAGTAGCTCTAGGTAAGGCGGCGCAATCTCCCAAGTTTGCAGTTCGCCCGTCACCAGTTCGTAGAGCAGGGGCGCAAACAAAAAGCGATCGCGCTGATCGACCAGAGTAATTTCAACCGGATGATCGAGGCTCCAGGGCAGGGTATTCAGCCGCAGCGCGGTGTAGAGGCCCCCAAACCCGCCCCCTAAAATGCAAATCTTTTGAACAGGCTCTGGCATGATCTCCGGTGGCTGACAATTCCTTCTTTAAGATAATGGGGTTTTCGATCCGCTGGGGTTTCGCTGGCGGAGGGCGCAGATCCCTGCGCCCCGACCCGTCCATCCATCCACGCTCTCACCCCCAACTCCTCCACTCCCCCAACTCCCCATGTCGGTCGTTGCCTACGCTCACCTTAATCCGTTGCTGGATGATCCGTTGCCGGAAGATTTTTGGGGTACCGACATTACCCAGATCTACTGCGACCAGGGGGATAGCGACAGTGAGCGTCCACAACTGCAACAGCTGTTGCAGGATTGCCGCCAAGGCCACATCACCCAGGTACAGGTCCGCCAGTTTTGGGAATTGGGGGCCACGGTCGAGGCGATTTCAGCAGTGTTAGCAGAGTTGTCTACATGGGTGACGCTGCAGGCCATCGGTGCCGATGGCGGTGAATGCGTCAGCCTGCCAGCCACGGACGCGGACTGGATGGTCTTGACCAGCCAGATCGAGGCGGAACACCGCCGCCGCCGCCTGCAAGTGGGCCATGCTCGCAATCGCGTGAAAGTGCTGCCACCCCCCGGTCGTGCCCCCTACGGCTACCGGCGCGGCAAGGAGCGCTATGCGCTGGACCGGGCCACGGCCCCGGTGGTCAAAGATTTCTTTGAACGGTTCTTACTGTTTGGCTCGGTGGGAGGCGCGGTGCGCTATCTGGGCAGAACCTACGGCAAGCGGATCGCCGTCTCCACAGGGCAGCGTTGGCTCACCCATCCGGTCTATCGGGGCGATTTGCTGTTTCAAGATGGGGCGGTGATTCGCAATACCCATACGCCGATTTTGTCGCGGGATGAGGCCGCTCAGATCGATCGCCTGCTGCGACGCAATCGACGCCTGCCGCCCCGCACGGCCAGTGCATCGCGCTCCCTGGCGGGTCTGGTGCAGTGCCAAGAATGCCAAAGCAATCTGAAGGTGGCTTCTGTCAGTCGGCCCCGTCAAAAGCAAAAATATCTGTATCTGCGGCCCATTGCTTGCGGGCGCAAGGCAAATTCAGAAGGGACGGTTCAAAAACCCTGCAAGGCGATCGCCTATGATGCCGTGCTCGACCAAACCATCGCTGCAGTCTGTCGCGAATTGCCCAAGGCGATCGCCAACCTCAACCCGGCCATGCCTGCCCAGGTCAGGGACCAGCTCCAGGCCCAGGTCACCCAAAAGCAAACTGCCCTTGCCCAAATTCCGACTCTGCTAGCTGAGGGCATTTTGGATCAGGCCACCGCCGATCTGCGCACCTACAATCTCCGCAGTGAGCTGGCCACCTTGGAACAACAGCAGTCCCAACTGCCCCCACCCAACCTACCGCAACTGGCCCAAAACTTGGCCCAGCCCGAATTTTGGCAAGATCTCTCAGAAGCAGAACGCCGGGTCTACTTACGGGAGTTTATTCGCCAGGTGCAACTGGTGCGGGACGGGCCACATTGGACGGTAGAAATCCAGTTTGTGTTCTAACGCCATGACCGCCCCGCAGCTCACCGTGGATTGTGTTGTATTTGGCTTGGATGAGGCCGATCAGCTCAAGGTGCTGCTAATTCAGCGACAATTGCAGCCCTTCGCTGAGGCTTGGGCGTTGCCAGGGGGCTTTGTCCACCTCGACGAATCTCTGGATCAAGCGGCACGGCGAGAACTCCAAGAAGAAACCGGGGTCGAAACCCACTTTTTAGAGCAGCTCTATACCTTTGGAACTGTGGATCGCGATCCCCGTGGGCGGGTGGTGACGGTGGCTTACTACGGCCTAGTGAATCTGCGGGACCATACCGTCCAGGCCGCAACCGATGCCCGCGACGCCCAGTGGTTTGATCTCAGCCAGTTACCCCCACTAGCCTTTGACCATGCAGGCATCACCGAATATGCCCTGCAACGCCTACGGGCTAAGATTCGCTATGAACCGATCGGCTTTGAGCTACTGCCGCCGAAATTCACTTTGTCTCAATTGCAGCGGCTGTACGAGGTGATTTTGGGGGTTGCCATTGACAAGCGTAATTTTCGCAAGCGCATCCTCAAGATGGAGCTGTTAGAACCCTTGAACGAGAAGCAGACTGGGGTCGCCCATCGGGCTGGTCAGCTCTATCGGTTTCAGCCAGAGCGCTATCAGCAGTTGCAGCGATCAGGATTTAGCTTTGAAGTGTGAGGGATTGACGGCTTGACCCGAAGCGCAGTCATATTGTGGAATCTATCCAGCAGGGCTTGAATTGATCAAACGTTTAGCACTTTTTCACTCAGGACGCAGCACTATGGGATTTCATCGGACTGGCTTGGCCTCAATCGGCACCGCAGCATTCCTGATCGGGGGGCAGTTTTGGGGTTTGTCGGCGATCGCCAGCCCTCAGCCCGAGGCAGGTACTAAGCAAGCCGTAGGCGACTCAGCCGTCATTCTGAACACCAGCGGCACCCTCGATACCAGCGACCCCACCCTCTCTGACGGGTCTTACTACGAGGAATATTCCTTCACCGGGCGGGCGGGACAAGAAATTGTCATTGACATGAACAGCCCCGAGTTCGACACTTATCTCTTTTTGCTCGGTCCTGACGGTAGCTTTTTAGCCGATAACGACGACATTAGCAACAGCAATTTTAATTCCCAGATTCGCCTCACTCTGCCGACCAATGGGGTGTACACCATTGCTGCCAATGGCTATGACAGCGCCAGTCTGGGGCGCTACAACCTCACGGTTACCACGGCTCTAGGCACGGGTGATTTGCAGATCACCCTGAGCTGGAACAGTATCGATGACCTTGACTTAGTCGTGATGGATCCCGACGGCAACCTGGTCTCGCCTGACACACCCCGCGTTGCATCGGGGGGTCAGCTAGATGTGGATGCCAATGCGTTCTGCGAGGGAGTCACCTCCAGACCCGTGGAAAATGTTTATTGGCCTGTTAATGGTGCGCCGGGGGGTGAATACCAGGTGTTTGTCAGCCTCTATTCTCGCTGTGCCAATACCCAAGGGCCGATTCCGTTTACGCTGACGATGAATGTGCAGGGGACGGTGGAAACCTTTGATGGCACGGTGGATGAAAGTAACGATTTAGTCGTCGTCCCCACTGCGCTGTACTAAGAACCGACTGATTTTCGCAGACGAGTCTGAATAGAACACAGTTGCAAGCGTAATGACCCTAAGGTGTGGCAGTCTGTCACACCTTAGGGCCATCGTGCCAAAGTCGAAATTTGAATAATATTCAGCAAAGGGGTCCTGAGCTATATGGGCAAATATTATTCAAAGAATTAGCATTGAATTATTTGTTGTCTAGGTCATGTCATGCCTCTGAACTTGAGTGATATCCACCCGTTGTCAGACTTTCAGCGCAGTGCCAAAACGTTTTTGGCAACCCTACGGCAGACCCAAGCGCCCATGGTGTTGACCGTGAATGGGAAGGCAGCCGTGGTAGTGCAGTCAGCGGAAAGCTATCAACGGTTACTAGAGCGGGTAGAACAATTAGAGGTAATGGCAGGCTTGCGTCAAAGTCTGGAGGAATTTGATCAAGGACTAGGCATGCCGCTTGATAAAGCTTTTCAGCGTTTCAACCAGCAGCATGACATACCGAATTGAAATCTCCCCCACGGCGATGGCTGATGTGGAGAAAATTTTCCTTTGGTTGAAGGGTTATTCGATTGATGAGGCGCATCGCTGGGTACGGGGCTGCTATGAAATTATGCTGACTCTAGAGCAATTTCCTAAGCGTTGTGCCATGGCCGCTGAAGCACAATATATCAATCTCCCAGTTCGACAATTGCTGTACAAGAAGCAATATCGGATTTTGTTCACTGTGATTGAGGCGAGTGAGCAAGACCCAAACGGCCAGGTTCAAATACACCGAGTGTTAAGGTCTGCCCAAGATCGACTGCAAGATTTATCGCAACTACTGGGGCCGTCGTGATGGTTTCATAGCGTGGATGGAACGGAGTGCAACCCACGGCTCAACGAATGCTGTGATTTCATGTTTCAATCCGTGCTGCACGTCCGTTGGGGAGTAGATCAGGGCGATGGGCAGTGCCCACGCTACTCAGATCTAAGTCGATGTGAGGAATCCCCGAGCAGTGTCATGCATAGGGCAGCTATGGGGTTCACGGTTTCTCCTGGGTGGGATCCCAGGGACCAACGACCGATTCCCCGGCTTTTTCTTTGGCGGCGAGTTCGAGGTTGAGGGCGAGAAGCT
>ERZ1740060.218-NODE-218-length-43585-cov-8.193683_pt1 | contig 43585 bp, 40 predicted proteins | sample MGYA00581743_ERZ1740060 | MGnify/ENA primary metagenome ERZ1740060 (study PRJEB43018, sample SAMN04849235) | marine metagenome | isolation source: floating plastic debris | place: Pacific Ocean | collected 2008-08-27 | study: EMG produced TPA metagenomics assembly... | reverse complement strand
TGAAGGCTTTACCCCCAGCTATTGTTTGAAGGCAAAGCCCGTCGAACTGACGTTATGCCATGAAGAATCAGGGTCAGCTCAAGATTGGCATCGGTGCGTCGGACGCTTTTATCTGGGTGGAGTTTACTGATTCTGGCAGCGGCATTCCCAAAAATATCAAGCATCGTATCTTTGAACCCTTCTTTACCACCAAAGCTGCGGGTAAAGGCAGTGGCCTAGGGCTGGATATGGTCCGCAGAACGGTCCTCAAGCATGGTGGGCATATTGAAGTGCATAGTCAAGCGGGGGAAACCCGCTTCAAAGTTTATCTATCTAAACATCTCTCTGCTTAAACAGCCCCATCGCCTCAGTCTCTTGCCGTTCCCCAGTCCGTAAAACCATGTCAAACCCAGCGATTTTATGTATCGACGATGAAGGCGTGATCTTACTCAGTCTCCGAGACCAACTCGACCGGATTTTGGACGGGAAATACACCATCGAATTGGCAGAGACCGGAGAGGAAGCCTTAACCCTGTTCGAAGAGTTGATTGCAGACCAGATCGATGTACCGCTGGTGATTTGTGATCAGTTCATGCCGGGAATGAATGGGGATCAGGTGCTGGCCCAAATCCACACCCAATCCCCCGAGACCTTAACGATTTTGCTGACTGGGCAGGCGGATTTTAAAGGGGTGGTGAATGCCATCAATATGGCGAACCTATATCGGTTCTTGGCCAAGCCCTGGAGTGAAGCTGACCTGGGCCTAACGGTGCGAGAGGCCTTGCGCCGTCATAACCAAGACCGGCAAATTGCCGCCCATAATCAAGAACTGCAGCAGCTCAATGGCTCCCTAGCGGAAACCGTGGCAGAGCAAACTGCTGAACTAACGGCCAAAAATCAGGATTTATCCAAAGCTAAGGACAAGGCAGAAGCAGCGAATCGGGCTAAAGCTATCTTCCTGGCATCCATGAGCCATGAATTGCGGACCCCATTAACGGCAATTTTGGGGTTTTCTGAGCTGCTCCAAACCACTGGTCAGGTTGGTGAGGAGGAGCAGGAGTATATCAGCATCGTCCACCGCAGTGGTCAGCATCTGCTCAAGATGATCAACAGTATTTTGGAAGCATCTAAACTGGAAGCCGGTGCCCTTAGGCTGAATGAAGCTCCCTTCGACTTAAAGGGGCTCTTGGCTGATTTGCGCAAGATTGTAGAAGTGAAGCGAGTTGAGAAGTCTATTGAGTTGGTGATTGCCTTTGGGGAAACGGTGCCTCAATACATCATCACTGATGAGATTAAACTGCGGCGGGTCCTTCTGAATCTGCTCGACAATGCTATCAAGTTCACGGATTCAGGCCAAGTCTGGCTCAGGGTCAGTCGCCAAGACCCCGTTGAGGCGAGGACGTCTTTAGGATTACACCAAATCTCTGATAGCACTACTGTTGAAGGAATTTCAGACAACTTAGCCTTTGAGCACGGTCAGCCCTGCACCCTCTATTTTGAAGTTGAAGATACGGGGCATGGCATTCCCCCAGAAAACATCACCGGGCTCTTTCAACCCTTCGACAAAGTAGAAACTTGCAACCATATCCACGAGGGCATTGGTCTGGGGTTAACGATCAGTCAGCGGCTGGTCAATCTGCTGGGAGGTCAAATGACTGTTCAGAGTGAGGTGGGTAAGGGCAGTACCTTTAGCTTTGACGTTCAATCCTACTGTTAAGGGAGACGAGTCAAGGGGTGAGTTACCCCCTAAAGCACCTTAAAATCAGAGGGATTTCAGTACATGGGTAATACTACGGAGGGTTAAAACTGGCTATGGCAAAGCTCCGAAACCCTTGTATATCAGACTGGAGCAGTTTTTACAAAAAACCGAATCCGCACATATACGGAGACTTTTGTGGGACTTTATTCTCAGTCCCGTAATCCAACGATGGTTGCTAAGGGGGCAGATGGAGACAATGAATTCAGTTCTTGGAACAAAGTCGCTCTAACGCAAGGTAATTCAGAGAATTATGGCTACTTCGACCTCTTCCATTCGCTCTCGCGGCATGGAGCTGCTCATGGCCTACAAGCAAGAGCCCTCCATCAGTCTCCGCAACCGCCTCGTCCGTCTCAATGCCGGTCTAGTGCGGAAAATTGCTCACCGTATCAGCCATCAATGTTCAGAGCCCTATGAGGATCTAGAGCAAATTGGTTACTTGGGTCTGATCCGCGCCATTGAGCGGTTTAACCCTAGCCAAGGCTGCGCCTTTAGTTCCTTCGCTGTGCCTTACATCCGTGGTGAGATGCTACATTTCCTCCGCGATCGCGGCACTACGATTAAGATTCCCCGTCGCTGGCAGGATCTTCAGAAAGAATCTCAGAAGTGCCAGGGTGAACTAATTCGTCAATATGGCCGTCAACCCAGCGACCATGAGATGGCTGCGGCCCTTTCTGTCTCTGTGAAAGAATGGCGTGAGGTCAAGTTGGCCAACAAGAACCGTATGCCCTTGAGTCTGGATGCAACGGTCTGCCATCAGATTGACTCAAGCATTACCCTGGGTGATACCCTGCCGGACAATTACTACCAGTCCATGCAGGCTTTAGAAGAGGATCGTCAACAGCTCCAGCGGGCCATGGCTCAGTTGGAAGAGAAGACCCGCTCTGCAATTGAGTTTGTTTTCTTTAAAGGCATGTCCCGGAAGGAGGTGGCAGAACGCATCGGCGTCAGCCCCATGACGGTTACCCGCCGCATTCAGCGTGGGGTTGACCAGATGATTGAATTCCTTCAGCCTCAAACACTCCAAACCGAACCTTAGCTAGGGGTTTGGGGACGCATTAGCGTCTCTTACTAGCGACTACTTGCGTATAGGGTGCATTGCGAAGACACGGAGTTTTTCCTCCGTGTCTTTTTCGTTGGAGCCAGTATGCGGGGTAGCCCATCCGTTTCAGACGCTTCACTCTGATGCTGTGAGCACAAGCAAAGTGGGTCGCAAAACAGGATAATTTTTTAGGTGAAATGGGCAAGCATTACTCAACAAAGCCAGTATCTACCACGGCACCCGAATCTGGCACGTCTTGCTCTAGGGTCAGGGCCACCAGCACCACGGTAATATTGTCGCGACCGCCCCGCTGCTTAGCAGACTCAACCAGGGCCTTGACGGCGTTATCGCAAGCCCGAATCGATTTCATATGGGAGGTGATTAGGGCATCGGAAAGCTCTTCTGTAAGGCCATCGCTACAGAGCAAGAAGCGATCGCCCTCTTTCGTCTCAATGGCTTGAATATCAAGCCGACTCAGATCTGTTCGGCCCAAACATTGGGACAGCACATGACGCCAGGGATGGTTGCGAGCCTGATCGAGGGTGAGTTCCTTTTCCTTAACCGCCCTTGCAATCCAGGTGTGATCCTCAGTGATTTGGTGAAGCTTGGGACCCCGCAGACGATAGAGCCGTGAATCCCCCACATGGGCGCACCAGGGACTGTCATCCCCCTCCCGAAAGGTTAGCACCACGACCGTAGTGCCCATGTCTCCCCGTTCAGGATGTTGCGCCTGATCATTCAGAATGGCACGATTAGCCATCAGTAAGGCCCGCTGCAACAGTCGCTGGGTGGGTTCTGAGGACCCCCATTCTTTTTCTAAATAGTCTCGAATGGTGGTAGTGGCCAGACGGCTTGCCTCTTGTCCGCCAGCATGACCGCCCATGCCATCAGCAACAATAAAAAAGCGGCCCTGGCTATCGAGGTGATAGTCGTCCTGATTACTGGAGCGCAGTAGCCCTGGGTCAGTGATACCAGAGAAAACTCGCTTTAACATCCGTTGTCTCCCTTCGCCATTACGGTAGCCGATCGGCCCGTCCTAGCCGAAGCAACAGACGCACTAGGGCAATTCCTGACAGAGCAGCCAGAGCTGCAACTGCGATCGCTAACCACACATACTCATACACCAACAAAATAGTGGCTGACAGCATAAATGCGCCCACCAGTAGGGTGTAGTTGGTGGCCATATTAACGCCACCCACCCGCCGCAGAATGCGATCGGTCTCAATCGAGCGCACCCGGACGCGAATATCGCCCCGGTCGAGCTTGTCAAGGGTGTCTTCTAAGCGACGGGGCAAGCCAAAAGCCGTGCTGCCCACCTGGGCCGCTTGACGACTGAGTTCGCCCAGCAGAGTATCTCCGGGATTAGATGAGTTGCCGTTAGCCATAAGCTGTGCTGCAAAAGGTTTCGCTGCTTCCATAAAGTTGAAATCTGGGTCCAGCCCCTTACCAACCCCTTCCAGGGTTGAAAACGCCCGCATCACAAAGGTGAAGGTCGCCGGGAATCGAAAAGGTTGATCGTATGCAATCTCATACAAGTCATCACTGATGGCACTCACAGACTGCTCCTCAAAGGGTTGGTCCATGAAATTATCCAGAATGTACTGGATAGAACGCCGCACCGGCCCCATATCATCAACCGCTTCTAAAGCGCCCAAATCAACCAGGGAAGTTACTACCATATCAGCATCCCGCTGAGCCACCCCCATAAAGGTGATCATCAGACGCTCTCGGGTCACCGTTTGGACCTGGCCCATCATGCCAAAGTCATAGAAAATCAGCGTCCCTTCTGGGCTAACGGCGATGTTGCCAGGGTGAGGATCAGCGTGGAAAAAGCCGTCGTTCAGCAGTTGATGTAAATACGCCTTTGCCCCTAAATGCGCGAGGCGCTTTCGATCTAGTCCCGCCGCCTCTAAGGCGTCATAATGGCTAATCTTGATACCTGGCAAATATTCCAGCGTCAAGACTCGGGGTGAGGTATAGCGCCAGTACACCCTGGGTGCACAGACCCAGTTTTCAGAACGAAAATTACGCCGGAAGGTATCCGCATTGCGTCCTTCATTCAGATAGTCAATTTCTTCCCAAAGGATGCGGCAGCACTCTTCGTAGATGCCCAGCCAATCTCGCCCCCGCCCCCAGTCTGGGTGACGCTGAAAATACTGGGCAATGCCCTTCAGAATAGATAAGTCAATTTCAAACAGCTTGCGCAGCCCGGGGCGCTGAATCTTAACCACCACCTCTTCACCTGAGCGGAGCTGAGCCCGATGAACTTGCCCCAAGCTGGCTGCAGCCAAGGGGATGGGGTCGAAGGAGTGGAACAGTTCAGAAACGGGCCGACCGAGATCCGTCTCAACAATGCTCTGGACCTGCTCGAAGCTAAACGCCGGCACCCGGTCTTGCAGCTTTGAGAGCTCCTCAACATATTCGGTTGGGAACAAATCGGCGCGGGTCGAGAATAGCTGCCCCACCTTGATAAAGGTCGGCCCCAGATCCAGCAGAGTTTCTCGAATCCAGATGGCCTGACGGCGGCGGCGGCGGGCCTGTTTTTCTGGGGTCAGAGCGCCGCTGTCGTAGCTCCAGCGCTTGCCGTAGAGCCACCGGGCTCCGAGCAAGCGTAAGACAAAGGACCAAATATCCGCGAAGCGCCGCGACCGAGAATAGCGGGGGCGGCTCCAACGGTAGGCACTGTCGCTAGGTAAAATTCGGGGAGACTTTGCCTGCTCAGGAATCGTAATCAACGCATCTGTGTGGGAGGGCAAGAACTCAGTCTCTGAAGCCGACGAAGATTGCATCTGCGCGGAGGGGTCAGCAGCGATCGCTGCTGAGTGCAAAGACGAAGAATCCTTAGAAACAGCAGCCACTCCAGCTCCTAAACCACTACAGGGAACGAAAATCGAAGGTCAGACAGTTGCCTCTGGTTCAGGCCGAAGCACGATAGTGCTGTAATGCTGCACGCACTTGAGCCACTTCGGCTCGCAAGGCATCAATGGTGGCCTGCAAATCGGGCAAGGGCTCACCTGTGCTGGCCGTAGAGGCCGCAGTGGTTTGAGCAGTCGCTTCCTCATGTTGGGCGCGGGCAATCACATCATCTGCAAAACGCCGCAGGCTGTCACGCTGCTCTGCATCAAACTTACCTAAATTGCTCAATGCATCGGTCATGACCTGCTCTGCCTGTTCACTGACCGCAGCGGCTAACGCTCGGCCCACGAAAAAGGCATGCACCATCGGGTTACTCATGACTTATCACATTTCTTAAACCACATGTTGAGAATTATAACCTGTTGCTCCAGTCCTAATACGTAGCTAGCAGGACTGGAGCAAACGTTCGGCCTTAAGACTCCGCCGTAGAGAGGTCTGAAGACGTCGGGGCGGGCGCAGCCTCAGGTGGGGCAGGCTCAGGAGAAATTATGGCTGGGGCGGGCTCTGCCATTGAGGGTTCAGTCTCGGGTATCTCCTCAGGCGCGATGGCCTCTGGCAATGGCGAAACAGGTGGCGAGGAAGAAGGCACCCCGTCTTGAGGGCGCTCTAAAGGGCGGGGCGTCAAAGCTGGGTTGGTTCCAGGGACTGACTCACGCCAGGGTCGAACCGGAGCACTGGGGGTTTCCCAGTCATCGAAAGGAGCAGCCCAGCGATCAGGAATACCGTCCAAATAGTCAGATTGAATCAAAACCCTCTCCTGGGGCAGTGGAACTAAGCCGCTATCTTGGGGCAATTCTTGAGGCTGCCAGCGTTCTCCTGAACGCGGCTCTGTCCGTTCACGACGTTGCTCAGGGCTATCCCCAGACCAGTTCGACAAAGCGGGAAAACCTTGATCCGGGCTAAATCTCGCAGTTTCTGAGGTCGTGGAGCTCGGAGCAAACCGCCACGCCATACCCGCACCACTACCGGCCAAGGCCGCAATCAAAGCCGTTAGGGTCAGCGCCCATCCAGGGGAGGACAACAGCGAACCCTTGCGATTAGAGGCCCATTCAGAGTTAAACCGTTCAGGCTGGGAGTGCATCAGGCAATCATTCTTAGCAGGTAACGGTAGAGACTGCAGCCATGTCGTTAAGGTTGCAGGTAACTCTACCCTAGGGGTCGGTGACGCATTTAATCCTAACTGAATCCCTTCTAAAAGCTGAGGGCTAACATGGGGCAATTGCTGCCTTAGCTCAGGCCCCGCCGGAGCAGGAGAAATTTGACCCGATAAAAATTGCCACAGCAGCGTGGCCAAATCCTTCTGGGGGTTAAAGTCTTCGTCCAATTTCGCTGCTGATTCCAGCGTTCGATTGCCCAACCAACCGGTTAGTACGAGGGGCGAGTCTAGATCGCACCACCAGATGTGATTAGGTGAGAGGGGAATTTGATTGATGCCTTGAGCCATTAGCCAGATGAGACCCTCGCTAGCCTGGCGTAGCTTAGTTAAGGCCTGCTTCACCGTCAGAGGGCCGCTATACCGAGCGCGATGAGACCAAGGTTGACCCACCTCAGGGACCATGACCCAGTACTGGCTCTGATCTTCGATAAAGGTATCTAAGACCCCGGTTAAGCAAGGGGGGGGTGCGTCAGGAGCCTGCAAATCCTCAGTCAGGTTAATGGCAGTCACTGCCAGGGGGCCTGACTTCAGGGATCGAGCCTGGATATAAACAGGGCGATCCCCGCAGGTTCCCCAATACAATTCCCCGTCTTCCGCGCTTTCGAGGAGCGCGTCGATTACGTAGCTGTTGTGGTGAAGCGTTGTGCCAGGAGACAGCAACATAGGCGATAACGTTTAAAGCTTGCGGGGCCAAAACTGACTCAATTTAACCTTTTACAGCATCTACTTGCCGATCAGAAAAGGAGGGCTAGGCCAGGGGATAGTGCTTTTGGAGAAAGGCCTTAGCGTCAGTTTGACTGTAGATTTCCCCATCTAGGGTAGCAGCCAGCAGATGGTCCAAGATTGCTCGGTATTGGGGACCCGGTTCATATCCCAATTGTCGCAAGTCGTGCCCATTCAGCGGTGCTGCCACTTGGGTCCATTCTCTCAAGTACTGCCAAATCCAGGGGCCTAGAGATTGGGGATGGCGGCCTCCCATCAAAATTAGTAGGCCCAGATCGTACTGGCGCAACCGTTGAAACCAAGCACTGGGTGGGTCGGACTGGCCCAAAGCTGCACTGAGGTTGTCTTCGGCCTCAGCCAACTGCCCGAGGCGATCGCAACTCGCCTGGGGCAGTTGCAAATTTTGCGCCACGGCTTGGCGATCTGCCGGGGCGATCGCCGCCAAAATCACCTCCAATCGGGTTTGCCAAGGGGTTAAGGCTTGCAGTAAATCAATCCGCGCCAGCCAGCGACTCACCCGACGGATCTGAGCCCAGAGGATGCTTGTCACCGTCAAGTCAGGGTGCAGGCAAACTAATGCCCCCAGGCGATCGAGTAAGTGCAGCGCGGGCTGCCAATAGGGGGCCGCCAAAATGTACTTCAGCTCAGTTTTAAGGCGCGTTTGCAGCGCCGGTAGCCGCACCATATCCCGCTGGAGTTGGGTATAAATGCCGCTATTGATGGCATAGCGGATGAAGCTTTCGGTCTGGGGGTCTAGGGTGAAGCCCAAGCGCACAGCAAACCGGACCGCCCGATAAATCCGGGTGGGGTCTTCGATAAAGCTGTTGGCATGGAGAACCCGCACCTGACGGTGCTGCAAATCCAGGTGCCCTCCAAAAAAGTCCAGCAGTTGGCCGGATTGGGGCTCCGTCAGGCGCAGCGCCATGGCATTGATGGTGAAGTCCCGGCGATACAAGTCCTGCTGAATGGAACTGGCTTCAACCTCTGGATTCGCGGCAGGGTAGGGATAAAACTCAGTACGGGCCGTCGCAATATCGACCATCCAGGCAGCGGCTGGATCCGACTCTAGATGCCAAACTAAAGCAGCGGTTTGGAAGCGGCCATAGATTTGTAGCCCAACCTTTGGGTAAGCCGTCTGCACGGCTTGGGCCAAGACAACGCCAGCGCCCATTTCTAGAGATTGATGGGCACTATCAACCACCAAATCAATATCAGATAGGGTCACCGCTCCTGGCCCCGAATGCAGCAGCAAGTCGCGCACGCCGCCCCCAACTAAATACAGCTGCCAGCCCTGGGCTGCAGCCGTTTGGGTAATAATTTGCATGGCCTCCCAAAGGGTGGGGGGAAGCCGTTGTTTGAGCAGCGTCAGCAATGGCGCTCCAGGCAGCAAAGGAGACGCGTCAGCACCCTCAACGGCCCTATCAGCCCCCTGAATTGGGTCCGTCGACAAACGCGCATGGCGCTGACGCAGCACATCCGTGCGGGTCACCATTCCCAGCAGGGCTGAATCGGCCATGACCGGTAACCGCCCAATGTCATGGGTCACCATCAGAGCTTCAATCTCCCTGATGGGGGTTTCGGGGGTAATCGTTTTTACATCAGTGGACATGTAGCCCTTGACCGGGGCATGGCCAAAGCCATGGTGTAGCGCTAGGTCAATATCTCGCCGTGAGATGATCCCGACCAGTTGCCCAGCCTTATTCACAACGGACAACCCCGAATGGCCATATCGCAGCAGTAGGCGCTGCGCGGTCTCAATCAGAGTTTTAGGACGAATTGTCCGTACCGGTGCGGACATAATCACTCGGGCGGTTGGCGGCACCGGGATCTGTCGTCGCACTTGATCTAAGACTTGGCCCAGCACCGCTTCAGGCTCATCGGTTGTTACGGAAGCCGCTGCGGCGCTGGCATGGCCACCCCCACCCCAGGGGGCAAAGATCTGTTGCCAACTCACCCCTGTTTGATTGGCAGTCGCCATCACTCGACCTTGGGCGCGACCAATCAGCGTCAGTTTTTGAGGGGATGAATCTTTGGCCGTATAGGTCGCCGCCAATAGCAAAAGGTCGCAGCCCATCAGTCCCATCAGGCGATCGCACAGCCCCGACAACCCTGGGACATACCCTTCGGTTGGCAACAGCACCCAGCCCAGAGTGTAACCATGGTGGGTTTCGCGATGGAGTTGGGCGATCGCCGTCTCCAAAAGGTCTTGTAAAGGCAGAGACAAAACCGGCTCCACAAACTCTGCAATGGCTGGCTGGTTAACGCCTTGGGCCATGAGCCAGGTCAAAGCATGGGCGTCCCTGGGTGTGGTGCGCTCAAACGTGAGGGACCCCGTATCCCCATGAATCCCTAGGGCCATTACCGTGGCTTCGGCGCGGGTCGGAATTCGGTTGTGCTGCTGTAATTGCTCGACGATTAACGTGGTCGCAGCCCCTACGGACTCAACCTGACGATAGGTGGCAGCGATATTTCCAAGCGACGCATGGTGATCATAGAGTCGGATCTCACCGCCGCGATCGCCCACTTGGTCGAGCCATGGGGCCACAGGCCCCAACCGGTCTTGATGTTGGGTATCGACCACCGTGAGCGATTTCACCTGCTCAACCACCACCGCACGGCGCTCAATCAGGGAGTATTGATCGCGGTATAGCGCCAAAAAACGATAGACCGTGGGATGGCATCCCCCTGCTAAGACGATGCGGGTACCCGGTTGAAGGCAAGTAATGCCCACAGCCGCCCCCAAGGTATCGAAGTCTGCCGTGGTGTGGCAGAGAACCAAATCCATGGCGTACCTCAGGTGTACCTACAAGACTGAAGTTAGATAGTTGCCCCAATCACGAATACCGCGAATGGCGCTTACCTCTACGATACGAATCTTTTTGAAAGCGATCGTATTTCTGATAGCTTACTAGATAGATTTAAATGGCTCAGAATGAGCTTCACTAGGTCTGGCGAATACTGGTATTCGGTCGCTGTGTTGGGAGAACAATCAATAGTATGCTTACAATTTTGTTCCAGTTAGCTTTGTTTGTATTAGTGCTGCTGTCCTTCGCGATGGTAGTTGGCGTGCCAGTTGCCTACGCCTCTCCTCAAAACTGGGAGCAATCTAAGCGGCTCATCTTTTTAGGCTCTATCGCCTGGGGCGTCTTAGTTGTCGTTGTGGGCAGCTTGAATTATCTAGTTGCGTAACGACTCGCATAACAACTCAAATCTATGGCCGTTTTTGAAGGCACCTTTGTTCAGAACAAACCGCTGCGTTTTGCCATCGTGATCGGTCGGTTTAATGACCTGGTTACTGAAAAGCTACTGGCAGGATGCCAGGATGGCCTTAAGCGCCACGGTATTAATATCGATCCCCACGGCGATCAGGTTGATTATGCCTGGGTTCCGGGTTGTTTCGAACTTTCTATGGTGGCTCGTCAGCTGGCCCTAACGGGCCGTTATCACGCCATCATCTGTTTAGGGGCTGTTATCCGTGGGCAAACGCCTCACTTTGATTATGTCGCCTCTGAAGCCGCTAAGGGCGTTGCTGCGGCTAGCTTCCAAACCGGCATTCCGATCGTGTTTGGCGTCCTGACAACAGATTCAATGCAGCAAGCTTTAGAGCGAGCTGGGATCAAAAGCAACCTGGGATGGAGCTATGCTACGGCAGCTCTAGAAATGGCCAGCTTGATGGATAGCATCCAGGCGGTTATGCCAGTCAAGACATTGCCTGAGCCATTTTCCGTGGCCAACACACCTTCTTTACCGGCACCATAGGAATGACGGCAGGTTACCCAGCAAGCTAAAGTCTTTGGTACGCAAAACCAAGTTGACACAGGCTCCGTTTTTCTGGGATATTAACAAAGGTCAGAAATATAAGTTTGCGGGTATAGCTCAGTGGTAGAGCGTCACCTTGCCAAGGTGAATGTCGCGCGTTCGAATCGCGTTACCCGCTTTTAGCGTAACTTTTTTGCTCTGCTGCGTTGTCTTGTTTATCAAGAGTCACGTCGGTTAAGGTGTCAGTAGCCCGACTCGATTTGATATAAAGCTACCGCTCAACCCTGCGAGGTTTCCGTGCAGCCTCAGAGAGCGCGAATTAAAGCACAAAATATTGATCTACAGGCGGCCTATCCTTGCCCTTGTGGCCGACAGGGGCGTTTGTCACCGATTGCATTAACTGAAGCCCTTGGCTGCAACGATTGCCAACGGATTTTTGTGACCCAGCAGTCAGGGCAGCGCTTGGCCCCGTTGGCTAGCCATGCCCCAGAGCAACGGATGTGGTACTGGACCGGACAGCAGTGGCGTCTAGATCGGGCCTCACTTCAACGGCGTTATCTCATCTTGAGCATGATATTGCTCGTTCTGAGCTTACTGCTTATCTTTGTGGTCTGGCGATATGTTCCGGTGAGCATTCGTTCCTTACTTCGGTTATTGGCTGCTATGGTCTTGATGGCTACGGTCCTGTGTGGGGCTTGGCTGGCCTATCGCCCCTAGTGTTTTCTGGGATGGCGTTGAAGGTAAGCCTTCAGCGCCATCCCAGCAAAGGCTACTAAGTTTATGGAATCTTCTGATGTAATGCTGTGCGTGCAGTCTTTGAGTGAACTTGATGTTGCGATCGCCCATGGTCGCTCAGCCGCCCAATCCTTGCGGCAGTTGACCCATTGGGAAAAGACTTTACATGATTTGGCTGACGCCTTAGACCATGCTCAGGATGATGTCTTAGAGGCCAACACCCTTGACCTAGAGGCTTGTCTAGACATGGCCGTCCCTGAACGGATCATTGACTGGCTGAAGCTCAATCCAGAGCGGTTATGTGCTGCTACTACCAGCTTGCGACGCTTAGCCCATTTGGGCGTTGTTGTTCAACCTCCAGGGATACATCCTATGATGTCGGCCACTGGCAGAGAGCAATGGGAACCGTTAGGGGTCGTGGCTTTGGTATACGAGGCCCTGCCCGAACTGGCTATTTTTGCCACTGGGATGTGCTTACTCACAGGCAATAGTCTGATTTTGAAAGGGGGCAACGAAGCCAGTCAAACCAATCAGGCGATCGCCCAAGTACTCTATGAAACCATCGCCAACTCTCCTCTGCCAGAAGATATCATCCAAGCCATCTCAACCAGTGAGGGAGAGCCCACTCGCCGATGGCTGATGCAGAGTACCGCCATCGATCTGATTATTCCCTATGGTCGAGCGAGCCTGGTTCAGCAGGTTCAAAGAGAGGCTCTATCCCCGGTTTTGCCCACCGCGATCAGCAACTGCCACCTGTATTGGGCTGCCTCAGGCGATGAGCACATCGTTGCCCAAGTGATTACAGAGAGTCATCGGGGCGTGCCTGATCCGGTTAATGGGATCGAAACAGTCCTCGTTGACGCCCATATTTCAACCCCCTCCCTCCTAGAGCTGCTGAGGGTTTTGCGAGAAGCCGGTTTCGTTTGCCACCAGGATGGTAGCCTCGACGCGGCAGGCTACTTAGAGGCGATCAATCCCCAAACCTGGTCCCCTGGGAAAACACCCAAAACGGTTCATTTCCGTCAGGTTCCTGATCTGAAGACAGCCGTTGTGGTCATTAATCAGCAGAGCAGCGGCCATGCAGACTGCCTGATAACAGAGTCCTACCGGGACAGTCAGGACTTCATTCAAACCGTTCGCAGTGCCAATACTTATATCAACGCCTCTCCCCGATTTAATCGCAGCCCCGCCCAAATTAGCCAAATTGCCCTGGGCATGTCAGCCCAACGGGGGCTCTATGGGGGTCGCGTCGGACTTAGTAGCCTTTTAGCCACAAAAGCCGTCCATCTTGCTTAAACAGCAAAAGGCGCTCGACTTGAGCGCCTTTTGCTGTTGGATTAGGATTTCCTAGAACTTTCTAATTCCTGCGCCTATTCTCCTGGGCCTAACGGTATCCAGCGCGTTAATCCGTGACCACTTTCACCTTGCGAGCCAGACCCAACATTTGTAAAAGGCGAATATGCAGCCAGGTAATATCAATCTCCCACCATTTGAGACCATGGCGAGCAGAATGCTGATAAGCATGGTGGTTGTTGTGCCAGCCCTCGCCGTAGGTGAGCACTGCGACCCACCAGCAGTTGGTTGACGCATCTTTTGTCTGGTGGCTGCGATAGCCAAATTTATGGGTGGCGCTGTTAACAAGCCAGGTGCAGTGATAAACCACGACCAGCCGCACAAATATGCCCCAAACCACAAAAGGCCAGCCCCCCAAGAAATACAGGGCTATGGCCAAAGGAAACTGAAGGAAAAGGAAGTATTTGTTAAAAAAGCGATAGACCGGGTCATTGGCAATGTCGCGGGTAAACCTTGGTGTTTCTGCCTGGGTTGGAACCTTATGAAAGATCCAGCCCATATGGCTCCACCAAAATCCTTTGCCGGAATTGTGGTGATCAGAGACTTGATCTGAAAAACGATGGTGGTGACGATGGAGACCAATCCACTCAATTGGCCCATGTTGGCAAGACAGGCTACCGCAGAATACAAAAAAGTACTCCAGCCATTTCGGAACCTCAAAGCTACGGTGTGCAATCAGGCGATGCCATCCTAATGTGATTCCCAAGCAACCGGTAAACCAATGCAGTACCAGCGCCACAACCACGGCGGCCCAGGTGGTATTTCCAGGGATAAAGGCCAATAGAGCCAATAGATGAATCAGCACCATAAATATGGATGTGGGCCAATTGATCTCTAGCTTGGGAGATGTTTGTGTTGCAACAGTCATGCGAAACTTCTCTATATCGTGATGGACAGATAGACGTAAATCCGAGGAACAATGGGGCCGCCACCTCAAGCGGAATCAGTGGGTATAACTAGCATGGAAAGCTCGAAATCGCTTCAAATTTCTGAGAAAATACTTTTTCCGATCTTTTATGGAATTGACGCCCAGGTCAAGGTCAACTTATCGCGAGTCTTAGGGGCTTTTCGGCAGTTTCGGGTGGGAAGCCATCATTTTTCAGGGGTTTCTGGGTATGGTCATAGTGATTTAGGGCGTGACACGCTGGATCAGGTGTTTGCAGCGGCAATGGGGGCCGAAGCGGCAGCGGTCCGGATTCAGTTTGTCTCTGGCACCCATGCGATTACCTGCGCTTTGTTTGGCGTCTTGCGGCCAGGGGATGAACTGCTGGCGATAGCGGGTTCCCCCTACGACACTTTAGAAGAAGTGATTGGGCTCCGCGGACAGGGGCAAGGCTCTCTGGCCGACTTTGGCATCACATATCGAGAATTGCCTTTGGCCGTCCACGGGGAGATTGATTGGTCGGCTTTGGGCACAGCGATCAAGCCCAATACCCGAATGGTGCTGATTCAGCGCTCCTGTGGCTATAGCTGGCGCACCAGCCTCACCATTGAAACGATCGAAAAGATCATTACCTTGGTTAAGGCTCAGAATGCCGACACCGTTTGCTTTATAGATAACTGCTACGGCGAATTTGTTGAAACTCGCGAGCCCACCATGGTGGGAGCCGATTTGATCGCAGGCTCCTTGATCAAAAATCCTGGGGGCACGATCGCACCCACCGGGGGCTATGTAGCCGGACGGGCTGATCTGGTGGAAGCCGCCACCTGCCGATTGACGGCACCGGGAATTGGCAGCAGTGGTGGATCAAGTTTGCAAAATAATCGCCTCCTTTTTCAAGGGTTATTTTTAGCCCCCCAGATGGTGGGGGAAGCATTGAAAGGCAACTATTTAATTGCCAAGACGCTCAGTAATCTGGGCTATCCTACAAATCCGGCCCCTGATACATGCCAACGGGATGTGATTCAAGCCATCCAGCTCGGAACCCCAGATAAGTTGGTTGCCTTTTGCAAGGCCATTCAAAGCCACTCTCCCGTAGAAGCCTACTTAGAACCCGTGCCCGCTGCAATGCCGGGGTATGACAGTGAGCTGGTGATGGCAGGGGGGACGTTTATTGACGGCAGCACCTCTGAACTCTCTGCTGATGGCCCCCTGAGAGAGCCTTATATTGTCTATTGCCAGGGCGGAACCCATTGGACCCATGTAGCCCTAGCCCTAGAAGCAGCGATCGCTGCGATCGGGCCAAGCAGCAATCATTTCACGGGTAAAAACGTGAAGGGCGCCGCCTCAATCTGAACAACTGCTGGGACAATCACAAAGAATTGCCCCAACAGCCTCAATCTCAAAACGGAGCGCGCTCTAGATCTTCAAAGCGCTGATAGACCTGCTCAGGGTGGTAAAGGTGGCAGTTACGGATAATTCGCTTCATTAATGCCCAAGAGAAGACTTCTTGTCGCAAATAAGGCCCCCACTGACGTTTGATGTGGCGGTGAGCCGCTCGCAAGTTATAAGACGGAATCCCCACAGAGAGGTGGTGGGGAATATGGACGTTAATGTCATGGCAAAGAATTTCGACCCAGCGGGGGTAGTCACAATGGACGGTGCCAGACAGTTGGGCTTCAGCCGCGCTCCAAGTTTCAGTCGGTCGGAAGGGAATCTCAGGATCAGTATGGTGGACCAAAGTAAAGGTACTCATCCAGAAGTGGTAGACCAGCCAGGGCATCAGCCAAAACTTCACAAAGCCCCAAATCCCAGTGGTCAGAATCAGGGTCGGGAAGGCGATGGCCGCAAACACAATCACCACAGCCGCCGAGGTTTTAACCTTATTGCGATCGCGAGGGGCAACATTAGCCGGATTAAAGTGCAGCATCGACCAATGCACAATCGAAGCGAGCCACCAAAAAGAACCCCGCATCATCCGATAGCCCAACTGTATGGGTGCAGGCATGTGCAGATAATGGGCCGCCTCCCAAGCAAACCAAGCGTTATCTTCGCCTTGCTCGTTGGTATGACGGTGATGGTGGTCATGGAGCAACCGCCAACTGTGGAACGGATAAATCAACGGCAGGAAGAAAAAATGACCCACCCAGTCATTGACCCAGCGACGCTTTGCAAAGGAACGATGGCCGCAGTCGTGGCCGATCACAAACCAGCCCGTCAGCGCAGTTCCCGTAAAAATCCAGGCAATGGGCAGTAGAAACCAAGGGGAGTAAGCGATCGCAACATAGCCTATGGCTGCAGCCGCAATGCTCATTAGGGCCTGTCCCCATGCCTTGCGCCGATCTTTTTGGAAATAGGCTGCGGGCAGCGTCTTGAGAATCTCCCTCATGGAGATATCGCGAACGGGGGTGAGTTCCCCTTCAATCAAACGGTCAGTCGTTACAGTCATGGATGGGTGTTAACTCCATACAAAAAATGGGGAGCAGTTTTTGGCGCACGCGAAGCACCCCTCCCACTGCCCATAGGCCCTAACCGGCACGCATAGCGGGTGACGAAGGCACTGTTTAGAGACAACCGGAGTAATGCCGAAAGGCTCTATCGTATTTTTGCCAGATGAAAGACCTTAACAAACCTTTGCATTCTACTACGACAAGGACCATTGAGTGATCCCAAAAGCTACTGACGCCTGAGTTCGGAGCCTTCCTGGTAGGATCGATAAGGCCTTTCGAGAAATTACGGCTACCGCTATGTTGACCATTGCGCTGCCCAAAGGGGCGTTACTTAAGGACAGTATTCGCCTCTTTCAGGCTGTTGGACTCGATTTCAGCGGGTTCCTCGATGCCACGAATCGCCAGCTTCAAATCCCTGCAGTGACCGGGGAAGCCCAGGCGTTACTGGTACGTGCTCAGGATGTTCCGGTTTATGTGGAATACGGCCAAGCGCAGTTGGGCATTGTCGGCTATGACGTTCTCAAAGAGAAACAACCAGATGTGGCCCAGTTGGCAGATTTGGGGTTTGGCCATTGTCGAATGTCGGTCGCGGTCAAAGCTGATAGTCCTTACCGCTCTGCTTTAGACTTCCCGCCCCACAGTCGGGTGGCCTCGAAGTTTGTGAATTGCGCCCGAGACTACTTTCAGGAAATTGATTTACCAGTCGAACTGGTGCCCCTCTATGGATCCGTGGAATTGGGACCCATTACCGGTATGTCAGAGGCGATCGTCGATTTGGTTTCTACAGGGCGAACGCTCAAGGAAAATAACCTAGTGGAGCTAGAAGTGCTCTATCAGAGCACGGCCCGCCTGATTGCCCATCCGATTAGTTATCGCATCGGTGCAGACCATATTGGGCCTTGGATTGAAAAATTGAGATCGCACGCCCTAGCGACAACGGTTTCCTAGTTTTAATGAATGACAGCCCTTAGGCCTGCCAGGCTGTTTGAAAAGTTCTCTAGATCTCGTTTCGCGACATATATTGGCCAAAATAGGCAACGGTAGCATTAGGGCTGCAGCCAATCCTACTGATGGGCTCCAGTGTTGTTCAAGACTACCCCCTTTCAAACACCCTATAAGTACCATTGAGCTAAATAACAGGGGGCTGGCGATATGGTTCGACTCAAGGTCAAAGGCAAAAAAAGCATCGCTGCCCAAATCGAAGATATTTCGGGTCGTATTACTAAAATCAGCCCCAGTCGCTATTCGGTTTGGCTGATAGAAAAGCTCATGGATGACGTGGAACAGGCACGCAACGATATTCTTGGGCAGCTCAAGGCCATTGAGCAAAAAGTTATGGTCGATATTTCTGAGGGAAATACAGGCAACATTGAGGAGGTTCAATTCCAAGTCAAACAACTTAAAAGACGTGATCAATCCCTGCAAGAGGAATATCAAAGACTCTTTAACTATCGACAAGCCAAAATTCTCAGAGATCGGATCACTCAAAAAATCGGTGGCACGTTCAACTATCAACTCAAGGAGGCGTTGATCACCCTACTCGTTATCTTTGTCCTCATTTTGATGGCCTATGAGTACTTTCACCCAGAGCTGTCGGATCAAACCCTGCAAATCTTTTTTTGGATAGACGCAAGCTGCTGCACCTTTTTCCTGACCAACTTTTTCTTTGAGCTGAGTCTGGCAGACTCTAAGGCATGGTTTTGGAAGCGATATTGCGTTGACTTCATTACCTCAATTCCAATTCCGATTGCTCGGGGGCTACGCATTTTTCGAGGACTTCGAATTGTTCGCTTGCTGCGCTTTGTGCGTTTCTTAAGGCTACTTCGACTATTGCGAATCCTACTCTTCTTTTGGCGAGGACTCGATCATCTGGCCCAGATGTTCAATGTTCGACTGATGCGGAAATCATTGATGTATGTTTGCATCAGTCTAGTGGCTGGCGCGATCGCCTTTCAGTTTTTTGAAGGCACTGGAAGCCCCATAGATCAGAAGGGCGTAATTGCTAGCTTGTGGTGGAGCTTTACGACCGTTGTCACGGGAGGGTTTGCCGATATTCATAACCCAGTTACCATGGGCGGCAAAATCTTGACTGTTATTCTCGTCATCCTCGGCATGGTAATTATCGGTATCTTTACCGCCACCTTGACCAGCGTCATGGTGGGTGAAGAGGACGATCTGGAACAACTCCGTCTCGAAATCAACGAACATTTTGAACAGCTGATCCAGCGGATTGAGCGGATTGAGTGCAGGATGAATCGAACCGATAATGTCGAAGATCATCGAACCTAGGGCGTGTGGACAATCAGCAGCAAAACCCTTGCAGGGTGACATTGCCACGCCCGCCCTGCCAAACCAAACTAGGGGCTGAAACCACCTTGTGGTCAGGCATCTGATTTTGATTGTCCACACGCCCTAGTGGCAGAAGCCAGGTCAATGATGCACCTTAGCAATCCAACGTGGTCTCTCTTTCCCACGGAGTGATTTGGGCGGTATAGCGCTGCCAGTCTTGATGTTTGAGCTTCAGGTAAGAGGCAACAAAATCACCTCCCATGGCCTCAGGCAAGACTGGGTTTTGCTCTAAATGATGGAGCGCATCCAGCAAGCTCAAGGGCAACGTTTTGACAGTGCCAGCAGGCAGTGGGTCTACATACATATTGTTGTCGTGGCGGGGGCCTGGATCGCGCTGCTCAGCCATGCCGTCGAGCCCTGCCGCAATCAGAGCTGCAGGCAAGAGATAAGGATTTGCCGCCCCATCTGCCAGACGAAATTCAAACCTTCCCCCCTCTGGAATACGAATGGTGTGGGTGCGGTTGTTGCCGCTGTAGCTGACGGTATTGGGTGACCAGGTGGCTCCTGAAGCCGTGACGGGGGCATTCAGGCGTTTGTAAGAGTTGACCACTGGATTACTGAAGGCACAGAGGGCCTCAGCAGAATGCAGCACACCCGCAATAAACTGATAGGCCAAGGATGACAGGCCCAGTTCCCCTTCTTCATCCAGGAACTGATTTTTGGTGCCGTCTAGATCCCACACCGATAGGTGAGTGTGGCAGCCGTTGCCGGTCAGATCAGAAAAAGGCTTGGGCATGAAGGTGGCCCGAAACCCGTGATTCTCCGCCACGCTTTTGACCATGTATTTAAAGAAGGCATGGCGATCTGCGGTGATCAGCGCATCGTCATAGGTCCAGTTCATTTCAAACTGGCCATTGGCGTCTTCGTGGTCGTTTTGGTAAGGGCCCCACCCCAGGGACAGCATGCCGTCGCAGATTTCGCTAATCACCTCGAAGCGACGCATCAGCGCTTGCTGGTCATAGCAGGGTTTGGATTGAAGGTCGCGATCGTCGGAAATCGCGAGCCCCTCTGGCTGCAGCAAGAAATATTCGCATTCCACCCCAGTGCGAACCCGATACCCCTTTTCCTTGGCTTGAGCCAGCACCTGCTTGAGCACTACGCGCGGGGTTTGGGCGATGATTTCCCCCTCTGGGGTGTAGAGATCGCAGGGCATCCAGGCGACTTCCGGCCGCCACGGCAGTTGAAACAGGCTGTTGGGGTCAGGTACCCCCAGCACATCTGGGTCAGCGGGGGTCATGTCCATCCAGGCGGCAAACCCAGCAAACCCGGCCCCACTATCGGCAATGTCGTTGACGCTACGGGCTGGCACCAGCTTGGAACGCTGCACCCCAAACAGGTCGGTAAAGGAAAACAGAAAATAGCGAATGCCTTTGTCGCGGGCGATCTCAGAAAGGGGTTTAGCCATGGGGTAGATGTAACGCTAGGGTTGATCGTGGAGCAAATCCTGAATTGCCTTTTGGATAAAGGCCGCATCGTCAGGATTTTGATAAGGGTTTCCGGCCCGATGGCCCCAAATCGAAGGGATTTCTTGATATAGACTCCGGGGAATAAGGGTGGCTTCGGCAGCACAGTCTGCCGGGGTAAAGTACAGGTCGGTCTCAGCAGGCATGACCAGGGTGCGGGCCTGGATGGACTGCAAGGCCAGGGTATAGTCCTTTTGGTAAATGGGGTTGTCGCTCACATCACAGCGCAACCAGGTGTCGATCATGGCTAAGAGGTTGTGGGGGTCGCGCTTGCGGTAACTGGCCTCCCAGGCCAGCTGCAGATAATCTTCCAAGGTCGGATAGCCTAAGGGCTGATAAAGCTTCTGTCGATAAAAGGCTTGAGAGGCAGCCCAACTGGCGTAGATATGGGCAAAGGCTCGAAAGCCGCGATCGGGCATGGCCTCAAATCGTTGGCCATTCCAGCCGGGGTCGGCGGTAAGGGCCGATCGCAAACTCTGCAAGAACACGTGGTTATGGTCTGTGGTGCGGGTGGTGCCGCAGAGGGCGGCAATGCGCTCGACCCGAGCTGGATACAGGGCTCCCCAGTGATAGGCCTGTTGAGCCCCCATGGACCAGCCGTATACCAGCGCCAATTGGTCAATCCCAAACACCTCTCGCAGCAGGGCATCCTGGGCGCGCACATTGTCCCAATGGGTAAACCAAAAGCCGCTTTCGGCTAGACCGCAGGCGGGGTCAGTGCTGGGGGAGCTAGAGAGGCCATTGCCAAACATATTGGCAATGACGATAAACCATTGGCTGGGGTCCAAGATGCGATCGCCCCCAATCAGCCAGTCAATATCCGTATGCTGAGCCCCGTAGGAGGTGGGATACAGAATCACATTGCGGCGATCATCCGCTAGGGTGCCATAGGTTTGATAGACCACCTGGGCCTCCGGCAAAGCCGCACCGCATTGCAGCTCAAAGTCTTTTAATTTAAAGCAGCCAGGGGATTGGGTCATGCTGCTGGCGACTGGAAACCAGCCAAAACCTGCTGATTTACCGCTATATAGCCTGGGTCCACATGGCTAAAGTGAGGGGCTAACTGCTGGTGGGCTTGGCCTAAGGCATGGAAGGGAATCGACGGATAGAGATGATGTTCTGCATGGAAGGCCATGTTCCACATCAGCAGGCGAATCGGCCAGAGGGTGAGGGTCGTGCGGGTGTTGGTCAGGGCGTTGTCATCCTCGGAGCAGCCCGTATGCTCAGCAATCAAAATAAACCGCAGCAGCGGCTGCCCCACGGCCAGGGGCAACAGCCAATATTGCAGAAACCAGGGCTGCTGAAAGCCAATCGAGAGGGCGATCGCCCCGCCATAGACCGCCAGTTGCAGTTGGGCTGAGCGCATCACCGCTGGACGGGCCGCATCGGGGACATAGGGCATGTCTGCGGTTTGTCCTAGGGCCAATTGCCAATAGCCGCGAATTTTGTCTCGCCACCAGGGAATACCGCTGATTTTCCAGAGGTAATCGCCCAGATTTTGGGGGGTGGGCTCCTCCATCTCGGGGTCTTTGCCCGCGATGCGGGTAAAGCGATGGTGCCATTGGTGATAGCGGCGATAAAAGGTGCTGTTGTAAAAGGACAGCACCCCCGCCCCCCAAGCCAAGGCATCGTTTAGCCGCTGGTTTACAAAGGCGGTGCGGTGTACCCCCTCATGGACTGGCGCAAACATCGCGGCCAGACTAAAGCCATATATCACCAACCCTGGGTAGGCCAGCCAGGGCAGGCCCTGACGTAACCCATATCCCCACATCACCCCACTCATACCCATGACTGCTAGGTGAGCAGCCAACTGCACCAGCCCCTTTAGGTTGGAGCGCTGATTGAGCTCCTTCAGTACAGGGGGCGAAAGCAGATGCTGGGAACGGAGTTGCCAGGTTTCTAAGGCCGTTGCTGGGGTGATTGGGGTAGTAGACGATGACATAGGGCTAGGGTCTTGTATCCTCAGCAGACTGTGATTCTATGAGGCCCAGATTACCAAGGGTTGTAGTCCCTGCTACGGGTCGGTCTATCAAGATAGAAACGCCTCCTGGAGGCGTTGATTGACCTCTTCTACCTTGAAATATCCAGGGTCAAAGTCAAGTCCCACCCATTCGAGCAAGGCTTCATAGTCTGGCTCATCTGGATCAGCCAGCCGATCCAGCAATTCTTCATAGCCCCACACCCCGTTACTGCCTTCCGGCGGACAGGCCAGCGCGCCATCTAAGCAAACAATGGGCTCCGTTAAGGTTTGGGAGCGCGTTTCAGTTAAGACCAGTCGATGCAGCCAGCCACTTTTAAGGTCATACATATAGATGAACTTTTCCTCTGGTGACAGGTTCATCTGACTCAAAATTAGGCGGGTTGGATCCTGAGTATCCGGTAAATCAGGAGACCCATAGCGATCGCCCAGCTCAAAGTAGTAGCTGTGGGAATTCTGCCACCCCATTACCAGTTGAATAATGGTATGGAAATCCGCCAAGGTGAGATTGCTGGGAACCTGAAAGGTACGCCATATGGGCGGCTCACTATCGATCAGCTCAATGCGAAACTGCCAGAGGCCTTGGGTTTCCATAAACGTTGTCAACCCAGTCGAGTAAGGTACTGGCGTAGCTTACCTTAGGACTTACGCAAATAGGTCTGAGCCCACTTGTCGGCTTGCCGACCTTATTCGTAATGGACTCGAGCACTAAAGCCTGTATCAGTCAGATAGCGATTCCAGTCCTCGGCAACGCTCCGATCTGAAAAAGGGCCAACGGCAACATGGGGTCCCCTGGGAGATTGTCTGATTTGTACCAGATGGCTCGGGGCACCTGAGCGGGTGATGTCCTGGGCTAGCCCAGACAATGAGCGCTGATCGCCGGGTACCACGACGTAATACCCAGAGCGGCTAACCGCTGGGGTGGTTACCGACGTGGCGGGTGGGGCGGGATAGGCGGTTGCCGGGGTGCCGGGGGATTGCCCAAAATCAACTGCCGGTGGGGCTGCGGTCACTGGCAAAGGAGGCAAATCGGTGGTGGCAGCCGTTGTGATGGGCGAGGCTGCGCTTGGGGGCGGGCTGCTCACGGCAGTTGTTGTCTGAACTTGAGCACCAATCCCCAGATTCGAGAGGTCGTTTACAAGTCCTTGAGCATTGTTCCAGTCATTGAAGCGGCCCGCTTGAATCACAGATCGCCCTTCTAAGGTTGTCATGAAGGCTTGCGGCTCGACTAAGCGAACCTGATCGAGCAGTAAGGGACTATTGCCGCTGACGTAGACCAAATACTGCTGTCCTGGTAGGGTATTGCTGGCATAGGGTTCGGGTGGCGCTGGGGGCAGGTTCGTTTGGGCCTGGACCGGTCGTACAGGTAGCCCAGACGCCGCCAACGTAATAGCGACTAAGCCAGCGCCCAGTCCATGTTGAATGGATCGCCAGCTAGATTGCCTGAATTCAAAACAGCGTCCTCGTCTAAAGAACGGAATTAAGGTAGCAATGGGTAAAGTCATGGTGAAATCACAATCGGGGCAGAGATCGGCACGATCGCAGCAGTCACCCGGCAACGCTTTCCACCCGGATGTAACCGGCAGCTGGGGCGAATGCTAGCCTAGGATAGGTACTTTTTCTAAAAAATTCCAGATCTAATTGCGGCCATGAGCAAGATTGTTGTGGGTCTCTCAGGAGGAGTAGATAGCTCCGTGGCAGCGGCCACGTTACATGATCAGGGCCACGAAGTTCTGGGGCTGACCCTTTGGCTGATGAAAGGTAAAGGGCAATGTTGCTCTGAGGGCATTGCTGATGCGGTGCAGCTCTGTGACGAGCTGGGTATTCCCCATCACCTGATCGACAGTCGCGAGAGTTTTCAGCAATACATCATTGACTATTTGGTCGAGGGCTATGGCAGCGGCATCACGCCGTTGCCCTGCTCTCAGTGCAACCGCTCGGTCAAGTTTGGGCCGATGCTGGCCTACGCTCGAAAGGAGCTGGGCGCAGAGGCGATCGCCACCGGCCATTACGCGCGCATCACTTATGACCCAGAGCAGCAGCGCTATCAACTGCGGCGGGCGGTAGACCCGAGTAAGGATCAGTCCTACTTTCTCTATGACTTAACCCAAGAGATGCTGGCGGGGACTCGCTTCCCCTTGGGAGAGCAAACAAAGGCCGAAACCCGTGCCATGGCCAATGCCCTGGGCCTCCACACCGCTGACAAACCCGAGAGCCAAGACCTGTGCTTGATTGAGCACCATGGCTCGATGCAGACCTTTTTAGACAAATACTTAGCGCCTAAACCGGGCAATATTGTTGATACCGATGGGCGAATCCTCGGGCAACATAACGGTATTCACCACTACACCATCGGTCAACGCAGAGGGCTCGGCATTGCTGCCGCTCACCCGCTGTACGTGGTCGCCCTAGATATGGGGCGTAATCAGGTGGTTGTGGGCGATCGCAGTAGCGTTCACCATCCTGAATGCAGCGTCCAACGCGTAAACTGGGTGTCGGTTGCACCCATGACAACCCCCCAATCCGTAACGGTTCAGATTCGTTACCGCTCCCCTGCGGTTCCAGCCACGCTCATTCCCCTGTCGGCTCAAGGCACGGCGGGCGATTATCGAGCCAGGCTGGTGTTTGACGAGCCCCAATTCGGGGTGACCCCTGGCCAAGCCGCTGTTTGGTATCGCGAAGATATTGTGCTGGGGGGTGGCATCATTGAACCTTTGTCACCCCAAAATCCTCCTGGCGGCGAGATCTCAAATAGCAAAGTCGGGAACTCTGAATCGTAACTGGGGAATCCCCCTAGGTGCAGCTTCCGCAGTTAAGCGAACATATAAGAGGACGGTATTTTGAGCGCCATCGCCAGCAACCCTCCCCATGGAGGGACACTCATCAACAGAATTGCCAGCGCCGAGCAACAGCAAACCTTTTTAAGCAAGGCCGATAGCCTACCCAGGGTCACCCTAGACGATCGGGCTTTTTCAGACCTTGCCATGATTGCCATCGGTGGCTTTAGCCCCTTGGCTGGGTTTATGGCCCAAGCCGACTACAACACAGTCGTTACCGATATGCGCATGGCGGATGGCACCCCTTGGGCCGTGCCGGTAACTTTGTCCGTGGATGAAGCGACAGCAAATACCTTAAAAGAGGGGGATTTGGTGCGTTTGGATGACGCCACAGGCCGCTTTGTCGGGGTTTTAGAGCTGACCGAGAAGTACACCTACGACAAAGTTAAAGAAGCCACCCACGTTTATCGCACCGATGAGGATAAGCATCCAGGGGTAAAAGTGGTTTACGACCAAGGTCCTGTCAACTTAGCGGGTCCGGTCTGGCTGCTAGAACGAGACCCCCATCCCCTATTCCCGGCCTACCAAATTGACCCCGCCGCGTCTCGGGCTATGTTTGCAGAAAAAGGCTGGAAGACGGTAGTCGGTTTTCAAACCCGCAACCCAATCCACCGCGCCCATGAGTACATTCAAAAATGTGCCTTAGAAATCGTCGATGGGCTCTTTTTACATCCTCTAGTCGGAGCGACCAAGTCAGACGACATTCCCGCTGATGTGAGAATGCGCTGCTACGAGATTATGCTGGAGCATTATTACCCCCAGGATCGGGTAATTCTGGCGATTAATCCTTCAGCAATGCGGTACGCTGGCCCTAGGGAAGCAATCTTCCATGCGTTGATCCGGAAAAACTATGGTTGCACCCACTTCATTGTGGGACGTGACCATGCTGGGGTTGGGGACTATTACGGCACCTACGATGCCCAGTACATCTTTGACGAGTTTCAGCCCGGTGAGTTAGGAATTACTCCCCTGAAGTTCGAGCATGCCTTTTACTGCACTCGGACCAGCACTATGGCCACCAGTAAGACCAGCCCTAGCACCCCTGAGGAGCGAATTCACCTCTCTGGCACAAAAGTGCGGGAGATGTTGAGACGGGGGGAACTTCCCCCACCCGAATTCTCTCGGCCTGAGGTTGCGTCAGAGCTGGCACGGGCAATGCGCGTGGCTCAAGCCGTCTAAACACAAAGAGACAAAACACTGTGGCGCTAGGACGACGAGCGTTTTTACAACGGTTAGGGGGGGGACTCTCGGCACTCGCCCTCATTGATCAGGGCCTGATCACTCAGGTGAGTTCTTACCAGCAAGCCTTAGCTAAGCCCGCAAATCGCCGCCTAGCGCTACTCATCGGTATTAATGACTATCCAGAATCGGTTTGGCAGGGCACCGTCGGCAGCAGCAAAGGTCCTTTTCTGCGGGGATGTACGACGGATGTTGCTTTGCAGCGAACCCTTTTAATTCACCAATTTGGCTTTGCCCCAGCGGATATTGTCACCCTGGTTGATGGCGAAGCGACCCAAGCCCAAATCTTGGCAGCCCTCGATCAACATTTAATTGATCAGGCCCAACCAGGGGATACGGTGCTGTTTCACTTCAGCGGTTTAGGCAGCACGGTTCGACTGAGTGAATATCCGAATAAAGTTTTTTCGACCCTGGTTCCTGTGGATGGGGTGTTGCCTAGGGCTTCCTCACCCGTCATTCAAGACCTGTTTGAATCGGTTTTGGCGGAGCGATTGAGCCGGGTTCGAGTCAATCAAGTGATAACGGTCATTGATGCCAGCACCGTCACTCAAGGTGAACCCTTTCAGGGCAATTGTCGAGTCCGCACCCGCCCCTGGATTCCCACCGGTGAACTCCCCCCCCGGTCTGCTGACGCGGCTGAAGTATCCCTCGATCCGTTTGCTTCGGTGAGGGACGGGCGATCGCCCAAATGGCCCGGTGTGGTACTGCAGGCCAGCCAATTAGGGACCGCCCTTGAGAATGACTGGAATGGGTTTAGTGCGGGCTTATTTACCTATGCTTTAACGCAAACCCTATGGACAAGCCCTTCTCAGCTATCTCAATCTGCAGTGCTGCGGCGAGCCAGTCGTCGGGCAAAACGCTGGGTTGGACAGGGTGGCCCCATTCAGCTCAGCAGCGACACCCGTGAAAACCCCAAGCTGCTTTATGGGGCAGAACGGCGCTTAGTAAATTCGGTTGATGGGGTTGTACAGAATATCCAGCCAGGGGCAGGCCGCGCCACCGTTTGGCTAGGTGGCATAGACGCCATGGTTTTGGCCCATAGCTCGGCCCTAAAACTTAGCCCGGTTTTGCAAACGGGGCGTTTTCAAGCTTCGACGACGACCCTGTCGGTTAAGTCCGTAACGGGACTTGCTGCCGAAGCCAAGGTGGGGGGCGATGGCACCCTTGAAGTCGGTATGGGCGTGGTGGAAGCGATGCGATGCCTACCGCGCGATATCTCTCTAGCGGTTGCCCTAGATCAACGATTGGAGCGGATTGAACGGGTCGATGCGACCAGCGCCTTAGCCGGTATGTCCCACATTGCAGCAACGGTCGCTGGAGAGCAAATTGCTGACTGTGTCTTCGGACCGTTGCCAGCCGAGCCAGCGCCAACGCTAACGGCGGCGGCCCTAGCGGGAGGGGATGGCACAGCCCTAGAAACAGCGCCGACAGAAGGTGCAGAGGGTACCGGCTATGGTCTGTTTGCCCCCGATCAAACACCCATTCCCGGCACGGTGAAAGAAGAAGGGGAGGCCGTCAAGACGGCGGTGGGGCGGCTGAGCGATCGCCTACAAACCCTTTTAGCGGTGAAGCTGTTGCGGTTAACGCGCAACCCCACCGCCTCAGCGTTACCGGTCCGCCTAACGACAGAGGCGGCTGAATCGGCCAAACAAATTTTGGGGGGTGAAGAAACCAATCGTGCCCGGCGATATCGCCGCAAGACAACGCCACCGGAAGAAATGGCCGCAAAGATTGGCACCCCTGACCAAGAGATTCGCCACTTACGGTTCCGCATTCATAACCTTGGACGTCAGGCGCTCTACAGCATTGCAATCGTGCTTGATCATCGCGGCAATCTGTCAATTTACTGCCCGAATATGGCGGAATTACCGTCACCAGACGCCCCAGCTGAAGCTACCGTGGCGGCCATCACCTTGGCTCCCGATGCCCAGCAAGCTCTGCCCTCTGGTGATACGGGTTGGCTCTTAAAACCCATGGATGAAACTCTGGAGATCTTTGCGGTGTTGGGCATTGCTCCCTTTCGTCAGACCTGGACAGCCCTACAGCAGCAAGGGGGCGTTTTTCAGCGCGATCGCTTCATTCCGGTGCGCCAACCCTTACCCGTCGTGCAAGCCCTACTTGCGGATCTTGATGCTGCCAGCGCCGGCCAACAAGCAGCACTAGCGGTAGAGTCGGACGCGACACATTTTCAACTCTGTTCAGAGGCTTGGGCAACACTCTCTGTCAAAAGCAGCTAGGGGCTGTGGACAACTAAAGCTAGGATCCTGATGATGCAACGGTTACAGCCCCTAGCTTGATTTGTCGGGGCGGGCGTGGTCAAGCTTACCTAGAGAGGGTTTTGTCGTCAATTGTCCACAAGCCCTAGGAACGGCTCGACCCGCGTTCTGAAATCGCTAGTTTTTAACAACCCGTGGCCAAGCTGCACATGGAAACAATTGAAGCTTATGTAGTCCCTTGAACAAAAGTCTTTTGGTATCCATGTCAGAAAAGCATTTATCAAGTCAATACTTGAGTTACTCCAAATGCGTTCGGCGTTACTGATGCGTGGGCTTAGAGACCGTATTAGAGGCTAACAGCTCTGGTTAAAGGGGCTCACAAGCTTCAAATGCGCCAGAGCTTCACGGCTGGGGTGACGCCGATTTTTCTTCAAAAGGATGACAAGTCTTTTGAGATACCGGTTCAGATAAGAAGCACACAGGCACATAAAAAAGTCTGATTCTTAATTAAATCTTTGAAGCATTCAAATTATGGATTTTGGTATATCTCGTATCTATTTACCCAGTCTGTTTTGAGTAACATCGGACGGTTTAAATGCTAGGGGAAGTCCTATGAGTGGAAACGAGGCGCGCGTCCAGGCCATCTACCAAATCACGAATAAAGAAGCCATGCCGCCGAAGGCTCCAGAGCCTTTGACGAAACTTTGGGCAGAGAACGTCTTCAACTTGAGCAAGATGCAGGCGAGCCTGCCTAAGGCTGTCTTCAAGTCGATCAAGAAGACCATCGTGACCGGCGAGAAGCTGGATCCATCCGTGGCGGATGCGGTTGCCACCGCCATGAAAGATTGGGCCATGTCAAAGGGGGCCCTCTACTACGCCCACGTGTTTTACCCGATGACTAACCTGACGGCAGAAAAGCATGACGGCTTTATCTCGGTCCAGGGCGATGGCAACGTTATTTCTGAGTTTTCGGGCAAGGTGCTGGTGCAGGGGGAACCCGATGGGTCTTCCTTCCCCAATGGTGGTATCCGGGGCACGTTTGAAGCCCGAGGCTACACCGGCTGGGATGTGACCAGCCCCGCCTACGTCATGGAAACGGATAACGGCGCGACCCTTTGCATTCCCACCGTATTTGTCTCTTGGACTGGAGAAGCCCTCGATAAAAAGGTACCGCTGCTGCGCTCCATCGCTGCTATGGACAAGGCCGCTAATAAGGTACTGAAGCTGTTGGGCAACACCGACATCGCCCACGTCAATTCCAGCTGTGGGGCCGAGCAAGAGTATTTCTTGGTGGATACCAACTTTGCCAGCCAGCGCCCCGACCTACTGCTCGCCGGTCGTACCCTATTCGGCAAGGCCCCTGCCAAAGGTCAGGAGTTTGACGATCACTACTTTGGCGCCATTCCAGAGCGGGTCCAAGTCTTTATGCAAGACGTGGAGGAAACCCTCTATAAGCTGGGCATTCCGGCCAAAACCCGTCACAACGAGGTGGCACCGGGACAGTTTGAAATCGCTCCCTTCTTCGAAGCCGCCAACGTCGCCAGTGATCACCAGCAGATGATCATGACGACACTGAAGCACACGGCCAAAAAGCATGGCTTCATGTGCCTGCTCCATGAGAAGCCCTTTGCAGGCATCAATGGTTCGGGTAAGCACGTTAACTGGTCGGTGGGCAACTCGACCCAGGGCAACCTGCTTGATCCAGGTGATTCTCCCCACGAAAATGCCCAGTTCTTGGTCTTCTGTGGGGCTGTAATTCGCGGGGTTCATAAGTATGGGCCTTTGATGCGGGCAGCGATCGCCACCGCCAGCAACGACCACCGCTTAGGGGCGAACGAAGCGCCCCCCGCGATTATGTCGGTGTACCTTGGCACCCAGCTCGAAGAGGTCTTTGAGCAGATCAAAGCCGGTGAAATCAAGGATTCCAAGCATAAAGGGGTGATGGATCTGGGCATTGATGTCTTGCCCCCCCTCAGCAAGGATGCGGGCGATCGCAACCGCACCTCACCCTTCGCCTTTACCGGTAACCGCTTTGAGTTCCGGGCCGTGGGCTCCAGCCAATCGGTATCCGGTCCGCTGATTGTGTTGAACACCATGCTGGCGGACTCCCTCGAATGGGTTGGGAACCGCCTCGAAAGTGAACTCGCTAGCGGCAAGGAGCTCAATGCTGCCATCCTCACCGTCTTGAAAGAGGTGATGGATGAGCACGGCTCTGTCGTCTTTGGGGGCGATGGCTATTCTGAGGAATGGCACAAGATGGCGGTCGAAGAGCGGGGGCTGCTGAACCTGCCCACCACCGCTGATGCCCTGCCCTTCTTGAAGGCCGAGTTCATCGAAGACCTGTTCAAGAAGACCGGTGTCTTGACCTCGGTTGAGCTGGAAAGTCGCTTTGAGGTGTATTCAGAGCAGTACATTCTGGCGATCGAGGTAGAAACCAAGCTGGTCTTGAACATGGCTAAGACCACCATCTACCCAGCCGCAGTAGAGTATCTCTCGAAGCTCTCTTCGACCATTTCTAGCTTGAGCGGTCTTGGCATCGACCTTGAGAAGGAAAGTGCGAAAAAGGTTGCGGAGCTGACCAACGCGATGGTGACCGCGATCGGCAAGTTAGAGACGGCTGCAGGCAAGCATGACTTCGGCTCAACCGATGAGCACATGCAGTATTGCGCGACGACCATCCGTCCGTTGATGGATGAGGTGCGCGGATACGCCGACGCCCTAGAAGGAATGGTGGCCGATAGCTTCTGGCCCCTGCCCACCTATCAAGAGATGCTGTTCATCAAATAGCCCTTGAATAGGCCTATGGCCTGGCTATTGACAAGCTGCTGACTTAGACAAAAAACGCTGCCTTTGTGGCAGCGTTTTTTGTGGTTTAGCGGAGACAGGCCTGGTCAAGCGACCGCTGCGACTGGAGACCGCTTGCCTTCCAGGGGCGGGGACCATTCTGAGCTATGGGGAGAGCGGCCCATGTCTTTAGGTAAGCGGCTACTTAGCCATTGGTACCAGCCCTCTAGCCCTTGCCCGGTTAGGGTTGAGACTTGCAACACCTGTAGATGGGGGTTGACCTGGCGGGCATAGCCCAGGCAGCGGGCCACATCAAAGGTGAGGTGGGGGAGCAAATCAATTTTGTTGAGGACCATCACCTGGCTGGCGCGGAACAAGTGGGGATATTTGATCGGTTTATCGTCCCCTTCTGTGACCGATAACACCGTCACCTTGGCGGCCTCCCCCAAGTCAAATAGGGCTGGGCAAACCAGATTGCCGACATTCTCAATCATGACCACAGAGCTGGCAGTGGGCTGCAGTTGCGTCAGCCCTTGCTGGACCATCGCGGCATCTAAATGACTATGGATGCCAGTATTGATCTGCACCGCTTGGGTCCCCGTTGCCCGAATTCGGTCGGCGTCTTGGCTGGTTTCTTGATCACCCTCGATCACACCCATGGCAGGCAACTGTCCCCGAGACGCCATTGTGGCCCGCTGCTGAAAGTGCCGCAGGGTTTGGAGCAACAAAGAGGTTTTCCCAGCGCCAGGAGCGCCCACCACATTTAGCGCCAGAATACGCTGCTGCTGGAGCCATTGCCGGGTTTGGGCGGCAAGGCGATCGTTTTGGGTAAGGCGATCGCGATCGAGATACGGGCGAGATGATTTCACCACTCGATCTTGAGACATCGGCCCATGGCCATGGGTTTGATGCCCCCGCAGATGGGCATGGTGTACTACCGTGCCATCTTTCAGCTTATGGGTATGTTCCTGGAGATCTTCAACAGTTTGCGGATAGGCTGGCGCAGCAAGGGTCGCCGTTAGCCCACGGGCAAAATCATCACAGGGCAGACTCATAGGGTATTGATCTCCAGCAAAGTGAATGAGGCCTCACGCTTGGCAGAGACCGCTGCGATAGACCATTTTCTAAGATGGCGAAAGTCCTTTGAGTTGCCGTTGTTTCTTAACGTTGGCTTTTGAGATGCTTAATGATTTTTGATGGTGCTTAGTCTTGACAGGGATCACCCTAAACCCATGCCTTACCCATGGGTTTAGGGTGATATGAGCTCCCTGCTTCATTCACGCTGTGTCTTGATTCCCGTTATACCCGTACAGATAGCCTTGGCCACTTTGCTTAAGACAGCGAGTATCTTTCTGATGCTTTGCGTAGCAGCAAGGTGGCTCGCAGTTTTGTCCTGGTCGGCCTGGCGACTGCTATGAGCCCTAAATAAATTGCCAACCCCCAACAAATAAATGCCTGTAATTGATTAGCATTAGAGCCGAGCCCTTGTTTAACGGAGCCCATCACGATGATCCCTGGTGAACTCATCTCTGAATCTGGCGAGATTGAACTCAACGCCGATCGCCCCACAGTCACATTGGCCGTGGCGAATACGGGCGATCGCCCCATTCAAGTGGGTTCTCACTTTCACTTCTTTGAGGTCAACGCTGCACTCCGGTTCGATCGCGACAGTAGCAAGGGCATGCGCTTAGATATTCCGGCGGGGACCGCCGTGCGCTTCGAACCGGGTGATGAGCGAGAGGTGACTTTGGTGGCCCTAGCAGGCAGCCGCCAAGTCTACGGACTGAATGCGCTGGTGAATGGCCCGTTAGATTAAACCTTCAGAAATCGCAACATTCTTCACCATTCGCCTCAGGCACCTTTTAGGCTCAATACTGTGCTAGATACTGTAAAGACTTGAGTCTTGCCTATGGTTAATGCGCCGCCCGTTTTAGAATCCCCCTCGCCTGAGGGTGGACCCGCACCTGAGACACAATCCTGGGTGCTGGATGTCAGCGGCATGAAATGTGCAGGCTGTGTGCGAGCCGTCGAAAAGCAACTTACGAACTGTGAAGGGGTTCTGACCGCCGCGGTTAATTTGGTCACTGAGGTTGCTGTGGTTGAAACGACGACAGCCCCACCCGTGGACCCTGGCACTCTGACGGAGCGGTTGACGGCGTCAGGATTTCCGACCCAGCTCAGGACCACCGCCAGTGACAATGACGCCACGGACGGCCTCAAGGTTTGGATTGACCGCAAGCGTCAAGAACAACGACAACAACTGCGGCAACTGGCGATCGCCCTGGGACTGTTACTGCTCTCCACCATCGGTCACCTCAAGCATTTTGGGGCCATCAGCATTCCGGTTTTGAGCAGCTTAGAGTTTCACTTTGTGCTGGCAACCGTGGCGCTGTTGGGACCCGCCCGAGGAATTTTGATCGATGGTTGGCAGGGGTTGCGCCACGGTGCCCCCACCATGAACACCCTGGTGGGCCTCGGCACCCTCAGCGCCTACGGTGCCAGCGTGGTGGCTTTAATCTGGCCCCATCTCGGCTGGGAATGTTTTTTTGATGAGCCGGTGATGCTGCTCAGCTTTATTTTGCTGGGTCGCACCCTAGAACAGCGGGCTCGATTTCGAGCCACGGATGCGCTGCGATCGCTGATTGCCCTCCAACCGGCCAAGGCCCGGTTAATTGATCAGCCTGCCACAGCCCAAGGTGGGGTCGAGGTTCCTGCCAGTTGCGTTCATGTGGGGGAATGGCTGCGGGTGCTACCGGGGGAGACTATCCCTGCCGATGGCGTGGTAGAGGCAGGAGAAACCACCGTAAATGAAGCCATGCTCACGGGGGAAGCCCTACCCGTGACTAAACAACCTGGAGATACCGTTGCTACGGGCACCTTGAATCAAACCGGTACGATTGCCCTGAAAGTCACCCAAGTTGGGGATGATACGGTATTGGCCCAGATGATTCGCCTGGTAGAAACGGCCCAAGCCCGCAAGGCCCCGATCCAGCGTTTGGCCGACATTATCGCCGGTTACTTTACCTATGGGGTTTTGGCCCTGGCGACCCTAACGGGCCTATTTTGGTATTTTGTTGGCTTACCCCTTTGGCCTGAGGTACTTTCGAGTGCTTTAGGGATGGCCCATACTGGCCACGTAATGACGGCTCAATCGTCTACGATTCTTGCCAGCCTAAAATTGGCGATCGCGGTGTTGGTGATTGCCTGCCCCTGTGCCCTAGGTCTCGCCACACCAACCGCCATTTTGGTCGGGTCTGGCATTGGCGCAGAACAGGGTTTGCTGATTCGCGGCGGGGATGTTTTAGAAGCCCTTAGCACCATTGATACGGTGGTCTTTGATAAAACGGGGACGCTTACTACCGGGCAACCGCAAGTCACCACTTGCGCCCCCTTGGTTGAGGGTTTAGAAGCGTCAACCTTGTTGCAACTGGCCGCAGCCGTAGAGCAGGGCACTCAGCATCCCATTGCTGCAGCTATCCAGACAGCGGCCCAGCAGCAAGACCTACCGCGACTCGTGGCGACCGACTTTGAAACCCAAATCGGGTTGGGAGCAGCGGCCACAGTCACCTGGAGAAATACCCCCCAACGGATTTGGGTGGGGCAAGCAGAGGGGTTAACGCGTCAAAATATTCTGGTTTCTGCTGAGGCTGAGGCAGCAATGGCGGCCACCGCCGACACAGCGGTATACGTGGCCAATCAGCATCAGGTTCTGGGCATCGTAGCGGTTGCCGATACCCTTCGCCGGGATGCCGCCGATACGGTAGCAGCCCTAAAAGCCAAAGAGATAGCGGTTCACTTGCTCACCGGAGATCGGCTTCCTGTGGCCCATACGGTCGCTGATACGGTCGGAATTCCCCGAGAACAGGTGACTGCAACTGTGCGCCCTGACCAAAAGGTTGAACAGATCAGAGGCTTACAGATGCAAGGGCGAAAGGTGGCTTTGGTGGGGGACGGCATCAATGACGCCCCTGCCCTGGCCACGGCTGATGTGGGCATTAGCCTCAGTTCTGGGACGGATATTGCCGCCGAGACCGCTGGGGTGGTGCTAATGGGCGATCGCCTCGACGCGCTTTTAAGTGCCCTACAGCTTGGCAAGGCCACCGTCACGAAAATCCGCCAAAATTTGGCCTGGGCCTTTGCCTACAACATTATCGGCATCCCTTTAGCGGCTGGCGTGCTTCTGCCCGTCTATGGTTGGGGCTTGAGCCCTGCGATCTCAGGGGGCCTCATGGCCCTTAGTTCCGTTCTCGTTGTGGTCAACTCCTTGCTGCTTCGGCAAGGGTTGAAAGAGTTGCCTTACAAGTGAACATAAGTTTCCACAGCTTCCATGCAGCCCCCTTTATTATTACATTCCATAAAGTTTCATGGCAGGCTTCTCAGTTGCTGAAAACCAACCTTATACACTATTAGGCAACAGTTGAAGAGCCCCAATAGGGGCAGTTCTAGGTCTTGAGTCAAGGGTTAAGCCCTTTGGCAGATCTGAGCGGAATCTATCAATTTCCCTATAGAACTGGAGCGTTTGTTCGATGTCTCATTCTGTCAAAATTTATGACACTTGCATTGGTTGCACCCAGTGCGTTCGAGCTTGTCCCTTAGATGTTTTGGAAATGGTTCCCTGGGATGGTTGCAAAGCAGGTCAAATTGCATCTTCTCCCCGAACCGAGGATTGCGTCGGCTGCAAGCGATGCGAAACGGCTTGCCCCACCGACTTCCTGAGTATTCGGGTTTACTTAGGGGCCGAAACCACCCGCAGTATGGGTTTGGCGTACTAAGTCCTCTAAATGGCTTAAGGAAAATCAAATGGTTTAAGGCAAAGCCGGTTGTCTGGTCTCCAGATAGTCGGCTTTGTATTTCAAGTGTTGTTACTGCTCTAAAGCAACCCTGTAGATCCAAGGCAAAGTAGAGTTCTGCATGAATTAGGGACCCGCGATTAGAGCGTCTTGTCCCTGTCGTGGCTTGTGGATTCTCGTTGGAATGGGTTGCTATGAACGAAACGGCTCAACTCCTGCATATTTTGCTCTGGAGGCTCATTCAGGGCCTGCATCCATTGCTTGTACCCTTCTGCTTTGTGATGGCCTGGGGGGTCGTCGGGCTAGTCCTTTGGAGTCTCTGGGCTGCCGCCCGCGATGTGGTGCATCGGGCGCAGCAAATGCACCGCATCCCCTGTGCAACCTGTCGATATTTCTCAGGTGATCGCCACCTCAAGTGCCCAGTGCATCCCTATCAGGCCCTCTCCGAAGCGGCCATTAACTGTGCCGACTTTGAGTCAGCCGATCCGCTGCAGCGATATGTTGATACCGCTCAATAATGCCAAGTGAGTAATGCCAAGTGAGTAACGCCAACTGAGTACTGATGCTGATTCGTAAGCTTGCCGACTGCGAAGAATTTATCGCGGGTGACCAAACCCGTCTCAGGGAGCTATTGCACCCAGATAAGCAGCCCCTAAATCTGCGCTACAGTCTGGCCCATGCGATTTTGCCGGTAGGCCAAACCTCAACCCCCCATGCCCTCAAGACCTCAGAGGTGTACTACATCCTTAAGGGTCGAGGTGAAATGCACATTGATGATCAGGTAGGGCTGATTGGTCCCGGTGATGCCGTGTATATTCCCCCCGAAGCTCGGCAGTTTGTACTTAGCCTTGGCCCTGAAGATCTCGTTTTTATTTGCATCGTCGATCCCGCTTGGCAAAAAGCTGACGAAACCGTTTATTCCTAAACGTACATCCCCGTTTTGTAAAACTCGCAAGGAGCAAGGCGATCGCCTCCGCGCAAAGATTGGGCGATTGCCCAGCTAAAGGGACGGCTATGGGCCTAAAACCCGACTGGGTTTTATGCTGTTTGAGGTGATTGACATTTTTTGGCGGCTTTAATCCATGCCTCAATCCGGTGTTGCCCTTCCTAAAGCGGCTCCTCCCCGTTTGAACCTATTCACGATGTTTCGGCTGGGGTTGTTTCAGATGGGGTTGGGATTGCTATCGTTGCTGACCCTCGGCATTTTGAACCAGGTGCTGATTTCTGAACTCAAAATTCCGGCATTGCTGGCATCTGGGGCGATCGCCATGTACCAGTTTGTATCTCCCGCAAGAGTTTGGTTTGGGCAAATGTCTGACGCCAAACCATTGTGGGGCTACCACCGTACCGGCTATGTATGGCTGGGGCTGGGGCTACAGGCAATTTGTTTATTTATGGCGATTCAGGTGGTGTGGCCTTTGGGGGCGAGTGCCGCTGCCGGTTGGAGCTCAGCCACCTACGGCTGGTTGGGTCTGCTGGCGGGCACCTTGGCCCTATATGGCCTCTGCATTAGCGCCAGTTCGACCCCCTTTGCGGCCCTGCTGGTCGATGTCTCGGACGAAGATAATCGCTCTCAACTGGTGGGGATTGTCTGGGCCATGCTGATGGTGGGGATTGTGGCGGGGGCGATCGCGGGGGAGACCATGCTCGAAGGCATGAGCCCCGACACGCTGCAAAGCTCAATTACCCGCTTATTCATTATTTTTCCTCTAGTGGTGGTGACCCTGGGCATTGTCGCCACCGTTGGCATTGAAAAACGCTACTCCCGCTTTGGCAGTCGTTCTACCCTGGCGGGTCGGGAGGATCAAATTACCTTCAAGCAAGCAATACAGGTGCTGACCGCCTCCCGCCAAACCGGGATTTTCTTTGTGTTTTTGCTGGTGATGACCATCAGCCTGTTTTTGCAGCAGCCCGTGCTCGAACCCTATGCCCGCGAGGTGTTTGGCCTCACCATTGGCCAAAGTGCTGGGCTCAACCAATTTTGGGGCTATGGCATTTTGGCCGGCATTGCCCTAGCCGGATTTTGGATTGTGCCTCGGCTGGGGAAGCAACGCACGGCTATGGTGGGCTGTTTGTTTAATGCAGGCTGCTTTGTGTTGGTAATTTTATCGGGGGCCACCGGGAACCCGACCATGCTGCGCAGTGCAGTGATGTTGTTTGGCCTTGCCTCCGGTATTTTGACCAATAGCGCCGTCAGCTTAATGCTCGACCTGACCGCAGCTGAAACCGCTGGCACCTTTATTGGGGCTTGGGGGCTCTCCCAGGCCATGGCTCAAGCTAGCGCCACCGTTATGGGCGGGGCCTTGCTGGATGTGGGTCGGTCCTGGTTTGGGGAAAGTTTTTGGGCCTTTGGCCTGGTGTTTGCCTGCCAATCGGTAGGAATGATTTTGGCCTTTGGTTTACTGACGCGGGTCAATGTGCGCACCTTTAAAACCGACTCAGCTCAGGCGATCGCCACTGTAATGGAACTGGACTTGGATTAACCCATGACTGACTTTTGGGACTCGGTACTGACGTTCTCCCGCAGCCAAACCACTCTAGTGGGCGAACGCTTACTCACTGCCTTTGGCAAAGCCCAAGCCGAAGAAAAAAGGGATGGCAGCCTGGTTACCGCTTTCGACCAATGGTCTGATCAGACCCTTACCGCCGCGATTCGAGAGGCTTTCTCTGACCATGGGGTGCTGAGCGAAGAAACCAGCCATGTCTTCCCTGATCAGGACTGGTGCTGGGTTATTGACCCGATCGACGGCACGACTAATTTCACGTGGGGCGTACCCCTATGGTCGATTTCCCTAGGATTGCTTTATCGCGGCACGCCCGTATATGGCTATGTTTATGTGCCCACCCTAGGCCATCACTTCCATGGCTATTGGCCGGGAGACAGCGGCTTAGGGATGCCCACAGGGGCGTTTTTAAATGGCCAACCGATTCAGCCCCGGCCTGATGCTCCGACCAAGCATCAGTTGTTTAGCCTCTGTGCCCGTAGTCTACTGGCCTTGCAGAACCCGTTTCCCTGCAAAATCAGGATGTTAGGGGTGGCCTCTTACAACTTGCTGGCGGTAGCGGCAGGATCCGTGGTGGGCAGTGTGGAAGCGACTCCCAAAATTTGGGACATTGCCGGGGCTTGGCCGATCTTGCAGGCCGCGGGGGCGATCTGGACCCCTTTAGATGGTCAGCAGCCCTTTCCTCTAGTGGTAGGGACTAACTATCGCGATCGCCCTTACCCCACCCTGGTGAGCAATCACGAGGCCCACACTGCAATCTTTGAACCTTTAGTGCAAGCCGTTGCCCATCGCTGAAGCGGCTTGAGCCAACGACCACCCCCTAATCCTGCCCCTAACCGGCATGTTCAGAAGGTTATGCAAAAAAATGGGTGAGCAATGCCCACCCAGTCTTTACAGGAGTTATTTAGGAGATAACGACATCAGCCGAATCCGGAATAGACGCGATCAGACTCGCCGTCCTACATAAAGCAGGCATTTAGGCTTATCTATGCTGCTTTTCCAAAAGATATAGCCTAGTCAATTGCTATTTGAACAAAAAAATCTTGATTTGGCAAGTTTTTGCAAAGATGCCGATATCAAACACGATTAAATTAGGGGAAACCGTATAAGGGACTACTGGAATTCAAGCCTTCCATAGCGCTGGCCACTTTGCTTAGGACACCTAGGATTGCTCTGGGCTTTAGCGCATAAGCAAAGTGGGCGCAGTCTTGTCCTAACCGGACTGGCGACTGTTATGACGGGCTAGTTGGAGATGTCGCGACGCAGGTGACGATAACGCTGCCGCAGATAACGAATAATCGGCAACCCCAGCCCGTAGCTCAGCGCGCTGCAAATACCCCCCACAACGCAGCAGCCCAAAAACAATGCACTGGTCACATCAGCTCCGGCATCTAAAAGCGCCTGGAGAGACTCTAAATCTGTGAAGGACTGACTGTCTTGCCGCCCTAAAAGCCAGCGCCCGACTTGGTAATTGAAGGTGTAGATCGGCAGATAGGTGAATGGATTGCTCACCCAGGTACCCGCTGCTGCCATCAGCTTGTTACCGCGCACGACAGAGGCAATCACAATGCCAATGATAGTTTGCAGACCAAATAGGGGAAATAACCCGGCAAACACCCCTGCAGCCAAACCCCGTGCTAGCTCTGTAGGGTGAGCCCGGAGCCGTAAAAAGCGCAGATATAAATATCGAAACTGTCGCCGCCACCGCTCGACCCAAGATCGGGAGCGAGGCTTAGCTGCAGTGCCTAAGGAGGAAGGCTCTAGAGGGTCAGAGGATTGCGATAGAGGCACTACAGCGACAGGGGTAAAAGAAAAGATCGGTCGATCTGTACTTAAATTTCATTTTATCTAGCCTGCAGCATTGATGGCTTGGGTGAAAGTATTTAGCCGTAGACCATGGCAATTGGGTGCAGCAGCAGGGACACTTTCCAAATTTCAGAACCCAGGTCCAGAGGTTGCTGAGGTGGGGGCGCAAGGCACGGTAGGCTAGGGCGTGTGGACAATTAATAGCGAAACCCTGACTGGGTGGGCGTGAGCCCGCTTTACTGAATCAGGCTAGGGGCTGTAACTCTCTCATATCAAGAAGTCTGATCTTGATTGTCCACAGCCCCTAGTTACTGCCTCTGAGGTTGCAAATCCATGCAGAATTCTCCATCCCCGAATCCATGGCATTACAAGCCTTGGTGGTGTCAGCCCTGGTCTATTGCCCTGACTGGATGTGGCACTATTGCCGCAAGCTGGCTTGTTTTCCATCGATATTGGTTGACGGGGTTGGTCGCCTTGCCCCTAGGAGCCTGGATGATCTTCTTCTTGCTGATTTGGCCGAAACTGATGATGGAATCTGGTCTGCTAGAGGAAATGCAGCGTGCTGATCAGCAATCACAACCGTGAAGCAGGCTTATCCTTTACTTCTCAGCAATTGCTTAACCGTTTCGACCATCTCGTTAGGGCGAAAGGGCTTAGAGATATAGGCATCAGCCCCTTGTTTCATACCCCAATAGCGATCAAACTCTTCCCCTTTAGATGAACAAATGACAACGGGGACATCTTGGGTGCCAGGGTTATTTTTGATCCAGCGACAGAGTTCGTAACCGTTCATATTGGGCATGACAATGTCTAACACCACTAAATCAGGCGTGCTAGCCTGAAGTTTTTGCTGGGCCTCAGCACCATCTTTCGCTTCTAAAATGGTCATCCCGGCATTAGACAAAAGCCCTGCAATCATCTCTCGCAGGGCTGAACTGTCATCTACAACCATGACTGTACTCATGTTGCTGTTCGACGGCTCCAGTACACTCCCTTTGCACCAATACCTTACGGCATTGCCCTGTATTATGGCGGAATTCTGGGGGGGAAACACAGGGGCGTGTGATCAATTGGCAGTGAAGTACTGGCTGGGTAAGCATAAGCACGCCTGTCACAGTAAGGCCAATAAGAGAACGCAGCGGTTCCAGGACAAGGGGTTGGGCGCTGTTCATCATTAGCGATATTCCCTGCATGGGTGCATATCTGCTCAATCGGCCCAACATTGACAATCGCGTTTGTCAATGCCAGTTTGCGGGGCTTAATCCGTTTGGAACTGTGAGCGAGAAACAGGACCCTATAATGCAGGCTGCGTCTCACCACTCAAAGGAGTTGTCTGTCATGTCCTATGAGATTAGAACCAAAGTTGATACCTGGTTTAAGCTCAGTCCTGCCCAAGGATCGGAACTGTCTGAGGATGAAAAGGGCTTTGTCAAAGCTGGGACAAGGGTGGAGATCGCGGCTTGTAAGCTAGAGGGCAACCATTTCAAAGTCACCCTGGGCAAAGATGCAAACGGCGAACAGATTTTTCTGAAGGGTCGCAACACCTGGTATGTCTACGCTGGAGCCGCTGACATCCTCAATAATGGTCAGCCTGTCAATGTTTCTGCGCCTGCGCCACAACAAGCGTCCGGCGGTATTCCCATCGCCGGGATTGAACTCATTAAAGAGTACGAGGGCTACGCGACACAGCTCCCTGATGGCCGTGCCCAGGCCTATGCAGACCCTATTCATGGCTGGGGAGTGCCCACCATTGGTTACGGCACCACGGCCTATCCCGACGGTAGCAAGGTCAAACAAGGGGACATCATTACTCGGGATGAGGCGGAAAAATACCTGATTGCCCACATTGAGCATTCCACCCGTGCTGAAATGGAGCGGATTCCGACCTGGGGGCAAATGACTGACAATCAGCGCGGTGCCATCTATAGCTTTGCCTACAACCTCGGAGCGGGCTTTTATGGGGGAGCTAACTTCCAATCGATTACCCGAGTCTGTGATTCGCCTGATCGCTGGCAGGATAAGGCTTGGGTTGAGGAACAATTTGTCAAATACCGCAATCCTGGCTCCGCTGCGGAGGTAGGGCTACTGCGGCGTCGGAAGGCAGAAGCCGCATTATTTTGTGCTTGAATTTTGTGTCTCAAAAGCTTGGGTGACAGTGGTGCAGTTTGCGCCTCGCCGTTGGCAATCTGCTGAGGGCCATTAATGCTTTGCCAAAAAGCGATCTAGTTGGTTGGCAAAGGCTTCGCGATCGCGATGGTTAAAAGGCGGCGGCCCGCCCGTTTCCACGCCGCCACTGCGCAGCTCGGTCAAAAAGTTGCGCATCGCCAGCCGCGCCTGCACATTGTTTTGGTCATAAAACTCCCCACGCGGATTAAGGGCATAGGCTCCACCCTTCACCGCTGCTGCCGCCAAGGGAATATCCGCCGTAATCACCAAATCACCGGCTGCTAAGCTCTGGGCAATGTGATTATCGGCCACATCCAGTCCGGCTTTGACCTGAACTGCGTCAATGTGAGGAGACGCCGGAATCGTCAGCGGCTGATTCGCCACCAACGTCATCGGTACCTCAACCCGCCGGACGGCCCGAAACAAAATTTCCTTGATGACCTTAGGGCAAGCATCGGCGTCCACCCAAATTTTCATCGTTGATGCCCTCAATGGCCTCTTGCCAAGGTGATCTCTCAAAAAGACTATACCGAGACGCCCCCTGCCCCCCAATTCCGATATTGGCTCTTCTGATAGTGGGGATTAGGCAAGGCGATCGCCATAAGCCACATAGGCCGAGTCCACCACCGCCCCCATTAAAGCCACGGGGGTATTGGCCGATGAATAGTATTTGACCGCTTCAGGGAAGTTTTGGGTGAGCTGAT
>ERZ1740060.217-NODE-217-length-43637-cov-48.937428_pt1 | contig 43637 bp, 46 predicted proteins | sample MGYA00581743_ERZ1740060 | MGnify/ENA primary metagenome ERZ1740060 (study PRJEB43018, sample SAMN04849235) | marine metagenome | isolation source: floating plastic debris | place: Pacific Ocean | collected 2008-08-27 | study: EMG produced TPA metagenomics... | reverse complement strand
TTGCTCGTGAAACGTGATCGCCCGCTGGTACTCTCCCAACGACTGGTACGCATTGCCCAGGGAGCCGAGGGAATTCGCTTCGCCACCACGGTCTCCAATGGCGCGCGCTATCTCATTGTGTTGCTCGTGAAACGTGATCGCCCGCTGGTACTCTCCCAACGAATCGTACGCATTGCCCAGGTTGTTACAGACCGCACCATAGGTCGATTGCTGTTTTAAGGGGAGGGGCCATTGTTGGTGTAGCACCTCGTAGCGGTCTACCAGGTCTTGGTAGCCACCCGCTAAGCGTAAAAAGGCATCGCAGGCGAAAAGCGTTTGCAACGCCGCTGGCCAGCGCTGTAGCTGTACCTGGTGATAAAACACCTCAAAATACTCCGCTGCCGTTTCTTTGGGAGCATTTGGCACAAACTCAACAGTGCGCTGCTGCCAAAAGTATTGAATCGCTCGCTCGTGGGCCGCTGAGACATCATCGGCTCGCTGCTGCACTAAATCGCGAATGCGGGGTTGCAGACGATACTGCGGTCCGGGCGCTTCTTGCACCAGCGATCGCCGCTCTAGGTCGCGCAGTGCCGGAGGCACATCTAGGGTCTCGGTAATCATCGCCTCGGCGACCTCTGCCGTAAACCAACTGCGCAGTACACTGACCTGGGTGAGCAAATGCTGCTGCTCAAGACTGAGACGCTCCAAGCTCCAGGCCAATACACTCTGGAGACTGTGATCACTTTCTCCCCGATGTCGCCCAGTCACCTGGAAATAATCGTCCACCTCCTCCAACCGTTCGACACATCGCTGACCGCTACTACCGGCCGCCTCACGAATCCAACCGGCCATCAGCGTCAGGGCCAACGGATGTCCTCTCACTTCTTTGGAGGCAGCCGCTAACGCATCATCACTGCCTTGAATCTCTAGGTCACGCAGCAGGGCTGCACCGGCAGCCGGGTCTAACCCCTGCTCTAACTGCAGCCAGTGAGACCGTAGCCAACTGTAGTACCGTTGGGGATATTCTCGACTGGCCAGCAGCAGCACGCTCTGGCCACTGCTATCCCGGAACCGCTCCAAAAAGTCTCCATAGCCTCCTTGCCACTGTCCTTCTGCGGTCAGGAGTGATTCTAGGTTATCGATCGCGAGTAAGTAGCGCCCCCCTTGCAAATGTCGCAGCAGGCGCTGAGGCCGGTCTTTCGCTTCAATGGCACCGACTTCGGTAATTGGCACCCCGAGTTCCAGCAGCGCCCGAGTCGCCAGATCCGTAATCGCCGGTTGCGTGCGCACATCCAGCCAACAGCGACTTTGAAATCCCTGGCAGTCACTAAACGCTTTCGCCGCCAGGGTCGACTTGCCAATGCCACCATCCCCCCGCACACCAATCACTGAGACACCAGAATCATGAAGCGCGGCGGTCAGAGTCGCCAATTGCTGCGTCCGTCCCTGAAAGTAGCGGAGTTCCGGCAAAACGTCGCTATAGCTAAGCACGCAGGTCTGGCCATCCGCTAGCGTCAGCGTCTGGTTAAAGATGGCTTTCTCAGCCTTCACCACGCCAACCGCCGTGACCTGGGCATCATTGGCGGCGTTAACCTCTACCTGAACGTTCGGATCCGCAGCCGTCATGAGTGGGTGTCACCAAAGCTCACGGTCTCGGCGTTGACCTCACTCACCGCATTCACGCGGGCATTGTCCTTGGCATCCACCGAAATCGTCACCGATTTTTGCGTCTGGGTTTGCTCGCCGATATTGATGATCTGCTGCGCTAATTGCTGAAGGTCTTGCTGAAGGGCCTGATTAGCCGGCTCGCTCAACTCATCATCCAGATAAACCTCTAGCTTGGTCAGGGCCGCTGCCGACTGCTGGGTTTCCACCTCAGTAATGGCCTTTTCCGCTTTCTTGTCGCCGGCAAAGTGCCGCTTGATGCGCTGCCAGAGAGCGTCAATGGGTTCGCCAGCTTTTTTCAAAATGGCGGGAGTCGCGACTTCCCCGGCTTTCGCCGCTGCCGCTTCCACAAACTTGCTGGCCGCCAGCGCCACGATCGCGCCAGTCGTCAAGGTGATCGGGTCCGTCATGCGTCGATGTCCTACCTGCGAGAGGGCTGCCCCTCAATGATGCCAAACCCATCAAAAATGTCGAGTATTTACAGCAAAATTGCGGCATTCTGTCGCATCAGGAGCCGAGTTTTTGGGCAAGCACTTAAGTGATTGAGTAATTCAGTGAGTGATTGAGTAAGTTTTTAAGCCATCCTCACGTCCCCTCATTCCTCTTCCCGACTCTCCAACTCCTGAATCGCCGTCTCCAGCCCCACCTCTAATTGCTCTGACGTGGGGAGCTGCTGCTTCAGCGACTCCGGCAAATTGTCCCGCAGCTTGTAGCTCGATACGCCAATGGGCTGCTGGCTGCCCTGCAGCGCATACTCCACCGTCGTGCGGTCTTTGCTCTTGCAGAGGATGATGCCGATGGTCGGGTCGTCTCGGTCCGTGCGCAGCAGGTTATCCACCGCCGCCACATAAAAGCTCATCTGGCCTGAGTGCTGCGGCTCAAACTCGCCCATCTTCAGGTCAATCACCACATAGCAGTGCAGATGGACATGGTAGAACAGCAGGTCGAGCCGGTACTCTTTGCCGCTGACCTCGATGGGATACTGGCTGCCCAAAAACGAGAAACCCATGCCTAGCTCCAGCAAGAAGTTACGGATTTGATAGGTCAGCGCGCTCTCTAGCTCGCTCTCGCGGGCATCTTTGCTGATGGTGAGGAAGTCGAAATTGTACGGGTCTTTGATGAGCTGCTGGGCCAGGTCGGACTGGGGTACAGGCAGGGCGCGGGCAAAGTTGGTGACAGCCCCGCCCTGGCGATCGTATAGACCACTCTCAATCTGCATCACCAGCACATTGCGGCTCCAGCCGTTTTCGATGGTCTGCTGAATGTACCAGCGCCGCGCCTCCGGGTCTTTGACTTTGTCGAGCAGGGTGCAGTTATGGAACCAGGGAATTTGTCCAGCAGCTTGCTGGACAATTGCTTCATCGGGCCAAGCCTCGGCAAACGCCCGCATATACATGAGGTTTGACCGCGAGAACCCCTTCACATCAGGAAACTCTCGCTTTAAATCCTTCGCCAACCGCTGGATCACCTTGCCGCCCCAGCCCTCGGCCTGCTGCCGCTGCAAGATCTCACGCCCCATCTGCCAGTAGAGCATGACCAGCTCCCGGTTTACCGCCAGCGCCGCCCGCACCTGCGCCGTCCGGATGCGCTGCTTCAAGTCGTTCAGCAGAGCCGAGTAGCGATCGTCGTCGGGAAACAGAGAAGGAGTGTCTGCCATGGGGAAGGCTGCACCAATAAGGACCAGCGTGCGCATTTAAACAGAAAGTTGCGGTTTCGCGTGGAAAGCCTAGTATATAAGGATTTCAAACTATACTGCTTTTTTGAGAAGTTGCACTGTCACACAGCTATTCAGCCAGGACGGTATCGGTTGGAAAGCCTGCTGACAAAGCTTTTTGGCTTATTCGCAGTTAATGTGAGCTGAGAGTCTTGTTTGCAAGCTGTTTGCACTTAATCTGAGCATATTCGAAGTTAATATGAGCCGAGCCCCCTTGTTGTTGTCATTTAATCTGAGCCGAAAAAGGCTCTGTTTGCGAGCATGAGTCCTGCTGTTTGCGAGCCGCTACAGTTACCAGAGAACAAGGGGTGGTGACAGCATCGCTGCAACGAAGTGCCATAAGGCTTAAGGCAAAGCCTGAAACAACGTAGATTCGTTCAGCGATTAGAGAAAATCTTAATTCCGCTCAAAAATATAGTTCCTTCGAACTAATGCAAAACCCTTGTATAGAGAGATTTGTAGGCTTATAGCACTTGCTCGCAGCTACGCTTGCATTGCCCCAACAATGGCTGGAGCCATAGCGTCTTAACCACACAAATCGAAACCCGGCTTTACGAACGAGAAGGCAGCCCCTTCACCAACTTTGATACCACGCTGCCCCCTGCCCAGTCAGACCTCGCGCACCAAGTCCTCAAAGGTAGCTGAGGGTCGTAGCGAGCGCAGCGAGGATAGGCCCTCAGCTAGCACCCCCATCCTTCTCTCAGACGATGATGAAACTCTTCACCTCACAACAATTCTGGGGGACCATTCATCAGTCGCACCTGCAGTCGATAGACCAACAAGGTCACTTCTTCAGGTGTGAGCTGATAAAACCGTCTGCCTTCAAACTGCTCTGCAATGTATTGCGTGAGCTGCGGATGCCCCCACTTCAACTGAAAGAGGCACCGGCGCAAGGCCTCCTGGTTGCGATGACGCTCTTGTTCCTCCAAAGAAGCTGAGGATGAGGGCGGTGGCAATGAGCGGTAGTGTTCATCACGACTCATATCACCAGCTAACTTTACGGGCTGTGGAAAACGATTTGTCCTCTCCCCCCTGACCCCCCTCTCAAGAGGATTTTTTTTTGGGGAAGGGGCAGTTTTACACTTCATAGATCTCTCTTGGGTCGGTAACAGTCCAGCTGGTAAGGGGTCTGGCGGATCAGGCGGTGGCGGTGGTGGGATGGCTGGACAGACCTCAACCGCTTTAGCCAGAGGGGATACGGCCTCTACTGGGGCTGTTACCGGCCTTTCTTCAGGCTTTTGAGTCTGGGCAGGGTGCCAGAGCGCTGTGTGCTTATAGATGGTTCTCAGGCTGCAACGGGCGATTTCGGCCAGCTGCTGAGTCAGGTCGCGAATCTTGCTGGGTAATTCGCCCAGTTGCTGGAGCGTGGCGATCGCTTGCTCGATGCGCTCGCGGGCATTCTCCGCTCGCTGTTGATTCACACTGGGCTGGGGGGGGCGGTTAACCCTTGTATCGCGCTTGGGATTGTCACTCAGTGGCCAGTAGTAGTTCTCAACGGATTTGCGCCAAGCTTGGACTTTAAGCTCGATCTCATGCTGGTGGCGGCAGTGCTGCCGGTAGCCGGGCAGCTGAAGGACTGTCTCCAGGGTGTGTGTCATCAGCTCATCGCCGGACAGCTCTAGGAAGACGCGACCGTAGCAGGCCACGGTTTTTAGCAGGTGATTAGTCTGGCCATGACCGCTCCAGCCCTCTTCTATTTCGGTCTCTAAGTCCTGCCGCCAGATGGCGAGGGTGCTGTTGCTGGGATAGAGAGAACGTCTGGGCTTCTTACGGCGATTGTCTCGTCCAACTTTGAGGGCGTGGCGCAGCGCGTCCATATCTTGGTGGCTGGCCGCGCCGTCCCACTGCCAGAAGAAGCGATCAAGCTGATCACTAATGGGGTTCAGGTCATCATCAAGCAGGTAGGAGCCGGTGCCCGGTTGTAGGGGGAGCCGGTGACCGTTGTAGTGAATGATCTGCTTAACGCCATAGGGTTTAGGGTTGGGGAAGATTTCCAGGGTGCCGTTGGCGAGTTGAAAGTCTTGGGCCTTCAGGCAGGCTTCAAGGGCGACGGCCAGGTCGAAGGTTTTGACCGGTTCTGGCAGCGGGATATACAGGTGCAAGCCGTTACTGTGGCTGGAACGCAGCAGCAATGTGCGGGTAATGCCGATGGTTTCGAGACCGGCGCGGAGCTGGGCGATCGCTTCGGCGTTGCAGTAGCGACTCCAGAAATCGACGTCGATGAGGGCGTAGTAGGTTTCGCTTTCGAAGCGGACACCGATCAGGGTGTCGGGATCTTGCCAGCGCTGCCAGAAGATGCGAGGCCCGATTTTGTACTTTTTGACCGTGCGCCACTTAGGTTTCTCGCCCGGTTTCGGGGCGGCGGCTTCGAGGAAGTCCCATGGGTTACGCCCGAAGATTTCGTGCAGGCGTTGACCGAGAGGGTCAGCCGGAAGAGCTTTCGGTGGGTGGAAGTTGGCTACCATGCCGCACCTCCGACCCCAACAGTCACAGACCGGAATTGATACGTTGTGACCTGGTATACATGTACTTGAGTGTGGGCAGGGAAAGTTCCTGCCCCTGAAAACGTTGCACGCATTGATTTGCCCTTGTTTTTAAGTGTGGGAAATCAAGCGGCTTCACCGGATCTAGCGGTTGATATCCATGGATATTTGGCACATCTGGGATATTCGTCTAAAATTAGATACAGCAAAGCTGAACCCTTATAAGACCTCGCAAAATAGTCTTCGGGCTTGCTTGATTCCGAAAAGTGAAAAAACGATGTCCGGGTCGGACGAGGTTTTCACACTTCGAGATATCTACTTTTTATGAATGTGGGACAGCCAATCCCTGACGAAAATGGCTAGTTCCTCCTGCTTAATGACGAATGTTGTAGCTCTATCCTTCTGCACGGATAGATACGTGTTACTTCCCACTGTGGCGTAGAGTTCATCTCGGTGAGTCGCAATCTGCGTGTTGCCCCATGCAACCAGAACTCTGACTGTGGGAATCTTTGTAACTTGTCTAGAGCTCAGGCCAAAAGCTTGGCGATTTCTATTAAGCCAATTTTTTCCCCGGTTCAAGATATCCAAAGGACAGGGCCGAAGATTGACCAGTCCTTTACCATTCGGCTTTCTCGCCTGAAACTTTTCCTTCGATTCGTTGTAGATGATCGAGCGCCCTTCCTCAGAGCGCAGCGCCATGAAAATCTGAGTCTTGCCAGGAAACCTCACATACAAATCCATATGCTCATGCTCAGCCGTTTCCTTCATCATCAGTAGTGGAAACACCTGCACTTCCAGGGCTCTAAACTCACTTATCAAAAGTTGTTTAAATGCTTTTTCAAGTCGAGCACATTTAGCAATCGCACTTGCCGAGCTGTAGGAGAATCCCAGTAGCAGCAGACCTGGCACGACAGACAGCAGCGCTAGACCTAATGCACCAGAACTGGCCAGCGAAAAAAGAAGCGTATAGCTATTTTTTTGCTGCTCCAGCATCTTCAACCCGTCCTCGTTAGAAGGCGGGGTTTTTGCTGTCTGGGGCGTCTGAGACGCTTTAGTAGTCGCGACTACCAAGTTTGTTTCCTTCTGTTAGTGAGTGGTACATAAACATTAGGCGATCTTTCTAGGAGGATCAAGGCTGCATTTTCCTTGCTGAGTCGCCTGCTTTCATCACGGCAAAATACATGATCCGCTTACGCTACTTTCGCTAACAGCGTCTCAACGACTCCCATGAGCCGATCAACATGACGAGCTTGCATCTGAGCAGTCTCGCTTTGCTGGTTGATTAGCGTCTCAAGTCGGTCAAAGCCACGCTCAACGATCCCCTCAAGCCGGTTAACGGAATTTTCAAGCCGCGTGAGCCCTTCTGATAGCGTTGCCACTTGCACCGTGTTGGCCTCAACTAAGTCGGCAATGCGGTCTAGTTTCTGGTCGATCGCATCCATCCGAACGCTATGAACCTCTAGGGTTCTTTCGATGGCGTTCAGTTTTATCTCAATCGGTGATTTTGGCTCTGGCATGATGCGGGCCTCACTTGCTGGTGTCGACTGAAGGTAAGTCGCCTTTCTCTATGGCTTCCCTTACAGCTTTCTCCAGAAGAAAGTTGCAAAGGTTAGCAAGGGGACGACCTTCCAATTCCGCCCATTGCTCTAGCCTTGTATGGATCTTATCTGGGACAGTCACCCCGATCCGCTTGCTCACAACGTCCTCATCCTTCATTTGTGACACCTCAGTTTACTCAAAAGATCAAAGTCTGAACTAACCTTATCTCGAAATACACGGATTAGTGTCACCCTTAAACTGATTCGTGCTATCACTGTAAACGTGATAGGCACTCGTTTGGTACCGATTGGAACTAAAGAAGCCGTACCAAAGCTGTGCCTTGTCAGTACCCACAACGTTTTGAGGCGTTCCAGATGACCAAATCACTGCACAGTTTTTGCAAGGAGCATGACCTGCCAAAAACCAGCGTTAAGCGATTTCTGAATGATGAAGGCTTCAACACCAGCAACGGCTTAAGTCAAGAAGCGATCGCTGCTGCATTGGTGGAATTCAAGCCCCGAGGGTCGGCCCCGAATCCTGAGGTGTTGCCGCCGCACTACTGCGATCCGTTCGCGGGCATTGCACCTGGTGGAGCAATGCTGCCGACTGGCTACCAAGCCACCGACCGCAGCCTAGCGGTATTGATGGCAGAGCAGCGGACAAAGCAACTCTGTCAGGCATCCGCGATGAACACTCAGCAGACCGTGCAGGCCGCTATCGAGAGTGGTGATCAGCTGGGGATGCAGTTGGGCGCTTTCTTAGGTGAGCGCACAATTCAGGCTGCTGAGATGCAGCGCCAGCAAATGATTAAGGAGTATCTACAGGCCCAAGGGATCAGCACTGCCCCAAAGCCTCACTCATCCCCCGATAGCAATGTCGCTTGATGGCGATCTCTCTGACGACGAGTGCCATTCTGCTGATTTGAACCCCGGTGAAGTTTGGACGCCTAACCGGGGCTGTCCATTAACCAACAGACACCACCATTATGAAACCCAAACGCTTTACTTTCTGGGTCGCTGGGGTAATTGTTGCCCTGACTTCTAACCCGGCGATCGCCAATGACGTCAACTATGGCGGGGTCACTATCCCTTCACAGCAAACACTGTCACCAGCCACCGCTAAAAACATCGCCTTTCGCCCGGCCTGCACTCAATTGGTGCCCATTGAACAAGGGAACCACATCTTTTGGACAGTCACGATGGCCGACAACAAACGCATCGAACTCGCTGCCTATACGGCCATGAGTGTTCAAGAGGCGCACTTCTGGCTCGATGCGGAAGGGATTTGCAAAATCAACGGCGTCGAGGTGCCTTTGGTCTATGTCGATCAGGTACCTCAACGCCAGGTCGCACAGGTGACGACTACCCCAGAGCTGTCAGATGGGAATATCACAAGCCAGGGAGAACAAGGCATTCAGTCGGTAACTCCGCAAGCTCCCAGCGCTGGCCCTAACTGGCTCCCCATTGCCATCGGCGCGCCGATACTGCTCGTAATTGGCTGGCTGTTTATTAAGGCCGTGAGAGGGGGAGATCGCCGTCAGGGGCAGCCGCCCAAGGCAGCGCCTAAAACCCGTCCCGGTAACGATCATGCCTCTGCTCTGAACGACATCTTTGGCGGGGGGCAGTGATGAAGAATCCCATGATGCTGCTCGCTTTTCCAGCCGCTGTGATGGTCATTGGGGTTGTGACCTCGTCGTTAGACCCCAACCGCGCCGAGCGGCAAGACTGGCAGCGCTTTAGCGCGAATGCCGAAGTAAATGCCCAGATTCAGGAAACACGCCTTCAAGCTGAATCACAGCTCGCCGAGACCCGCTACAGCAGCGGCGCTTGTGTCCTCTCCGAGGTGGCCTTAGAGCCGGGAATGACGGTTTCTAACCTGAGTCCCGGTTCAGCAGTCTGTGATAACCACGGAACCACCGCCATCGTGGCTAAAGGTGGCAGTCTGGACGGCTTCGCCCGCACGAACAACACCACCGTGATTAGGAGCTTTTTGGGATGGTAACTAGCAAACAGAAACGAAACGATCCGAAGCGAGTCGATAGCTTCATCGGCTGGGCCATCCTGCTGGGCTTTGGGGGCGTGACCTTCTTTGCCCTCTGTCAGAATATCGGCCCCTATAGCAGCCTGTTTTCTCAGCTAATGCAGCGCATTCCCTTGTTGGGAATGTTGCCCTTTATCCCGTCGCTGCTGGGGTTCATCGTCGGCACTGGCTGCCTGGCCGCTGTTCAGAGTGCAGAGGTGTGGCCGCTGCTCATGCTCGATACCCCCTCAGAGGAACGAAATGAGGAATGGAATCGCAAAATCAAAACCGCCTGTGTGATTGCCAGTGGGGGTTATGCCATTGATGCCGCTGCCTGTGCCCGGTTCTGGCCACCGCTCAAAGTCGAGTTTGCCGTGTTCCGTTATGCCCCCACCTTGGGGGCGATCGCGTGGGGCAATATTGCGATCGCGGTGTTCACCTTGTTCGGCCTTGCCGCCTACGTGTGCCTTTGGCGCTATGTCCGCAAGGTGATGTAAGTCAACGCTTTCAGCCTCTCTAGTTCCGAGGGGCTTAAGACTCTCTTTTCAGGTAAAACACGATGACTGAAGCACAACAGGCGTTATTACTCGCCACCAAGAATCGAGCACTCACTCGCTGCTGGCTCTCACACACCAGCTATGGGCAGATTGCGGCCGCCACAGCGGGATTACTCTGGCCCATCGGTACCGTCGTCGCTGGCCCTTGGGGCATCGTGGCGATGGGGGGCTTCGCCGGGGCGATCCTTGTCGGGTCGGTGATGGGAGCCTCTAAAGAAGCTGATGCCATTGAGTTGGAGGTGAGCCAGGGCGGCTTTACCAAAATGGGCGAATACCTCACTCAAGATGATGTGCTCGACCTCAGACGCCAAGCGATCGCCGCTGGGGTGGTGTCTGCAAAAAAGACGAGCCCCGAAATGGGGCAGAGTCAGACGTCTGGGAATGGGATGAATACAACCAACGCTGGCAGCGCTGCCAGTCTGCCTAGAGCGGTCGCCAGGTTAGATGAGGCCGCGCCTCACCTGTTCATGGTGGGACGAACCAGAGAGGGCAAATCAGAAACGTTAAAGCACCTCATCGGGGCTGAAAAGCGCGTCTGGTATGTCACCTCGAAGGCGACTGACAAAGTGCCGTCTCACTGGCAAGGCTATCGAGTTGGTGGCCCTGACTTAGGGGCTCAGATGACCTGGTTACTTGACCAGTGGGAAGCCTCCCTGCTCAATCACCTTGAGGGTGCTGATAAAGGCCGGGAATGGTTTGTGATTGATGAAGCGGTGGGCATCTTGCAAAGCCTCAAGACCAAAGGGTTTAAGGAAGTTTCTAATCGGTTGCGGGGCTTCATTGTCGAGTTGCTGACTGCTGGCGCAGCGGTTAATGCGATGGGGGGGATTCTCTCGCAGACGGGCAACAGCGGCCCGCTGGGGATTGACCTCGACCTCTTGCAAAATTTCTCGATTGTCGCTTGTGGCAAGCGCAAGAAAGCGCAGATGATTGCGGCCTTCTGTAAGCTCTCAGGCATTCGTCTATCGAGTGAGCAGGAAGCGGAGATTCTGTCGCTGCAAGGCTACTGGCAGCTATGGGAGAACAATGGCCCCTGCCTCTCGCAAGTGCCTCTATCAGAGCTGCCCTTGAAGGACGTCGTCAAATGCCCCCACGATGAGGAACCCGAAACGGTACCTATTCCCAAGGTCTATGTCGAGGTACCCACCCAAAAGCAGCCCAGGAATGACCTGCGCCAGCGCATTCTTGATCACCTGCAGGGGCATGGTGAAGCGCGAACAGCTCGCGAGATTCGCAATGCCTGCACCCGACCCACCGACAACCCAAGGGCGACTACAGAAGAGATAAAAACCGAACTCGAAGACCTGATTCAGGGGGACAAAATCTGCAAGTGGATTGACTCATCTGCCGATCGCTATCAGACAACTGGCACACCGTAGGTGCGGGTGTAGGTGAACTCCAAAAAGAGGGTGTAGGTACCCTCACCTACAGCCAAACTACGCCACCTACGGTGTAGGTACCCTCACCCTCACCTACACCGTAGGTACCTACACCACCTACACCCAACTGGCACACTCCTTGAGGTCACAAAATGAGCGATCGCCACATTGACCAAAAGACCAATATTGACGACATCTTCATCCCCGGCTGGCTCATGTGGTTGGCCTGGTGGTCTGGTGGTGTCGGGTGCATTGCAACGATATTGTTTTTGATAACAGCGTTTGGCTTTGAAACTCCCGTGAATCACGTCTATTTCAGCCCGAGACCGCATGGGGTAGCTATGTACATAGGCTTGCGACCGGGGATGGGCAATGAATTTCAAAAACGAAGCCGAGCTACAGGAAGCGATCTCGGCATGGCTGAATCAGCAAGACCACCAAGCCCAGCGCGAAGTCAAAGCCGCTAGACTAAGCGCTAGCAGTAACCTGCTGAAGTTGGCATTACAATAGCCGCGCGGAATTTCACGCGATTCCCCTTGCCGCCCTGGTGAGGGGATTCTTTATGGGAGATCCTAAGTCGGCTCCCAGATTGGCGCATCAATCATCGCTTGAATCGCTAGCGATCGCCGCTCAAGCTCATCAATGGCTATAACTACCAACTATCTCAAGACTGTTCCAACAGACTCTGGGGGGCTACATTTTGGGCCTTGAGGTGCGCACCCACATGCCCCAGGGCAAAGATGGCAACTGGAGAACGGCGCGGTCCAAGGGAAAAGGGGAGCGCCTGTTCCGCACCGTTAAGGAGATGCACGAAACGCTCTATCACTTTCGGGAGCCGGAAACCAAAGCTGAGGCTAACGTCTAGCTGCTGCAGTTTTTGGAGCAGTGCAACAGTCATCCTCACCGCAGCGAACCTCACTCCCGCATGGATGACTGGCTCGCTAATATTCCCTCTCGCCGGTATTCGTCAAATGTCTTCCTGGGAGCAGTTTTGTACCTTCGTACGGGAACCGGAGCGGCGCAAGGTTGGCATCGATGGGTCAGCCGTGTCAAAGAGTAGAGGAACGCCAGCGGCAGCAATCTCGGTTTGGATGATCGCCATCATGGGCAAAGAAGAACAAATCTCTTCTCAGCATGCCTGTCACAGACGTGAAGTATTTCCCAGTTGCTCATGTGCTTCCCATAAATACGGAGATCCTCACTAGCCACATCTGTATCGAAGGGTCACTCCAACGCACATAAAGATAAAGAGCAATGCCTAATGGCACAGGCAATATCCAATTCCTGGGGAGGAAACACATGATGGCAAAGCCAACATACTCAGAAATGACAGAATACAATAGCCCCAAAGACTCTAATCTCGAAAAGGAACGTGAGCTATTACATCAGGTTGTTCATGAGAGGGTGCGTCAGACAAAACTCAGCGCTAATCAGGCATATTGGAGTTTTTCAGTCGCTATTGTGATGACAACTGCAAGCGCTCTTATCGGTTTAGTTGGAGCCGGCCTCGTTCTACTCGATAAGACATCAGAAGGTTCGGTCACTGCCGCCGTAGGGCTTGCGTCCAGTGTCTATTCATATCAGCTATCAAAAGAAGCAGGAGAGCGACAGAAGCAAGCTAACAACCGTTTAGACCAAATGCTCACAGAGCTTCAACAAACTAAAGCGAGCTAATAACCAAAAAATGAAGGATGTAGTTCGCATCCCTCATTTTTTGGCACCTCATCTAGCAGAATAAAAACCCCTATGCGCCATCAGCAGCATCTGGCTCAGAAAAGTCAAGGTCATTAGGCATCTGGATGTCCTCGCGGAGATCCTCATAGAGCTGCCGTAATTTATTCAGACTCCGAGCCCCACGTTGTCGGGCTGTCCCCTCCTTGAGAGGGTTACCCTCAGAATCAAGGAGGTTTTGCCCAATCTCTTTCCAAGAAAGGTCTTCGATGATTCTTTGAGAGAGGATCTCCTGCTCTTCTGTACTCAACTGCTGTACCGCAGTCTGTACAGTCAGGAAATCTTCTTCAAGCATCAACTCTGAAAAGACAATGCCACCAGGAGACCAAGGTAACCTGACAATTTTTGGATTATCGGCCCTTTGCTGCTCACGTTTGAACTCTCGTATAACGTATAGAGCAGTTCTTCGCACCCACCCCAAAGGATTATGGATATTGTTGCCAGAGTTGATGCTTTTGACGCCTCGGGCATATGCCTCTGCAATTATCTCTTTCGCGTCATAGGTTCTACCCAGACCAAATTGATAAAGCTGTCGAGTAATCGAAGCGAAAAAGTTTGAGGCATTCTCATTAGACCCATCAAACAACGATTGAATAGCCTGATCAAATTTCCGGCGATTTCGTTCTTTATCAGATCTTGAGTTTCGCTTGATGTAATCAATGATCTCCAGGAATGTAGTCTTCAAGAGCGCAACTTCCACATCAGAAGCTTGGGAAGCCGCCTGAAAAACGTTGCAGTCCTGAGAAATGCAGGAAATGATTAGATCGAGCGTATACTTTTCATTTACTTCGTGGCGAGCCAATGAATCTTTGATCCAAGCATTAAACTCTTCAATGTTTTTAAATTCGCTATTGAAACGAACTTTGAACTTATAGCTCATTTGACCCCCTAGATGTCCATAACTTTACAGATGTCTCTCTCCCCAGCACTCCATCTTCTTTGAGTTTTTCCGTCTTCTGAAATTGCTTAACTGCAGCAACTGAACTCATCCCGAATATCCCATCGATTTCTTGATGATAAAAACCTTTCTCAGCTAACGTACGCTGAGCATCGTGATGAAATTTCTGAATTGCTTCTGTCGAACGAACTCCAATAACACCATCGATGGGTCCTTTATAATAGTTAAACTCTCGAAGGAGTTTCTGCATTTCTTTGCGATCATCTTCATCGAGAGGAACTTCTTGAAGATGCTCTCGAAGCCAGGACTTTTGGTTTTCGTACTCCAGATGATGGTTTGCATTAAGCAGGTCAAGCCTGTGATTTATCAAGTAATCAATTTCTTCAATGAAGAAATTTAGACAAGGATCAGACTCGGCCTCTTTGTAAATCCATTCCAGCCTCTCAGCATCCTCGTCAGATAATTCACCACATAGAGACAGCCGATAGTATTCGGCCAGCTTTTCTTTATGTTGCTGACTGGCGGCAGTCAAACTGGCAGATGTATTGCTTGAAGGATATTCCATACTAACTATTCTCCTTTTGAGTACGATGACTCCTCGTCGCCGATTGATCTACAGAGTTGGTTGACAAACTAGCAATTTCAAAGCGCTATATCTCAATGTGTACTTCAGATCCCAAACGTTACAGACATCTATTTTTTCTTTTGACCTTACAAAAGGTATCATCAAGCACAAAAACGGTTGATGTAAACAAAGTCGTAAATCAACATTTTCCCAACGCTAGGAGCTGAAATTGTTGGCATTTAGCCATTGAGCTAGTAAACGATGATAGCTCTCTAGACTTCTGTAACATTCATGCATTGAGTCTCACATCAAAACAAAGCACGAATTCAGTCTATTTTGATGAGGGTAACCCAATGAGAACATCCAATTTTGTCCTGCTTGAACCTGCTGCCAATCAATCCAAAATTTGCCTAATGGACGGTCGTTGGGTAGCCCCAGAGATGGTGGATTACTGCAACGAGCGAAATTACGACTGGATTGGCTTACTCCAAGCTGATCGGGAAATTGAGCTATACAGATTAAGCTTGCCAAGGGTCAAACGATTAAAGCGTCAGAAATCCTGCAATCTAGCGATATCTGACCTCGTTAAATTAACTTGCCAAGCTCCTTACCAAGACATTAGTGTTGCCCAGCATACATATTGGAGTTATACCTGCAGTCTTCAAGTCGTCGGTTTTGGCAAGGTCAGATTTGTTGTTTATTTCGACAATCCCCAAAAAAAAGGTTCTTTCATTGCATTTGTAACTAATCGCTTAGATTGGTCCGCTAGAAAGATCCTTCAGCATTGGACACAACATCATTCGGTACTTACTCTCAAACCCTCACAGAAGGTCTTGAAAATGCCTCACCTTAGAGGTCTTCAAGCCGTCTAAGACTGATTGGAGTGCTTCTATATCACTGCTCATTTGTAGGAGAAGATTGAGATGATACCCACATATATCGCCCACTTACTATCCGTATGGAGAGTATGGAATAGACGAGTGCCAAAATCAGATGCATTAGTCTGGACACCGAGAGTGCTTGACTCCGATGTCGAGATTGCCGGGGAGGTCACTAAGGTGTTGAAACCAGGACGAGAGTGGCGAGTAAAGTCTATGGCCACCTTTTGGATAGCCCGCTCCCAAGTTGTCCTAAATCTCGATCCAGGTGATGAGGTGAAAGTCACTGGTCGCCAAGGAGGTGCATTACTCATAGAACCCGTGAACAAAGACTAACTCACCAAGGTAGATATCGTTAATCGTGCTTATTGAAGATGGGCCGGTGGTCAATATCACCGGCCTTTTCTAATCGATACCAATTGCCCTAATAGCTTCCGCGCGCCTCTCACACTCCCCAATTGCTTCAACGCCACCACACACACCCGCGCTCAGCGATCGCGCCTGCTCCTCAACGCCTGCTAAGAGCTGACCATTAGGGCACCCACCGCTGTATCGCTCGTAGTGGTAGGCATAGCCATCCATAACCATTTGAGAGGTCAGGTGAATCTCGGACTCTTGCCCCACCACCGGCACAAAGATTTCAGCCACCGTGCGGCCGTAGCGATCTTGCTCGACAGGCAACACAAGTAACGTACCGTCGCCCTGGTTAATGAGCGATCGCAAATGGTTCCGCGCAGCTGCGCTCATCGGCTGATCCATTTCAGGCGCATCGATGCCACACAGCCGGATCTTCAGATCCTCGCACTGTTCACCACAGCGCTTAACTCGTAGCGTATCGCCGTCATAGACACTGCCCTCGACGAGATAGTAAACCTCACTGTCAGGCATCGTATTTGAGGTGATATCTCGCGATGCCAGGCTAGGTATCAACTCTGGCCAAAACCGGATTAGCAACCCAACGGCCACCAAAATCAACAGCGCTACGAGTCCTGGTTTCTTCCACCACATAGCAAAGCACCCTTAGCTCTCGCATCCAATCCCGTCGTCATCCCCATCAAAGCGATGCGGTTGAAAGTCGATCAAAATGAAGCATCTACCTAGAGATTGCCCTGATTGACTCCAACTAGACAAAGCACACGTGTAGGACACCCTTCGTAGTGCCTGTATGAGGAACACTCCCTCCGTAATTAAGAAAACTCCCTTTGTAGGGACTATATGAGGAAAGTCACAACGGACAAAAGCCATTTCAACAACTCTTAGAAGGTTCAATCCAAACATGTACACTCCAAAATCAGGAAAGGTCATTTGCTTAGGTAAACCAGAACTTCTAATCACCGCAGGTGACAAAATATTTTCTCTAGATGCTTGGTGGATCTACGAAGATCATCTAGGTCAAAAGTGGGGTATTCCAAAAGGCTTCATCTACGATTTAGCCAGTATTCCACGCTGGATATGGTGGATTCAGTGGGGATCTTGGAATAATGGAGCCGTTATTCACGACTTTGCGTATGCTTTTGGTCATGCCTTTTTGGTGGAAGACGGCCAGTTAAAGAAAAAGGAACTTTCTAAAAACGAGGCAGATGACTTATTTGCCGATGTAACGTACACGACTGCCGTTCAGTTTAAGCAAACGAATGCTCCCCTCTGGCGCATTCGTCTCATGCATTTAGCTGTTTCTCTGATTGGTCGTGGCTTTTGGTCAAAGAGCGAAGAGTGTCAGGCAAAACAAATCTATGGCAAATCACTGGCTGATTTGCAGGAAGATTATGCATCCCATACCTGCCCTGATGATGCAAACGCTACTGTTATTGACCTATCGGTTTCAATCCACAATCGTTGTTGACATCAGGAGTGATTAGAAGATTTAAGCTTGGGTTAGACTTCCCTGCTTGTAGTCTTTGGTTAGCGAGAGGTCACCCACCTAGCCGCTTCCTCGCTCCCCTCACAGAACCAAGCTGCTTCAGCGTCATTCCGGCCACCAAGGGCACACAGCCAAAGATGTAGAGCGATTCCCATCCCGACGAATCAGACAATGCCAAACGCCATCAGACAGATCACCAGCAATGGTATGGCAACTCAATCTTTGTAACAGCGGGCCTGTTGAGAATTTGGAGCTAGTTGCAACAAGTGGAGGCGCGATATCACTGCGGTGTGCCCTTCTAACTGAGGACTCGACCAATGCAAACCACTGCCGTCTTATCCACCCGCTTAACTGCCCGTCAGCGCCGCCTACGGGCGACCGCGAAACGTCTCGTGATTGAGCTGGGCTATCTGGAACACTGTTTAGCTGAAGGTTTGCAAGATGCCAATGTGCAAACAGCAGCAGGCATTGACACCGCGATCTACTGCTTGAATGAGCATCTGGCCAGCTCACAACCTTAGCTGGCCACATCAGAACGCAGCCGTGCATAATCCACGTTGCGGTCACTACAGATAGATATCGATCCACACGTTGATGAGTTGCTTATTTCCAAGCGGCTACAGCTACACGCAAATTTCTCCAAAGAGAAAATTAACATTTGGCGTACGGAATTCAGAAGTGTTACGTGGAGGTTTATACGAAACGGCTAAATCGTTTTCGATTAGCCAGCACATTTCACAAGACACATGTTGACTGATTCCCAAGAAAATCTTCACCTTATTGCCCAAGTTCAGCCGAATCCAAGCAACCAGAGCGGTATTGTTCCAGTTTTGGAAAGTGTCGCTAGTATTTCTGCTAGTTTTGCAGCACTAATAGGAATTTTTTTGGCATGGAGACAGCTTGGGAGAGTTGTTGAGTCGTTGCATTTCCAAAGGAAGGCTCTGGAATCAACGGCTAAATCCCTGGAACTTGAACAGCAAGCTACAGAAGCAGCGGCACGATCTCTTGAAATACAACGAAAAGCTGTGCAAGCATCAGTAATCTTAGATTGTTCAGCTCAATATCATTCCATTGTTGGTGCTGTAGATGAATATATAAATGAAACCGAGCAATCGAATGAAGACCTCTGGTGGTACCGATTATGGGATTTGTATACCAAAGAGTTCTTCTTTTATAAGAAAGGTCTAATTGATAGAAATATTTATGAAGTTTGGATTATTGAATTGGCGCGTGTGTATTATAAACCGCCTTTCAATAAGAATATGAAAACACGATGGGATGCACATCAGGAGTATTTAGAATCACGTTTGCCGCCAGACGATTCAGAGATTCAGAAGTTTTTCAGGCGGATTCATGAAATTAGTCAACAGAACTTGTCTTCTCCACCCGTGGAGTTTGCTCGTCAAATTCGGCAGGCTGTAGGAACGATTTTACTTGAAACTACCACTCCTAACTGAACCACGTCTTTTAGGCCTCGATCCGCAGGCGGCGGCCCTGCCATTCTTCGTAAGCTCGTTGAAGTGACTCCACGTCGTGAGGTGATTGACTTCTTACACGACAGAAGCGAGTGTGACAGTTGGTGATTTAGGCCAGAAATCCGCTTTGGACTACGGAATCGCTGAAAGCATTGACGCTAAAGGCTTTTTACATTGAATAGTTGCACAAACCTCAGCTATTCAGATCCTGTAAACCCGCAAAAACAAGGCTTTTTGCTGTCTCTCTGTCTACCGTGAACCAAGCTTGGGCTAACACCTCGATTGGTAGCAACAGCTCCCACATGTGCCAGTTAGGCCATGAATGCACGATCGTAGTGGTCTACAAAATGGCAATACCCAACCTGGCTTCAAAGCATACGAGCTGCGAGATGAGGCCATTCAGACAATTGAATTGATGTGGCAAATGATGGTGTAGTCAATTCTTTTCTTTCTCCAACCCTTTCATCTCGAATCAAGCCCGACCGGAGGGAGCCGTAGGCTGGGGCTTGATGGGCCAGCCCTGACGCTACACTCTGGCGGCCACCGGGGATGTCCCTGACCACTCCTCACGCCCCTGTCCTGAATTGACAGAGATATCCCCCGGTGCTGCCCAGTGGCGAGCGTTTAGAGTTCGAGATCCATCCCCCGTGAACGCTGTTTGGCTCTTTGGCGGTGCTGGCGCGTGTGTTGTTCTCGCTCTGCATCACGATGATGGGGTGCTAATACTGGCTCAGAATTGAGTGCAGAAACAAATCTAGGCTGCTCTGGCTCTGGTGATTTTCGTTGGGTGTAGCGGGCCTTCACGACCGGGTCATCACGCTCCGGCTGATAGCGAATTCCCAGCTCCTGCTGCAGCCCTTTGAACGTGTAAGCATCTCCGAGCTGCGCCCCACTGGTGCGCTGGCCCTGATAGTGATAGCTCAACGCACTCAGCTTGCCGCGTCGGAGGCCAAATTGCGGCGTGATGCCCTGCGCTGCTAACCGCTGGCAGAACTCCGATAGGGACAGATCAGGTTGAGCCGTTTGGGCCAGGCGCTGGCGTAACTGGGCCTTCGTCTCATCATTCGCTCTTGCACCTTTACGCTCCACATAGTGCGCCTTAATGACGGGCTCATCGCGCTCTGGCTCGTACTCCACTCCCAGGTGTTTTTGCAGTCCGGGAAAGCTATATTCTTTGCCCAGTTTTGAGCCTCTAATTTCGATTCCATTACAGCGATAAGTCAGCCCGTGCAGCACGCCGTTGCGGTAGGCAAAGCGGGGCGTGATGCCTTGCTCTTGAAGCTGCTGGCAGAACTCGTTGAGTTGAGGATGCGCGCTCGCCGTTTGCGAGATCGTCGCTCTTAAGTCTGCTTGAAACGGCTCATCTTTTTCGACGGTGATCCTTAGTCCCAGGTCTTTTTCCACCTGTCGGGTAGCGGCTTTGACGCGGGGCCGATCGCGGTGCAAGTCCAGCAGCTTACCCCGATCTGAGATCCGATTCACGACGATGTGCGCGTGCCCATGGGCAGTGTCATGATGGCGCACTATCAAATACTGATGATGCTCCCGGTTGACGCCAAAAGTGTTGAGAAAGTGATGACAGGCATCCTGCATCTGGGCATCGGTGAGCGACTCATCCGGATGGAACGCGAGCGGGACGTGCCACACGGGTTTCTCAATATCCGCGCGGCGCTGGCGGGACAGTCTCACTTCACTGCTCAGCTCTCTGGCATCCCGACCGGCCAGATTACCGCCAATAATATGAGCCGCTTTTTCCGGCTCGTCTTCACCCATCACGTAGCGAAAACAGCCATAGAAACCGCGACCCACATGGGTCTTGCCAATCATGGCTCTAACCGCGCTAACAGCTCGGCAATCCGGTCTCCCACATAGCGATTGCTTTGTTCTACTCGCAGCGCATCCACCGTGTCCATCACGTTCCCGGCATTGAGGTTCCGCGCAACCTGGTTCACGTTATTCCCGTAGCGGCCCAGGTCACCCCGCAGGCCCATGACTTCGGGCAGCACAGGCACCACGCGAGCGGTCTGCTCCAGCGCTTTTAGACGGCAATAGGTGCCGGGTTTCAACCCTGAGGTCTCGCACAGCGCGAGCAGCTGTTCCCACTCGGCATCGTTGAACAGCACTTTGATTTGGTGGACTCGTTTATCCGCTTTCATCCGGGACAACCCAACTCTTTTCCTAATCCTGCCAAGGGCAATCTTTTCTGTGCTTCCGATTGCAATCTTTATTTACTTAGCCCGAATGAAAAAGCAGTTTCAGGGTCAACAACTTTACCTGAATCTGACGCCAGCGGAGTCTGAGGTGCCCTCAGCAAGCCCATGAAAAAAGTCCTTTTTTCTCTGGCTTGCTACTCTCACCATGAGGCGGCACATCGCGATAGCGAAACGCCGCCGTGAATCAACTTTAGTCACTCATAAGAACGACCCCATATCGCTCTATGCCAATCCTTTGATATCAGGGCAAGTGAACGCGACTAATATCATCCACGTTCTATTACAGTACGTGTTTATGACTGCTCATATCGAATCTTTTTCTCCATGATGGAAACCATATAGTGAGGGCTCCATGATGGCAGAGAAACTCTATTCCGCTGACCAGGTCGAGCACTGCCTGTCTGGTTTGACTGAGCTAGCAAAACAGCCTCGCACCACGTTTACAACGTTTGCAGCCACCGCAGCACTCTATGACACCATCGTCGCGGCGCTAGAACATCACACCTATGAGGAGGTCGCAAAGCAGCTCAATGGCGATGGCATTGAGATTACCGCTGGCACCTTGAAGCAATATCTCCGGCGAATTCAAAAACAACGTCAGGCAAACGTTAAGCAAACGTCAACGAAACGCAAATCCAGGTCTAAAAAACCATCTGAGCAGGCGGGTCAGGCTAACTCAATCACGGGTTCTTCAATGGATCAATCCCATACGACAAGTCAGGAAAAAGTCTTGCCTGAAGTCAATCTTGATCATATACGAGTCGCTTATTAGGTGAGGAGGGACTATGACTATCATTGATGGAAAACGCACCTCTAGAAAAACAACGTCAGGGGAAAACTCAACGTTGCTTTCCTACATTCATTTTGCTGATGGTAATAAGGGAGGCGTCGGCAAGTCATTCGTTGCTCGCACCCTTTATCAATGGTTTATCGACCACCAGGTTCCAGTCATAGGGTTCGATACTGACCCTGAAGATAATCCTGATTTCTCGGATATCTATCCTGATATTGCGCGCACGGTGTTTTCGGAAACTCAGAGCCAGGAAGATGCCGCTAACGTCATCGTGAATCAGGCGGCGATGACCCATCAGCCTGTGGTGGTGAATCTACCGGCCAGAGCCCATCACCCGTTTCAGGCCTGGCTCGCAAAGTTCGATATCCTCACGCTGGCAGCAGAGCAGCGGATTGGGCTGGTTAAGTGGTTTGTAACGACGGGGGAAGCCGATTCGCTGCGGTCGCTGGTCAACTCGCTGCGGGCCTGCGGCACTGCGGTGCCTCATATCGTGGTGCGGAATCGCAAGTATGACGATTGGTCGTTTTACAACGAGGCTGATGATGTCCTTGCTCTCATTCAGGAAACTCACAGTCAGGTGATTGATTTACCGCGTCTCCCGGCCCGGTTGGCCAGCACGATTCTCAATCAGCGGCTGACCTATGACCAGGCGAGAACTTATCAGGGCAAGTCTTACGGCATCACGGAGCAGGCGGGGGTGCGCAAATTCCTGGCTCAGGCGTACGGCGAATTTGAACGGACGGGGGTGTTGCCATCATGACGAATGGGTTTCAGCCGCTTCAGGTTGCACCGCCTGAGGGCTCAGCGGAACAGCAGCAGCTAGCGGCAGCGATGGGGCTCGACCCGGATGATGTGCTGGTTCAGGCGCATTTGCCGGTCATTCGAGCGGTAATGGAAAATACACGGGCGGTTAACCAATGCCAGCAGACGCTCAATTACCACAACGAAACGATTCTCGAACTCCTCAAGCTGTTGACTCAGAAAACGCAGGAGACGGAGCGGTTGGGCCAGGCGGTGGCGAATTTGAGCCATACTTACGCGCAATTGCCACCGCAGTTCGCGGCCTCGCAGCAGCAAATCACCAAATTGAGCACGCTCTTGCAGGCGGTCGCGACGGCGCAGCAGGACGGGCGATTGATGGCCAGCCGCGAGCGGCAGGAGACCCACAGCGCCCTACAGCAGCTCGCTCAGTCCGCTCGCCGGATCGAGGGCAGTACCGATCCGCAGACCTGGAGCGTTAACACTTGGGTGCTCTCGGTCTCTATCTGCGTTTTACTCGGGCTGAATGCTTTCAGCCTTTTGCAGACTCGGTATTTTAGGCGATTGCATAACTCTACGCTCATTCGCTTAGAGCGCATTGAACGGGCGATCGGCACTCAATAGAAATCGGGTGAGCCAGCTTAGCTGGTCAGATGCTCATTCAGGCAGTCAATGGCGGTGTCAAGGCCCGCAGCGGCGGTCTGGACGTGGGCATCTTGCAGGCCTTCACCTAAGCAGTGTTCGAGGTAGCCCAGCTCGATGACGAGGCGTTGGGAGATCGCGCGCAGGCGGCGTTGACGGGTGGTGATGCGAGTGGTGGGAAGTGTGGTGATTTTCATCGGTCGAGTCCTCTGTGGTCGGGCGATACCGCTGTGATACCGCGCTCCGGCTTGTTGCAGCTAGCCCCAAAATCTCAACAATCCTAGCGTTGCAGTCTTTGGAGGGTGCAACAGAGGGACGATCACGGCAAATCTTAGCGATCGCCCCAGACTGAGTTGCTAAAACAACGGAGAGAGCAAATGGGATGACCCTTCAAGTACAAAACTAACCAAACCGCTCGGCCAACCCCTCAAGTGTCATATTTTCTGCGATCGCATCGTGAGGTATCAGCACATAGACCCAGGGCTTGCCGCCGTGCTGTTGCATATAGTCAGAGGCTTGTTGGCACCACTTCATCGCCACCTCTTTTTTAGCTAGCACCTGTGGGTCAGTCATCTGGGTGCTCATCTTGGGTTCCAGCATGTAAGTTGTGTGATCAGTTTCGGCGACGAAATCGGGCTGATATTCAGGGTGCTCACCATTCCAGCGGTAGTAGATCTGAAACTGCCCTTTAGCCGGACGAAACCACTTCAGGGCTTCCCGCTCTAGAATCACCGCTAAAAGTCGCTCACTGTTACTGTCAAATTTTTGGACAGGGTATAGACATTTAGAAAATCCGCCAAACAAGACCTTGCGGAGGCTGCTCATCTCCGCAGGAGCCTGGCGGTAGTTCAACGGAGTCTGATCGGTGGCGGTGTAAGCACTGTCCTTGAGAGCAGTAAACCCTCGGCTGATCCTGACGTCATAATCGACAGCCTTCTCCCAGAAATGGGTCTGCATCTGGGCATGAACGAACCGAGCAATTTCTTGCTGGTGAACTCGCAGGATTTTAGGGATTTCCTCTTCCGTTCGCGGTAATTCTCGAAAATAGTTCACCACCTGTCCGGCCAGATCGTAGAGCAAATCGGCATGGTCATCGTAAGCGATGTCGTCAAAGTCAATCAGCCCGCTGACCACATAGTCTTCTAACTGGTCTTCCTGAATCCCCCCTGCCCCAACCCCAAGAATGTCACGTTCGCCCGTAGAAAGGCTTTGCTGCCACAGCTCTTCAGAAGGGGCTTGATAGTTCAACCCTTCTAGCTCTAAGGCAAAAGAATGAAAGCCCGTTTTGACTACCCCGGTAGGCACCACCAAGATCCGGGGAATGTCGATCGTTTGCTGAATCACGATGTCGGTGGTTTTGGTAATCACCGTCGCCACATCGGGCTGCTGAACGACCCCTTCCAGCTCTAACTGCTCGGGTCGATACTTAGCCTCGACTCTTTCTCTGACCAAGCTCTGCACCGCCGCAGATTGCAGGTGGGCCGTCGTCGGCACCACCTCTGGTTGGCTCTCCAACTCTTGAATCACCGCATAAGTAATTTGAGCAATTTTCTGCTCTTCTGGCGTGGTGAAGGCTGGGGGCTTCTCCTCGCTCATGGGCACTGCCTCAGTAGCCCCCGTCGCCGCAGCCTCGACAAGGCCAGGAACTTCCGGTGGTGGTTGACCTAACAAACTAGCAATGTTGGGTTTGGCAGCAACACTCACTTTCTTATTGTCCAAATCCGCAGGTTCTAGAATGACCTGCTGGAGCCGAATCACTGAGTCAGAAAGGTTCGCTTCATCAATGATTTCTTGAAATTTGTCGTGGGCGATGATGTTAAGCCGATCAACAATGAGTTCCCCAGTGCGTTTCCCGTAGGGCAGGCGCAATCCTCGACCGATGGATTGCTCAATTAAGATGCGGGCATTGGCCGCTCGCAGCGGCACGATGGTATAGAGGTTAGTGACATCCCACCCCTCTTTGAGCATGTTGACGTGGATGACGATTTCGGTGGGTTCTTCGGTGCTTTCTACTTTCAGCAACCGCTCCACCATCTCGTCTTCTTTTTTGCCGGTCGTGCTGGAATCGACCTGAATTGCTTTACCAGCATAACGTCCGTCAAAAAAGCGATCGCTTTCAACGAGCTCTAAAAGCTGAGCGGCATGGGTGGTGTCGCGGGCAATCACCAGTACGAAGGGCTTAACCACAGGTTGGGTGGTGTCGCGGGCATAGGTCATCAGTTCGGCTTTGATGCTTTCGTGCAGGCGAATGCCGTCTTCCAGCTTGAGCTGTTCGATTTCCTCTGGGGCCATACCTGCTGGGTTAAAGTCTCGACGAGTGACCACGGCGGGGTCTTTCACAAAGCCATCGGCGATCGCCCGCCCCAACGGATAGTCATAAATCACGTTTTGGAACTGAATAGCCCCTTTACTGGTTTCGATGAAGGGGGTGGCGGTGAGTTCTAGCCCCAGCACCGGCTTGAGTTCGTTAATCGCCCTGACCCCGGCAGAGGCCCGATACCGGTGCGACTCATCCATCAGAATGACTAGATCGTCTAGATTCGCTAAAAATTCAAAGTAGCTCTCACCAATATATTCAGACAGGCGTTTAATCCGAGGACTTTTACCGCCGCGCACTTCGGAGTTAATTTTTGAGATATTAAAAATATTGATTTTGCAGCGGATCAGCTCATCAAAGAGCGTCCGTGCCCGCATTTCATAGTTGTCGCCAGTGATGATTTCCGGGGCATCGGTGGCAAATTCAGAAATGCCCTTAAACACATATTTAGAGGTGTTGGGGGTAAAGTCGGTAATCAGTTTGTTATAGATCGTCAGGTTAGGGGCCAGCACAAAGAAATTTTTGATGCCGTGGGCCAGATGCAGGTAGCTGATAAAAGCTCCCATGAGCCGAGTTTTGCCGACCCCTGTGGCCAAGGAAAAGCACAGGGACGGAAAGTCGCGCTCAAAGTTGGCAACGGTGGGAAATTCGCTTTTGATAGTCGCCAGGGCGGCCTCGCGGTCGATGCCATGTTTGGGGAGCACAATCTCGCAAATCCGATCGAGAATCTCCAGTGAGTCCCGTTGGGGGGGGCGTAAGCTCAGGCGTCCGGCGATGGCGTTTACGTGACGGTTCATCGTTATTCTTCTCCTGCTTGTTTTTTGAGGAGCTGCACCAAGTCGTCTGCAAGCCACAGTCCGGCATTGCGTAATGCCTGAAGTGGCTCACCAATAGAAGAAATGAATCCCCGCCGCTTGGCCAATACCACCATGCCTGCTGTCCCCAGGGTGGAAATGTTGAGACTAACCGCACAGCGACGGGCAGCGGCGTCATCAATCATGGCGGTATGGTCAGGATGTGCCAGGACATAGCTCAGCACCTCGGTTTCCCCTGCGCCTAAATCCCAGGCGGCAATGGAGGGGTGAATTGCAACAGTGCCGGTTTGGCTGGCCCAAGTCGATTGGGGCAGGGATTGAGCTGCTGCATCGGCTTTGTAGGCCGTGACCTCTCGCCACACTGCCGGAGGGACCTGGATGGTGCCAAAGAGTTGGGGCAGAAGGTCTACTAACTGACTGTTGTAGAGCGTAATCAGTGGGGATGAGTTCACTACAACAGTCTTAATCGGCATGGTTGAGTTCTCTGACCAAGTCGGCTTCTGTGTATTGGAAGGGAGAGACTTTGTAGCGAGATAGGGCCTGGATGAATTCAGCACGGGTTAAGCCAGCGATTTCGGCGGCTTTACCTTGGGAAATTTGCTCTAACTCGTACCATTTGACAGCGGCAGCCACCCGCATCTCTTGGGCAAACTCATCGGGAGTTTTGCGGAGGGCAGAAAAGACAGTTTCGGGAAGGTTGAAGGTGATGCTAGTCATGGAAATGTCCTCAGTGGGGGGCTAAACGAGTTACCTATCGGGTTCGGTCATAGCTCTAACTTCAACTGGTCGGAGGCGGCAGCAGCAGGGCTTGGCGGCTCAGAAGTTTCCTCAAGCGGTTCCGGGGGAGCTTTTGGCAAATTTTCGACTTGCAGGCTGTAGTCGTCGTGGTCCCATTCGCAGCGATAGAGGACGTGTTTAGGAATTTTTTTGATGGTGAGGTTAGAGAAGTTGGGTTTGCCCCGAAAGGCCATGCACAGCACTAGCAGAGTACGGTCGGTGCCCACTTCGTCGGCTAGCTGGGCCAGTTGGTCATGGCTGAGGTTTTGGGTGGTGACGTAGATAAAGTCGCGCTCGGTAGAGTAGCCGTGTTGCCAGTAGACGATATCGGAAGGGACGTAGGTAAAGCCTTCCAGCTTACAGAGGGCTTCGGCCAGCATTTCGGCGTTGTATTCAGGGTTAATCACCCATCGGTCCCATTTGTCTTTTTTAAGCAGGGAAGGGGCGAGTTTGTAGTAGCGAAAGCCGCCGCCGCCTTGCCAGTTGACCGCTTCGGTAATGCCGCCTTTGTCGTTGCCGTCGATGACTTTTTGTAGGCGGGGGATGATGTGGGTATGGCAGTGGTCGCCAAGTTCGACCATGATCCAGCGGCGACCCATTTTGTGGGCGACTGCGCCAGTGGTGCCGGAACCAGCGAAGGAGTCGAGGATTAGATCACTCGAATTTGTTGCAATTTTGATTATGCGTTCAAGAAGCTCTTCTGGCTTAGGATTATCGAAGCCGTTGCCATTAAAAATATTATTGGAGTGCCGCTTAGCCGTGTCATTGGTTCCGACCTCATCTGCATACCAAATAGTCTCAGGCGTAAGGCCAGTAGATTCACTTTCCTGAAGGAATTTTTTCTGTCGTGGAACATTATTACCACTCTCACCAAAATAAATTCTATTGTCGGCAATGAGTTCTTCTAGACGAGGCTCTGTGAAGCGCCAGCAATTTCCGGATGGAGGGCTGATTTTCCGGCCTCCAGGAGTGGTGATTTCATAAAATTGTGAAGCTGTGCCGTGCCCAGCTTGTGCAGTTATGGCAACAGACTGCCATAGTCCTCGTGAATCATCATCAGGGTTCCTATACCTCTTAAGTACTTCCTGGTTTAGTTCAATCGGATTTCTTATGCTCTCAAACTTAAACTTATCTTTTGCAAAAACGAGAATAAAATCATGCTTAAAGGAAAAAGCTCTTCTATTTTCTCTACTTTTTCTTTTTTCCCATATGATTGTACAAATAAAATTAGTTCTTCCAAAGATCTCATCGCATAAAACCCGAAGATATGAATGCTCATTATCATCAATAGTGATCCAGAGCGAACCGTCTTCTGACAACAATTTGCGGATAATATCTAGTCTATCTCGCATCATTGACAGCCAAATGGAATGCTCTAGACCATCATCGTAATGCTCGAATGCGCTACCTGTGTTGTAGGGCGGATCAATAAATACACACTTCACTTTGCCCGCAAAATCAGCCTCCAACGCCTTCAGCGCTAGCAGGTTGTCGCCAAAAATCAGCTGGTTATTAAACAGGTCATTCTCTGTCACCCGATGCGCCGCATGGTACGACTTCTCCGAGTCTTCCAGCAAAATGCGCGGCTCCAGCTTGGGCCGGTGCTCTTTGCCAATCCAGGTGAGTTCGAGTTTCTGTTTCTTATTCACAGCCAATATCTTGTACTAGTTATTTTTTCGGATAGACTGAGTTTTGAATATTTAAGTGACTGCATTTTGTGGATTGTTCCTTTGTTCAAGTTCTTGCATTACGCTTCTTGCTAACATTTCAGAGTCTGTCAGATTTCTAAAGATGGCAAGATATCCTTTACTGGAGTCGCATACAGATTCCGCGACTGTGTAGATCAACTCAGCCAATTCTAAAGCAACTCGTGAAAGTGCAGTCTTATCAGCATCCGAGAGTTGTAGCTCTACCTTGTTGAGCAAATGCTGATGACGACGTGCAAGAATGTGAAATACAAAGAAGCGACCATGCCGATAAAACGTTTTTCGACGTGTTTGTGTTTCAGATTGTTCGGAATTTAAAAATAGCTGATCCAAGTATTTGAAGATCTGAACATAACGGTAAAGCTTTAATCCTTGCAAGTTAGAGCTGAAAATTTCTGATTTAAACTGGGGATAGATTTGGCCAATCTCTTTCTTCGCCGTCACAACAATCGAAGTATTGCCTTGTAAACAGGCAAGCGCTAAAATGACTTGTTCAATTGTTACTAATTCCTGGTTATTTGAGGTTTCAGAGGGACGATACTGATAAGTTACTCCTGATATGGCAAGTTCTTGTCTCAATCGTTCTTGATTAGAATCTAGCGCTGCAAAATAAAGATCCCGAATAGTATTTTGGGTATTTCTAGCGCGCGTAATTTTCTTGCCTAGTTCATCAGACTCTGCACCTATTTCAATTAGAGTGATTAATAGTTGTGCTGTTTCGGAAATAGATCCTTGGCTATTTAAAAGTGTTGTAATAGATCCCACAGTCTGTGCTCCATTTACAATCGAAAATCCCTCTATTGTAAAGTCACCTTCGTCATTGTTTGCACCTGGAAGTGGATCGACTTTAGAGCAAACTGCTGTGAGACCATTGTTGAGATAGAAAAGCTCTTCTGGGTGTTCTTGAGCAGTGCCTAAAATAGCACTATTAACGTCTTCTTCACCAAGGTAGTAACGAATATTTTTTTCAAAAAGTACCTTGCCATGCTGCCGATATAGACATGCAAGTTGTTGCGCATCAACTAGACCATAAAAAGCTTTTCTAGGATTGGTCAGTCCATACCAATTTTTTATCTTGAGATTTACAGAAGGAGGGATGATTGAGTTTTCGACGGTCAACCATTGATGGACTGTTGAAAGCGCTAAATCTTTCCAGTCAAATCGCTGAGAGAACTGATTTAAGTCATTTTTTAGCTGATTTAGGTCACTAATGGCATGAGTTCCCAGTTCTGCACCTAAATGAACATTACATCCTATGATTTTTAGTTCATTTGTTGCCAATGCAGCTTCAACATCTGTTTGCACACGCACAAAGTTTTCATTAAATTTATCAAAGCGAGAATTTATAAGATCTTCAACTCCATCGCAAAGTTTTTTGTTTTCACTCATATTAGGTGCATTGCCTATCTTTGATTGAATTAGCCAAAGGCAATTCTGGATTCGATCAAAGAAAATTGCATCAATACCATTATCATTTTCTCCATTGACCACTGAGTTTGCAGCTTGCGCTGGGGTGACATCAGCAAGCTTTTGTACAGCAAATGCCGCCAAGGAACGACTGAGGCGATTTTTTCTATGCTGTTCAGACGTCCAATTCCGATCTAGTTGCGGAATAATTGAGAAATAACGTTGTTCAAGAATTGTTTCAATTTGGACTTTTTGAGCTTCTATATTGATTGGAGCCATATCAATTCAAACTCCATCGAATCGTAAACAACGGCTGAAGCTCACTCTTTTGCTCCAGCTTTCCCTCAATCTGAGCAATCAACCGATCCCGTTGCTCATCCACCTCATCCTGAGCGTCAAACAACGACCTGCGCTTCTGATTCCGCAACTTCTCCAAATCCTTCACCTGCTTCTGCCCTGCCAACTTTGCCTCCAGAGTCAGCGCCGCTGTCGCCGCTCGCTTGGCCTCCTTAATCTGTCGATCCAGGTCTTTAAGATCCCGCTCTAGCACTACCTTCAGGTCATCGGCCCAGCTATCCAGCTTTTCGGCTTCCGCTTGGAAAAAAGCCGCGTTCCGTTCCGAAATTTCCTGGTGCAACTGCTGCTTTCGCTGTTGGGTCAAAGGCTCCAGCTCTAAAACCAATTTCGAGGCTGTAGTCTCGATGCCATCCCCCACCACACTCCCTGGCAGAGACAACAGCCGCTCCGCTTGTTCCTCATCCACGGGCGCGCGCTCGTCGGTCATTGCTGCAAAAATCAAGCGCTCCTCCACCTGATCAAGCGCTTCTACTGTTAACAACGATAGGGAGAGTACACCACTGTGCCCTAGCAGGGATTCTAAAATCGTGACCTTGCCTTCATAGCCGTCATAGTCAAACTGAATCGTCGCTGGGGCCAAGTCGCGTTGCTTGGCCTGGGCAATCACTGCTTCCGCCAGAGGGTGCCCTAACCGATAGGTATGGGCCTCTCCAGTTCTACGGGGCAGTTCATAACGTCCTAGAGGAATTGGCTCCGATGCTGCTAGGGCAGGCACTGCCGACAGTTCAAAAGCAGAATCGTCCAAGAAATTAGCCTTTCCGTTCAATTCATGGCGAGTAAGCTGCATCAGCCGTTTTTCAAACTGGCTTAGTATCTGATTAGAAGCCTCTTCTCGAGTTTTGAGCTTTTCTCGCACCTCATCATCAAAATTTTCTAGCAGCTTACGCCGGGTATCGGTCATCGCCACATCGATTTCAAGGCTGAGTTCTTGCTGCAACTGGTCAAACGCAGCTTCGATGGCCTCCGCTTTGCGGCAGCGCTGGTAAATTTCGGCAATCCGCTTCTCAAAATCCACTCCCGATTCGATCGCCCCCAGCACCTCATCACTGGTACCAAATACGCCCTCAAACAACCGAAACTTCTCTGACAGCAGTTTGTAGACCCGCTTGTCAGCAGCATTCTTCGGGTTGAGAAAATTCACCACCACCACATCATGCTTTTGCCCATAGCGGTGGCAGCGCCCGATACGCTGCTCAATGCGCTGAGGGTTCCAGGGCAAGTCGTAGTTAATGATCAAGGAGCAAAACTGGAGATTAATCCCCTCGGCTCCAGCCTCCGTCGCAATCATGATGCGCCCCTGTTCCCGGAAATAATCCACCAGGGCCGAGCGCATATCTGCCGTCTTGGAGCCTGTGACCCGGTCAGATTCCTGATGCCGCTGTAGCCATTCCGCATAGATCTGCTTCGAGCGTTGATCGGTGTTTGAGCCGTTGAACAGGACAATGCCCTCGCTCCAGGGACTATCACTCAAGAGGCGGAGAAGATAGTCTTGGGTCCGTCGCGATTCGGTAAAGATAATGGCCTTTTGGGCACCCCCTAAAGCCACAGTTTGCTCAAAGGCAATATCTAACGCCTTTAATAACGCCTTGCCCTTGGCGTTGTGTTCGATGGAGGTAGCGAGTTGAGCAAAGCCATCTAACTCCGCGATTTCACGTTCTAAAGCAGATTTTGTCGCTTCAGAGGGTGGTTCCTCCGATTCCTCTTTTTCCCATTCATCAGCCGTCTCATCCAGGGCTTCATAGTCTTCATCAAGGTCTTCGGCGAATGGCTCAGAGGGCTGCTGTTGTCGCAGCTTTTCCTTCAAGCGATTTGACATCGAGGTCAGGGCACCGGCGATCGCAAAGGTAGAAGATGCCAGTAGTTTACGCAGCACAAGCGTAATCAAAGAACGCTGCCCAGCCGGAAGCGCCTGCAAATTATCGCGCTGCAAATACTCAGAGACCAAGTGATAGAGCCGGTCTTCGCTTTCCTCTGGGGTAAACTCTTCCAGAATGGCATGGCGCTTGGTAAAGGGGACATAAGCCGTCACCTGCCGCCTGAGCGTGCGATGGCATAAAGGCTTCAGCCGTTCCTTCAAGACTTCAAAGGTATGGGCCTGTCTTAAGCTGGAAAATTGTTCTCGGAAGCTTTTGAGATCGCCAAAGGAGCGATCGTCAATAAAGCTAACTAGGCCATAGAGTTCTAGCAGGGAGTTCTGCAAAGGGGTAGCCGTCAACAGTAGCTTGTGCCGTCCTTCCAGCGCCCTCTTGAGAGTATTGGCGATAATGTTCTTGGGTTTGTAAACGTTACGTAGCCGGTGCGCCTCATCAATGACGACCAGATCCCACGCCACCCCTCGAACGTCTACTTCCTTATTGCGAGCAAACTGATAGGAGCAAATGAGAACGGCGTTTCCCCCACTAAAAGGAGATGGATTCCCTGCCTTTATCTCGGCCTTAAAAGATTTCGTCTCCAGAATTTTGCAAGGAAGGAAAAACTTCTCTGTTAATTCCTGCTGCCATTGCTTGCGGAGACTGGCAGGAGTAATCACTAGAATCTGACGCGCACGTTCAGCCCACTTCTGAGCAATTACTAACCCGGCTTCAATGGTTTTACCCAAACCCACCTCATCGGCCAGCAATGCTCCCTTCGACAGAGGAGACTTAAAGGCGAACAAGGCAGCATCTACTTGGTGAGGATTGATGTCAACTTGGGCACTTGCAAATGTTCCGGCCAGCTTTTCCAGCTTGTCTGACGAGTATCGCCTGGTTAGCTCATAGGCAAAGTATTGGCTTTGGTAGTCTGTCAAATACATATTTCTAGGAATCGGGCAAAGAAGCTGTTTCCCAAAGTAGTGCAATATTTTAGAGAACAAGCACTACAGTCCCCATCAACACATAGAGGGCCGGAACTGCACCCACTCATACACAATCAGTGTTCCCACAGTTTTTCGACCGCAAGAGAATTGCAAGGGAGCTTTGCTTTTCTCAACAATCACCTCATCAAGACACATACTGATTTATACAAGCCACCAATGAAATACCCGCAGTTATCCAACCAGTGATATTGATAGTTAAAGGTATTTTTGTTGTCCCATGAGCGATCGCACCTACTGGCTCAGCTTATTCAATCCCACCACCTGGCAAGAATTCCTCGACGCCGGTGCCGAAGTCGTCGGCTTCCCCGAAACCCGACAAAAGACCGTTCGCCGCATCCAACCTGACGACTATCTACTGGCTTACCTCACCGGCGTCTCCCGCTGGATTGCCGTGCTCGAAGTCGTCGATGAGCCCTACGACTCCCTCAAACCCATCTGGAAGCAAGCCCTCTTTCCCTGTCGCGTCAACGTCAGAGTACTCGCTCAGGTCAGTCCCGATGACGGCATACCCGTGCTCGATCTCGCTCCTCAACTCAAAATGTTCGAGTCCCTAAAAACCCCGCAGTGGGGCCTCCTCTTCCGCATCGCTCCCAAAGAATTGCCACCCGAAGACGGCGCAATCATCACCGACGCAATCCAGACAGCGGTCTAGTCAGCAGTTGCCAGCCTTTCACACCTGGGCACACTACAAACGGTTGACTCTTCTCCAAGCCACCAACCGCTATTGGCCCATACGCCATGCTCACCCTCAACGAGATCGGCAAACTCAAACGCATCTCCCTACGAGAAGTCTGGCCAAACTTAGATTGATCAAATCTCATGCCCATATACACCTTCAAAGACAAGCAAATTGATGAAGTGAACAGCACTCAGTTCAGTGCAGAAGGCATTCAAGAGCGGGCAGACCTACAAGCTGCGCTACGGGATAAGATTTCGGTCATTTCTCCAGACACAATGGTGATCGCTGAGGAGTTTTCGGGATGGACGGAGGGAGCCAGACGCATCGACCTCTTGGGCATCGATAAACAGGCAAATCTTGTGGTGATCGAATTAAAGCGAGATGATACAGGAGCCCATATGGAACTCCAGGCTCTCCGCTATGCCGCGATGGTGTCTACGCTGACGTTCAACAGGGCTGTTGAGATCTACCAGCAGTATCTCGACAAGCGTGGCCTTGAAAAAAGTGCTGAAGAAGAGATTCTCATTTTTTTAGATTGGAGTGACCCCGCTGAGGAACAGTTCCCAACCGATGTTCGGATTGTTCTGGCGTCAGGAGACTTTTCTAAAGAACTGACCACTGCCGTCATGTGGCTCAACGAGCGAGATCTAGATATCCGATGTGTGCGGCTACAACCCTACAAGTTTGGCGAAGACGTCCTTCTGAATATTGAGCAGATCATCCCTTTACCTGAGGCTGAGGAGTATCAGGTCAAAGTGCGCGAGCAGGCTGAAGCTCAGCGAGCAGCAGCTAGATCGAGTAAAGACAAAACCAAGTATCGTTTTCTGGGCGAGGTCTATGGAAAGCGGCAGCTAGTCAGGGCCGTCGTTACTCATTACGTTCAACAGCACAACCCGACCCTGGAAATGCTTAAACAGATATTTCCCGACGCACTACACCAACGGTATGGCGTAGTTGCCCCTCTAGAGAAGGCTCAGAGCGTTTTGGAGCAGACGGAGTACGCCCGTTATTTCTTAGATGAAGATTCTATTCTGAAAACTGCCGACAACATCGATATTGCCATCTGCAACCAGTGGGGAATCGGCAACATTGGTCCCATCCTTGAAATTGCTAAAAATCAGGGATATCAAATAGATGAAGTGTGAGATTCTACTCACATCGGTGGGTATGAATAGCTGCGAATCCCGCAACCACTCCACCTCCCTCAAATTTGCCTTGGTGCTTAGACAGTCCTTTAAGATTGAGAATATACTGCACATCGCAGGGGCCACCTATGACCTATACGCCCACCAAAACCCTCAGCTTTGAAGCCTTCATTGCTCAATATGGGGACGACGCTCACTACGAACTCATTGATGGAGAACTGCGCTCCTTGGAACCCACTGGCCCCCATGAAAGCGTTGCTGGCAAAGTGGCTGGGTATATCTACGCCGAAATCTTACGACAGCAGTTCGCTTGGACAGTTCCCAAAACATGCTTAATCAAACCTCCGGCAACCGCTGCCACAGCGCTTCGCCCCGACGTGATTGTGTTGGAGGAAGCCGCCCTTAAATCAGAACCTTTATGGCAGCGAGAGCCCATTATCACCTCGGGGATCCCGATTCGATTAGTCGTCGAAGTGGTCAGTACGAATTGGCAAGACGACTATGCTCGCAAGATTGAAGAGTATGCTTTCCTGAAAGTGCCGGAATATTGGATCGTTGACTTCGCAGGACTGGGAGGAACTGCCTTCATCGGCAAACCAAAGCAACCAACGTTCACCGTTTGCCAGTTACGAGGGGAAGAGTATGAGCGCACGCTTTATCGTTCAGGGGATGAGATCGCCTCACAGGTACTACCAGAACTCTCCCTGATGTTAGACAACATCGCTTGAGTCTTTTCTATGGAGCCGAGATCGCTGGAATAGCTGCTACGATCCGCAACTACTCCTTCGTCTGCAAGGGGGGTGGAGTCCAGAACACAACGGCGATCGCGCGGATTTGAGCGGGCGATCGCCGCGCCACGAGATTTCAAGGGGTTCGGGCAACTGGCACAGGTTCTCTGGTGAACGAATAATCCAAAAGTAGGCCAGCGGCTTTCGCCAACTGGCACACCCCTTCACTCTTACATCTCATCCCCTCTGAATTTTGGATCCGCCTCTACCTTCTAGACCAGCTCATTAAATCCATGAATTAATTTAGACATTTGAGCATTTAGACATCCAGGAATTATCAGACATCCAGATGTTTAAATATTCAGATAGCGGAAACCGTGCTGGGATTTCCGCCTCTTCAAAAATCCCCTCGCAGAGATTATCACGAGACGTTCAAGCATTCAAACATCTGAGCATTTAGATGTCTATTCATGGGCAACAATATCGCAGGGGTGATTGCACGCCACATTTTACGCATTTAGACATCTAAACATTCAAGCATCTAGAAGTTCAAACGCTTGAATGTTCGATATAGTTTCAATGTCCGTTGTGGAGTCTTGCCATGATTGTGACCATTGCTAGTTTCAAAGGTGGGGTAGGTAAAACCACAACCGCCCTCCATCTCGCTGCCTACTTGCAGCAACATGCTCCGACCCTGCTAGTGGACGGAGATTTGAATCGCTCAGCCTTAGACTGGAGCCATCGGGGCAATTTGCCCTTCAAAGTTGTGGACGAGAAGCAGGCTGTTAAATTTGGCCGACAATTTGAGCACATTGTGATCGATACCCCCGCTAGACCCGCTCCCGAAGACTTGAAGACATTGGCGGAAGGCTGTGATCTTTTGGTTCTGCCGACGTCGCCCGATGCACTGGCGATGGGCGCGATGCTGCAAATGCTGGAAGTGCTGCAAACGCTCGAAACCGACTATCGTATTTTGCTCACGATCATTCCTCCCAAGCCGAATCTTGCGGGTGAAGAAGCGCGGATGTCTCTGGAGAATGCTCAGCTACCGCTATTTAAAGGGGGGATTCGTCGTTTGAATGTTTTTCAGAAAGCCGCTTTAGCGGGGGTGCCTGTGTATGACATCAAGGGTGACCAATATGCCGGTATTGCCTGGCGCTGTTATCGAGAAGTCGGGGAGGAGGTACTTGCATGAGCCGTTTTGATTCACTCATGGGATCTGTAGGAAAAAACCAAACAGCAGATTTGTCAAAGGTTGGGGAGCCGACGTCCGCAGCAAAACCTTCGGCCAACTCCAGCAAAGCTAAAGGCAAAGACCCCAACTATCAGCGCACAACGTTCTACATTCCTAAAGACATTCATCGAGCGTTCAAGATGGCTGCCCTAGAGGACAATCTGGAAATGAGCGACATCGTTGAAGACCTGATCAGTCAATGGCTTCGAGAACGTCACTCCTGAATGCTTAGAAGCTTGGATGTTCAAACATTCAGACACTTAAGCATCTGGACATCCAACAGCTACATGGCGGCATCACTCTCACGAATTTATTGACTATGGCGAAAGCTGCGTCCGTGCTATCCAATAACGACAACTACCGCGCTTTACTGGAGGGTCTAAAAGAACGGATTCGGTCATCTCAACTGAAGGCCGCGATCGCCGTCAACCAAGAGATGATTGTGCTCTACTGGCAAATTGGGCAAGAAATTCTCGTTCGCCAGCAAGCGGAGGGCTGGGGGGCCAAAGTCATTACCCAACTCTCCAAAGACCTCAAGCAAGAATTTCCTGAAATGACCGGCTTCTCGGCTCGCAACTTGGGCTATATGAAATCATTTGCCGAGGCCTGGTCAGACGAGACAATTTTGCACCAAGTTGGTGCAAAAATCCCCTGGAAGCATAACTGCCTACTGATAGAGAAGATCAAAAATCCCTTAAAGCGCCGCTGGTATGCTCAGAAAACCATCCACCACGGCTGGAGCCGTAGCGTCTTGACTGCACAAATCGAAACCCAGCTCTACGAACGCGAAGGCAGCCCATCCACCAACTTTGACACCACCCTGCCCCCGGCCCAATCAGACCTGGCACACCAAGTCCTCAAAGACCCCTATCACCTTGACTTTCTCACGCTCTCTAAAGACGTCAAAGAGCAAGAGCTAGAACGCGCCTTAGTCAAACATATGCGTGACTTTTTGCTAGAGCTGGGGGTGGGCTTCTCCTTTGTGGGTCATCATCATCGCCTCGACATTGGCGGAGAAGACTTTTATCTCGACATGCTGTTCTACCATCTAGAACTCAGATGCTTCGTCATTATCGAACTCGAAATGGAGGACTTTAGACCGGAATATTCGGGTCGCATGAATCTGTTTATCTCAGCGGTAGACGAGCAGCTGCGCAAAGACTATGACCGCCCCACTATTGGCATTATTCTCTGCAAAACCAAGAACAAAACCATCGCCGAATACGCCATTCGCAACCTGCGCAATCCCATCGCGGTGGCCACTCACCAGCTCCCGCAAGATTTGCAAGGCGAGCTACCAACCACAGAGCAACTACAGGCGGAGTTTGAGAATGCCCTGCAACTCGCTGAAGGGCAAGACGAAAGCACCGAATGAGACAAAAATAGAGCGCGCAGAGCGAGAGAGGGCTTTAGCGCAGCAGCACAACGTGCGGGGCAAAAGCGCAGAGCGCCAAGTCCTGAGGGCGACTCCCAGGCTTAGGTTGACCATACCCGATTATCGTCAAACTGATATAGCAATCCGTAGAAAGGTCAGGTCGTTTAAAGTGGATATGAGTTTGGAGAACTGCTGATGCCTGCCCCCTATAGAGCCCATTTGAGATCTTTTGAGTAATGCGGGAAGCTGGAGTTGTTCCTTACAGCTGAAGATCAATGGCCTATGCCAGTAGTTTGACCGATGCCGAATGGGCAATCTTCGAACCTCTATTGCTCGAAATCTTGCCCCCGAAGCAGCAAACCCGCCCCCTGGAGTGGAGTTATCGAGCGATTATCGATGGCATTCTCTATCGCCTCAAGAATGGCTGTAATTGGGCCGACTTGCCGAAAGACTTGCCGCCCTACTCAACGGTCTATTGGCACTACAAGCAGTGGCGCGAGGCGGGCGCGCTTGAGCAACTGATGACCACTCTGCATAAGCGGGTGCGGGGTCAGGTCGGAAAAAAGCCGCAGTGGACCACCCTCATCATGATTGACTCACAAGCGGTGAAGAATACCTGCAATGCCAGCGTCGAGACTAAGGGTTTCTGCTTCTAGGCCCTAAACTAGCGAAGCTGCGATTTGGGCCCATTTAGTTCATTTGCATTAGTCTGCCTCGGAGTTTCTCACTGATATGTTGAGCGCAAGCTAACAGTGAGGAGAATCATGAAACGACAGTGGGAACCGGAAGAACTGATCGAGCAATTCATCTTGACGCCAGCAGAACTGGCCCTGCTGCCAGAAGACCTGACGAATGCCAATCCCTCTAACCGCTTGGGGTTTGCCGTTTTGTTGAAGTTTTTTCAAGTCGAAGCTCGGTTCCCGCAGCATCCAGTTGAAGTCCCCAAAATGGTTGCTCATTTCATCGCTCAGCAACTCAAGCTCGCTGAGGAAGACTACCGAGGATATTCGTGGTCAGGAGGACGATTTAAGGCTCATCGCCATCAGGTTCGGACATTCTTAGGTTTCCGGCCCATTACCCAAGCGGATAAGCAGCAGATGAAGACCTGGTTGATGAAAGACGTCTTGCCGCTAGGACTGTCGTTTGAAGCCATCAAAGCTCAGGTCTATCAACGCCTTCAACAATTCCAACTAGAACCTCCGACCCGGAAGGAATTAGAGCGATTGATGCGGTCGGCAGCTCGTAGCCATGAACAGGACTTCTGTCGTCAAATCACGGCTCAATTATCGGCCCAAACCTGCAAAAACTTGGATGCATTGCTTGACACCGAGAGCCCCCTAACCGATGAACCAGAATACTTCCGTCAGTCGCAACTGAATAATCTCAAAACCGACCCTGGCCGCCTCGGCCTGAATAGCTTATTGGCTGAAATTGATAAGCTGAAAAGCCTTCGGGCTCTGGGCTTGCCCAACCCGCTCTTTACGTTGGTCGCGCCGAAGCTGGTGCAGCAGTATCGACGACGCGCCTCGACAGAATTCCCTCGGGATCTGCGGCGACATCCGGCAGCGATTCGCTATACCCTGGTGGCCGCCTTCTGCTGGCAGCGACAGCACGAAATCATCGATAGCCTGGTCACCTTGCTAATTCAGATTGTGCATCGTCTCAGCCTCAATGCGGAACGCCGCGTGGAGCGGGAGTTAGTCGCGGCCTTCAAACGGGTCCCTCGCAAAGAGTCCCTGCTACTGAAGATTGCGATCGCCTCTCTGCAATCACCCGAGGGCGCGGTCAAAGAAGTCGTGTATCCCGTGGCTGGTCCAGAAACCCTGCAAGCGTTAATCGATGAGCAGACCACCGGTGCCACCTACCAAGAAAAGGTCCACACCCGTATCCGCAGCTCATATCTGCATCACTACCGGCGCATGGTGCCAGCGATCTTAGAAACCCTCAATTTCCACTCCAACAATGAACAGCACCAGCCGGTGATTGCCGCCCTGGCCTTACTCAACCGTTATCGCGACAGCACCAGCCGCAACTACGACCCAGATGAGGAACTGGTCATTGACGGTGTTCTCCCGACTGACTGGATAGAACTGATTGGCGAACCGGACGACCAGGGCGAGGTTCACATCAATCGCGTCAACTACGAAATTTGCGTGCTGCAGGCCTTGCGGGAAAAGCTACGCTCTCGGGCGATTTGGGTAGAAGGGGGACGACGCTATAGCAATCCTGAGCAAGACCTGCCTCAAGATTTCGACGCTCACCGCCAGGTTTATTACCAGGAACTGAAACAGCCGCTGGCCGCCGATGCCTTTGTTGAGCAGCTGCAACAGACAATGCAAACTGCTCTGAGGACGCTGGATCGCGGCCTGCCCAAGAATCCAGGCGTGCGGATTTTAGAGCGCAAGAATGGCTGGATTTCAGTCTCCCCTTTGGCCGCTCAGCCCGAGCCGCTCAACCTGCTGAAACTGAAGCGGGAGATCAACCACCGCTGGCCACTGACGGGACTGCTGGAGATGCTGAAGGAAACCGATCTGCGCGTCAACTTCACCCAGCAGTTTGAAACCACAGCCACCCGCGAGAACTTAGAGCGCAGCCTGCTCCAGCGCCGGTTACTACTTTGCCTCTATGGTTTGGGCACGAATACGGGACTGCAACGGGTTTGCGCCGGAGTCGGTGATGAAACTGATCGCAATTTGCTGTACGTCAAACGTCACTACATTCACCAAGAACATCTCCGCAATGCGATCGCCCAAGTCGTCAACGCCGTTTTGCAGGTACGCATAGCGGACATTTGGGGCGAGGGGACTTCAGCCTGTGCCTCAGATTCCAAACAGTTTGGCGCTTGGGACCAGAACCTAATGACAGAGTGGCATCAACGCTATGGGGGTCGGGGTGTGATGATCTACTGGCATGTCGAGAAAAAGTCCGTGTGCATCTACTCCCAACTCAAGACCTGCTCTTCTTCGGAGGTGGCGGCTATGCTCGAAGGCTTATTGCGCCACAATACGGAGATGACCGTCGAGCGCAACTATGTCGATTCGCATGGTCAGAGTGAGATGGCCTTTGCCTTTTGCCATTTGCTGGGCTTCGACCTGATGCCGCGTTTGAAGCGGATTGGTGTACAGCGCCTTTACCTACCAGCACCTGGCACTAAGGCCGACTATCCCAACCTGCAACCCGTGCTGCAGCGGGCGATTAACTGGGAGCTAATTCGACAGCAGTACGACCAGATGATCAAGTACGCCACAGCACTCCGGTTAGGCACAGCAGAAACCGACGTGATCCTCAAACAGTTCAATCGCTCCGAGACCAAGCATCCGACACATCAAGCGTTGAGCGAATTGGGGAGAGCCGTTAAAACGATCTTCCTGTGTCGTTATCTCCACTCGGTAGCCTTGCGTCAAGAGATTCAGGAGGGGCTGAACGTGGTGGAACGGTGGAATGGGGCCAACGACTTCATTTTCTATGGGCGTAGTGGCGAGTTTGCCAGCAATCGACGCGACCAGCAGGAATTATCAGCCTTGGCTTTGCATCTGCTGCAAATCAGTCTGGTGTATGTCAACACCTTAATGATTCAGCGGGTGTTGAGTGAGCCTGAGTGGATGGCTCAAATGCAAAGCGAGGACTTGCGGGCCTTGACGCCGCTCCTTTGGCAGCATGTCACTCCCTATGGGGCTTTTAGGCTCGATCTAAGTGAACGTTTGGATTTAGATCTGCCAGCTATAGGGGGAATTTCTGCTTAGACAGCCAGGAGAATAGCTGCGCCGAATCGCAACTATTCTGTCTCAAAAAAGGTACCGAAACCCTTGCTGGAAGGGACTTTTTAGCCAGACTCATTAAACACTCATTGAACCCTGAGTCTCACCAACTTAGAGCGTTTCAGCTGTACTACAAAAACTAAATTCAGGCCACATTTAGGCCAACCGTTTTCAGGGGATTGAGACTTACTTTGAGATGATATATCTCCAGTGATGAGAGTTGTATAGTTCACAAGAACTAAATGGGCTCAAATCGCAGCTTCGCTAGTTTAAGGCCAACTATCGCTGCCTGATCACACTATCGCCACCACCTCCGCAAAAGGATGGGCCGGAGGCGATCGCGGCGCTCCAGCGTCACGGTCTCCCCGTCATCTCGCGCCCGATTCGTCGCTATAAGGAGTACATCAAGGCGGCGGATGAGGGTCGCACGGTGAAGGGCGTCGCCTGGCACGATTGGCAAGCTGTTTGGGAGGAAATCAATGGCCACTAATTTCGACGATATTTTTAGCGCGGCGAAGCAGCCGGAGCAGTCAGCAGAACAACCTAAAACCAAGAACCCGGCAGGTAAACCCCAGACAGCGCCGCAGGAGCTACCGCCGAAGCCTGACCCTTGGGCCACAATGCAGCCAGAGGAGAAGGCGGCGACAATCCGGCTCAATGTAGATATTCCGGTAGACCTGAATGACAAGCTGGCGGAGAGAGCCCGAACCCTCCGCACCTCGAAGTCTGACCTAGTCAGAAAATTACTTGAGTGGGCACTTGAGTAATTGAGTAAGTGCTTGAGTACTTGAGTAAGCGTTAAATCACTCAAGTACTTTTAGTGGCTACCGACGAAACCGGCCCACAAGGAGTCGCCAGCCTAACAAACCGATGAGCCCAATCAACGCAAACGGGAAGGCGAGCAGCCCGATGAGCGCACATGAGACCAATTGCACCTGCCCTCGTTGAGCAAATTTCACGGTCGACTTTACCCATTTTGGAAGAATCCATGCCTCCAGAGGTAAGTCAAGTTCCTGGAAAATTTGGTTGGCCGCCATGGCGGCTGAAAACCCCTCTCTCGGTCGACCACACGCATGGTGTAGTTGACTGAGAGCGATTAGGGACCGGGCCGCGCCATGGCGGTCTCCAATGGCGCGCGCTATCTCTAAAGATTGCTCGTGAAACGTGATCGCCCGCTGGTACTCTCCTAACGACTGGTACGCATTGCCCAGGGAGCCGAGGGAATTCGCTTCGCCACCACGGTCTCCAATGGCGCGCGCTATCTCATTGTGTTGCTCGTGAAACGTGATCGCCCGCTGGTACTCTCCCAACGACTGGTACGCATTGCCCAGG
>ERZ1740060.216-NODE-216-length-43677-cov-21.031819_pt1 | contig 43677 bp, 35 predicted proteins | sample MGYA00581743_ERZ1740060 | MGnify/ENA primary metagenome ERZ1740060 (study PRJEB43018, sample SAMN04849235) | marine metagenome | isolation source: floating plastic debris | place: Pacific Ocean | collected 2008-08-27 | study: EMG produced TPA metagenomics... | reverse complement strand
CCCCCGCCAAGGCGCCCTGACCGATCCGGTCCCCGAAGGCCCGCCGTCCAGCCAGATGCGCGACATCTGGCACCAGTTCCGTAAACACCGCGGAGCATTGTTCGGCGGCGGCTTCCTGATCTTCATCACGCTCGTTGTGCTGGTCGGGCCTTATGTCTGGCCGTTCGATCCGCAGCAGCTTGATATCCGCAACAAGGACCTGCGCCCGATCTATGTCGCGCTTTGGGATGGCGATGCGAAGGTCGCGTGGATCCATCCGTTTGGCACCGACAATCTGGGCCGCGATATCATGGCCAACATGATCTCGGGGGGGCGGGCGTCCATGGCGGTGGGGTGGACGGCGATGCTGCTGTCGCTCATCATCGGGACCGCGATTGGCGTCATTTCCGGATATTTCCGGGCACTGGACGGCTTCCTGATGCGGTTCACCGATCTGGTGCTGTCACTGCCGATTCTGCCCTTGCTGCTGGTCGCCGTGACCCTGTTCCGCCAACCGCTGCGCGCCAATTTCGGGCCCGAGACCGGCATGTTCATCCTGATCGTGACCGTCATTGGCCTGACAAGCTGGATGAACACCGCCCGGATCGTACGCGGTGAAATCCTTGCGTTGAAAGAGCGCGAGTTCGTCCTCGCCGCCCGCTCTATCGGCACAAGGCCCTTCACGATCATCCGCCGCCACCTGCTGCCCAATGTGGTCTCGCCGATCATGGTGTCTGCCACGCTGGGCCTTGCGACAGCAATCATCACCGAAAGCGCGCTTTCGTTCCTCGGCGTCGGCTTCCCGTCAGACTTCCCCACTTGGGGCAAAATCCTGTCCGATAGCGTGCCCCGTATGGCCGAATTCCCGGAACGCGTGATGCTGCCGGGTCTCGCGATCTCGCTCACAGTGCTATCCGTCAACTACCTCGGCGACGGCCTGCGCGACGCGCTTGATCCACGCATTCGCGGACGATAAGCCAAAAAGACGAAGGGCACCCATACGCGGCGCCCTTCTTTCGCTTTTTCCAAATATCCTCGCCGAAGGCGGCCCAAACAATGGCCGCCTACTCCATCGATTTTCTGACGCGCTGGACCATCCACCAGACCAGCAAGATCACCACCGGCGTCGCAATCGCAGTCATCACCAGTTTTGACAGACCTGCCGCATCGCCAAAAGGTTCGGCCATGTTGATGACCAGATTGACCGCATAATAGCTGATCGCGACAACCGACAATCCTTCAACCGTCTTTTGCAGGCGCAGCTGCAAATCAGCGCGCTTGTCCATGCTTTCCAACAGTTTCTGGTTCTGGGCCGAGCGTTCCACATCCACCCGTGTGCGCAGCAGATCACCAGCACGGATGGCCCGGTCCGACATCGCCGCCAAGCGCCGCTCGGTCGCCTTCACAGTCCGCATCGCCGGATCAAAGCGGCGCATCATGAATTCGGCAAAGGTCTGGCGGCCCTGAAATCGCTCTTCGCGCAGCACGTCGATGCGCTGGTTCACAATCGCCTCATAGGCGCCAGTCGCGCCAAAGCGAAACGATGTCTGCGCCATGATATTCTCAAGCTCGGCCGAAATGCCGAGCAGGCTTTTGAGCGTGTCCTCTGCAAGCGCGCCATTGCCGGTCATGTTGCCGACCAGATCGGTCAGCTCTGCATCCATTTCGTTCAGGCGCTTGCCCATCTCGCGGACGCGTGCCAGCCCCAGCATCGAAAAGGATTTGTAGGTTTCGATCTCGCACAGGCGCTGCACGATCCGCCCGACGCGGCGGGCGCCGGTATCATCGGCGACAAAGACGGCAAACCGCAGATGGCCCGCAGGATCAATGCGGAAATCGCCGGCAATGGTTGCCGTGTTATCCAGCACATGACTGCATGCCAGGCTTTCGGGCACAAACCAATCGCTGATCAGCGTCTCAATCTCGTTCGCCGAGGGTCGGTTATCAACACGGATCAAGGCCGAGGTGATCCGGTTACCGGGCGCCATGGCCAACCAGTCTTCCGGAAACACTTCAAAATCATGAGGGTCAAACGCCCGGCTCCCCAATCCTTCGGAGAAGGCGGTGTATGTGACAAACTCGGTATGTTGTTCCCACTTCAGCGTATGGCGACCGATCTTGCCGAAATAATGCGTGGCACCGGGCTGGGGATGGGGCGCGCCGTAGCGGTCCAGCAATGCGATCAGATGGTCCAGATCTGCCTGTCTGTCTCGCGCGGCAGCGTCCTTGGGCTGCTTGATCGCAAGATAAGCCGCCGTGCAGGGCGCCTCTAGCGATGGAAACGGCCGGGCATGCAGCTCGTTGGCAAGCGCATAGCGCAAGGGGTGATCTTCAAGGGGCATTGTGATGGGTCGCGTTTGGTTCATAGGGCTTTAGGTAGACACGACAGACCGTTTGTAAACAAGGAAATGTCAATTATATCACAATATTACAGGATACTTTCGTATGCCGAAAAGACAAACGCCCCACCGGATGGCGGGGCGTTTGCATCTGTGAAACTGCGGATCGATCAGTCGATCTTGGGCAAGAGCGCATCCAGCGACGCTTTCGCATCCCCATAGAACATCCGCGTGTTGTCCTTGAAGAAAAGCGGGTTTTCGATGCCCGAATACCCGGTACCTTGGCCACGCTTGGACACGAAAACCTGCTTGGCCTTCCAGCATTCCAGCACCGGCATACCGGCGATGGGGCTGTTGGGATCGTCTTGTGCGGCCGGGTTCACGATGTCGTTGGAGCCGATCACGATGGCGACGTCCGTATCGGGGAAGTCCTCGTTGATCTCGTCCATCTCCATGACGATGTCGTAGGGCACTTTGGCCTCCGCCAACAGCACGTTCATGTGGCCGGGCAGACGCCCTGCGACCGGGTGGATCGCAAAGCGGACGTTCTTGCCCTTCGCGCGCAGCTTGCGGACCAGTTCAGAGACCGCTTGCTGGGCTTGCGCCACAGCCATCCCGTAACCCGGAATGATGATGACGCTGTCTGCCTCATTCAGCGCATTGGCCACACCGTCGGCGTCGATGGCGACCTGTTCGCCCTCGACAGCCATCTGCTCACCAGCCGCGGCACCGCCCCATCCACCAAGGATCACGCTCATGAACGACCGGTTCATCGCCTTACACATGATGTAGGACAGGATCGCACCGGAGGAACCAACCAGCGCGCCGACTACGATCAGCAGGTCATTGCCAAGCGAGAAGCCGATGGCCGCTGCAGCCCAACCGGAATAGCTGTTCAGCATCGACACAACGACGGGCATGTCCGCGCCACCGATGCCCATAATCAGGTGATAGCCAATAAACAGTGCCAGAAGTGTCAGCAGCACAAGCGTCCAGCTGCCCGAGCCGCCCAGATACATCGCCAGCAGGATCACCGATCCGACCGCCGCCGCCGCGTTCAGCGCGTGACCGCCGGGCAATTGGTTGGCACCGGTGTCGACCTTGAAAGGCAACATCGACGATCCGCCCGCCAGCTTGGCGTACGCAATGACCGAGCCGGTGAAGGTCACGGCACCGATCCAAATGCCCAGCACCAGCTCGACCCGCAGAATGCCAATCTCGACCGAGGATTTCTTGGCGATCAGCTGGCCGAAGGTGGACAGGCCGTCATAAGCCTCTTTCGGCAGGCCGATGGCGGTGATGCCATCGTCGCCGACGGCCCCCAGAACCAGATCCTGCGCCGCATAGATATCGCCGATATAGTTAATCATGATGTCCGCGTTAAAGCCCACGAACACAGCGGCCAGCCCCACAAGGCTGTGCATGATGGCGACCAATTCGGGCATCTGTGTCATCTCGACCTTGGTGGCCAGTTGATAGCCCACAGCCGCCCCGCCTGCGATCAATACAAGCGAGATGAACCACATGCCCGAGCCTGGCCCGACAATCGTCGCCAGGACAGCGATTGCCATGCCGACGATGCCATACCAGACCGCGCGTTTCGCGCTTTCCTGCCCCGAAAGGCCGCCCAGCGAGAGGATGAAAAGAATGCCTGCGACCACATAGGCCGCGATGGTGAATGCGTTTTCCATGACCCCTGCCCCTTAAGATTTCTGGAACATGGCGAGCATGCGCCGTGTCACAAGGAAGCCACCAAAGATGTTGACGGCGGCCATGAAAATACCAAGTGCGCCCAGCACCGAGATTAGCAAACTCGACGATCCGATCTGGATCAGCGCGCCCAGAATGATGATTGACGAGATCGCGTTCGTAACGGCCATCAGCGGTGTGTGCAGCGAGTGTGCCACATTCCAGATCACCTGGAAGCCGATGAAAACCGACAGCACGAACACGATGAAATGCTGCATGAAGCTGGCCGGCATGCCCGGGATCAGGCCAACACCCAGAACAAGGGCCGCCCCAACACCAAGCAAAACCACCTGATTTTGCGTCTGCTTTTTGAAGGCAGCCGTTTCCTGTTCGCGCTTTTCCTCGGGTGTCAGCTCTTTGGGGGCTTCTTTCTTCTGCACCGCAATCGCCTGAACTTTCGGCGGGGGCGGCGGGAAGGTAACGTCGCCTTCAAAGGTAATCGTCGCACCACGGATCACGTCATCTTCCATGTCGTGAACAACCGCACCGTCTTTTTCGGGCGTCAGGTCGGCCATCATATGACGGATGTTCGTCGAATAAAGCGTCGAGGATTGCGCGGCCATCCGGCTGGGGAAATCGGTGTAGCCGATGATCGTCACACCGTTATCGGTGACGACCTTCTCGTCCATCTTGGTCAATTCGCAGTTGCCGCCACGCTCGGCCGCAAGGTCCACGATAACCGAGCCCGGCTTCATCATTTCGACCATGTCTTTGGTCCAAAGGATCGGCGCCGCGCGGTTCGGGATCAAAGCGGTTGTGATGACGATATCAATATCTGGCGCAATCTCGCGAAACTTCTCAAGCTGCTTGGCCTGGAATTCGGGGCTGGAGGGCGGCGCGTACCCGCCCGTCTCGGCACCATCAGGCAATTCGCTGTCTTCAAACTCAAGGAAGACGAACTCGGCCCCCATCGATTCGATCTGTTCGGCCACTTCGGGGCGCACATCGAAGGCATAGGTGATCGCGCCCAGCGACGTGGACGTACCAATCGCAGCCAAACCAGCAACACCGGCACCAACAACCAGAACCTTCGCAGGCGGCACCTTACCGGCAGCCGTCACCTGACCGGTGAAGAAACGACCAAAGTTGTTACCGGCCTCGATCACAGCGCGGTATCCCGCGATATTGGCCATCGAGGACAGCGCATCCATCTTCTGCGCACGGCTGATACGCGGCACCATATCCATCGCGATGACGTTGGCGCCCTTCTTGCTGGCCGCCTCCATCAGCGCTTCATTCGAGCCGGGATAGAAGAACGAAATCAGGGTCTTACCCTTGGTCAGGCGTTTGACCTCGGTGTCATTGGGTGGGCGCACCTTGGCAATCACGTCAACCGATTTCCACAGTGCTGCGGCACCTTTGATAACCTCGACACCTGCATCTTTATAGGCGGCGTCGGAAAAACCTGCTTTGGCCCCTGCTCCGGCTTCAACGAAGCATTCATGGCCCAACTTTTGCAGCTGGCGTGCCGAGTCCGGGGTCATCGCAACGCGCGCCTCGCCCTCGAACACTTCCGTGGGTGTTCCGATTTTCACTGTCCATATCCCCCTTCAGAAGATCTTGATTTCGCGATGATGGCGCGATTTCAGGATTTGTCGTTTACCCAATGGCGGGTACAGGTTCAACTGACCTTTGCATTTGTTGCGCTAACAGCGGCGAATTATCTCAAATCCAACGCCGGGTTTTCTCGGTATAGCGATGAAAAGCCACGCCAAATTTCGACCGCAAGCGGCGTTCTTCATCCAGAATGAAGCGCTTTTCGATCCACCAGACAAAGATCGGCACCAGCGGCAGGCACAACACCGCATCCCAGCGCAAGATAAAGCCTGTCAGGATCAACGCATCCGCCAGATAAATCGGGTTGCGTGACTTGGCAAAAATCCCCGACGTCATCAGGGCGCTGGCCTCTTGATGCGGAATGATCGTGGTCTTCCACTTGCGAAACTCGACCACCGCCATCGCAATCAAAACAACTCCGCCGCCGATCAACAGACCGCCCAGAAGGTCGGTGACAGGATGTTTCAGGCTCAACACAGGGTAATACTGTGATTGCGCCCAAGCCGCAGCAAGACACAACAAAAGCCAAACCGGCGGGATATCGATCATTTTCATACCGCATTTGCCCTGATCTGCCCTGCGCACGCAAGAGCCAGACGCCCGTTGAACTGACCGTAAATTAAGGTAGAAACCACCAGACGCCTTCGTTGACGGAAGAACAGCCCCATGACCTCGCGTGCGCCCTTGTCAGCCTTTGCAAACCGTGCCCCCTACGTGGTCGCGGTACTGCTGATCTTTGTTCTGGTCGGCTGGCACGGGCAATTCATCAGCGTGGGGATGATCTCGCATTTCGATGAGTACTACACTTTCGAGCGCAGCGTGAGCTTTGCCCGGATGGAGGATTGGTGGGCCGTCTACAGCCGCAATGAACCAACCCTCAAGAAACCGCCCCTGCAATACTGGATGATCGCCGGGTTGATGGAGCTTGGTGTGTCAGACGTGATCGCCTTGCGCGCGCCATCCTTGCTGTTTGCAGGCCTGACCCTGTGCGCAACCGGGCTTTTGGCGCGCATCGTGCTGCCGCAACACCCCTGGGCCGTTGCCAGTGCCGTGCTGATCGTGGCCAGCTCGCAAAGCTTCTGGAGCAATGCAACCTCGGCGATGCTGGATCAGGGGGCTGCGTTCTTTGTCACGCTGGGGCTGGTCACGATGCTGCTTGCATTTGAACGGCCCCGGCTGTGGCCTCTGTTTGCGTTTGTCGTCTTTCTGGGAGGCCTGCAAAAAGGCCCCGTCGCCTTGGGGTTTCTTCTTTTTGCGGTGCTCGCCCTAGCTGTCACCGCCAAATTGCAGGACGTGCCCTTGCGCGTCCGCTTGCGCAATCGGTGGTTTCTGGGATCGCTCTTTCTGGCTTTGGTGCTGGCCTTCTCGTGGCAGCTTTTACAGGACTGGCGGTTTGCACAAGACGACGCCATTGGCGGCAGTGTCGAAAAAGAGATGATAAACCGGTTCGTGCCTTCAGTGGGCGACGAGGCCGCGCGCACATGGACCACCATCCGCTGGCTCATTCTTGGCAATGAACCGATCCCCCGGCTGATCGGGTTTTTGGGGCTGCTTGTGATCCCGTTTTCGTTAAAACGCCCGCTGTTGCTGGGCCTCACCGGCATCGCCTTCATCTTCGTGGTAATTATGTGGATGGCCTCGGGCAACGTCTATGCCCGCTACATGCTGCTACTGACGCCACTTCTGGCTGTTGGGACAGCGGGGCTTTTCGTAACGCTTCTGCGCAAAGACCACTTTGCAGCGCTGGCCGGGATCGCCTTGTCGGTCTGGATCGGCGGGCCGTTTTTCGGCAATGCGCAACTGGGTCTCGAGGCCGCAACGCGCAATGGTGCAACCTTTGATGAGATCCTGCACCCGGTTGGGGCCGCGCTTCAACCGGACGAAATCCTCATCGTCTGCGCCTGGGACCGGCCGATGCGCATCCCGCCGGGTGCCTACACCGTCTATGCTGCCGGCACAGCGCATTTTATCCGGTTGCGTCAGGACAACCTGACCGAGGCGCTAGACGATTGGGGCTATACAGGCGGGCCGCTGCGCGGCGTCTGTTCGCCCAGCGAGATGGCGCAGATCGCAGACAGATTTGACGGGTTCGCAACACAGACCCTGCCCGGCGGATATCTGCATTGGACCGCATCGGGGCTCAAGGCCGGATCTTAAAGGCGCGGCAGCGGGAGCAAACCAGATGCCCACATTCACCGCCCAGATCGCCTGGACCGGCAATCGCGGCACCGGCACTTCCGGCTACCGCGCCTATGATCGGACATGGTCCGTGCAAACGCCCGGCAAGCCGGAGATCCACTGTTCCAACGATCCGGCACTGGGGGGCGATCCGACCCTGCACAATCCCGAAGACATGCTGCTGAACGCGCTGTCGGCCTGCCATATGCTGTGGTTCTTGCACCTGGCCAGCGACGCAGGCCTGATCGTGACCGCCTATACCGACAGCCCCGAAGGCCTCGGCGAAAGCGATCCCTCTGGCGCAGGCCGCTTTCTCAGCGCGACGCTCCAGCCCCGGATCACCCTTGAAAAGGGCACCGAAGCGCAAGCCGACGCGATCCACGCCCGCATCCACGAGGTTTGCTTTATCGCGCGGTCCGTGAATTTCCCCGTCACAATCGACGCGCGTTACACAATCGGCTGATTGTCACAAACCTGTCGCACGCAGCCCCTACCCCTTGGCGCGATACACCATGGGGGATGCTGCTATGACATTCAAAACACTACTCGTTACAACCGCTTTGACCGCGCTGGCCACCACAGCCACCGCAGATGTCTTCAACCGGATTGCCAGCTATCCGGTCTCTGACAATTCCGAGGCCGGTGCCACTGCCGAGACCTCGCCCGAGATCATCTCGGCCACGGCAGACGGCATGACGTTGGTCTATTCCGACAGCCCGCTGGGTGTGATCGGCATGATCGACATCACTGATCCCGCAAACCCCGTGGGCAAAGGCACTATCGCAGTCGATGGCGAGCCGACCGCCGTCTCGGTCATCGGCACGACCGTCTTTGCCGGTGTGAACACCTCCGAAAGCTACACCGCCCCATCGGGCAAGATCGTTTCCATCGACAGCGCCGCGTCCGAGATCACCGGCACCTGTGATCTTGTCGGCCAACCCGACAGCACCGCAACCGCCCCCGATGGGAGCTTCGTTGTGATCGCGATTGAGAATGAGCGTGACGAAGACCTCGGCGATGGCGGCTTGCCTCAAGCCCCCGGTGGCGCAGTGCAGATCATCCCCGTCTCGGATGGCGGGATGGATTGCGCGGGCATCATCACCGCTGACGTCACCGGTCTGGCCAACGTTGCGGGCGACGACCCGGAGCCTGAGTTCGTCGACGTCAACGCCGCAGGCCAGATCGCTGTGACGCTTCAGGAAAACAACCACATCGTTGTTCTGAACGCCGATGGCACCGTCGCCTCACATTTCTCCGCAGGCAGCGTTGATCTGGAAAATGTCGACGTGGATGAGGAACGCGCCCTGACCTTCGACGGCACGCTCACCAATGTCCCCCGCGAACCCGACGCGGTGCAATGGCTCGACACTGACCGCCTTGTGATCGCCAGTGAAGGCGACTGGAAAGGCGGCTCGCGCGGCTTCACAATCTTCAACAAGGACGGCACCGAGCTGTTTGAAAGCGGCCTGCAACTGGAATACGAGGCCGCGATGCTGGGCCACTATCCTGAACGCCGCTCTGGCAACAAAGGGGTCGAGCCCGAGGGGATGGAGATCGGCACCTTCGCCGACGCCACCTACATGTTCATCCTGCTCGAACGCTCCAGCCTCGTCGGTGTCTACCGCGACACCGGTGGTGATCCTGAGTTTGTTCAGGCCCTGCCCTCTGGCGTCGGTCCCGAAGGCGCTGTGGCGATCCCCGAGCGCAACCTCTTCATCACTGCGAACGAGGTCGATCTGATCGAAGACGGCGGCAACCGCGCCCATGTGATGATCTACGAATTGCAGGATGCCGCCCCTGCCTATCCCACGATCCGTTCCGTGATGGACGGCGACCGCCCCATCGGCTGGGGCGCACTGTCTGGGCTGACCGCCCATCCGTCCGAGCCGGGCATCCTCTATGCGGTCAACGACAGCTTTTATGCGATGCAGCCCTCGATCTTCCGGATCGACGCCACGCAAAGCCCCGCTGTCATCACCAACCGCATCCCTGTGACGCGTGGCGGTGCGCCTGCGCAACTGCTGGACCTTGAAGGGATCGCTGCAGATGGTGAGGGCGGCTTCTGGCTCGCCTCTGAAGGACGCACGGATCGGATGATCCCGCACGGGCTTTATCATGTGAACAGCGATGGCGAGATCGAAGAAAGCATTCCCTTCCCCAAGGAACTCCTTGATGTCGAACGGCGCTTCGGCTCCGAAGGTGTGACCCTGATCGACGGCACCCTCTGGATCGCGATCCAGCGCAGTTGGGCCGATGATCCGGAAAGCACCGTCAAGCTCGTCAGCTACAATATCGAGAGCGGCGACTGGGGTGCGGTGCGCTATCCCACAGAACCAGCCGAGACCGGTTGGGTCGGCCTCTCGGAAATAACCGCCCATGATGGCGCGCTCTGGATCGTAGAACGCGACAACCAGATCGGCGCCGCCGCAAAGGTCAAACAGCTCACAAAAGTCAGCCTGGACGGCCTCACTGCCGCCCCCCTCGGCACTGACCTACCGCTCGTCACTAAAGAAGTGATCCGCGACTTCCTCCCCGATCTGCAAGCGCCCAACGGCTATGTCGTCGACAAGATCGAAGGCTTCACCGTCGATACCGCTGGCAACGCCTTTGCCGTCACCGACAATGACGGCGTCGATGACAGCTCGGGCGAGACGCATTTCCTGACGCTCGGCGGGCTCTAAAACAACGAGGGGCGGCGCTCTAAAACCGCCGCCCTTTCTTTTGTCCCTAAATACCGTGGGGGTCTGGGGGTGAAACCCCCAGCGGGGCGACGCGCAAAGCGCGGCGCAAACCTCAGATCAGGCGCTCAATGCCAAAGGCTGCGCGCCCTCTTTCCACGCCCGCACCGCCCGGCCAAACGCCTCAAATAAAGGCCGCGACACTGGATCATTGGCCGCGTTCCACTCCGGATGCCACTGCACCGATAGCGTGAACCCCGGTGCGCCTTCAATATAAATCGCCTCCGGCGTCCCATCGGGTGCATGCCCATCAATCACCACCCGCGCACCCGCATCCTTGATGCCCTGCCCGTGCAGCGTGTTGGTAAACACCTCGCGCGCGCCCATCAGCCGGTGAAAAACGCCACCGTCCGAGAACGTCACCGTGTGACGCAACTCGAACTTTTCTTCCAGCGTGCCATCGGGCGGCATGCGGTGATTGTCACGCCCCGGCAGATCGCGGATCTCCGGATAAAGCGTGCCGCCCATCGCAACATTCACCTCCTGAAAGCCCCGGCAAATCCCTAAAAACGGCTGCCCACGCTCCACCAATGCGCGGATCAGCGGCAAGGCCACGGCATCGCGCGCCTCGTCAAACGCGCCATGCGCATCGGTCGCCTCTTCGCCGTAATGTGCGGGATGCACGTTCGGACGACCGCCGGTAAAGACAAAACCGTCACAGGTTTCCATCAGTTCCTCAACCGACACGAACCGAGGGTCCGCCGGGATCAGCAAAGGCATCGCGCCCGACACGTCCGCCACAGCTTGCGAGTTCATCGTCCCGCCTGCATGAGCCGGATACTCATCGTTAATCAGATATGCGTTGCCGATAATGCCGACGATGGGTCTGTGCATGACTGCCTCTTTCTGGAATGCCTCTAAATTACGACAAGGCATCCCATATAAAAAGGCGCGAAACCGCACACCATTTGGCAGTTTTGTGCGAAAATGCTTAGATTTCCGCGGCCAAACCCGCCGCTTCAATCGCATGCTGCGCTGCCGCTGCGTCATTGTCCGACGTGTCGCCCGTGACCCCCACGGCCCCGATCACATCGCCCTTCTTGTCACGCACCAGCACGCCGCCCGGCACCGGCACGACCTGCCCGCCGTAAACGCCGTTCACCGCGGCCATAAAATACGCTTGCTGTTCAGCCCGCGCCATTTGCGCAGTGCCCGCCATGCCCAACATGATCGCACCATAAGCCTTGCCATGGGCAATCGCGAACCGTCCGGGCGCAGCCTTGTCCTCGCGCTCAAACGCTTTCAGATGCCCACCTGCATCCAGCACGACAATCGACAGGGGTTTCAGGTCCAACTCGCGCCCCTTGGTGAGGGTCGCACGAATGATGCTGCGCGCTTTGCGCAGAGTAATCTCAGCCATATCAGATCCTTATGCGGCGATGTTGATGTTTGATTTTAGCTCAAGACGGCGCGCATGCAGCACCGGCTCGGTATAGCCCGAGGGCTGCTCACGGCCTTTGAACACCAGATCGCAGGCGGCCTGAAACGCAACGCCGTCAAAGCCCGGCGCCATCGCGCGGTAGCTTGGATCATCTGCATTCTGGCGATCCACCACAGCCGCCATCTTGCGCATGCCGTCCATCACCTGCGCCTCGGAAATCACACCGTGATGCAGCCAATTAGCAAGTGCCTGCGCCGAAATGCGACAGGTCGCGCGATCTTCCATCAGCGCCACGTCATGAATGTCGGGCACTTTCGAGCATCCGACCCCGTGGTCCACCCACCGCACCACATAGCCCAGGATGCCCTGTGCGTTGTTCTCGATGTCGGCGGTGATATCCGCCTCCGACAGGTTACGCCCATCCATCACCGGGATCGTTAACAAATCGTTCAGCGTGCCACGCGGCCCGCCCTTGGCAAGCGCATTCTGAACGGCCAGCACATCCACCTTGTGGTAATGCGTGGCATGCAGCGTGGCCGCCGTTGGGCTCGGAACCCAGGCACAATTGGCACCTGCTTTCGGATGACCGATCTTGGCCTCCAGCATCTCGGCCATACGGTTGGGCATCGCCCACATCCCCTTGCCGATCTGCGCGCGGCCCTGCAACCCACAGGCCAGCCCGATATCGACATTGCGGTCCTCGTAAGAGGCAATCCAAGGCGTCGATTTCATCTCGCCTTTCGGCAGCATCGGCCCCGCCTCCATCGAGGTGTGGATCTCATCGCCTGTGCGATCAAGGAACCCCGTGTTGATAAACACGACGCGCGATTTCGCCGCTCGAATGCATTCCTTTAGGTTCACGGATGTGCGCCGTTCCTCATCCATGATCCCCATCTTCACAGTGTTTGCAGGTAGCCCCAATGCAGCCTCAACCCGGCTGAAAATCTCATCCGCAAAGGCCACTTCTTCCGGCCCGTGCATCTTGGGTTTCACAATATAAACAGACCCTTGGACAGAGTTCCTCATTCCCCCATCCTTGCGCAGATCGTGCATCGCGATCAGCACGGTGCACATCGCATCCATCAGCCCTTCGCCCACTTCGCGCCCCTCGGCATCCAGAACGGCAGGGTTGCTCATCAGGTGCCCCACATTGCGCACCAGCATCAGCGCGCGCCCCTTCAGCGCGTCGGGCTGACCACCCGCCGCCGTAAAGCGCAGGTCATCATTCAAGCGCCGCGTGATCGTCTTGCCGCCCTTCTCCAACGTCTCTTCCAGATCGCCTTTCATCAGGCCCAACCAGTTGGAATACGCGTCAACCTTATCGGCAGCATCCACCGCCGCCACGCTGTCTTCGCAATCCATGATGGTCGACATAGCCGATTCCAGACGCACGTCTGCGATACCCGCCGGATCGACCTGCCCGATGCGGTGCGACGGGTCGATGATGATCTGCAAATGCAGCCCGTTCCGGCGCAAGATCACGCCCGACAGGTTCTGGCTGGCATCGGTCTGATAGCCCACATATTGCGAAGGCTCTGCCAATTGCGCCATGCCAGACTTGGTCACAATCTCCAACGCGCCTTCGACCGTATCGAGCCGGATAACATCCGCCCAGGACGCCCCCTCCAGCGGAGCTGCTTCGTCCAGATGCGCCCGCGCCCAAGCGATCACCCGCGCGCCGCGTTCCGCATCATAATCCGCACCGCTCGGCAAATCGCCCAGCGCGTCGGTGCCATAGAGAGCATCATAAAGTGACCCCCACCGTGCATTTGCAGCATTCAGTGCAAAGCGCGCGTTCAGGATCGGCACAACCAGTTGCGGGCCGGGGATCGTCGCAATCTCGGGGTCCACGCCTGTCGTCTCAATGGTGAAATCGGCGCCTTCGGGCACAAGATAGCCAATCTCGCGAAGAAAAGCCTCGTAGGCCGCCGCATCATGTGGCTGTCCGCTCTGCGCGCGATGCCAATCGTCGATCTTGGCCTGAATTTTGGCCCGCTCAACCAGAAGCGCCCGGTTCTTCGGACCCAAATCATTCACGATCCCGGCGAAACCCGCCCAGAAATCAGAAGCCGAGACCTTTGTGCCCGGCAGCGCCTGTGTTTCGATGAAAGTGGCAAGCTCAGTGGCGACGGCAAGCCCGGCGCGCTCAACGCGATTGACCATGGGATCCTCATGAATTGGCATACGGCTGTATACGTTTTAGGGCGCAGGTTTCCGATAGGCAACAAGAGTGCCGATCTACTCACATCAGAAATCTTGCGCGTCAGATTAGTTATTCTTAACTGAATTTCGCTCGCGCCGGCATCTCTCCGAGCAGTATTTCACCTCATCCCAGACTTTTTCCCACTTTTTACGCCATGAAAACGGGCGTTTGCAGGTTTCACAGGTTTTCTGTGGCAGGTTAGATTTCTTGACATTGCGTGGCATGTTCAAAGATCGAGGCTCAGCTGGGTATCGGATTTCTTCGGACGCTTGCCAGAAGATCGGCGTGGGTCGCGATCATTAACGAAATGCCGCGGTCCGTCCTTGCGCGAGGCGTGTTTCTTGACCACGCGCGCAGCCTCGGCGCGAAAGGCATCGCCCCGCCGAACCGCCCAGACCTTTTCGCGGGCTGCTTTGGCGGCAGCCGCAACATCGACAACCGGTTCGGGATAGCCGCGCCCCAGCAGCGCGCCGGCGCCGTCCCATTTCCACGGCTCTTGCAGATACTTATCCGGGATATCGGCCAGTTCGGGCACCCAGCGGCGGGTGAAAATACCGTCGGGATCCTGATCGTGGCCCTGTTTGACCGGGTTATAAATCCGAACCGTATTCATGCCTGTCGTGCCCGATTGCATCTGCGTCTGCGACCAGTGAATCCCCGGCTCGTAATCGGTGAACCGACGCGCCAGAATATGCCCGGTGGCCCGCCAATCGAGCCACAGATGATAGCTCGCCAACGCCATCAACATCGAGCGCATCCGAAAGTTCAGCCAGCCTGTCGCTGTCAGATAGCGCATGCAGGCATCAACAAAGGGAAGACCCGTCTCGCCTGCCTCCCACGCCGCCAAGCGCACCGCATCAGGCTGACGCGGGCGCGTGTTTTCATAGGCTGAATGCAGGCAATGCGTCTCGATCCGCGGCTCATCCTCAAGCTTTTGCATGAAGTGATCGCGCCACGCCAAGCGCGCCTGAAACGACTGCATCGCGCCGGTCCAACCTGCGCGCGTGCCTTTCACTTCGGCTTTGCGCGCCGCCGAGGCCTGCGCCGCCTCGCGCGACGACAGCGTGCCAAATGCCAAATGCGGAGACAGGCGCGAACAGGCCCATTCGCCGTCTAGCGGCGACGACATCGCCTTGCGATAGGTCTGCCCGCGCGTCGTCAGAAACGAGCCCAAAAGCGACAGCGCCTCTTGCCGCCCGCCCCGCTGCCGCTCTGGGCACACATCCTCCAGTCCCAGATCTTTCACAGACGGGATCGCCCCAAGGGCCACATCCAGCGGCGGCACAGCGGTGGGGGCCTCAATTTGCGGCTGGCGCATCGTCTTGTCACGCTGTGCGGCCCAGCCATCACGGGTGGTCAGACGCCGCACAACGCCCGCTTGCTGCGTTTCGCGCCACGGCAAGCCTGCCTCCCGCGCCCAGGCGGCGACGCGCTGGTCGCGGGTGTAGGTCCAGCCATTGCCGGTTTCTTCATGGCTGAGAAGCAGATCGACCCCGTGAGTTTGCGCCATCTCTGCCAGCACCGTAACCGCGTCACCGATCCGCACGACAAGCGGCATGCCCAAAGCGGCCAAATCAGATCGAAGGTCTTGCAAACACTCGGCAACAAACGCCCACTGACGCCCGCTGGCATCAGGCAAAGCCCACAATTCCGGCTCGACAATATAAAGCGGCAGCACCGGGCCGCGCGCGGCCGCCTCTGCCAGCACCGCGTGATCGGTGATCCGCAAATCGCGTTTGAACCAAACCAGAGTCGTCATGACCGTCAGATAAGGCGGTGTTTCACTTTGGCAAAATATCCCGGCCTAAGGCGCTTTATCCCAGCAGCCCGCCACCACCCGGCATGCGGCAGCCATCCATGTCTTCGGTCCGGTAAAAGTCGCGCAGCGTCTTGCCGCGCTCGGCTTTGAAGGGCGCGCCACAGGCCAGATCAGTCATGCGGTCCACGCGAAACATGCGGAAATCCTCGCGCAATTCGCACCAGCCGACACAGGTCCAGACCCCCGCAAAAAACCATTGCCCCAAAGGCCGGATGGCCCGTGTTGTGTGCGCGCCCTCCTTGTCCTGATAGGCAAAGGTCAGGCGGTTTTGCTGATCTACCGCCACCACGATCTGATCCAGACGCGCCCGCGTCGCGTCCTCCATCTGCACGCCTAGCGCGTGGATCGACACTGCGCGCGCCCGGGCGCGGGCCGCGTCGGGCAAGACCGCATCGACCTTCAACAAGGCCTCTTCCGCAGCAGCCGCCATCTCGGAACCACCCCAAGCGCGGATCAGCCGGGCGCCGGCCACCAGCGCCGTGATCTCGGCACTCGTGAACATCAGCGGCGGGATATCATAGCCTTCGGCCATGACATAACCAACGCCTGCCTCGCCATCGATGGGCACGCCCGTGGATTGCAGATCAGCGATATCTCGGTAGATCGTGCGCTCGCTGACCTCAAGCTTTTGTGACAGCTGCGCCGCCGTGGTCAGCCGACCGCCCCGCAGATATTGCACGATCTGAAACAGGCGGTCGGCGCGGCGCATCAGCTGGCCTCAAACAGGCCGATGGAATTGCCATCCAGATCGGTGCAGTAAATGAAGCGCCCGTCCGGGATCGCGATCGGGTCCGAGACGACCTTGCCGCCTGCATCCCAGACGCGGGCTTTCATCTCGTCAATGGTGCCTTTTGCAGCCAGATGGATCGTGGGACCTCCATCGCTTGCCGGGGTCCCCTCATAGAGATGACCGGACACGCCCTTGTCGGCGCTGAAAATCATGATCGGCTGGGGTCCCATCTCGTTCAGCTGCATCTCCATACCGGTGATGGCGGCATAAAATGCCGACGCCTTCTGCAGATCACGCACGGGGATTTCGCTCCAGACGACGGGGTTTGCGGGGGTGTAGCTCATCTTGGTCTCTCCTTTATCAGATGGCCCCTTCTGACACACCCCTCCTGACAGCGTCCTGTCAGGATGTTTTCGCCTTGCAGCGCCCGCCCGCGCAGCTACCCTTGCCCCAAGCGATAGGAGAGAGCGATGCGCGACGCGGCCCCCCAAACGATCTACCTACAAGACTACACACCCCCCGCCTATCTGGTCGAGGAGGTGCATCTGACCTTCCGTCTTGCGCCAACCTCGACCCGCGTGCTCAGCCGGATCCGGTTTGCGCCCAACCCGGACGCCGCATCGCGGGATTTCTTTCTGCACGGCGAAGAGCTGAACCTGAAATGGGCCCGGATCGACGGCGCGGAAGTCACGCCGGTCCTGACCGAAGGCGGCCTGCGTTGCAATGTGCCCAACGCGCCTTTCACCTGGGAGGCAGAGGTCGAGATCAGCCCCGAGACGAACACCGCGCTTGAAGGTCTTTATATGTCGAACGGCATGTATTGCACCCAATGCGAGGCCGAGGGCTTTCGCAAGATCACCTATTACCCCGACCGCCCCGACGTGATGTCGGTGTTCACGGTGCGGATCGAAGGCGATCTGCCGGTGATGCTGTCCAACGGCAACCCGGTGGCAAGCGGTGACGGCTGGGCCGAATGGCACGATCCATGGCCGAAACCGGCATATCTGTTCGCCCTCGTGGCTGGCGATCTGGTCGCCCATTCCGACAGCTTCACCACCGCCTCGGGCCGGGCTGTCGATCTGAATATTTACGTGCGCAAAGATGACATTGGCAAATGCGCTTTCGGGATGGACGCGCTGAAGCTGTCCATGCGCTGGGACGAGCAGGCTTACGGGCGTGAATATGACCTCGATCTCTTCAATATCGTCGCTGTCGATGACTTCAACATGGGCGCGATGGAGAACAAGGGCTTGAACATTTTCAACTCTTCTGCCGTTCTTGCATCGCCAGAGACGTCTACTGATGCAAATTTCGAACGTATTGAGGCGATCATCGCTCATGAGTATTTTCACAACTGGACCGGCAACCGGATCACCTGCCGCGACTGGTTCCAGCTGTGCCTGAAGGAAGGCCTGACCGTCTTCCGCGACCAGCAGTTCACCGCCGATATGCGATCCGAAGCGGTCGCGCGTATCAGCGATGTGATCGCGCTGCGGGGCCGTCAGTTCCGCGAGGATAACGGCCCGCTCGCCCATCCCGTGCGCCCCGAAAGTTTTGTCGAGATCAACAATTTCTACACCGCGACCGTCTATGAGAAAGGCGCGGAGGTGATCCGCATGCTCCACACCCTGATCGGGGCCGAGGCCTATCGCAAAGGCTGCGATCTTTACTTCGATCGTCACGACGGGCAAGCCTGTACGATCGAGGATTGGCTGAAGGTGTTTGAGGACAGCACGGGCCGCGATCTGAGCCAGTTCAAGCGCTGGTATTCGCAGGCCGGAACACCGCGCTTAACCGTAACCGACAGCTTCGCAGACGGCACCTATACGCTCACCTTTACCCAGACCACGCCGCCCACGCCCGGACAGGACGAAAAGCTACCTCAAGTACTGCCTATCGCAGTGGGTTTACTGGCCGAAGACGGCACGGAAGTCGCCCCCACAACCGTGCTGGAAATGACGGAAGCCACGCAAAGCTTTACCTTCGACGGCCTAACCACCAAACCCGTTTCCTCGATCCTACGCGGCTTTTCGGCCCCGGTGATCTTGACCCGCGATACAACCGCGACGGAGCGCGCCTTCCTGCTGGCCCATGACACCGACCCGTTCAACGCTTGGGAAGCCGGACGCGCCTTGGCCCGCGAGACTTTGCTAGCGATGATCCAAACCGGAACGCCGCCGCAAACAGCTTACCTCGATGCGCTGGCCACAATGGCTCGTGATGACGCCCGCGATCCAGCCTTCCGTGCGCTTTGCCTTGGTCTTCCCAGCCAGGACGAAATCGCCCAAGCCCTTGTCGATGCGGGCGAAACACCCGATCCAGAGGCTATCTATGACGCCGCGCAAACCTTGCGCCAGATGATTGCCGAGCATCTGCAAGACCTGCTCCCCCGCCTCTATGCAGCGCATCAGGTCGACGCGCCCTACACACCCGACGCCAAACAATCCGGCAAGCGTGCGTTGGCCAACGCGGCGCTGTCTTACCTCACCCGCATTGATGGTGGCGTGCAAGCCGGCGCCCAGTATGAAGCGGCATCCAACATGACGCAGCAACTCGCAGCACTTGCTTGCCTGATCGAGGCGGGCAAAGGCGACGGCGCGATCGCGGATTTCTACAACCAGTGGCGCGAAGACCGGTTGGTCATCGACAAGTGGTTCGGGCTTCAGGTGTCTCTCGCGGCACCGCGCGACGTGGCCGATGTGGCAGAAAAACTGACGCAACACCCAGATTTCACAATGAAAAACCCGAACCGCTTTCGCGCAACACTGGGCGCGCTGGCAATGACACCCGCCGGGTTCCACCATGCCTCGGGCAACGGCTACCGCGTGCTGGCGGATTGGCTTATCAAGCTCGATCCGTTGAACCCGCAAACCACCGCCCGCATGTGCACCGCGTTTGAGACCTGGCCACGCTATGACGCAGATCGGCAAGCCAAGATACTGGCCCAGATCGACCGCATCCTGGCACAAGACGGCCTGTCGCGCGACAGCACCGAGATGCTCACCCGGATTCGAAACGCGAAAGGCTGACGACGGGCGTCAAACTCCTGCCAAATTCCGGCGCTATCCTGCGCCAATGACGCCTTATGAATATCACGTCACGGGCCGCGACCCGTTTTATCTGATCGTCACTCTTTTCGTCATCGCATGCGTGGCCGGAGCGGCCTATATGGGGGCACCATGGTGGGTTTTGGCGATCTGGGGGCTGTGTGCGGTCTTGTTGGTTTGGCATGTTTACGTCAATCCCAAAGCCGGCATGACCCTGAGCGAGAGAGGCCTAAGGGTCTATCAAGGCCAGGATACGCGGTTTTTCAAGCTCGAGGAGATTGAGCATGTCAGGATCAGGATCGAAAGCGAAGGACCTGATTTTGTGCGGCTCTACCTCCGCGATGGCACGGCGTTCACGATGCCAAGCGACAGTGTCCCGGGCAGCGGCAAGTTACGCAAGCAACTCGCGCTGTTCGGCATTTCCCATGATCCGGCTTAGTTGGAAGGACGTGCTGAGGGGCGCAATGATTTCAGCGACTTACAATAGCTTTGCTTTTTCAACCAGTTCGCCATATCCGCGCGTTTCGATGGGCTGCGCATTGGCCCCCAATCGGCGGAAACACCGCTCCACCGCGGTTGACGCGCATGGATCACGCCGTCGCGCTGCACCGTCACCGCCATGATGCGCGCCGCACAACTTAGGTTCGCTGGCCCGCTTTTGAGCGCCTCGCCCGTGCCTGCGCGACAGCCATAGCCGCGCGCCGTTGCAGGCAGGATTTGCAGCAAGCCGTACCATTTGCCACCACCGCCCACCGCGCGCGGTTTATAGGTGCTTTCGTGCTTTGACAGCGCCGACATGAAACCCACCCAGAATGCAGCGCGCGCCTCAGGTCCATTCTCAGGGTATGCCGGACACCAATCGGCGATATCGCCCGGCACCATCTGTACCAATGGCGCGCCGTGCCCCTGCACCGCCTCCATCGCCGCGCGCGTCCACAGCGCATGCTCACCGCGATGATCCCAGCGCATGCGGGGAAAAATCTCGTCCCGGGCGATGGGGCGCACATCGGCAGAGATGTCGCGCACCGGCAGAGCAACGCTGGCATCCACAAGCTGATCCATCGCCGTTGCCCGCGACACAGGCCGAATTTGCGCAGGATCAGCGGCAAGGGGCAGCGCCGCTAAAGCACTCAGAACAAAGGCGATCATCAATCTCATCCCTGCAGCCTGCCCCAGCCAAAGCCGCGTTGGCAAGGGCTGTGTGATGCGGCATGGTGCAGACCGGAAACAATGCGCGCAGGATCGCAGAACTGTCGGCGAAATCCCCCTCTTGTCCTGCCCAAGCGGGCGGCTTAGAACCCTTTTGTTTCCACAAACAGGACCTGCCCCATGCTTGATCTGACCTATGAGACCCCAAAGCCCAAAGTGATCGCGGGCGCCAAGCATGATTGGGAGCTTGTGATCGGCCTTGAGGTTCATGCGCAGGTTGCGTCGAATGCCAAGCTGTTTTCGGGGGCTTCGACGCAATTCGGGGCCGAGCCGAACAGCAATGTGGCTTTCGTTGACGCCGCCATGCCCGGCATGCTGCCTGTCATCAACGAGTTTTGCGTGGCCCAAGCCGTGCGCACCGGCCTTGGCCTAAAGGCTGATATCAACCTGTGGTCGGCCTTTGACCGGAAGAACTATTTCTACCCTGATCTGCCGCAGGGCTACCAGATTTCGCAGCTATACCATCCCATCGTGGGCGAAGGCGAAGTGCTGGTGGAGCTGGGCGACGGCACCGCGCGTTTGGTCCGGGTGGAACGCATCCACCTTGAGCAGGACGCGGGCAAGTCCATTCACGACATGGACCCGAACATGTCCTTTGTGGATCTGAACCGCACCGGTGTGGCGCTGATGGAGATTGTCTCCCGCCCCGACATCCGCGGCCCCGAAGAGGCTGCGGCTTATGTCGTCAAACTGCGCCAGATCATGCAGTATCTGGGCACCTGCGACGGCAATATGCAGAACGGAAACCTGCGCGCAGACGTGAACGTGTCGGTCTGTCGCCCCGGCGATTACGAGAATTATCAGGAGACGCAGGACTTTTCGCATCTCGGCACACGCTGCGAGATCAAGAACATGAACTCAATGCGCTTTATCCAGCAGGCGATCGAGGTTGAGGCACGCCGCCAGATTGCCATCATCGAAGACGGCGGCGCGGTCGTGCAGGAAACCCGCCTTTATGATCCCGACAAGGGCGAGACGCGGTCGATGCGCTCCAAGGAAGAAGCGCATGATTACCGCTATTTCCCCTGCCCCGATCTGTTGCCATTGGAGATCGAACAAGGCTGGGTCGATGACATCGCGAAAGACCTGCCCGAACTGCCCGATGAAAAGAAAGCCCGCTTTATCAGCGACTTCGGTCTGTCGGATTACGACGCCTCTGTGCTGACGGCCGAAACCGCTGCTGCCGCGTTCTTTGAAAAGGTCGCTGACGGCCGCGACGGCAAACTGGCTGCGAACTGGGTCATCAACGAGCTTTTTGGTCGTTTGAAAAAAGACGAGAAAGAGATCACTGAAAGCCCCGTTTCCCCCGATCAACTCGGCGGCATCATCGCGCTCATCACCAAGGGCGATATCAGTGGCAAAATCGCCAAGGACCTCTTTGAGATCGTCTATACCGAAGGCGGCGACCCGGCTGAAATCGTCGAGGCGCGCGGCATGAAGCAGGTCACCGACACCGGCGCCATTGAGGCCGCCGTCGATCAGGTGATCGCCGACAACCCCGCGCAGGTCGCCAAGGCCCGCGAAAACCCCAAGCTGGTAGGCTGGTTCGTGGGTCAGGTGATGAAAGCCACCGGCGGCAAGGCCAACCCCAAAGCCGTGAACGAGATCGTCGCGAGGAAACTGGCGGAGTAACGCGCAGCATCCAGGCAGACGGTTGAGACAGGCGCCCGGTTTCCTATATCTGGCAGACAACCTGCGAGACGCCACAAGCCTTGGTGGTGTCCGCTAAGCCCTTAATATCTTGGCCTTTCTAGTGTTATTTGCTAGCCTGCGCCGCACTGGATGGGAGTTATCGATGACACAGTTCGAATACAAAGTCGTGCCAGCGCCCAAGCGGGGCGAGAAGGTCAAAGGTGTCAAAGCCGGAGAGGCACGGTTCGCGCACACGCTTGAGACGCTGATGAACGACATGGGCGCCCAAGGCTGGGAATACCAGCGCGCCGACACCCTGCCTTCGGAAGAGCGCAGCGGTCTGACATCGCGCACGACCGTCTTTCAGAATGTGCTGGTGTTCCGCCGCGCGCTGCAAAGCGATGACGCGGTCATCGTGCCGGCGGCTGCCCCTGTGGTTGATCCTGAAGCGGTCAAGATGACCCGCCCGGCAGACGCGCCTGGCAATGCGCCCCCGGTTGGCCCTGCGGTCAACACCGACACCGCGCGCCCCAAAACGGGTGACGGCGCAACTGTCGCGGCGGAATAGACCCCGCGCCTTAACGCCTGCGTTCTAGCTGATTTCCAAAGCCAATGCGTGGATCCGTCCAACCAGGTCGGCGCCAAGGGCCTTGTGCACAGCGCGGTGCCGCTCAATCCGGCTCATCGGGCCGAACGCATCGGCTTTGATGCGTACACGGAAGTGGCTCTCGCCACCTTCCTGATAGCCCGCATGCCCCCGATGACTTTCGCTTTCATCAATGACTTCAAGGTCTTGTGGTGCGAAGCTCGCCTCAAGTGCTGTTCTGATTTCTTCCGTTCTCGACATTTTTTCGGCCCGCCCCCTTCAATCTCGGAAATCACAGTCTAAACTGCCCTTTCCGAGTCGAAAAGGTATACACGCTATGTCCAAAGACGATCCCTTCGGTTTTGATATGTCCGTCTCTTCTGCCAAGAAGAAGAACACCCGCGGGCGTCGCGGCATGTCCGGCGCGTTCGAAACCTCGACCCGGATTTGCGACAAGCCTGGCTGTCAGGAAGCCGGCAAATACCGCGCGCCCAAATCACCTGATAGCTTGGATGATTTCTTCTGGTTCTGCAAAGATCACGTGCGCGAATATAACCTGAAGTGGAACTTCTTCGACGGCACATCCGACGAGGCCTTCAACGAACAGATGGACAAGGACCGCGTCTGGGAGCGCGAGACGAAGCCGTTTGGCAAGCAAACCGACGAACAGCGCGCCTGGGCCCGTCTGGGCGTGAACGATGCCCATGAAGTGCTGGGCGCCAACGCCACGCGCAACCCCGGCAAATCGATCACCGGCACCCGCAAACTGCCGCCCACCGAACGCCGCGCGATTGAAATTCTTGAGGCCAAGGACCACTGGACCAAGGCCGAGATTCGCAAAAGCTACAAGGCGCTCATCAAGATCCTGCACCCCGATATGAATGGCGGCGACCGCTCTGACGAAGAGAAGTTGCAGGAGGTCGTCTGGGCCTGGGATCAGATCAAGGAAAGCCGCAGCTTCAAGTAAGACGCCGCTTTAGTAATCCGTTTCACCAAAGCCAAAGATCGACCGCCGCTCGATCTGCCAGGGGCGGCACAGCCAATGGATCAAGGCCAGCGCAATCACCGCGCTGGCCGCCACAAAGGGTGATTTTACCAGCGTTGCCGCGATAATGATAACGCCAAAGGTCGTGCCCCAAAGGGGCATGTTCAGCGTGCCTGTCAGAATGCCCGCCAGAAACAGCACCCAAAGCCCCGCGACAAGCGCGCGCAAAAGGCCGGTCAGCCCACCATGGCCAAAATGCTTGCGCATGAAAAAGACCAGCGCCCCGGTCACGACAGTGCCCGAAAACACCAGCCAGCGTTCCTGGGTTTTCCAATCGCTTTCGAAGGTTGCGCTGCGCCATGACAGCGTGTCCAGCGCGCTCCATGACAAAAACATGCCGAAGATGGCGCCCACAAGGAACGCGGCCAGCAACTTGGCTTCACCGGGGCTTAACCGTCGGAAAAGCCCATCTACCCGAGAACTCAATACGTCTTTCATCGAATTTGCGATATGGAGCAATCATGGCAAAATTAAGATGATACGGCGCAAATATAAATCGCAGTCGTTTTCCGCGATTACGCCCCTTCCCCTTGCCCTCCTGCGCGATATGTTGCACGACGAACACGGCCCCAAACCGGGCAGCAGGAAGGACCGAAAATGGCAGACGGCACGATGGATATCAGCGCAAAACCAACCGAAGAGATTTCTGTTCGCGAGGTCTTCGGAATTGACACCAACATGGTCGTCAAAGGCTTTGCCGAGCGGACAGACCGCGTGCCCGAGATCGACCCGACCTACAAGTTCGACCCGGACACCACGCTCGCCATCCTCGCCGGGTTTTCGCACAATCGTCGTGTGATGATCCAAGGCTATCACGGTACGGGCAAGTCGACCCATATCGAACAGGTCGCCGCGCGGCTGAACTGGCCCACGGTGCGTGTGAACCTCGACAGCCATATCAGCCGGATCGACCTGATCGGCAAAGACGCGATCAAGCTGAAAGACGGCAAGCAGGTCACCGATTTCCAGGAAGGCATCCTGCCCTGGGCGCTGCGCAACCCCTGCGCCATTGTGTTTGACGAATACGACGCGGGCCGCGCCGACGTGATGTTCGTCATCCAGCGCGTGCTAGAGGTGGACGGTAAGCTGACCCTGCTCGATCAAAACCAGGTGATCGAACCGCACCCCAATTTCCGCATCTTCGCGACCGCCAACACCGTAGGTCTGGGTGACACGACTGGCCTTTATCACGGGACCCAGCAGATCAACCAAGGTCAGATGGACCGGTGGAGCCTTGTGGCAACGCTCAACTATCTCTCGGTTGAGGCCGAAGCCGCCATCGTGCTTGCCAAATCGCCCCATTATAACACCGCCGAAGGCCGCACGACCGTGCAGCGCATGGTCACCGTCGCGGACCTGACCCGGACGGCGTTCATGAACGGCGATCTCAGCACCGTGATGAGCCCGCGTACCGTGATCGCCTGGGCCCAAAACGCCGAGATTTTCCGCAATGTCGGCTACGCCTTCCGGCTCTCTTTCCTCAACAAATGTGACGAGCTTGAGCGCCAGACGGTGGCCGAGTTCTATCAGCGCTGCTTTGATGAAGAGCTGCCCGAAAGTGCGGCCAGCATGAGCCTCGGCTAGGCGACCTCACCACAAGACGGATGTGTGAACGGCTTTGGCCGACCGTAGACCTTTGCATACAATTTAGTCACACCCGTTAACTGTTCTTAAATAGCCTAATTGTTAGACATGTTTTCAGCAGTAAAGTTGAAAACATGAGCAGAATAATAACAATGGCGCTCATATTGGGTCTTGTCGGACTGGGACCCATCATGGGCAGCGCGCAACCTTGGCCGACCTCCCCGTCTGAACGGGTTCAGGTCTTTGCGACCTGTGCCGGACGGCTCTCTGCCTTCGTCGATCATCAGCGCACGATCGGCGGACTGGTGCCCGAACAGCTGGAAACCCAGCGCGGCAACTTCGAGGCATTGCTGAGCGCGACGATCCCTGATGCCGTGGATTACGGCCTGCCACAGGCGCAAGCGATGGATTGGCAAATCCACGCCAAGCTTGCCCAATCGCGGCTACTGATGCGCGCTGATTTCTATGGCGATGCCATCATCAAAGCAAAGGCGCGAGAAGCGGCAGAGGCCTTCTTGCGCGAATGCGACCGATTCCTGCTGGGATAGGCTCGGATCACCCCGTCACCGCATCTCGGTATTCCTTAATTTTCCGTTTGAAAACAGTGCGCTGCACGTCGCCTCGGGATTATGTTAAGTTCCCGGAAAAAACCTTCAATGTTTTCAACAGAGGCCTCCTGAAAACCCGGTTTCGCACGCGAAACCACCTGCTGCTTTTCCATTGGCCCTTGGCAGGGGTTTGACCTAGATTGTCGGGCATCACTTCTTGCCCGGACGCAGCTTATGCAACAAAATGACAACCCCGCCGATCCGTTCAAAAAAGCGCTGGCCGAAGCGACAAAAGTCATGGCGGATGATCCGGAATTAGCGGTTACCTATTCCGCCGACCCACCGGGGCGCACCGATGACACCGTGCGCTTGCCGCAAGTGACCCGCCGGATGAGCCGCGACGAGATTTTACTGGCGCGCGGAACAGCCGATGCTTTTGCGTTGCGCCACAAATTCCACGATGCCGCGACATACAACCGTTATGCCCCGCAAGGCCAAATGGCCCGCGATATCTACGACGCGATGGAGACCGCCCGCTGCGAAGCGGTGGGTGCGGTCGCGATGCCCGGCACTGCTGGCAATATCGACGCCAAAATCGCCAATGAGGCGCAGCGCCGTGGATACGACCAGATCAAGGAAGCCTCAGAGGCTCCGCTGGCCACCGCCGCAGGCTATCTGATCCGCCATCTTGCCACCGGGCGCGACCTGCCACCCGGGGCGCGCAATGTAATGGAGTTGTGGCAGGGCTTTATCGAAGATCAGGCCGGTGGCACGCTTGAGGATTTGTCCACAAGTCTTTCAGATCAAACAACATTCGCCAAGCTTGCGCGCCAGATCATTGACGATCTGGGCTATGGCGATCAGCTTGGCGATGATCCCGACACCACCGATGAAGACGATCAGGACAGCGCCGAAGAAGACGCACAAGACGAACAGGATCCCGATAGCACCGGATCGGACGATCAAGACGACGAGGACATGGATGCCTCGCCCGAGCAGTCGCAGGAAGAGCAGCAGGATGCCTCTCAGGCGTCGGTCACTTTGGATGATATGGCCGAAGCCGAGATGGGCGAAGAGGCGGAGATGCCCGAAGGCGAAAGCCCGCTTGAGCCCCCTCAGCCCGCGCCGATTTCTGCGGCTGATCCGAATTATGAGGTCTATCAGACCGACAACGATGAAGAGATCATGGCCGAAGATCTGGCTGAACCGGCCGAGTTGGAGCGTCTGCGCGCCTATCTCGACCAGCAGTTGGAGCCTTTGAAAGGTGCGGTTTCGCGCCTTGCCAACAAGCTGCAGCGCCGTCTGCAAGCCCAGCAAAACCGCTCGTGGGAGTTTGACCGCGAGGAAGGCATGCTCGACGCCGGCCGCCTTGCTCGCGTCATCGCCAACCCGACGACGCCGCTATCCTTCAAGGTCGAGAAAGATACCGAGTTCCGCGATACTGTCGTCACGTTGCTCTTGGATAATTCCGGCTCTATGCGCGGTCGCCCGATCTCTATCGCCGCGATCTGCGCGGATGTTCTGGCCCGCACGCTGGAGCGCTGTCAGGTCAAGGTCGAGATCCTCGGCTTCACGACGCGCGCGTGGAAAGGCGGCCTTTGCCGCGAACAATGGCTGGCCGAGGGCCGCCCGCAACAACCCGGGCGCCTCAACGATCTGCGCCACATCATCTACAAATCCGCCGACGCGCCCTGGCGCCGCGTGCGTCCCAATCTGGGGCTGATGATGAAGGAAGGCCTGCTGAAGGAAAACATCGACGGCGAAGCGCTGGAATGGGCGCACCGCCGCATGGCGAACCGGCCCGAGGCGCGCAAGATCCTGATGGTCATCAGCGACGGCGCACCGGTGGACGATTCAACTTTGTCCGTTAACCCTGCGAATTATCTGGAAAAACACCTGCGTGACGTGATCGCGATGGTCGAAAAGCGCAAAGCGGTGGAGCTGATCGCCATCGGCATCGGCCACGACGTGACCCGCTACTATGACCGCGCCGTCACGATCACCGATGTCGAACAATTGGCGGGTGCGATGACCGAACAGCTTGCCGCGCTCTTTGACAGCGACCCGCGCGCGCGCGCCAAATTCATGGGGCTGAAAAAGGCCAGCTGATGTTTCAGACCTTCACTGCCAGCACGTCGCCCGAGGACGGCCCGCCCCGTTTGACCGCCTTGCGCGCGGTGATGAAAGATCATGATCTTGATGGCTTTTTGGTCCCGCGCGCCGATGCCCATCAAGGCGAATATGTCGCCCCGCGCGATGCCCGCCTGGCGTGGCTGACCGGGTTTACCGGCTCGGCCGGGTTTGCCGCGATTTTAACCAAGATCGCAGGTGTGTTCATCGACGGGCGCTACCGCGTGCAAGTCAAATCGCAAGTCGCCGATGTGTTCACCCCGGTCCCCTGGCCCGAAACCAAGCTGGCTGATTGGCTGATCCAGCATCTATCCGCTGGCGCGGTCGTCGGTTTTGATGACTGGCTGCATACCCAATCTGAAATTGACCGCCTGAGCGAGCGCTTGGCCGCCCATGAGATCACGCTGAAACCCGTGGACAATCTGGTGGATTCGATCTGGGCGGATCAGCCTGTACCGCCAACAGGCAAGATCACCCCTTACCCGCTTGAATTTGCAGGCGAAAGTCATGCAGAAAAGCGGGCCCGTATCGCCGCCACCCTACGCGCTGACGGGCAGGACGCCACCGTTCTGACCCTGCCTGACAGCATCGCGTGGCTGCTGAATATTCGCGGCACGGATATCGAACGCAACCCGGTGGCCCAGGCCTTTGCGATCCTGCATCATGATGCCAGCGTGGATCTGTATGTTTTCGGCGACAAAGCGGGTGGCTTGGGCACGCATCTGGGGGCAGACATCCGCGTGCATCCCGTGGCCGATTTCGAGCCGGCCCTTGGCGCTTTGACCGGCACAATCCGCGTTGACCCTGCCACTGCGCCTGCGCGCGTGTTTACCACGATTACCGCCAAGACTGCCCGCGCCGACGATCCGTGCATCCTGCCCAAAGCTTGTAAAAACGCAACTGAAATTGCAGGCACGCGCGCGGCGCATCTGCGCGATGCCGCCGCCATGGTCGAATTCCTTGCCTGGCTGGATGCACAGGGCCCCGGCACCCTGACCGAGATCGGCGTGGTCAAGGAACTTGAGGCCCGCCGCCGCGCCACCAACGCGCTGCGCGACATCAGTTTCGAGACGATCAGCGGCGCGGGCCCAAACGCCGCCATCGTGCATTACCGCGTAACCGAAGACACCGACCGCGCCGTCAAATCGGGCGAGCTGCTGCTGGTTGACAGTGGCGGGCAATATCTGGACGGCACCACTGATATCACCCGCACCATCGCCATTGGACCCCAGCCCGATATCCACCGCCACTGCTTTACCCGTGTGCTGCAAGGCATGATCGCCATCAGCCGGGCGCGCTTTCCCAAGGGCCTCGCGGGCCGCGATCTGGATGCGCTGGCGCGCTTTGCACTGTGGACGGCGGGGCTTGATTACGACCACGGCACCGGGCACGGCGTTGGCGTCTACCTCAGCGTGCATGAAGGGCCGCAACGGATTTCACGCGTCTCTGAGGTGGCGCTGAAACCCGGCATGATCCTGTCGAATGAGCCTGGCTATTACCGCGAAGGGGCCTTTGGCATCCGCATCGAAAACCTGATCGTGGTGCAGGACGCCCCCCCTATCAAAGGCGCAGACCCGCGCGATATGCTGGATTTCGAAACCCTGACATGGGTCCCGATTGACCGCCGCCTGATCGTGACCGACCTGCTGTCCCCGGATGAACATGCGTGGATAAATGCTTATCACAAAGCGGTTTTCGACAAGCTTGCCGATAGTGTTGGCGCTCACGCGCGCGATTGGCTAGAACAGGCCACAGCACCGCTCTGACATATCCGTGTCACACGGGGTCACGATACAAGACATCCAAAACCGGGAGGGGACCGCAAATGGCGGATCATATCAAGATTCACAAAGCAGATGGCACATGGGTGGTGCGCGCAGGCGGGGCCGTTCTGGGAGAATCCGCCAATGCGCTGGAACTGCACGAAGGTGCCGGTGCGCCCGTGATCTACTTCCCACGGGACGATTTCGCGATGGCCTTTCTAACCCCTTCAGACCGCACCAGCACCTGCCCGTATAAAGGCAAAGCCAGCTATTACACGATCGAGGCGAAAAGCGGCCCCATCAAAGATGCCGTGTGGTCCTACGAGACCCCCATCGACGGGATGGAGCGCATCGCAGGCCATCTGGCCTTCTACACCGACCGCGTCACGGTGGAGCAAGTCTGAGCTTTCGCTTTTTTGAAGTATCCTGGGGGGTCTGGGGGGCTAGCCGCTTACGGTGATTTGCATCCCTTACGGTGACTTGCTTCGCAACTCACCTATCGGGCGGCGCGTTCTCCCGTTTGAGAACGCTTGCGCAATTCACCTGTCGCACGACGCGTTTTCAAGAAAAACGCTTGCCCAGTTCCGCTTCAGGAATGCTCTTCCGCCGCCGTTGCAGCCAACGCCCGGTTATAAGCCTTCAACGCATCCACATGAAACAGCGCGCCCCATAGCTCGGGCGGGCTGTCTTCACCGCCCAGCGTCACGACCGGAATGAAACGCACGGTGTTGGTGTCAAACATCGGCATCGCCTGTTCCAGCGTGGCGTTCCCGTCAATGTAGATGCCCTGCTCGACCAGCTCCCAACAGGCCTCATCCTTGGCCGCGCGGGGATGATCTTTCTTGCGCATGACCTTGGCGACGGTGAACATCGCCAACAAATAAGCCTGCGGGCCGGCGGCCAGATGGATGTTGCGCCGCTCAAGCTGGGTCAGGAAGAAAGACCGATCCACAAGCCGCGAGGCGAGCGCGGTGGACAGCGACACCGCCACCATCACCGCAAGGCCGGTCTGCCAGTCGCCCGTCAGCTCGAACACGATCAGCGTGGTTGAGATCGGCGCGCCCAGAACCGCGGCGGCGACCGCACCCATCCCTGCCAGCGCATAAAGCGTTTCAGAGCCGGAGATATCCGGGAAGATCCCCGTTGCCACGATGCCAAAGGCAAGGCCCGCCAGCGCGCCGACCATCAGCGAAGGCGAAAAAACCCCGCCCCCCATGCGCCCCCCCATGGTGATGGCAACAGCGGCCACTTTCAGGATGGCAAAAACCATGGCTTCATGGAAGACCAGCTCGCCCGTCAGCGCCAGCGAGGTCGTCTCGTAGCCGACCCCGATGATATGCGGGAACCAGATCGCCATGATGCCCAGCAGCAGCCCTGCAAAAGCCGGACGCAGGTAGCGGGGGACGGATAGTTTCTCCTGCAGGTAGCTGCCCATATCTTCGGTCCAGAAGATGGCGCGCATCAGCACCACGGCAATCAGGCCCGAGGTGAGACCCAGCAACAGGAAAGCGGGCAATTCAATATAGAAATCGAGGTTGTTTGAGACGGGCAAGACGAACTCGGTCACGTCCCCGAACTCCAGCCGGTTGATGATCGTGCCCGCGACTGACGCGATGACGATGGGCGCAAACGCGTGCACGGCGAAGTGGCGCAGCACCACCTCGAGCGCGAAAAGCGCGCCTGCAATCGGCGCGTTGAACGAGGCCGAGACGGCGGCCGCCACGGCGCATCCCAGCAAGTCGCGCCCGGTGATCCCATCGGCCCGGATCAAGTTCGAGACGTAGCTGGACACAACCCCTGCGAGGTGCACCACCGGCCCTTCGCGCCCCGACGATCCGCCCGAGGACAGCGTTATCATCGAGGCCAGCGCCGAGGCGAGACCGGCTCTTTTCTCGACCCTCCCGTCGTGGAGCGCGGCCCCTTCGATCACGTCCGCAACCGACCGGACCCGGCCATCGGGCGTGAACCAATGCAGGATCAGACCCACGACCAGCCCACCACAGACCGGGATCAGCAGCACCCAATACCACGGCAGGTTCACCGCGAAACTGTGGATATGGCTGGGGTCATCGGTGCCGTAAAGCGTGCCTTGCAGCCAGATGATGCCTTTGCGGAAAAAGAGGGCCGCGAACCCGGCAGCAATCCCGATCACAAGCGCGATGAACCAAAACTGGATCTGGCTGGGCCCGCGATGTTTCATCACCTGCCAGCCACCTTTGCAGGCCGACAGCACATCGTCGAGTTGCTGGGCTAGCAGGGATTTGGCAGGCTCCGCCATGCGGTTTCCTAAGGGCTTGCTTTGCAATATAAGATCGCGACGGAGAGGATCACAAAATGACGATACAGACCGCTTTGACCGCGTTGGAACCAGTCTTAGGCGATCGGCTCACGCGGTCCAAGTCCGATCTGGATTTGCATGGCCGATCAGAATCGCATTTTGCGACCACACCGCCCGATGCGGTGGCCTATCCGGAGAGCGCGGAGGAAGTGGCCGCGCTGGTCAAACTATGTGCCGCGCACGAGTGTCCGATCATTCCGTGGGGGACTGGCACGTCTCTGGAAGGGCATGCCTTGGCGGTGCGTGGCGGGGTCTCGGTCGATTTTTCGCGCATGAACAAGGTGCTGGCGGTGCATCCTGAGGACATGGACGTGGTTGTCCAGCCGGGGGTCACCCGCGAAGATCTGAACACAGAGCTGCGCGCGACCGGGCTGTTCTTTCCAGTCGATCCGGGGGCGAATGCGTCGCTGGGCGGCATGGCGGCGACGCGGGCGTCGGGGACAACGGCGGTGCGGTACGGCACGATGGCCGACAATGTGATGGGCTTGCAGGTGGTGACCGCGCAGGGCGAGATCATCCGCACCGGGACACGCGCGCGCAAGTCGTCGGCGGGGTATGATTTGACGAAGCTGTTCGTGGGTTCGGAAGGCACGCTGGGGCTTATCACTGAACTGACGCTGAAGCTGCAAGGCCAGCCGGAAGCCGTCAGCGCCGCTGTCTGCGCGTTCGAGACGGTGGATGCGGCGGTGAACACCGTGATCCAGACGATCCAGATGGGCTTGCCCATGGCGCGGATCGAGTTGGTCGATGCGGCCACGGCACGAGCGTTCAACAGCTATGCGAGTGCTGCGATGCCGGAGATGCCGCATTTGATGGTGGAGTTTCACGGCACCCCGGCGGCAGTCGCCGAGCAATCCGAGATGTTCGGCGCGATTGCCGATGAGATGGGCGGCAAAGGGTTCGATTGGGCCACCAAGGCCGAAGACCGGACAGCGCTTTGGAAGATGCGCCACAACGCCTACTATGCCATCCTTGCATCGCGCCCCGGCGCGCGGGCGCTGGTGACGGACCTGTGTGTGCCAATCTCGATGCTGGCCGAGGCGATCAACGAGACGGTCGCAGATATCGACACATCGTTCCTGACGGGGCCGATTGTGGGGCATGTCGGGGATGGCAATTTCCACTCGGCCCTGTTGATCGAGGACGGCAACGCCCGCGATCTGGAGGAGGCCCTTCGCTTATCGGACCGGATGGTTGACCGGGCTTTGCGCATGGGTGGCACCGTGACGGGGGAGCACGGCGTCGGCATGGGCAAGATGAAATACATGGAACGCGAGCATGGTGGCGGCTGGGACGTGATGGGCCAGATCAAGCGCGCGATGGACCCGCAGAATATCCTCAACCCCGGTAAGTTGGTGCGCGGGAATTAGGAATTTTCAGCAAAAATCTTTAAAAACTCTTTTGACGCGTTTTAGCCCGCGAGGAGGGCACGGGCCGCGCCACGGGCTTCGTCGGTGATGGTGTCACCAGATAGCATGCGCGCGATTTCGTCCACGCGGTCTGGGTCGGTGAGTGGGACCACGGTTGAAGTGGTCATATCTTTCTCGACCCGTTTTTCAACGCGCCAGTGATGACCGCCAAGTGCCGCCACTTGCGGGGAATGGGTGACGACCAGCACTTGCGCATCATCCGCAAGGGCCGCCAGACGACGACCCACCGCATCGGCGGTCGCGCCGCCGACGCCGCGGTCAATCTCGTCAAAGATCATGGTGAGGCCGGAGGCTGATTTGGTCAGGCACACTTTGAGCGCCAGCAAAAAGCGGCTTAGCTCGCCGCCCGATGCGATCTTGTTCAGCGCACCCGAAGGCGCACCGGGATTGGTCGCAACGGTGAACGCAACGGCGTCGATCCCGTCGGGGCCGGGATCAGTTTCGGTAATAGTGGTCGTGAAAACTGCGCGCTCCATCTTCAGGGGGGCAAGCTCGGCGGCCATGGCGCTGTCCAGCTTTTGCGCTGCTTGCCGGCGCGCCTGGGACACTGTTTGAGCGGCGGTTTCATAAGCCTTTTCAGCGGATTGCACCGCTATTTTCATGTCGCTGAGATCGCCCGTGCTGGCATCAAGCGTCGCCAGACGCTGGCGCAGGCCTTCGGCGAAGGCGTTCAGCTCATCGGGGAGAACGTCATGCTTGCGCGCCAGCGCGCGGATCGCGAAAAGCCGCTCTTCGGCGTCTTCCAGTTCGGATGGGTTGAACGCCAGACCGTCCAGAACCGTATCGATCCCTGTGCTGGCCTCGCCCAATTCAACAAGCGCGCGTTCCAGCGCGGCAATCGGCGCATCCAGCTGTCCTTCGGCCTGTGTTGAGGCCCCTTCGAGCCAGCGCAGGGCGTCGCCCATCCGCCCTTCAGCCCCTTGCAGGCCAAGAGCCTCATGCGCCTTTGCGATGTCTTCGCGGATCTTCTCGGCGCCCTGCATCAAGCGGCGCAGCGCGTCCAGCTTTTCATCTTCGCCGGGTTCCGGTGCCAGCGCGTCAAGCTCGGCCACGGCGTGGCGCAGAAAATCTTCTTCGGCGGCCAATTCGGCCAGATGCGCCTCAAGCGCTGCCAGCTTTCGGCGCGCCTCAGACAACGCCCGCCACGCTTTGCGCGTTGCGTCGATCCTGTTGGCCAGATTGCCGAACTCATCCAAAAGCAGGCGATGCCCGCGCGGGTTCAAAAGACCGCGATCGTCATGCTGGCCGTGCAGTTCAACCAAAGTCTCTGAAAGCGCGCGCAGCACCTCGCCCGAAGCGCGGCGGTCGTTGACATAAGCCGTTTTGCGGCCATCGCGGGTGTTGACGCGGCGCAGGATCAATTCGTCCGAACGCGACCAGCCTGCTGTTTCAAGGACGGTTTGCGCCGGGTGATCGTCGGCCAGATCGAACCAGGCGGTGACCTCCCCCTGCTCGGCCCCTGCCCGGACCAGTTCGGCGCGCCCGCGCCAGCCCAGAACAAAGCCGAGACTGTCGAGAAGGATGGATTTTCCGGCCCCGGTTTCGCCGGTCAGCACATTGAGCCCTGGCTGAAACGCAAGTTCCAACCGGTCGATAATCAGCATGTCCCGAATGTCGAGACCTCGCAGCATCAGCGCTCACCCCCCTCGGGTCAGATCAGAGCCAGCGGCCCTGCACCACCTGCCGGTAGACCTGCCGCAGCCAACTGTCGCCCGCCGCTTCCAGTTCAAGCCCGCGACCGGTGAGCAGCTTAAAGCTGTCCTCGTACCAATCGGTGGCCTGGAAGTTGAAGCCAAGGATGGCGCCTGCTGTCTGCGCCTCGTCCGTCAGACCCAGCGACAGGTAGCTTTCCACCAGACGGTGCAGCGCCTCGGGCGTGTGGGTCGTGGTCTGGAACTCCTCAACCACAACGCGGAAGCGGTTGATCGCTGCGGAATAGTGGCCGCGCTTGAGGTAGTAGCGCCCGATCTCCATCTCTTTGGCGGCGAGATGGTCGAAGGCCAGATCAAATTTGAGGATCGAAGAGCGCGCGTATTCGCTGTCGGGATAGCGTTCGATGACCGTGCGCAGCGCTTGGAGCGCCTGGAAGGTCAGGCCCTGATCGCGGCCCACTTCGTCGATCTGGTCGTAATAGCTGAGCGCGAGCAGATACTGCGCATAGGCAGCGTCTTCATCGGCTGGGTAGAAGTCGATATAGCGCTGCGCCGAGGCGCGGCTTTGCTCGTAGTCCTGATTCTTGTGATAGGCGAAGGCCTGCATAATCAAAGCGCGCTTTGCCCATTCGGAATAGGGGTAAAGACGCTCAACCTCGCCGAAGAACCGCGCGGCCTCGTCCGGCTCGGATTGCGCCAATTCAAACTCGGCCCGGTTGTAAATCTCTTCCGCAGAAAAGGTTTCCAGTGGTTGTTCGCGATTTCCGCCACCGCCGCACGCCGCTAAAAGCGCGACACCCAGCAAAGCCACTGTTCCCCGAAGTTTCCCGTAAGTGCCTGTCATCAGACTATATTCCCGTTCATTCGACAGAAGGACACTGCGATCCCTACCCTGTTCCTTGCGGTTTAACACAGAAAAAAGGAGGGCAAAACGCCTTTGACGCGGAAAACGTCAGGCAATCGCGGGAAGGTCAGCTTTACGCACGCCAACGCCGGGCAAAATTCGGCTTTCGCGGTCGCTGCATTGCTGGATTTCATAGGCCGTCGGATCCGCAAAGAGCGCGTGCAACAATTTGTTGGTCAGCGCGTGCCCGGCCCGGTTGCCAGTGTAGCGCGCCATCAGCGGCGCACCAGCCAGACCAAGATCGCCCAACGCATCGAGCATCTTGTGGCGCACAGCCTCGTCCTTGTAACGGAAGCCACCCGGGCTGAGGACGGTTTCGCCATCGACCACAACGGCATTATCCAGCGTGCCGCCCAAGGCCATCCCGTTGGCGTGCATAAATTCGATGTCGGAGTGACGACAGAACGTTCGGCTGTCACACAATTCGCGCACAAAAGTGCCGTTGGACAAATCAAGCGTCTTGGTCTGTTGACCAATCGCGGCATCTTCAAAGTCGATGCGGAAATCCATAATGAGATGATCTGCCGGATCCAGCCGCGCAGAGGCCAACCCATCGCTTACCTCTACGGGGCGCAAAACGCGGATTGCTGCGACCGGTTCGTCCTGCGCCTGCAGCCCTGCTGCAAGAAAGCGTTGCACGAAAACGGCGGCGGAGCCGTCAAGGATCGGCAATTCCGGGCCATTCAATTCGATCAGGGCATTGTGGATGCCGCACCCGACCAAGGCGGCCATGATATGTTCTAGGGTCGAAACCGATGTGCCGTCTTCATTGCGGATCAGCGTGCAGAGCGAAATCTGTTCAACCGCATTCCACTTAGCGGGCACGAACGGGTTTGCATCCGTAACATCGACGCGCTTGAACCAGATACCATGATGGGCAGACGCCGGATGCACGGTCGCGCGCACCGGTTCCCCACCGTGGAGACCGATCCCGTCGAATGTTACCGATGATTTGAGTGTTTTCTGCACGTTTGCCTCAGCCTCGCGCATCGCAGTCTTTGTCGATGCATCATTTAAGTATCTGCGCGACAAACCAGCCTCAATTCACTCTTTGTAACGGTTTGAAATATCGCGAATCGGATCGGCAAAATTTCGCTTATTTCAGCTAAGTCTTTACGATCAAACAAAAAGGGCCGCCCTAGGGCGACCCTTAATGTTTCAAATGTGACGTAATTTAGTTGGCCTGACGGCGCAGGAATGCAGGGATTTCGATGCGCTCCTGTTCAGGATCCGCTTCAGCGTCATCATCGTAGGATTGCACCGGCGGCTGCTGGCGCATCGGCGCGGGAGCGGGGCGCTCACCTGCCTCGGGTCCGTGACCTGTCATGCGGTTGATAAGAGAGTTGATCCCAAAGCGCGGTTTGTCGCCCTCAGGCTCAGCCGCAGGTGCGGGGGCTGCTGGCTGCTGGGCCGGTACTTTTTGAACGGCCGCTTGCAGGCGCGCCATGGCTTGCGGTGACGGGGCACCGGGCTGGGGCGCTTTGGGCGCAACGAACGCGGCCGCTTCGGGCGTTTCGACCTCTTGGGTCGGCTCATACGCGGCGGGTTGAGGTTGGTAGGCCGGGGGCGGCAGATCATCTGTCGCTTCGGGTTGCTGCTGTACCGGCTCTTCGACACGCGGCTGGAAGACGGGTTCGGCTGGGGTATAGGCGGCCGGGGCCTGTGCGGGCTCCATCCGGTCCAGCAATGTCGGCTCGGCGGCGGCAGCCGTTGCGGCAACGGCGGCGGCTGGTGCCACCTCTTGCGCGGTTTCTTCGACAGCCTCTTCAACCGGCTTCAGCGGCTCGGCCAGCGACCGACGCGGCAGCGGGGTTTCGGCATTGCTTTCCGTGGCGTCGATGCCAGTTGCCACAACGCTGACGCGCATCGTGCCTTCCATGCCGGTGTCAAGCGTGGAACCGACGATGATGTTCGCCTCGGGGTCCACTTCCTCGCGGATGCGGTTCGCGGCCTCGTCCAGCTCAAAGAGCGTGAGGTCGTAACCACCGGTGATGTTGATGAGAACGCCGTTCGCGCCGCGCAGCGAAATCTCGTCCAGCAGCGGGTTGGCGATGGCTTTTTCAGCGGCTTGGATCGCGCGATCTTCGCCGGTCGCCTCGCCTGTGCCCATCATGGCTTTGCCCATCTCGTCCATCACAGCGCGAACATCTGCGAAGTCGAGGTTGATGAGGCCCGGACGGACCATCAGGTCGGTCACGCCTTTGACACCTTGATAGAGAACGTCGTCGGCCATGGAGAAGGCTTCGGTGAAGGTCGTCTTCTCGTTCGCCAGACGGAACAGGTTCTGGTTCGGGATGATGATCAGCGTGTCGACGACTTTTTGCAGCGCCTCGACGCCGTCTTCGGCCTGACGCATCCGCTTGCCGCCTTCAAACTGAAACGGCTTGGTCACGACGCCAACGGTCAGAACGCCCAGCTCACGTGCGGCTTGCGCGATGATCGGCGCGGCACCCGTTCCAGTGCCGCCTCCCATACCAGCGGTGATGAAGCACATGTGTGCACCTGCCAGGTGATCGACGATCTGTTCGATGCTTTCTTCGGCGGCGGCGGCACCAACGGTCGCGCGGGCCCCTGCCCCCAGACCTTCGGTAACTTTCACACCCATCTGGATTTTGGCCTGCGCCATCGACTGCTGCAGCGCTTGCGCGTCGGTGTTGGCAGTGACGAATTCGACCCCGTCGAGCTCTTTCTCGATCATGTTGTTGACGGCATTACCGCCAGCACCACCCACACCGAAGACGGTGATACGGGGTTTCAAATCTTCCTGCCCGGGCATCGAAAGGGTCAAAGTCATAATGTGTCCGCCTGTTATCTGCCATTTGAGGGGGTTGACCCCCGAATTAGCGCCAATCGTATCGTGACATTCCCGCCACGTCACCCAAAAAACACGAAAAAGGCACAAAATATCGTGTTTTTCCGGAAGGTTTCAGCGGTATTTCGCCGAAACCCCCATATTTAGCGCCTACCAGTTGTCTTTGAACCAGCGGATCGCCCTTTTGAGCGACCTGGCCGGGTATTTTTCGGCGGGAATCTCGAAATCCCACCATTCGTCTTGCGGGTTGGCTGCGAAGAGGCAAAGGCCGACGGAGGAGGCAAACGCGGGGCCTGTTGCGGCTTGCGGAAGGCCCTGCACGCGCAGCGGACGACCCAAGCGCACCTGCTGGCCGAGGATCTTGGAGGCCAGACCGTCGAGACCCGGGATTTGGCTGCCACCGCCGGTTAGAACGATCTGCTGGCTGGGCAGATGCTCGAACCCTGCAGCGTCCAGACGGACGCGAACTTCCTCAAGGATTTCCTCGACCCTTGGGCGCATGATCCCGATCAGTTCAGCGCGGCTGACCGTGCGGCGGTCATGCTCCCAATCGCCGGTGTCGCCGCCGATTTCGATCATCTCGCGGTCGTCCATGCCGGTAGCGACAACGCCACCATAGAAGGTCTTGATCCGTTCGGCGGTGGCGGGCGGCACTTGCAGCCCCATAGAAATGTCAGAGGTCACGTGTTCGCCGCCCAAGCGCACTGCGTCGGAATAAATCATGTGCTTGCGCATGAAAATCGACAGGCCCGTCGCGCCGCCACCAAGGTCGATGCAAGCGGCACCCAGTTCTTGTTCGTCCTCGACCAGCGAAGAGATCCCGGAGACGTAGGAGGACGACGCAAGCCCTGCCAGTTCAAGATCACAGCGCTTGATGCAGTAAAGCAGGTTCTGGATCACCGTTTCATCGACCGTGAGCAGGTGCATATCGACGGCCAATTCGTTGCCCATCTGCCCGCGCGGATCGCCAAGGCCGGAGCGGTGGTCGATGGCGAAGTTCACGGGCTGGGCGTGGAGCACTTCGCGCCCCTCACCAAAATCGGGCACGTCGCAGGAGGCCATCACACGGGCGATGTCCTGCTCGGTCGCGATGTTTTCATCCAGTTCGACCATCCCGTCTAGGCCGTAGCTGCGCGGGCGGGCACCGGCAAAACAGGCGATCACGTGATCGACGCGGGTGTTGGCCATCTTCTGGGCGGCCTGAACGGCCGTGCGAATGGCGCGCTCGGTCTCTTGCATGGCGTCAATCTCGCCAAAGCGGACACCGCGGGACCGCGTCGTGGCTGCGCCAATCACACGGAAACTGGACTGACCGGCGAGCGACCCGATGCCATCGGCATCCGAGAATTGCGAGGGGCCATCAAAGCGCAGCACCAGACAGGCGATCTTGCTGCTGCCGATATCGAGGATCGCAATCACGCCACGCTGCATCGCGGCTTGCCGCATGTTCCGCATGGCCCGTTGGGTCTGGTAAAGGTCGGTCATCGTTTAGTTTGCCCCATTCTGCCCGTTGTTTTGCCCGGTCTGGATGTCGCGTATGCGACGCAGTTCTTCGACTGCTGTTGTGTTCAGCCGGATCGTTGGCCGGCTGGCATTTCGAATGTCCACGACCGCAAGGTCGCGGGCCAACATGTCTTTGGCGTGATCCAGAACGATCACCCGCTCCAGTGCGGCCACCGCGCCCTCCTGGGGCAGCAGAATGCGTTGGTCGCGGTCAAGGGCGACGTCCCAGCGGCGCTCTCCCATGCGGACAAGACCGCGGATGCGGTCAGCGATGGGGGCGGAGACGGCGAGAAGTTCAAGCGCTTCGGTGGCGTGTTCGGCAGCACCCTCACCCGAGATGAGCGGCAAGTCAGGGCGGCTAAGGCGCGCGGGAATGTCAGCAACGACATAGCCTTCACGGTCCAGCAGCTTGACGCCCTCGGGGGAGCGCCAGACGATAGCGGGGATACGCTCGGTGATTTGCAGCTCAAGAATACCGCCGGGCTTGATGCGTACGGCGGCGTCTTCGACGGCGGCAAGTTCTTCGATATCGCGCTGCATTTGCGCGAGGTCCAGATCGAAGGAGGAGATCGGGAATTCCACGGGGAAGGCGCTGCGGATGTCTTCGGCCAGAGGCTCGGACGCGCCGTCGATGGCCATCAGTTTGACCATGAATTCGGGGCGCGTTTCGATCTGGTTGCGCAGATCGGCGACCATCAGACCCGCCTTTTCGCGGTTCTCGGGGTTGGCGAAGTAAGCGCCAGCGATGAAGATCACGAGGAAGGCAGGCAGGCCGACGCGCAGAGCCGCGCGGAAAAGCGGGGTCAGCCAGAGGCGGTTCATCCGGTAGGCCCAGCGCGAGGGCGCGGGATCGCGGCGGGGCGCTGCGGGTTTGGTGGCGGTCAGCGGTTGCATGAGGCATCCTCCACCATCCAGCGGCACAGTTGGCCAAAGCTCATCCCGGCTTTCTGCGCCTGCTCGGGGGTGAGCGAGGTAGGCGTCATGCCTGGCTGGGTGTTGGTTTCCAGCAGGATCAGGCCTGCGAGGCCTTTGCTTTCGTCCCAGCGGAAATCGGTGCGGGAGACTCCCCGGCAGCCCAGCGCGTTATGGGCGCGGAGGGCGTAATCCATGCAGGTGTCGAAAATGTCTTGCGGGATATCGGCGGGGACAACGTGGTGCGAACCGCCCTCTTCGTATTTGGCGGCGTAGTCGTACCAGCCGTCGGTGACGATATCGGTGACGGTGAGGGGCTTATCGCCGATGACGGTTGTTGTCAGTTCGCGACCGGGCGCGAAGGCTTCGACCATGACTTCATCGGGCATTTCGGCATTCAGGCGTGGGGGCTGATCGCCTTCATGGACGAGGTAAACGCCAACGCTGGAGCCTTCGTTGTTCGGCTTCACCACATAGGGCGGCGGCATGACATGGGCGGCTTGGACGTCTTTGGCGGGGGCAATCACGCTTTCCACGACAGGCAGGCCGTGGATCTTGTAGACGTCCTTGCTGCGCTGCTTGTCCATCGCCAGCGCCGAGGCCAGCACACCCGAATGGGTGTAGGGAATTTGCAGCCACTCAAGGAGGCCCTGCACGCAGCCGTCTTCCCCCCAGCGGCCATGCAACGCGTTGAACACGACGTCAGGCGCCGCGTCCGCAAGACGCGCCATCAGGTCCGGACCCGCGTCCAGCTCGATCACGTTGAAACCTTCGTCCCGTAAAGCGGCGGCGCATTCGCGCCCAGTGGACAAGGACACCTCGCGCTCAGCCGAAGGTCCGCCCATCAGTACCGCCACTTTCGGGGGTGTCCTGCTCGACATCCCGTGTGTGCCTCAATTTTTACCGCAGGCCGTCTTGTGCGACCCGTTTCTTGTTTATTCTTTAGTACCTTGCGGGGCCGGTTCACCGACCCTCATAATTTCCCACTCTAGCGTTATCCCACTGGTTTCGTAAACCCTTTTGCGCACCAGCTCGCCAAGGTTTTCGAGATCAGCAGCGGTGGCGGTGCCGGTGTTGACCAGAAAGTTGGGATGCTTGGGCGACATCTGCGCGCCGCCAAGGGTGTGCCCGCGCAGGCCTGCGTCATCAATCACCTTCCACGCTTTCAGCGCATGGCTGTCATCCGCTTGACCGGTCGAGGAAAATCCGGCGGGGTTGCGGAAGGTGGAGCCTGCGGTGCGGTCCTTGGTGGGCTGCGTCTCGTCTCGCTTTTTAAGCTGCGCATCCATGCGGGTTTTCAGGGCCTCCGGGTCCCCCTTGGGTGCGCGGAAGGTCGCTTGGGTGAGAACCCAGCCGTCGGGCAGGTCGGTCTGACGGTAGGCGAAGTTGAGATCTTGGGCGGTCAGGGTTTTGATCTCGCCCTCGCGCGTGATGGCTTGGGCAGAATGGAAAACGTCGGCCACGTAAGAGCCATAGCACCCCGCGTTCATTCTTATGGCACCCCCGATAGCGCCGGGGATGGTGCGGAGGAAGGTCAAGTCGAGACCTTGGTCTGCGGCCTTGCGCGCCACATGGGCGTCGAGGGCGGCGACACCTGCGGTGACGGTATCGCCGTCAATGGTGATTGCATTGAACCCCCGCCCCATGCGGATCACGATGGCGCGGATGCCCCCATCGCGGACGATCAAGTTCGAGCCGACGCCCATGGGGAAGACTTCGACGTCCTTGGGCAGCGCTTTGAGGAAGGCTTGCAGATCGTCGAGGTCGGCGGGCTGGAACAGATAGTCCGCGGGGCCACCGACGCGGAGCCAAGTGAGGTCGTTGAGGGGACGGTCGGGCGTGAGCGTGCCGCGAGGGGTTGGGAGTTGGGTCATGGGGGTGGGTGGTAGTTGTAGGGTTGCGGCGGTGC
>ERZ1740060.215-NODE-215-length-43873-cov-8.313661_pt1 | contig 43873 bp, 33 predicted proteins | sample MGYA00581743_ERZ1740060 | MGnify/ENA primary metagenome ERZ1740060 (study PRJEB43018, sample SAMN04849235) | marine metagenome | isolation source: floating plastic debris | place: Pacific Ocean | collected 2008-08-27 | study: EMG produced TPA metagenomics assembly... | reverse complement strand
GCTCCCTCTCTCATTTTCTTTTCAACCAATTTTTTCGCCTTTTTATTTTGCCTTTCTTTTTTTTCTTTTTTTTTCTCTTTTTAAATTTTCTTGCGGCGCTTCTTGCTAAATTGGATTATTTTGGGTTGATAGCTAGCAATTGGACCAGAGGACAAGCTGGCGATACAACGCCGCCTAAGTTTACCGGCGAGTTTATCAATATATTTACGGATCTTCATTATCTGAGATTCAGTAAACTTCAATACGCCTACGTGGATCAAGCTTTGTCAAGACACAAGCTTCCCCTCAAAATAAATAGGAATCATTGACCTGTATTGATACTGAATCTCAAGCAAATACTGTGGACAAACCAACAGGATGGGACACTAAGAACCCATTTGGTTTACTTGAATTTGAAAATAGCCTAGGAGATCAAACCCTTGCCCTCAGGCAGGACACAGATTTTCGATTGCGAGATGTTCGATGGTCTGCCCTGATTGGTAGCGTTGTCGTTTCTATCGCATTTATTGCCGCAGCTTGGCCTATTGTTCCAATCTCCATTCTCTTAAATTGGTGGATTGTTCATATTGCCTTAATTGGCTGTATGTTCTGTGTGCAAAGTGGTTGGATACTGAAAGATTGGCGGGATAAATATCAAGCACCGCAACTACTTGCGATCATCTATTGGTTTCGAGGCGTTTGGTTTGGAACGATTCCGCTACTGAATTGGGACGCCTTTAATCAAACAGAATATTTTTGGATCACTTTGACTTTTTGTGGCTGCTTCATAACAGGCCAAATGGTTTCCAATTCTATTTCGGCGATCCATGTGCTTACTGCAGTACTGATGATGTTTGCAGGAATGGCCTTCTTAAGTCAGGACATTTTAATTGGTGTCGGAATATTAGTTTCGTTAGCAATCACAGTTAAAGGTGTTCGAAGGATTCAGAAAACTAGGATTAATGAAGTCCGCTTAAAAACGCGTCTAAAGCATCAAGCCTATCTAGATACCTTGACGGGAACCCTGAGTCGCTCTGGTTTAGAATCGGCTATCCTGAATAACTCGAAACCGATTCGAAGTGTCCTACTTATTGATCTGGATCGTTTCAAAGAGGTTAATGACCAGCTTGGCCATGAAGCCGGCGATTACCTTTTGAGGCAGGTCGCTAAACGCATTAAAGAAACTGCAGAAATACTGGAAAGCATTGTGGCTCGACTCGGCGGCGATGAGTTCTTAGTTGTTTCAGACAGCGATGACTTGTCTGAGTTAACGGTTTTGGCTGAACATATTGTTCAAGCTTTAGAAAAGCCCTTTTCTCTGCCTTTAGGGGAGGCCCGAATTTCAGCCAGCATTGGAATTGCCCTTAACAAAAGTGATGAATTTGATTTCAATAAAATCTGCCAAGAAGCCGACGAGGCAATGTATCAAGCCAAGTCAGCACCCATAGGGAAAGTCGTTTATTTCGACAATGCTCTACGCCGTAAAAGCCAGAAGCGGAGAGAGATCAAAGCAAAACTCCGTGATGCCATTCAGCACAAAGAAATTGTGCCCTGGGGACAGCCGATTATTGATCTTAAAAGTGGCAGAATTGCAGGAGTAGAATTACTGGCCCGTTGGCCCCAAGCGGATGGCAGCATCCTCGGCCCCGGTGCGTTTATCCCGATCGCAGAAGAGCTGGGCCTGATCGAAGATCTCACCCTGTTGACGCTCGAATATGCCGCACCCTGTTTGACCCGATGGCAAACCTTACCTCATATGGCTGAGACCTATCTCACCATTAATGCTGTCCCCAGGGATCTGACTGAAGGGCGACTGCTCGATAAAGTTACGGCTCTATGTCAGCAAGGACGACTCAATCCAGCCCGTTTGGTGATTGAAATTACTGAACGAGAAATCATTGAGGCTGAAGACGTCGTTCGCAGATATATCGAACAGCTCCATCAATTGGGCGTGAAGATCGCAATTGATGACTTTGGTACCGGATTTTCGTCCTTCCATTCAATTGTCGCCCTGCCCATCGACATTCTGAAACTAGATCGCTCGTTGATTGCGTCCATTGCGGATGATGGTCGGATGCAAGCAGCAGTGGTAGCTATTCTGCAAATGGCCCGTCAGTTGGGCATTCATACTGTCGGGGAGGGGGTAGAGTTAGCCAAAGATGCATCGGTTTTGCAGCGGCTCGGGCTTGATTTAGTTCAGGGGTTTCTCTATGCCAAGCCCATGCCTTTGGACGATATCCCTAAGGCGATGGACTGGTCTCCTTATACATTCGAACTAATAACGCCTTCGCTATCCCAATCCAGTTAACACCCAGAATATTTGTAGCCGTTGATAGCGATCCAAGCCAGTACAAACCGCTTAGACCTGAGCAGTCAAGAATTCACCATGAAATTGGAAACTGATGCCAAGTCAGGCTATGCAGTAGGTCGAATATTAGTAGCAATGGCCGCTGTGATTCCTTTGATGGCAATGGCTCTGCCCGCACTACAGCCGCCTCCAGGATGGCATAGGACTTCAGACCGGCTGGAATGCACCTATGAACTTGCTAACTTTGTGGAATCTGTGGTGTTTGTGGCGCAGCTCATCGCCCCTGCTGAAACTTTAGGGCATCACCCCGACGTCACCATTGCCTACAACCGAGTTTCCCTATCGCTCACCACCCATGATGCTGATGGACTCACGGATCTGGATTTCCAACTGGCTGAGGAAATTGATGCGATTGCCCAGCTCCAGGACCCACCCTTAAGCTGTCTCAGTCAGGAATAAAAACACTTTAGAGGTGTTAGAAGTGAAAATTTGGCAAGATCGAGGGGTAGGGACTGCTGTACAGTCACCAATAACTCCCTTTGATCGCAACGCGTCAGGTTTGCCATGGCTGATCCCATTCCTCCAATTACTCTGCCTCCCGCGACGAATCCGCAACAAGAAGGGGAGTGGCTACGCACCACCCTGCACCGGTGGCTCGATGACGAGTTTTTACCCGAAGCCGTCAACGAAGACATCGCCGCCCGCGCGTCCCAGGTGTTTGTCCGCCAACGCATGGAAGGGGAAAACGATCTGGGCTCTTTGGTGATTGCCATCCTGACCGAAATGCAGGGCTTCGACTTTTCCCAAAGCTTTTATGGGGAGTTTGCGATCGCCAATGCGGTCAGTGACTTGCTGCTGGATAGCTTGGGCATCGATCGCTGTTGCGGTGCCAGCTAATGCCGCTATGCGCAATTCAAAATAACCTGCCCCAGCGCCCCAGCGATTCTATCTGGCCGACAAAAGTTCTTCCCGTTCAGCCACCTGCTTGAGTCGTTGCAGTTGGGCCTCCATGTCTTGTTTGGTCCAACGGGCCGCAACCAAGTCAAAACCAAGCGCTATCAACGGGTTTGGAATGGTGAACTCAAACCGATTCACCAGTTCGGTACCCGATTGTATCGGTTGGCAGTCCCAACGGTCTTGCCCCTTAAAAAATCCGTCAAAGCCCCAGACAATAAGCCCTGGCTGCCGTTCAATCACTGTGCTGATCAGGGTTGGCGTGGCCAGCGGCACATTCAAAATAAAACGACTTTTGCCGCCTAGATCCGTATCCCAAGTGGCGTCAAAGGGTTCACATCGTAGGGCCGGGTTGAGCCATTGATGCATTAGCTGCCGATTCGTAATACATCGCTCCACCGTAGTTGCACGGGCCGCAATAGTAACGGCTTGTTCAAAAATGCGAGACTCTGCCATGGCGATTTAGTTGGTCAAAAGACTGCTTAAATGTCGTCTAGCCCACTCAGGAAAATAGGGGGTTGTATTAATAGTGGTTTCACGTCAGCATCTTATGGGTATATCCCCCCTTAGGATGAACCCGAGCCGAATATTCGTCGGTAGGATAAATCCCTAGCGAATTCTTCACAGGGTCTTTTGAGACCTACATTGCCAGATCGCTGTTACACATGCTGTTTATGGGAGTTGCTGTGGATTCACTTAGCCTAATGTCCCTGTCTCATCTACCTCCGCCATTACCGTCACTGGCACAGCTCGATATTGGTCCTATGGATCGCTTCTTGACTGAGCTTAGTGGAACCCTGGGAAGCTTTTTGCCCAGTTTGCTGTGGGCAATTGTGCTTCTGATCGGTGGCTGGATTATTGCCACCTTTGCTGCCTGGATTGTGAAAGGTGTGCTGAGTCGGACCAAGTTGGATAACCAACTGGCTCGCATGGTAATGGGCAAAGCCCCTGACCAAGACCTGCCGATTGAGGCTTGGGCCGCCACCGCCGTCTACTGGATTGTGATGACCTTTACGCTGGTGGCGTTTTTAAATGCCCTCAGCCTAGAGGTGGTTTCAGAACCGCTGAATAACTTCCTGCAGCAGATCTTCCAGTATCTGCCTCGCATTGGCGGTGCAGCGGTGCTTTTGGCCGTGGCCTGGGCCACCGCTACAGTGGTCAAGGTATTGATTACCCAAGGTCTATCTCGATTTAACCTAGATGACCGCCTTGCCGCACAAACGGGCCAGCAAGGGAGCCCCTTTGTGCTGAATGAAACCATCGGGAATATTCTCTACTGGTTCATTTTCCTCCTCTTTATTCCGCTAATCCTAAGTGCCCTTGATTTGCCTGGGCTGTTAGAGCCGGTTGAGGGGTTGATTAATCAGTTCCTGCAGGCGATTCCTCGGATCGCAACGGCCAGCATTATTTTGGTGATTGGCTGGCTGGTTGCTCGGGTGGTGCGGGGCATCGTCACCAACTTGCTCACAGCCACTCGCGCCGATGAGATCGGCACTAAAGTGGGTCTCGCCACCACTGAAGAAGAAGGCGTTTCACTGTCGGGCTTGATTGGCACCGTTGTCTACGTGCTGATCTTGCTGCCCTCCACGGTTGCAGCCCTGAATGAGTTAGATATCGAAGCCATCTCTGGTCCAGCGATTTTGATGCTGGAGCAAATCTTGGCCGCGATTCCTCAAATCATCACGGCTGGCTTGGTCTTGGTGGTCTTCTATGTGATTGGCCGCTTTGTTTCTGAGCTGCTAACCAACGTGCTGTCGAGCGTCGGCTTCGACAATATCCTCAGCATTTTGGGTCTACCAGAGCTCTCCGTCAATACGGCAGATTCCCCCGTACTCAATGCTGAGGGCCAACCTGAAACTCGGGTTCAAGGTGCTGCAAAAACCCCTTCTGAAGTCGCAGGGCTTCTGGCTTTGGTCGGCATTGTTCTGTTTGGGGCGGTAACCGCCACCGAGATTTTGCAGTTTGAGGCGCTGACCAACATTGTTCAGGCGATCATGCGAATTTCGGCCCAGGTGCTGAGCGGACTCCTGGTCTTTGCGGTGGGGCTATATTTTGCCAATCTTGCTTTCCGCTTGATTCGCAGTATGGGCAGCAGTCAGGCTAACTTCCTGGCTCAATCCGCCCGAGTGGCGATCATCATTTTGGTGGGGGCCATGGGTCTCCAGCAAATGGGCGTGGCCACTGATATCGTCAACCTCGCCTTTGGTCTATTGCTCGGCGCCATTGCGGTGGCGATCGCGATCGCTTTTGGTTTGGGGGGTCGTGATATTGCCTCTGAGCAAATTCGAGAATGGTTGAATAACTTCAAGAACGGCTAAGCAGATTAGCCTAAAGTCATCCCCCTAGGTCCGATGTTTATGGGCTTAGGGGGATTTTCTGTGACAGGGGAAGTGCGCCCTTATGAGAAGCTGTGAGCATTGTTATCGGCCACCTAATCCCTGAGGTCTGATCAGCTTTAGAAGGCCATGCCCACATTTTATGCATCTACCATGGGAAAAGCTGTTATCAAGGCCAAAATTGTTGGCACGGTAGAATCTGCCTTCTTCAGAAACTTCATCATTACGGTCACGATTTTGGCTGGGGTCCTGGTGGGCTTGGAAACCGTGCCAGAACTTGTGGACCGCCATGGGCAAATTTTGCAGGTTTTAGACCACTTCATTATTTGGGTCTTCATAGGTGAGTTCTTACTCAAAGTATCTGCAGAAGGAAGCAAGCCTTGGCGCTACTTTCATGACTATTGGAATGTTTTTGACTTCATTATTATTGCGACCTTCTTTTTGCCCCTAGAAAACAACTATTTGGTCGTCCTGCGATTGGTGCGACTCCTGCGGGTTTTGAAACTGATTCGGAGCTTACCTCGGCTGCAAATCTTGGTAGGAGCGCTGCTTAAAAGTGTGCCTTCTATGGGGTACGTTTCTGCGTTGTTATCCCTGCTGTTTTATATCTATGGGGTAACCGCAACCTTTTTGTTCTCAGGCAATGATCCGATTCACTTTCGCTCTTTGCCCATCTCAGTTTTGTCCCTCTTTCAGATCATCACCATGGAAGGCTGGTCTGACATTATGTACACCCAGATGTATGGCTGCGATCGCTACGGTTACGATGGCATTGAAGAGCTCTGCACAAATCCTGCAGCCACCCCAATTATTGCCGCCCTGTTCTTCATCAGCTTCGTGATGTTGGGGGCCATGATTGTGATCAATCTATTTACGGGGGTGATTGTCAGCAGCGTTGAAGAAGCCCACCAAGAGCAGCAAGCCTACGGAAAAACAGAATATGCTCCCCATGCAGATTCGTCTTTAGATACCCACCGTTTAATGGCGCAATTGGCTGAAATGCAAGCTCAGCTACAAACCCTGCAAGCCACGTTAGAACAGCAAGGAAAATCACCTAACTCACCCAACGCCTGAGGATAGCTAGAGGTCGTCCTCGTCTTCATCCTCTTCGTCATCGAGGACATCATCAATGGTGACCGGTTCTTGATAGAGCAAAATAGTAAAGGTGACGGTCGAGCCTAAGCCGTCGCCCATGCTGATGAACTTGACGACGCCCCCCATACCCTCTACGAGCTTTTGAGAGATCGCTAACCCCAGGCCAGTACCGCCATATTGGCGGGTGCGCTCTCCATCGACTTGGCTAAAGGTTTGGAAGAGCCGATCTTGCTTTTCTAGAGAGACGCCAATGCCGGTGTCGATAACGCTGATTTTGATCAGGCCAGGCCAAGTCTGGTTTTGAAACTCAACTTTTTGGAGCTTGATTTCACCATTGATGGTGATGCCCCCCTCATGGGTGAATTTGATCGCATTGCCGACCAGATTTAGAAGCACCTGCAAGAGTCGTTGGTAATTACCGTTGACGATAATTTCATCGCGGGTCTGGGGCAGGTTGATGTCAAAATACAGTCCCTTTCGCTCCGCTTGGGGGCGGGTAAAGTCATCCACCGCTTGGCAAAGTTCTTTGAGGTTAAACGGCTTCAGATCGATCTGCATTTTGCCCGCTTCGATCTTGGCAATGTCGAGTACGTCATTGATCAAGTTCAGCAAATGCAGGGCCGATTTATGGGCTTCATTGATAAATTCCTGCTGCTCTTCAGGATCATCAGCCATGCCATCCAAAACCAGCTTTAAGAAGCCGATCATGCCGTTTAGGGGGGTGCGCAGCTCGTGGGAGGTATTGGCCAAAAACTCACTCTTGAGGCGAGAAGCCTCTTCGGCTTGATGGCGGGCCTCTTCTAGCTCTTCATGTTTTTCCCGGAGCTGCTGGTTACTACTTTGCAGTTCGTGGGCCAGGGCTTCACTCTCTCCAAACAGGCTGGCGTGGGCGATCGCGGTACCCACCTGATCGGCCAGCTCGCTCACCAGTTCCAAATCTTCAGCGTCCCAGGTGTCTTCCTCGTCGGCAAGGTGCATGATAATCAGCCCATTGGGCTGGTCTTGGTAGCGGGTCGCCGCCACTAGCATCGGGCCTGAATCAGTTTCAGACTCTGGCATCCAAGCTTCGACTATGGGCTGGGGTGACGTTAAAGCCTGATTCAGGCAGGGATATTGATCGAGCGGTAAGGTTTGTCCTTGCCAACCGGTTAATTCTGGCTGACAGCATTCCGCCACCACCTGCATCACTGTGTCACCCGGTTGGTAAGCCGCAATGAAGCCGCGATCTACCGAAAAAATTGCCCCCAAGCCATCAACCGTTTGCTTGTAGATGGTCTCTAGATTGAGGGTACGGCGGATTTTCCAGGTGAGCTGGGTGAGCTGACGGCTGTGGTCTTGGGGGCTCTGCGAGGGTAATAGATCCTCACTGGTGGCCACCTGCTGCACCTGCATCAGGCCCATGGTCTGAGCCGCCACATCTCCCATGGCAGGCATCCAATGGAGGTGCAGATCCCCCCGGAGACGATAGGCCTCAAGCACCAGCTCACAGGGTAAGGTCGTTGCCTGGGTTGGTGATGGCGGTTTCTGGAGCGCCTTCACAATCGCCGGGCGCAGAGCATCTACGACTAAATTAATTAGGGGCCGTCCGAGAAATTGACTAATGCCCAGACCACAATGCTCTGCTAAAGGCCATCCCAAGGTCAGCAGCTTACCCTCGGCGTCAAGGGTAAAGAGCAAATCTGGGTTACGTAGCCGCTCTGGCCCTGACTGCATGGCATCAGAGGGAGCAGCATTCTCTAGGAGGGCAGCATCCTCAGGAAAAGATGGGGAAGCGGCAAAGGCAGTCATGGGCGGGCCTTATAGAAGCAGAGGGTGAAAATCAGAGAAGGCTCATGGGTTCCTCAATGAGGTCTCTCCGCAAGCAAGCAACGGATGTGCAGCCTGATGCTAAATTGCCCAAATTTCAGCGTTGCCGAGACATTTGGGTAGGCCCATGCTAGCAGTCCCCCGGCGCGGTGGAAGGGAGACTCAACATCCCTTTAGGTCTGGAGACTTTCCGCTCAGTCGGCAGTTCCCATTAAGATAAGTCAAAGGCTTTACGGACGATGATCCTTCTTCTATGACCGACGCACCCGTTTCTCAGATCCGCAACTTTTGTATCATTGCTCACATCGACCATGGTAAATCCACCCTGGCCGATCGCCTGCTCCAGAAAACGGGGACCGTTAGCGATCGCGAAATGAAGGCTCAATTTTTAGATTCCATGGATCTAGAACGAGAGCGGGGGATCACCATCAAGCTGCAGGCGGCGCGGATGAACTACACCGCCCGCGATGGCCAAGACTATGTGCTCAACCTGATCGATACCCCCGGTCACGTTGACTTTTCCTATGAGGTGTCTCGGTCTTTGGTGGCCTGTGAGGGCGCTTTGTTAGTGGTGGATGCCTCTCAAGGGGTGGAAGCCCAAACCCTGGCCAATGTTTATTTGGCCATCGAAAATAACCTGGAAATCATTCCAGTTCTAAACAAGATTGATTTGCCGGGAGCTGACCCAGAGCGGATTAAGCGGGAGATCGAAGACATCATTGGCCTGGACTGCAGCAACGCCATTGAAGCCTCTGCCAAAGCTGGGATCGGCGTTGATGAGATCCTTGAGTCGATTGTTTATTTGGTGCCGTCTCCCGAAGATACGGTGGTAGAACCACTGCGGGCGTTAATCTTTGACAGTTACTACGATCCCTATCGCGGCGTAATCGTCTATTTCCGCGTTATGGATGGCACCCTGCGCCGGGGCGATCGCATCCGCCTAATGATCTCGGGCAAGGAGTACGACATCGATGAGCTCGGCGTCCTTTCCCCCAACCAAATTCAAGTGGATGAACTCCATGCGGGCGAGGTGGGGTATTTGTCAGCTGCGATCAAATCGGTTGAAGATGCGCGGGTGGGCGATACCGTCACCTTAGTCAAATCTCCGGCTGCCGAACCCTTACCGGGCTATGTGGAAGCCAAGCCGATGGTATTCTGTGGCCTCTTTCCCACAGATTCTGACCAGTTTGAGGACCTGCGCGAAGCCCTCGAAAAACTGCGCCTCAGCGACGCGGCTCTGCAGTACGAGCCAGAAACCTCTAGCGCCATGGGGTTTGGCTTCCGCTGTGGGTTTCTGGGGCTGCTCCATATGGAAATTGTCCAGGAGCGTCTAGAGCGCGAGTACAACCTGGATTTGATTACCACCGCCCCCTCTGTGATTTACAGGGTGACGCTGATTGATGGCAGCGTGGTTGAAATCGACAATCCCAGCACCCTGCCAGATCCCCAGGAGCGGGAAAAAATTGAAGAGCCCTATGTACGGGTTGACATGATCGCCCCCGAGGAGTTTGTCGGTGCCCTGATGGAGCTGTGCCAATCCCGTCGCGGTGACTTCAAGGATATGAAGTATCTGGCCCAAGGGCGGACCTCTTTGATCTATGAGCTACCCCTCGCTGAGGTGGTGACCGATTTCTTTGATCAGCTCAAATCGAGATCGCGCGGCTACGCCAGCATGGAGTATCACCTAATCGACTACCGTGAGAATGCTTTGGTGAAACTAGATGTCCTGATCAATAGTGACCCTGCCGATCCCTTGGCGACCATCGTCCACCGGGATAAGGCTTACTTTGTGGGCAGGGCCTTAGTGGAGAAATTGAAAGAACTCATCCCCCGACACCAATTTAAGATTCCCCTGCAGGCGGCGATCGGTAGTCGCATTATCGCCAGCGAGAGCATTCCGGCTTTGCGTAAAGATGTCCTAGCCAAATGCTATGGCGGCGATATTTCTAGAAAGAAAAAGTTACTCAAAAAACAAGCCAAAGGTAAAAAGCGCCTGAAGTCTATCGGCACCGTAGATGTGCCCCAAGAAGCCTTTATGGCGGTTCTGAAATTAACTTAGGGATGGATTGACTGATATAGGTCTGTAGGTTTTGGGTATTCCTGTAGATAGCCTCAGATGCCTTTCAGAACACACCCCTATGCGAATTTTAGTGACCGGTGGCGCTGGTTTTATTGGCTCCCATTTGATTGATCGCCTGATGGAAGCCGATCATGAGGTACTCTGCCTCGACAACTTTTTCACAGGCCACAAACGCAACATTCAACATTGGTTTGGCAACCCCCGCTTTGAGCTGATTCGCCACGACATCACTGAAGAAATTCGGCTTGAAGTCGATCAGATTTATCATCTGGCTTGCCCTGCTTCACCGGTTCATTACCAGTACAACCCGGTTAAAACCAGCAAAACCAACTTCCTCGGCACATTACACATGCTGGGTCTGGCGAAGCGCGTTAAGGCGCGTTTCCTCTTGGCCTCCACCTCAGAGGTCTATGGGGATCCCGATGTGCATCCCCAGACCGAAGACTATCGGGGCAATGTAAACACAATCGGGATTCGTAGCTGCTACGACGAAGGCAAGCGAGTGGCTGAAACCCTAGCCTTTGACTATCACCGTCAAAATGGCGTGGATATTCGGGTGGCGCGGATCTTTAATACCTACGGCCCTCGCATGCAAGAAAACGATGGCCGGGTGGTGAGTAACTTTATCGTTCAAGCCCTTCAGAAAAAGCCTTTGACTGTGTACGGTGATGGCTCCCAAACCCGCAGCTTCTGCTACGCCTCGGATTTGGTCGACGGGCTGATACGGCTGATGAATGGCGATAGCCAAGGCCCGATCAACTTAGGCAATCCAGACGAGTACACCATTTTAGAGCTGGCTCAGGCCATTCAAAAAATGGTCAATCCCGATGCCGAGGTGCAGTTCAAGCCATTGCCCCAAGATGATCCCCGTCGCCGTAAGCCCGATATCACCCGAGCCAAAACGGCCCTAGGCTGGTCACCTAAGGTTCCTCTGGAGCTTGGACTTCAAAAAACCATTGAAGATTTCCGTGCCCGATTAATGCCTGCTAGTGCAGCCTTGGAGCCCGCAGCGGCATCTTAAGACTGTCTGATTGTGTCTGGTCCCAAATCAGGGCCTCAGGGCAAAGAAAATGCAACCTTTGTAAACCCGATGCACCGACTTTTAGGTTTGGGCATTCTAAACCTATTCTGGCTCCGGCCTGGGATAGGTGTTGTTTAACAGTTCCCCTTTAGTGCGATTGAGGATTTAAGGCTTATGCGAGTTTGTGTTATTGGAACCGGTTATGTCGGTTTAGTGACCGGGGTGTGCCTATCCCATGTGGGCCATGACGTCATTTGTGTGGATAACAACGAAGAGAAAGTCAAGCTCATGAAAGCGGGGCAGTCCCCCATTTATGAGCCCGGTCTCTCTGAACTGATGCAGTCTTCTATGGCTGCGGGACGGCTGAACTTCACCAGCGACCTCGCCTCTGGTGTCGGTCACGGCGAAATTCTTTTCATTGCGGTTGGAACCCCCCCTCTACCCACAGGCGAAAGCGATACCCGCTATGTGGAGGCCGTTGCCCGCGGCATTGGGGAACACCTCAACGGGGGCTACAAGGTCATCGTAAACAAGTCCACCGTGCCGATTGGCTCCGGTGACTGGGTGCGGATGATTGTGATGGATGGCATTTCCGAGCGCAAGAAAACCTTGGTAGGTGCGGGTGGTCCGTCGGTAGAAGAGTCGGTTGAGGCCAGCTTTGATGTGGTCAGTAACCCCGAGTTCTTGCGAGAAGGTTCGGCGGTCTATGACACCTTTAACCCCGATCGCATTGTGCTGGGGAGCAACAATCCTCAGGCCCTCAAAATGATGGAGGAACTCTATGCCCCCATCGTCGAACGCAAATTTGCTGACGATGCTTCTCTGCCACCCGTCCCCGTCTTAGAAACGGACCTGAGTTCGGCTGAGATGGTCAAGTATGCCTCCAATGCCTTTTTGGCCACCAAAATTAGCTTTATCAATGAGGTTGCCAACATCTGCGATCGCGTCGGTGCTGACGTGACCCAAGTGGCCCAGGGCATTGGTCTCGATTCCCGCATTGGCAATAAGTTTCTCCAAGCCGGGATTGGCTGGGGCGGCTCTTGCTTCCCGAAAGATGTCCTCGCCCTCATCCATACGGCGGACGACTATGGCTATGAGGCTGAACTGCTCAAATCTACCGTCAGCGTTAACCAGCGTCAGCGCCTGGTGGCCCTGGAGAAACTGCAGCAGGAGCTCAAGATCCTCAAAGGGAAAACCGTGGGCCTCCTCGGGCTGACCTTCAAGCCTGATACCGACGACATGCGCGATGCCCCGGCCCTGGGCCTGATTGAGCAGCTCAACCGCCTGGGGGCAAAGGTGAAAGCCTACGACCCCATCGTTTCTCAGAGTGGTCTGCGTAATGGGCTTTCTGGGGTGATTGTCGAGACCGATCCAGAGCGGCTGGCCGATGGCTGCGATGCCCTGGTCCTGGTCACAGACTGGAAGCAGTTTGCCTCTTTGGACTACGGCAAGATGGCTAAGCTTATGCATGACCCTGCAGTCCTAATTGATGGCCGCAATTTCCTTGATCAGCCTGAGATGGAATCCGCTGGTTTCCGCTATTTAGGGGTGGGACGTTAAGCGCTATCCATTAACACAATCAAAATGCCCCTGGAGACATTACCTCTCTGGGGGCATTTCGTTAGGCAAAACTCTACACAAGACTTGTCGTCTTACCGCAACCCTAGAGAACCTCCCACCAGCCAAAGCCAGGCCCAATGAAGCGAACGGTAACCCAAAGGGCAATCATCACCCCAATGCCAATCCAAGCCCCGGCGGTGGTCCATCGCATAAACTGCTCGGCCTGCCCTTTAGTCACAGGTAACCACGGCAAGATGGGGGTTTCCTTACCGTAGCCCTCGCCCATTTTTTCCTGACGGCGCTTAGATTCTCCCATAGGGGCAATGTTTGATCACGGCAAATGGCGGGCGCTGGCGTGCCCGTAATTGCGATTATATCTCTTGCCCTGCTTTTGATTGTGGGCTGAGATTTACACCTCAATCCAGTCAGATTCCAGATGGTGAAGTCGGGCAAAAGGGCTGAGAGCATCTAAAATCTCACGGCCATAGCTACGGGAGTTAACGCGGCTGTCGAGCAGCACCACGGTCCCCTGGTTTCGGCGGACGGGGGCGATCGCCTGTTGCAATGCATTCAGGGCCGTGGGCAGTAGATAGAGGCGAAACCAGTCTTGGCGGTTGCGTTTGTAGGCTGACACTCGCCCAGCGACGGTTGGATCCTCTAAGGATGGAATCGGTAGGGTAACGATGATCAAGAGCCGGGGGCGCGGTAACGCTCGCTGGTGGGCCTGCCAGAACTGCCAACCACTGACCAGGATGCCTTGTTCGGATAGGGTCGTAGATTCCACCTGAACGCGAGAACCAAACTGAGCCGCTAGGGTTGCGCCAATTTGCCCTTTTAGTGGCAAATCCCCCACCAAAACGACCACTGGACCCTGTTGCGCAGCTGGGGTGATCAGCAAATGCACCAACTCATGGTTGACTAGGGCCTGAAACTGGGCGCTGTTGGGCGGCGGCAGGCGATCGGGGAGATAAAGCTGAATGCTCTCGGCTTGGCGATCAGGCCCAAACTTTAAGCAGGTAAGATCGGCCAAGCCCAAACGCTGACGGTACAAGGGGGCCTCAGCGGTCGTATCTAGAACCCCCCCAATGATCACCAAGGGCCGTTGTGCCCATAGGTGACGGGCGGCGATCGCGCCCACGTGGGCGGGGGCGCTGTGCAAGCGCCATTGGCCTTGTTCCCGATTCACCACGGTCCATAAAAGCTGAAGGTCTGGGGTTCTCCAGGCCACCTGAAGCTGCCGCCAAGGTGAGGGCAAGGGGGCAAAGGATTCTGTGCTGGCAATCAACCCGCTCAACAGTTCTTGGAGCTGAGCTTGCTCATCAGGATCCACTAGGTGACAGTGGTAGGGGTTGGGGGGATGCTGAAAAACTTGACGGGTCAGTTGAATCTGCACATCACGAATGGTTTCGCGATGGTGGGGATAAGCTTGCATCAGCGCTTCCCAGGCAGAGGCGGTCACGGTTACGGTTAACGCCTGACGAATCCAGTCTTCTAAGTTATCGCTGCCATCGATAACCACCGGAACCCCTTTTGGAAAAATGCCCCGGTTATCCAGTTGGTCCGACAGCCAAGCCTTTGGGGAGGTCAGCAAAACCCCTTGAAAATCAGGGTGAGGCCAGGTGTCACCGCAGTGGACCGGTTTGCGACTCGGCAGCCACTGCTGTAATCGGGGAATGTCAATCAGCTGTACCGTCTGCTGTAAAGACTCTGGCAGCACCAAAATGGCTGGCTCGGGCCACATCAGCAACGACATCAGATAGCTGAGCCGATAGTTGCCATCATAGACCGCTGAACTGCCTACCTGCATCAGGGCACTACGCCCCAGTCTCAATGCCCGGGCCACTAAACGGGCCATGGTGAGGTGGTGGGGCCAGGTGATCGCAGCTTGCTGTCTCAGGAATGCCCTGAGTTGCTGGTGGACCTTGGCTTCGAGCACAATGTTGCCTGACTCAATACAGCAAAGTTGATTTTCATTGTGGCACAGGATTAGCATGCCCTCAGAATCGCCTAAATCCTTGACATTTGGGCGTTCTACCCCTAACCGAAACGCTTCTGCCCAGAATGGCATGGCAGTCAGACGCGTCGTTCCATTACCTATGTCAGATCGGACGGGGTTAGCAAGGCTATGGGTAAAACCCTCACGCTTAGAATTGAAAATGACCCGCGTTACGGCAAACAAATTACTGCTTGATGGGTGGGGCGATCGCCCGTGAATTTTTGCGAGAATACCGGCATTTCTGGTATTTCGCTGCCGAGATTGAATTCCTGGACCCAAGCAGGCATGAACTTATCCTGAGCACGGCCATAGATTCGCACCGTGCGGACAGAGGTGATGCCTAAAGCTTTTAGCGCCTGCTGAATACTCAGAGGCAATCGGGTCTCGTCAGGGACATCAGAGGACTCCACCAAGACCTGAAGAGAGTCGTTTTGCAGGTAGACCTTGGGGTGAATACCCAAGTCCTTAAGGGCACTACTAACGATTTGGAGTGGGTCGGGGGTCACGTGACGAGATATGCAGGAAAGAGACTGTTGTGCATTCATCGAACGTTATATAAGTCACACTAAATGATTTACTTTAATCATAAAACCTCTGCTCGGAAAGACTAAAAAGTTAGCGATATTCACTGAAAATAGAACCTTTTGGAAGGCGAGATCAGCTTTTTCACCTAGGCAAATACTGGCAGAAAGCAAGTGATTAATATGACATATGTAAATCGTATAGACAGAGATGTATTACTATCTGTCGCCTAATTTATTGCCACAGGCTTTAGGCCTAAGCCTGTCTACAATTGCCTAAAACGCTAACGCTCAGTGGAGCGGGACATGAGCTGAATCTGATAGTCATTTTTGATTTGCTTGAGGGGGAATTGGACAAAAGTAGCTGTACCCAAGCCCTGCCAATCAAAGCGGTTTAGTAAATGTAGGGCCAGTATTTTCATCAACGTCATCGCTAACTGCGCCCCTAGGCAAGCGTGAACCCCGCCACCAAAGGGGATAAATTCATTAGGACGACCCTCGTCACGGTCCGGTAAAAAGCGATCGGGGTCGAACTGGTCGGGATTCGTAAAATGGGCCGCCATAGCATGGGCAATACGGGGTTCCGCAATCAGGCTCCAGCCTTTCTGATAATGCACCCCATCCAAAATGACGGACTGGGTGAGGCGGCGGGTGGCGGTTGAGGAGGGGGGCAGCACCCGGAGAGTTTCTTTGATGGTGGCCTCCAGGTAAGGCATCTGCTTCAGCGTCGCTGGGGTTACTTCATCAAAAGGGTTGTTACCCATAACTTGGGCCTGCTCGATTCTGAGGCGCTCTACGATGGCAGGATATTGCCCCATTTGGTAGAGCCAAGAGGCGGCCAGGCCGGTAACTTCATAGTGGGAGGCCCAGAGTTGCAATAGGCATTGATTTTCGATCAGATTATTGCTGAAAACGCCGTCAGGCTCAGCCTGTTGCTCAGCCAGCATCATGCCGAGGAAATCGGTGGGCTCTGGCTCTGGCTCTGGGTTGGCTTTTCGCCGCTGAATCACGGCGCGCATAAAGTTGATCAGGGTTTCTCTGGCTTTGTAGCCTCGCCCAAAGGCCGTCAGGAGCGATCGCCATTTCACCAGACCATAGAAGCCGTCAAAGAAGGTTTTGTAGAGACGCTTGAGTTCGGCTTTTGAGGCGATCGGCAATCCCTGCAAAGCTAGATCTCCTTGATCAAAGGGAATGCCCAGCAGAAGCGGTGCCAGCACATCAAAGCTGATTTTCTCCACGGCGGGTACCAGGGCTAGGGGCGCAGCCGCGGACCAGGTTTGAAGATGGTGTGCGATCACCCGGTGCATGTGGGGCACGTAGGTGGACAACAGGGTGCCCGTAAAACCAGGGCGAAGGGCGGCTTTGCGCTGGCGGTGCAGATCGGGCCGTTGAAATAGGCTATATTCCCCAAACATGGCCATGGTGGTGGGTGGCAAGCCAATTTCGGTGTAAATACCATCGCCGTTGAAGGCCATCTGAATGGCAGCGGGGTCCCCGACAAAAACCGTCGTGCCCCCAAAAACGCCGGTTTGAAAAATAGGACCGTGACGAGCGAGATTCTGACGGCAAAACTGATCAGGATCAACAATGTAGGCGAGGGTATCTGACCAGCGAGGTCGCCGCGGTGGGGCAACGGTGTCACTGGGCGGAGCTTCTCCAGGAGCCAACACGCGGTAGGGAAGATCCATCGGCAAAGGGGGGCAGGCAACACCATTACCCTAAACTACGCCAGTTCAACAGCGTCGTTGATTGCGTCGCCAACCCGTCCGCAAGTCCACAGCCCCTAATTGACCTCGGCTGAGGGCATGGCTTCACTCAGCACCCGCTGGTGGGCATCGCGCGCGATTTGGAAGTCAGGCTTGAGGGTGAGGGCCTGCTGGTAGGCCGAGAGGGCTTCTTTGAGCTGGTGGGTTTGCTCTAACATGCAGCCCCACTGGTGCCAGGCCCAATGATTCTTGGGTTGGAGGCGCACCACATTGCCAAAGGCAACCGTTGCCGGTTTAGGGCGGTTTAAGGTGTCGAGGATGCAACCCAGCTTGAACCAGGTAACGTGGTCTTGGGGCTGAATTTTAACGACCCGGTTGTAGGCCCGAGCCGCATCCGGGAGCTGTTGGAGACTCTCTAAGGCCATGCCCCTGAGCAACCAGGCATTGGCGTCGTCGGGGTTATCAGAGATCGCCTGATCACAGGCGGAAATCGCGTCTTCATAGTGGTTGAGGGTATAGAGTTCTTCCACCCGCTTCAGTTCAATCAAGAGTCGCTTGCGGTTGGCCAGGGCCAACTGAAAGTCTGCCTTGAGCTGCACTGCCCGGTTGTAAGAAGTGATGGCGGTTTCGAGCTGGTCAAGCTTTTCTAATACCTGCCCGCGATCGTTCCAGGCCCAGTAGTTATCAGGCTGAAGCCTCAGCACCTCGTCGTAGGCGGCTAAAGCGCCCTCAAAGCGCTGTAGGATTTCGAGTATTTTACCCCGCTTCAACCAGGCTAAGTAATCATCGGGTTGATGCTGCAGGACGCGATCGTAGGCGGTGAGGGCAGCTTCGTGGTGGTTGAGGTTTTCCTGGGCCATGGCTAATTTGAACCAGGCGGCCAGGTCGCTGGGCTGAATCTGCACCACCTTGGTGTACCAGCGCACCGCGTCGTTAAACCGACCTTGCTGAAAGAGTTCATCGGCCTGCTCTAGCCAGGTTAGGTAACTGCCGGTAGGGTCGCCCGAGAGATCAGGCGGGCTGGAAGTCGCGGCCAGATCGACCGGTTGCCCGGACCCCGCACGGGGGCTCTCAGGGAGAAGGGTGCCGAGGGCCGTGAAGGCTTCTATCGCTGAGGTATAGCGCTGGCGAAAGTCGTAGCGCACCATTTTGTCAATAATATCCGCTAGGGCCGGTTTCACGGTCACCAGCTCCCGCCACATAATTTCGCTGGTGCGCGGGTCCTTGGGCAAACGCTTGGGCTCTAGACCGGTCAGGGCTTGAATGGCCAGCATGCCGATCGCGTAGATGTCGCTACTGAGGGTGGGTTGCCCAGCCAGTTGCTCATTGGGCATGTACCCCAGGGAACCGATCGCGACGGTGATGCTGACCTGGCCATTCATCTCAATGGGCTGACTGCTCACCTGCTTCACAGCCCCAAAATCAATCAACACCACTTTGCGATCGCTGTGGCGACGAATCAAGTTGGAGGGCTTGATATCCCGATGAATGACCTGCTGCTCATGTACTGAACGGAGGGTGCCGAGCAAATCTTGAAGTAGATCAATCACCTGGGCCTCAGAGAGCTGCTGGCCAGAGCGAATCTCTTCGGTCAGCAGCGTCCCTTCCACATATTCCTGAACCAGATAAAACTGGGTGTTCTCCTCGAAGTGGGCCAGGAGCCGAGGAATCTGAGCGTGGCTGCCCAACTGGTAGAGGGCATCTGCTTCAGCATCAAACAGTCGTCGCGCAGACTCAAGAGAGACTGAATCTGTCGTTCGGGGCTGGAGCCGCTTCACCACGCATTGAGGCTGACCCGGGAGATGACGATCCTCTGCTAAATAAGTTTGTCCAAAACCGCCACCCCCCAAATGGTAGAGGATGCGATAGCGACCACCGAGAATTTGCTTGGCCATGGAGATTGCACCCGTCAACACTGACTATTGCCCCTGATCTGACAGTGTCATTTCCCTCTGGCAACCCGACCCTAAATGCTGAATCAACGGGGAAATGACACTGTTTCTAGTTAGGTGAAAAAAGCGGCATCATCAACGGGTAGGCTACCTGATTAGTATTGTGACCAACCTGCGCACAATCCCGCACCCGTAAAACTGCTCTTCATGGGATATTTACGCAGTCAGGACATTTATGAAATTAGGTTAGATAAAAAAGTACAAAATGCGTGCTGATAGGGGCTTACACTGATACATTTTGTTGCCAAGTGGTTTGGGCAGGGGTGGTGCTCACCAGCAGTTTTCCCCGTGAAATTACGGTGGTCACCGTGGCTCGATATTGAATGGCGGCGATCGCATCCGCAGCATTGAGTACGATTAAATTGGCGGGTTTGCCTACTTCAATCCCGTAGTCGGTGCCTAAATGCAGGGTCTTGGCCCCATTTTCCGTAATCATTTGGTAACAAGCCCGCAGCTGATCGCGACCGGTCATTTGACAGCCATGGACGGCCATAGACGCCACTTCCAGCAAGTTGCCGCTGCCCAGGCTGTACCACGGGTCTTGAATGCAGTCATTGCCGAGGCTGACGTTGATGCCCTGCTGCCACAGCTCTTTGACCCGAGTCAACCCCCGCCGCTTTGGGTAGGTGTCGGTGCGCCCCTGCAGGGTGAGGTTGATTAGCGGATTGGCGACGATGTTGAGGGGCGATCGCCCCATGAAGCCCATCAACTTGAATGCATAGGCGTTGTTGTAGGAGCCGAACGCTGTGGTGTGGCTGGCAGTTACCCGTTCGCCCATTTGTCGCCGCAACGCTTCAGCGACAACGACTTCTACAAAGCGAGACTGATCGTCATCAATTTCGTCACAGTGGATATCGATCAGGCGATTGTACTGTTCGGCTAAATCAAAAATGTGGTGCACTGAATTCACCCCATCTTCTCGGGTGAGTTCGTAATGGGGAATGCCCCCCACTGCATCAGCCCCGAGCTTCAAGGCTTCTTCTAACCGCTCAGCGTTGCCGGGGGCACTGTAAATCCCATCCTGGGGGAAGGCCACCACCTGCAGGGTGATCCAGTCTTTGACTGCTTCCCGCACTGCCAATAAGCCCTTGAGTGCAGTCAAGTTAGCCTCGCTCACATCGGCATGGCTACGCACAAACAACGTGCCCTGACTGGCCTGCAGCTTCAAGGCCTCTAAAGCTCGGGTTTTCACATCCTCGATGGTGAGGGACTGCTTGCGCTCTCGCCAAATATCGATGCCTTCAAACAGGGTGCCGCTCTGGTTCCAGCGGGGTTGACCAGCGGTGAGGGCAGAGTCTAGGTGGATATGGGATTCCACGAAGGGGGGGCTGACCAATTTTCCGGCCAGATCGATTTCAGTCTCAGCGGTGATGTCTAAATCAGGGGCGATCGCTTGGATGAGGCCGTCTGCGATCGCAATATCTACAGGGTCACCGACGACTCCAGCGGTGACCAACCGTCCTTGACGCAGCAGTAAAGCATCTGAATCGGGCATGATTCCCTAGAAGGCCCTCAGGGGTAGGTGGCGATTTGGGGGAGTTGTTGATGTAGGCGAATTATAAATTGTGTTCCACTGCCAGGCTCAGCCTCACAAATTAAATTGCCATGGTGCTTTTCGGCCACAATTTGATAACTAATGGCTAGCCCCATTCCAGTCCCTTTGCCGACCGATTTAGTTGTGAAAAAGGGATCGAAGACCCGTTTCCTGACCTCAGCAGGCATACCGGGGCCATTGTCGGCGATGGTAACTTGCACCTGGTTGTCCTCAATGGAGGTGATACGAATGTGGATTTGGGGCTTAATTCCTCCAGAATTCTGAAAGGTTAGGGAGGTGGACGACTCAAGGGCATCAATCGCATTACTCAGCAAGTTCATAAAAACCTGATTGAGCTGCCCCGCATAGCATTCGATTAGGGGCACCGCTTCAAAGTCTTTGACCACTTCGATTTCCTGACGATTGGATTGAGCTTTGAGGCGATGCTGCAAAATCATCAGGGTGCTGTCAATGCCGTCTTGAAGATTAACGGCTTTGACAGCGGCTTCATCCATTCGAGAGAAGTTTCGTAGAGACGTGATGATAGCCTGGATGCGCTCTACGCCAATGGTCATAGAGTTCAACAGTTTGGATAGGTCTTCTTTTACAAAGTCCAATTCATCATTATCCGTCCCAATCTCGGCGGCGACCATGGCGGTCGCTTGTGGGCAATGCTGCTGGTACAGATTGACCACGCCCAATAGCGACTGGATATAGTCGTGGGCATATTTAACGTTGCCACCGATAAAACTGACGGGATTATTGATTTCATGGGCGACACCCGCGACCAATTGCCCTAGGCTCGACATTTTCTCACTCTGGACCATTTGGGCCTGGGTGCGCTGTAGGTCCTTCAGGGTTTGACCGAGTTCAGCCGTACGCTCAGTGACGCGCTGTTCTAATTGGGCATTAGCCTGGGCCAAATCGTCGTTAGCGATCGCCAAACTCTCGTGAGCCTGTTGCAGTCGTAGAGCGGCCCGGTCATTCTCACTGAGAACCGCTGACAAGACTAGGCTGGATAGGGCCGCAACGGCCAAAAAAGATTGCAACAGTGCTAAAGACTGAAAGAGATCCTCTCGTGCAAAAGAACCTTGCCCTTGGGCCGTACCCCAAATGGCGATCGCAGCTAACAAAAAAATAAGCGCCGTTAACTCTCGCTGGCCCAGTCGAAATGCGGCCCAAGCCAAAAGCAGAATTAGCCCATACTCAAGGGGATAGCCCCCTCCAAAGCTCACTTGGGCAATGACAGCGCCTAAAAACAAGATGATCCCGAGTTCTATGGGCCATGATTGAGCCACCCGACCCCGTTGTTCAATAGGGGAATACCAGGTAATAAGGGCTGGAGTGACAATTAAGGCCCCCACGCAGACCGACGTCCACCATCCCCACCAAACGGCTCCGTAATCACCCCAAAATGCCACCTGGCCTAGACACAACACCGTAACCGCTAGGGTTGTGGTTACGGTTGAGACTGTAACGATAATGCCCAAGAATTTAATCACCGTTTGGGCTCGGCTAAACAGCTCAGTGAAGCCAATAAACCGCTGAATTAAAAGGGCCATCAGCAGCGGATCGCATAGGTCAATCAATGAGATTGGGATGCTGATGAGCAGGCTGTCGTAGTAAATTGCGGTGTTGATAATTAACTCACTCAGTAAGATCGCAGGCCACACTCGCAAGCCCAGCAGCAAGACGGCGGTCAGGTACACGCCTGTGGTTGGCCAGATGGGCGAAGCCCCATTTGCCATCGCTACGGATGAAACGAAGGTTGACAAACCATAGTGGACTACGGGCAGCACCATAACCGCCAAAAGTGTCACCCAATCAGGCCGCCATTGTTGCCAACATTTAAATTTCAACATGCTTGCTAAACAGCTGCGTTGCACCAACAATGAGTCTTCCCGTAGCCACTATCTAAATGTTTGGCCATTGTCTAAAGATGTCACTCACTCTTGCGTTTTTTCCAAGGACGCCCGCGCGCAAACCGCTACCCCGCAGACAGAACGGCCATGGCGTCGGAGGGTGGTGGCGGCAGATCGCACCGTGGCACCAGTCGTGTAAATATCATCTAGCAAGAGCACTGGCTGGTCGGCTGGGTATCGCTGCCAGCCGGTGCCCAGGCGAAAGGCATCGGTGAGGTTTTGTTGGCGCTGCTCAGGACCCAGCCCAAACTGGGGTGACGTGGCCCGCTGGCGCTGCAGCCCATGCTCTAGTTGCCTAAGACCGGTTTGACGACAAAAAGCCTTGGCAATCAGGGCAGCTTGGTTGAAGCCGCGATCGCGCCTTTTTTCGGCATGAAGCGGAATTGGCACCACCAAGGGCGGGCGACGGGTTCGGATGGGATGCCGCTGCCATTGCTGACCCAGCGCCCGGCCTAGGGGCATGGCTAAAGACAGGTGGCGGTCATATTTGAGGGCGGCTAAAACCCGCTTGAGGGTTTGGTGATAGGTTCCCCAAGCCAAAATCTGGAGCGCCCCCGCTGCTGAAGTGACAGGCTGCTGGAGCTGGCACTGTTGAAGTTTTTGATAGCAACTCGGACAGAGGGGTTGGGAACTGGCGCGATCGCAGAGAGGACATTGCTGGGCCAGCCAGAGATGGGTTAATTCGTCCCAAATCGAAGCCCACCCAGACATCACGGAAACCCTTGCTGACAGAGCATTTTGGACCCTTTACTCCGAACCGGCCAGCAGCCACAGCTTATGGCCCTTGTTAGGGGATAAACCTGGCCCGACATCAATCCTCCCCTCATTTTGGGCCGATACCCCTTATGATCAAGTCATAGTATGCCATGTAACTTTGATTGGAAAGTGCGGGTTAAAAGCCTAGGTTTTGGGTTTTGTAACCTTTCGGTTTCGTCGCCTTAGAATGCACGTTCCATGCTAACGACGGGACGTTCGCCGTGCTGTAGCACTGCACCCGTCCCATTTAATTAATGGTGAGGGCTGTAATCCCTTCCACAGATGAAAATTCTGGTTTTAACGATTTACGGCCTCTTGTGTGGTTGACACCTTTCGGATGTTTGGGGTCACACGCTTTGAAACGCTTTATCTGTTCCGTTTATTTGCTGCCCTGTAAAGCCCATCAATTTACCCTGTGTCCGTTTTTAGGGAACGTTGAATCGCTGGGTGCCCTTGCGCAGCTTAGTATCTATGGGTTGGCTCTATCCCCTAGCAGAGGTGTCTCAGTCATCTGCCGCCGATAGCGGTGAGCTGGCTTGGCGACTGGCCCATTTGTCGCGGGCAGGTTACCCGGTTTGTCCTACTTGGGTGATTTCAACTTCGGCTTTTGAGCAACAGGTACAGCGGGCAATAGCGCGGGAACCGCTTTGGGGAGAATGGCCCCAGCTACTTTGGCAGTCCTCACCCCAATCAGGCCATAGATTCTCACAGGCGAGACCCATTCAGCGGTTACGGCAATCCCTCGGCAGTCCTAATTTAGATTGGTCTACGTCCGCCCCAATAGCTGATTTGGCTGTGGGAAACGCACCGACGGTCTTGCGATTAACCCCTAGTCTCTGGCTGGGTGAGGGAGTTGCCACCCTTGGGTTGACCCAAGTCCTGGGTGAAGAATATTGCTGGGGCGATCATCAGGCTTTATCTCTAGCGGTTAAACGGTTATGGGCTAAGGGTGTCGGCGGACGCAGTTGGGCCTATTGGCGTCACGGAGTTCCCCCAAGCCAGTTGCATTTCGCGGTAGTAGTGCAGGCGATCGCCCCTACCCAGGTCTCCGGCACCCTCACCTGCAAGGGCGATGATGTCACCCTGCAGATGGTACTGGGTTTACCTAAAGGATTTAATGAGACCATTCCCGATCGCTATGAAGGTCCCCTCGATCGGATTACCGCAGCGGCTTGGCGACAAGGCCAGCAAGAGCAAATTTATCAACCGATGGCACCGCCCCAGGGGCAGGATTATTTCTACAGCGTGGATACCACCGAGACGGCGCTGCAGCGGATAAAGCCAGACGCTTGGCAACCCTTAGGCACTTGGGCCAGGGCAACTGCCGCTGCCGATCCCCAACCCTTTCACTGGCATTGGCAGTTGCCCGAGGGGCAATCAGCCCCCCACATCACCCAAGCCTGGGCATGGCCCTTTACGCCGCCTCAAACCCATCCGCTGCGCCCCACAGCGGGAGAGCAGTGGCAATGGGTGGGCCGACCCGCGTCTCCGGGGCGGGTCGTTGCCCCAGCTGTGGTGATATCTGCCCATCAATCTCAACCTGCCCCTGTGGATTACCAAATTGTGGTCACCACCCAGATTGCGCCGGATTGGCTACCGGCCCTAAAAAATGCTGTGGCCATTGTCTGTGAAGAGGGCGGACTGGCCTGTCATGGGGCGATTTTGGCGCGGGAACTGGGGATTCCAGCCGTGGTCGGTATCCCCGGCATTACCGAGCAGATCCAGAGTGGTGATCAGCTTCGTTTAGATGGCGATCGCGGCACCCTTGAACGCATCAAAGCAGTTGCCCCGCTGGATTCCGATCCTCCTTCCCCTGAAGTGAGGGTGCCTACCCATTGGGACACCGGCCGGACCCAGCTTTGGGTTAACCTCACCCAACCCGAAAGTGCCAGTAGCGCGGCGGCTTGGCCTGTGGCGGGGGTGGGGCTGCTGCGATCGGAATGGCTAATCCAGCCCTGCTTGCAGCAGCGCCATCCCTATCACTGGCTGGCTCAGGGGGATGGGGCGATTCTGCAAACCCATCTCATGGACCAACTGCGACCGATTTTGGCGGCCTTTGCCCCCCGCCCGGTGCGCTACCGCAGCCTCGACTTACGCTCCCATGAGCTGACCACCTTGATCGGGGGACCAGCCCCCGAGACCAACCCGACCCTGGGGGTAAGGGGCACCTTTAGCTATCAGCAGTATCCAGATTTATTTCAGCTCGAACTCAATGCCCTGAGAGCACTGCAGCAAGAGGGGTTTACCAATGTGCAGTTGCTGTTGCCTTTTGTGCGCACCGTAGAAGAGTTTCGCTACTGTCAAACCCAGGTGGCGGCCACCCGACTCAATACCGTGACGGGTTTTCAACTCTGGATCATGGCCGAAGTCCCTTCAGTCCTGTTTTTATTGCCGGATTATGTCAAGGCTGGGGTGCAGGGCATTGCGATCGGCTCTAATGATCTCACCCAACTGCTGCTGGGGGTGGATCGAGACCAAGCCATTTTTTCCACCACCTTTGATGAGCGCCATGCCGCGGTGCAGGCGGCGATCGCCCATTTACTCCAGCAGGCCCAATCCCTGGAACTACCCACCTCCATCTGCGGGATGGCCCCGGTGCGCCATCCCGAAATCATCCCGGCCCTGATCCAAAATGGGATTACCGGTATCTCAGTCGATCAGCCTGCTTTGGCGGCAACGGCAGCGGCGATTGCCCAAGCAGAGGCCCAGCTCTCTCACTAAACCGCGATACATGCACCCTTAAATGGGGCGATTGATGGCGAGATTCAGCCATTGCCCCTCCATTGTGCTCAACTTCATTGACTCAGTGCAATTGCCTTGCAAAGAGTCCAGTGTTTTGTCGGTCTGAGAAACCTGATGCGGGCTCCATGCCAAATCAGGTGAGGACGCAGCGGTAAACAAAAGCGTGCTGATATGGGGTCTGCCCACCTGAACTATGGGGATAACGCTGATCTCAAACCTCAATTTGGCGAACAGCTCGTCAAGGTGCCACCGAAATGAACTGACGGAAATTTATCTAAAATCCATGGCTTTACCCATCTGGCGTGCGGTGCTCAAGCGAGTCCGGCCCTTGTCCAAAAACTGGGCTTATGCACTAGGGGGCGGTGCGATCTCAGTGCTGGCGATCGTCCCCGCCGCCGTCAGCGCCGAACGCATTGAGTTTTTTGTCGGCCCGCTAGAGCCTGTCGTTTTGGTGGAAGATCTGGAAGCCTTTGCCCAGGACGGCACCATTAACGATAGTTTGCAGGTCGTCGCCGACAATATCGATGCAGACCGGCTGCAAGCCCTGCGTGGCTTTTTAAATGCCCAGCTCGATGTGGAGTTGGTTGCCGTCAGTCAATTTACCTATTGGCCGTTGGGGGAACGGTTGCTGGGCCAAGTCGGCCAACTGGTGCAGACCAATGACCAACAAAATGGCTGGCTTCCCCTGCGGGCAGCATTGCTCGCCGCCGCTGCCGATGGTGAGGGCCTCACCCCCCTGGAGGTGATTCAAGCTTTTCCTTTAGAGGTGATTCAGCTCGATTTGGCGCTACTGCAACAGCTCCTCCAGGACAATCAAACGTTCTCGGCGGCGCGGGCGCAGGTATCGGCGCAGTTGCGGGCGATCTCCGAACACGAAGCCGCTGCTTTCTCTGTCCCAACCGACGATCGAGTCCCCACCCACCCTGGCCCTTACCAATGGCGGCGGCAGGGGCGACAGTTTGACCACCCGCTGCACCCAGAGCAGGTTCCCTATGATATCTATTTACCTCGGCTAGGTACCCAGCGCGATCCGGTCCCGGTGGTGGTGATCTCCCATGGTGCGGCCTCGGGTCGGCGGGCCTTTGTCTACCTGGCTGAGCATTTGGCGTCCCACGGCTACGCAGTGGTAGTGCCTGAGCATGATGACAATGTCCAGCGATACGAACATTTTCTGACTGGGGGCGATCGCCCCCCCAGCCCCAGCATCCTGATCAATCGCTCCCGTGATTTATCCCTCGTCCTAGACGAATTGGAGCGATTAGGGCAGCGGGACAACACCTACGCCAACTTAGACGTGAGTCAGGTGGGTGTCTTTGGCCATTCCCTCGGGGGCTTTACCGCATTGGCCACGGCGGGTGCTGAGTTCGATTTCGATGCTCTCCGGCGCAATTGCCCTGCCCCAACCAGCGCCCCCCTCTCACTGAATCTGTCGCGATTGGCCCAGTGCGACCTGCTGGCCCTAGCACCAGAGGCCCCTTTTCAACTGCGCGATCAGCGGATTCAAGCCGTTTTTGCGTTGAGTCCCCCCACCAGCTTGTTCTTTGGAGAGCGTGGTTTGTCAGCGGTGACCGTCCCAACCCTGTTTATGGCCGCTGCCGCTGACAATATCGTCCCCGCCATCCCTGAGCAGGTTTTGCCCTATCAAAGGCTGGGGTCGAGCAGTCGCTATCTGGTCATGGTAGAAAACGCCACCCACTTTACTTTCCTTCAAAGGGGGGGCACTGGCGGCGTGATGCCGCTACCGCGTCGCCTCGTTGGCCCCAACCCCCAACTGGCTCGGCCCTATCTCAAGGCCCTGGGGCTGGCCTTTTTTGATCGTCATTTGCGACAGCAAGCCGATGCCGAGGGCTATTTAACCCAGACCTATGTCGATACGCTGGCCTCGGAGCCGTTTCGAGCCGCTATCGTCCGCACGTTTCGCACGGAATAAGTAGCCTCTATACGGGTTTAGGAAAGCGGGCCAAAACGTTCCTGATTGGGAGGAGTGGCCACAGGTCGGGGTGGGTTTCCGGTCTATGATCAGGACTGAATTCATCGCCCCTTTCTACTCGCCATGGCCCACCCGATCAAAACCATCCTTCAGCCTGAAGTTAAAGACCTGGGTGGTTTTCAAGTGCGGCGATCGCTACCCAGTGAAGCGCAGATGATGGTCGGTCCCTTTATCTTTTTCGACCATCCCGGTCCGGCCCAGTTTACGCCTGGTCAGGGGGTGGACGTGCGCCCCCATCCCCACATTAACTTGGCCACGGTTACCTACCTGTTTGAGGGGGCACTCCTGCATCGGGATAGCCTCGGGTATGTGCAAGAAATCCACCCCGGTGCGGTGAACTGGATGACGGCGGGCCAGGGCATTGTCCATTCGGAGCGCACCCCAGATGCAGAACGGGCGGCAGGGCATACTCTCCACGGCATCCAAACCTGGGTGGCCCTGCCCGATGAAGCGGAAGAAATTGAGCCCTCATTTCACCATCACCCTGCAGCGGACATTCCTACTTGGGAAATAGATGGGGTGAAGGTCACATTGATTGCGGGCGAAGCTTACGGCCATGTGTCGCCGGTCAAATCCCTGTCCCCGATCCTTTATTTGAATGTTCAATTTCCCCAGGGCGGCAAGTTTGTACTGAATGCCGAATACAGCGAGCGGGCGGTTTATCCTCTCACAGCGGGGATCACTGTTGCGGGCACAGCCCTGGACCCCTATCGCATGGCGATCTTGCATCCCGACCAGTCGGTGGAGATCACCGCTGGAACGGGCGGCCATTGCATGGTGGCGGGGGGCGAGCCCCTGGGAGAACGGCAAAAATGGTGGAATTTTGTCTCCAGTCGCCCCGAGCGGATTGAGCAGGCCAAGCGGGATTGGAAGGCTGGAAAGTTTGAGGCCGTGCCGGGGGAAACCGAGTTTATTCCGCTACCGGAGGTGGGATAGGTGCTCATCTCACCCCTGGCAGCTTATGGGGGATCAGCTTATGCACCGAACCCGATCGCACCCTGTATGTCACCGAAAATCGGTTGCCACCGTCACGTCAATTCAATGGAGCTGTTTTGCCCACTCTATTCTGGCAGGGCGACACCCAGAGATTTCAGCTCTGCTGCCAGTTCTTTAACTTTGCGGCCCATCACGGTTCCCTGGTCGGCATCCTTGGCGCGCTGGCTGCTTGAACCAAAGCGATCGCTAAAGTAAGCCATTGTCATCGGGTCACCAAATTGCTTCAGTGAGCTAGCATGTTGTGCTTTGCAATCCTGGTAGTACGCTTTCAGTACTTTAATGTACTGCGCTTTGCTGGCTTCGTAGTTTTGAAGCAATTGCTTCGAATCAGATTGGGGCATGGAGTTTAGCAAGTAGATATCAAATCGCGTAAGGAGGCTTAGCTTACGTGATTTTGCTGTCTTCACCTCGTCCGATATGGTTTTCGGAGTCTTAAATCGAATCACCACACTCTGTTACCCGGTCCCTAAATGCGTCCGCAGCGCTATAGATGCGTGTTTTCTTCTCAGCATCCATCCGATCTAAGTTGCCGATGATGGCGCTCATGCGATAGTTCTTCTTGAAAAAAGGGCGGTTGGCATCCATAAACTGCCAATACAGCCCGTCGATCGCATCGCACCACGGCCCTTTTTTGTAGTCACTCATTTTCAGCAAGTAGTTGGAGCCACAGATGTAAGGTTTGGTGGCAAAAATGCCGCCATCGCTAAACTGCCCCATGCCATACACGTTGGGTCCCATCACCCAATCAGACGAGTCCACATACATCTCCATAAACCAGCGATGCACCTCGCGCGGATCGATCCTGCACATCAACATGATGTTGCTGAGAATCATCAACCGTTCGATGTGGTGGTTGTAGCCCAATCGCACTGCTTTTTGGATGGCGTCATCTAGGGGGGGGATGCCGGTGGAACCGTCGTACCAGCAGGGCTTGAGTTGGCGGTGGTGGTCAAAAAAGTTCTCGACATCTTGGCGATCGCTATAGTGCTGATAAATGCCCCGAATAAATTCGCGCCAGCCGATAATCTGTCGCACAAAGCCTTCAAGAGAGTTGAGGGGAATCTCGTGTTTCTCTGCAAATGCGGTGGCCCGCTCGATCACTTCTGCTGGGGTCACCAAGCCCATGTTGAGCAGCGGGCTGAGCACGGAGTGGTAAATGATGTCGGAGCGCGACGTGATCGCATCTTCGTAAGTGCCAAAATCGCGGAAGCGTTCTGTTAAAAACTGATCGAGCCAAGCTAGGGATTGGGCTCGCGTTGTCGGTAGCCAGAAGCTGGCGCTATCGCCGGGATGATCGGCAAAGTATCCATCGACGAGGGCGGCAACGTCGGCAACATGGGCCGGATTCTCCAAGGCTCGGACCGCAGGGGGTTCGAGCTTTTTGGGCAGCTTTTTGCGGTTGTCGGCATCGAAGCTGAATTTACCCCCCAAAGGAGTGCCGTCCGCCATTAGGATGTTGCGAGACTTACGCAACTGCTCGTAGAAGGTTTTCATAAAGGGCCTCTTGGACGCGGCCAAATATTGAGAGAACGCCTCGCGAGAAACGAGAAACATGGGGCTGGGGAGGATGTTCAGCTCCACATCGAGCGCAGCGCATAGGGCGCAAAGGCGTGATTCAAAGCCTTTAGCCTCAATTTCAAAGGTGGTGAGGGTGGCGATGTTGTGGGTGGCCAGAAAGGATTCCAGCTTTTGCTCGTAGGTTTGGGTGGCCTCGGCGAGGCGGTGATAGGTGACCTCAGCCCCGGCTGCGGCCAGCCCATCGGCATAGGACCGCATCGCGGATAAATACAGAATCAGCTTGTGCTTGTGATAGCGGTAATGGGTGCATAGGCCATGGTCCTCAGCCATAAAAACAGGCAGGGAGGCCAGGGCTGGCAACTGCTGGTGGGGAAAAAGTTGATTGCCAAGAATCAGCAAGGCCTGGGGGGAAGGCGCATCAGTCATGAATTTTTACTCAAACGAAGGGGTGACGGACCTGCTTAAACCAGGAGCTGCCACACCAGACCGAACAAGGCCAGCAGCGCTCCGACGAAGGCAAAGGACCGCAGCAAGGGAATGCCAATGATGTAAAAGGCGGCGTGCAGCACCCGAAAGGCGAGAAGGGCGATCGCCAACTTTTCGGTGAGCCCATTGCTTTGGTCGGTGATGAATAGCAGCAGGATCACCACGGCAATCATCGGGAAGTTTTCCCAGTGGTTGCGTTGGGCGCGATCGGCGCGAGCAACCCAAGGGGCGGTATCGGGCAGGGTATCTCGGTTACTGAGCCCCCATTCAATGCCACCGACCAGAAAGCGACCCAAGGTGGGGAAGTAGTTTAAGGGGATAGACCACAATGCCAAGGCCAGTAAGCAAAAGAGTTCGATCGTCATTGTGTTCTATCGCAGTGTTTTTAACGCTCGGCATTAGCAACCCCACCGAAGCCTCGGCTTTTGGCGGGGTTGCCTGCGCAAGCTTATTATCTCTTTACATTGGGTCGTTTTGCAAAATACAGCAACACGCCAATGGACAAGATGTTCCGTGCCCACAATAGTCAGTTGTGCAACTGAAGCACCACTGGTGCAATCGCTACCGTCCGGGCACAATCCGATTGGCACCGTATGGAGTCTCAAAAGTGCCTTACTCTTGACTGCGGCGGGCCTCGATCGCCGTCTGAATTTCAACAGGCACCTGAGACAGTAGGTCATAACCGGTGGCTAGCTCGATGCGATCGATAGAGGTTTGATAATCACGCCAGTCCTCAAGTAGGTCATTGCTGTTAGGGACATCGATGGCAATGATACGACTGCCGTTGCTGACCCCTGACACCCCTTGACCCGGTTGATCTAGCACCACGATCACCTTCCACAGGCGAGCGGGAATGGTGAGTTTCCCGCCCGCTAGGGTGTCCTTTTCTCCATAGCTGCCGGCGAGAATAAAGAGTTCTCGATCCTCCTGATAAACCAGGTCCCGCTCGAATTCTTCTAAGGCGCGCCACAGTTCTCGATTGTTCTCTGGGGCCTGGGGCATGATGTTGGTCATCAAAAATGTAGCGCTGTTGTCCTTGACGCTAGATGTGCGATCGGCAGAGGGGACAATGTGGCCGCGATCGTAGCCGCTATTGCGATAGTCACTAGGGGTGACTTGGTAGAACCCTTGGGGTAAACCCCCATCCTGACGGAAGTTATCCTGCCGGTCAGTATCTCCCAGCCAGCTGGCATCTAGATGCCAGCTCACCCAGTTGGCAAGGCCGCGATCGCGACTGTAGGCCAGGGCATATTGTTGGCGCTCAATTAGATAATTATTGGGGTTGCCGGTAGCGGCGTGGCTGGGGTTGCCCAGGGTCAGGTGCAAGTTGTCGGAGGGCGGTACTGGTGCATCCAGTCCTGAAGAAACCGGCGGCAATGATTCACAAGCCAACCCATTCCCGTCCCGATCTAGCACGAAGGGATCCCCTTCAAAGGCCTCTAACACCTGTTGGGCTAGGGCCTGGTCCCGAAAATCTCCACAGTTGCAGTCGTCACTTACGCAGGGGGGCAATAAGCCATCGGGCTGGGCCTGTTCTAGCTGGGGCGGCACTTCTGAGAGGAGTTCGGCCAAGAGGGGGAGTACCGCATCACACCCCATCAATCCCAGACACAGACCACTTAGACCCGCCCACATCGCTGATTTCAACACCCAAAACCCTCAGCTTTAGATACGTCCCATATCTTAGGGCGCGTCATTCATTAGCGGTGAAAAGTCCAGCCACTGAGGGCACCCAAAAGAGGTGCCCCTACATCGGTTGCCGCGCAGCATAACGCACCATAGCCAGATATTTTCTTTTCAAGAAATGTCCTAAGTCTCTACAGGTTACTCAAATAGCGATGAACAAACTGTACGCAAATACTGCCTTCCCCCACCCCTGAGGCCACCCGCTTCACCGACCCATGGCGCACATCGCCCACTGCAAAAATGCCGGAGACGCTGGTTTCCAGTAAGAAGGGTTCTCGAGTTAGAGACCATGCCAGCGCTGAGGTTTCACGGTTTAGATCAGGCCCCGTAACGATAAAGCCCCGTTCATCCCGCTGTAGCGTCTCTGCCAACCAGTCGGTTCTGGGAACGGCACCGATAAAGATAAACAGAGACTTGGCAGGAACGGTGCTTGTTTCCCCGGTTTGGGCGTTGTGAATCACGAGAGATTCCAGGTTGGTCTCCCCCTGCACTTCTTTTATGGAGGAATGGACCTGCACCTCAATATTGTCCGTGGCGGCAATCTGGTCAATTAGATATTGAGACATGCTTTTCGTGAGAGATTCACCCCGCACCAGCATCACCACCTTGCGGGCAAACCGAGAGAAATACATGGCCGCTTGCCCTGCTGAGTTAGCGCCGCCGACCACATAGACATCCTCCCCTTCGCACGAGAGCGCCTCGGTTTGGGCCGCACCGTAGTAGACTCCCGCTCCAGTAAATTTGTCGATGCCGGGTACCGTCAACCGCCGCCAGGAGACACCGAGCCCCAAAATTACCGCGTGACAGTTGAGTTCATCGCCGTTCTCAAGGGTGACGATGCGGTAGTCGGCTTCGATGCGAATGTTGCTAACCGCTTGGGGGGTGAGAATCTCGACACCGAAGCGCTTGGCCTGGGTCACCGCCCGTCGCGCTAAATCGCTGCCGCTCAACCCCACGGGGAAGCCGAGGTAATTTTCAATCCGGGAGCTGGTGCCCGCCTGTCCGCCAGGGGCTTCCCGCTCGATCATGACTGTGCGCAGTCCTTCGGACGCCCCATATACGGCAGCGGCTAACCCACTGGGGCCACCGCCCACAATCACTAAGTCATAGAACGGCTTGGCAGCTTGAGTTTGCAGTCCGACCTTTTCTGCAATCTGCACATTGTCTGGCTTGATCAAGTGGTTGCCATCGGGAAAGACGACTAGCGGTAGACAGGGGGCTTGCACCTGGGCATAGCTGAGCAACTTTTCGGCGTCTGTTTCTCGCTCAATATCTAACCAACGATAAGGAACTTGGTTACGAGCTAGGAAGTCTTTGATGCGGTGAGAATCGGGAGACCAGCGATCGCCAACCACTCGGATGCCTTGAAAAGTGGGGGAGAAACCCGCCTGCCAGTCAGCCAGAAGATCATCCAACACCGGGTAAAGCTTCTCTTCTGGCGGGTCCCAGGGTTTAAGCAAGTAATAGTCGAGTTGCGCCACGTTAATAGCATTGATGGCTGCATCGGTATCGGCATAGGCGGTCAGCAACACTCGCTTAGCTTCAGGAAAAATGTCGCTGGCCTGCTCTAACAGATCGACCCCCGTCATCTGGGGCATGCGTTGATCGACCAAGAACAGTGCCACGGTGTCGTTGCGGAGGGTCAACTGCTGCACCACCTCCAGGGCGGCTTGTCCCGAGTCGGCCCGCATCACCCGGTAGCGATCGCCATAATGCTTGCGCAAATCCCGAGCGATCGCCTGCAGCACCTCAGGATCGTCATCAACCGTCAGCAGAACTGGCTTATTCATAGAAAACGGGGAAGAGCTAGAGCAGAACGTAATTTAGAGAGTGGTCTGTCTATACACAGCGTAGTGTCACATCTAAGCCGAAGCAGGGGAGGTTAATAACCTTCGTTTCCATAAGAAGGCTGACCCCATCCTAGGGAATTTACGGGGCTTGGCGATATCGATTTTCGGGAAAAACAAGCTTTTGTATCGCAAACTACACTTTCTCAATTTCCCTGCCCCTAATATCGCAGTCGATTGTGGTGTCGGCATTCTTGTCGGTCACGCGCCTTCAGCAGTTCTGTTGTGAGGGGAGCTGCAATCGATTGTGAGGGTGCCTGAGGTACCGCCGTTTTTCCAGTCTCGTTTACCCAATGGGGCTGGTCGTGTTGAGTCAGGAGCGAGAGCGTAGATGACTAGTCGATTTGGCCGAAGAAAATTTTTGCTGTACGGTTCCGCCACGATGGGCACAGCCATGTTGCTGAAAGCCTGCGGAGCCCCCACGACCGAAACAACTGATGATGCAGCTGATGGCGGGGATGACGCGACTGCGGATTCCGGTGATGGTGGCGAAACCATCAAGGTCGGCATTCTTCACTCCCTGAGTGGCACCATGGCCATCAGCGAGACCACCGTGGTCGATGCAGAATTGCTGGCGATTAAAGAAATTAATGAAGCCGGTGGCGTGCTTGGTATGCAGATCGAGCCCATCCAAGAGGACGGTGCTTCCGATTGGCCCACCTTTGCTGAAAAGGCTGAGAAGCTGATTGACCAAGATGAGGTTGTGACCGTCTTCGGCTGCTGGACTTCTGCTAGCCGCAAAGCGGTCCTGCCCGTGTTCGAGTCCAAAGACCACATGCTTTGGTACCCCGTGCAGTACGAGGGTCAAGAATGTTCTAAGAACATTTTCTACACCGGTGCTGCACCCAACCAGCAGATTGAGCCTGCGGTTGATTGGTTGTTGGAAAACAAAGGAACTGACTTCTTCTTGGTCGGCTCTGACTACGTCTTCCCCCGGACTGCCAACACCATTATCAAAGAGCAGCTTGCTGCTAAGGGTGGCAACACCGTCGGTGAAGACTACCTGCCCCTAGGTAACACCGAGGTCACCCCGATCATCACCAAGATCAAGGCAGCTCTGCCCGATGGCGGCGTTATCTTCAATAGCCTTAACGGTGACAGCAACGTGGCCTTCTTCAAACAGCTGCAAGGGGCTGGCATGGGTCCCGATCAGTACCCGGTGATGTCGGTGAGTATTGCTGAGGAAGAAGTCCGCCAGATTGGTAAGGAATTCTTGATTGGCCACTACGCTGCTTGGAACTACTTCCAAACTGTAGAGTCTCCTGAGAACGAGAAGTGGGTCGCCGACTTCAAGGCGGAATATGGCGACGATCGCGTCACCAATGACCCCATGGAAGCGGCTTACATCATGGTTTACCTCTGGAAGCAGGCCGTTGAAGAAGCGGGCAGCACCGATATCGCTGCAGTACGCGAAGCTGCCTATGGTCAGGAGTTTGCGGCCCCTGAAGGACCAGTCACCATGAACGGCAACCACCACATTTCTAAGACGGTCCGGATTGGTGAAATCCGCGATGACGGTCTGTTTGAGATTGTGTCCGAGACTGACGGTCCTATCGATCCGATTCCTTGGAACCAGTACGTTCCTGACACCAAAGGTCTTGCTTGTGACTGGTCTGATCCTGAGAAGGGCGGTCAGTACGAGATTGAGGGCGCCTAGGTCCTCAAACTGTAAGGCCTTAAACCGCAAGGTGTAATGCAGGGAAATTCAGCACCACTGTTTGGGGCTGCTGAATTTCCCTTTTTCATAGCAAAGTGACTGACCTGATTTGGGTGGGAGCGTGCTTGAGGGATTAATTGGCGGATTGTTTAACGGCATCAGCATTGGAGCCGTGCTTCTGATTGTGGCCTTGGGTTTAGCCATCGTATTTGGCTTGATGGGGGTGATTAACCTGGCCCATGGCGAACTAATGATGCTGGGGGCCTACACCACCTATGTGGTGCAAAATGGGGCCAATTTGATGGGTGGTGTTGCGCCTGAACTCTACTTTTTTGCGGCTTTACCGCTCTCTTTTTTGGTGGCCGCTTTGATGGGATTGGTCCTAGAGCGATGGGTGATTCGTTACCTGTATGGTCGCCCCCTAGAAACGCTACTGGCCACTTGGGGGGTCAGCCTGATTCTGCGCCAGTTTGTCCGCAGCGTGAATGGCGCGATGGCGATTGGGATCGTGGTCTTTTGCCTGCTGTTCTTTGGGGGCCGCTGGTTCTTGGAACGTCGGCAGCAGATTAAGCCCCTGTTCAATACGGTTCTACTGCTGCTGTCGGGCGCGATCGCCCTAGTTGCAGGTCTACTCATGAATCAGGGCGGCGATCTCCTCAGCCGCGCTTGGTTTAGCGCTCGAAATGTGGATGTCACTGCACCCAGCTGGCTGCGAGGGGGCCTTTCGGTCGGAACCACCCTGCAATTCCCCTATGCCCGCCTCTTTATCATCGTCCTCACTGCCGTCTGTGTGGTGGGCGTTTATTGGTTTTTGCAAGGGTCCTCATGGGGCCTGAAGATTCGTTCCGTTACCCAAAACCGCACCATGAGTGCCTGTTTGGGCATTCCCACAGCACGGGTCGATGCCCTCACCTTTGCCCTAGGCTCTGGCTTAGCCGGTGTTGCTGGCTGTGCCGTGACTCTGTTGGGGTCCGTTGGTCCTAACCTGGGCGGCAACTACATCGTGGATGCCTTCATGGTGGTGGTGGTCGGTGGCGTCGGTAAGCTGGTGGGCAGTATCGTTGCGGCTTTGGTGATCGGCATCATCACCTACTTGGTGGGGTCTGGGACTTTGGCACTGATGTTAAACCCCTATGAAGGGCTGCAGCCGTTAATCGATTTCTTTACCTTTTTTGCCACCACGAGTATGGCTAAGGTGATGGTGTTCGCGATGATTATTGCGTTCTTGCAGGTGAAACCCGCCGGTATGTTCCCCCAAAAGGGTCGTACGGCTGAAGCTTAGGAGGCTGCGATGACTGTAGATCTATCGCCGCAACCGAGGCGAGAACAAAAGAAACAGCAACAGCGATCTCGCCTGATTGAAATTGGCGTGGTCTTGGGCCTAATGGTCGTTGCCACATTGATTTTGCCGCTGCTAATCAGTGGGTTTCGTCTAGGGCTACTAGGGCGTTTTCTTTCTCTGGCGATCGTCGCCCTCGGTATTGACCTGATTTGGGGCTATACCGGTCTATTGAGCTTGGGCCATGGCATCTTTTTTGCCCTTGGGGGCTATGCCTTTGCCATGTATTTACAGCTCAATAGTTTAGATACGGGGCAACTGCCTGAGTTTTTTGGGCTTTACGGGGTGAGTGAACTGCCCTTTTTCTGGCAGCCGTTTTATTCGTTTCCGGTAACGCTGCTGGCCATTGTCTTAGTGCCCACGGTGGTGGCGGGGTTCTTAGGGTACTTGGTCTTCCGGAACCGGATTCGCGGGGTCTATTTCTCGATTTTGACCCAGGCGGCTTTGGTGGTGTTTTTCAACTTTTTCAACGGCCAACAAAAACTGATTAACGGTACCAATGGCCTCAAAACCAGTACCAGCACCTTTTTGGGACAAGAGGTGGGCGGTGAATCGATGCAGTTCACCTTCTACATCGTCACGGTGATTCTGTTGGCGCTGACCTATGTCCTGTGCCGATGGTTGACCAGTGGTCGCTTCGGTAAGTTGCTGATTGCCATTCGGGATGATGAGAACCGGGTGCGGTTTTCAGGCTACGATCCCACCAGTTTTAAGGTGTTGGTATTTGCTGTCTCTGGCGGTATCGCTGGAATTTCTGGAGCGTTGTACACCGTCCAGTCGGGCATTGTTTCCCCCCAATACATGGATATTGCGTTCTCCATTGAAATGGTGATCTGGGTTGCTGTGGGGGGACGGGCAACCTTGGCTGGTGCCGTTTTGGGGGCCTTACTGGTGAACTGGGCCAGGGCACTTCTGAGTGAGAGCTTTCCAGAGGTGTGGCTGTTTTTCCAGGGGGCGCTGTTCCTGCTGGTGGTGACGGCTCTACCGGCGGGCATTGTGGGCTGGCTGAAAAACCAAGCCGCAGGGCAACTGCGATCGCTGTTCGGTCGACCTGAGCCGCTAATGACCTACCCGAGTCTCGAACTAGACCCGGATGTTGAGCAAGAGCGCCAAGAACTGGCAGAGAAGTAACATGGCCGCACCATCACAAAAGACACCCATCCTCGATATCGACAACGTCACAGTCAGCTTTGACGGGTTCAAAGCCCTGAATCAACTCAACTTCTCAATGACAGAAGGGGAACTCAGGGTGATTATTGGCCCGAACGGGGCTGGAAAAACCACCTTTTTGGATGTGATTACCGGCAAGGTTCAGCCCACCATTGGGCAAGCTCGCTTCAAAGGGAAAGATCTGCGCAAGCAAGCGGAACATCGCATCGCCCGTCTCGGCATTGGCCGCAAATTTCAGACCCCAAGGGTTTATCTCAACCTCACGCCTAGGGAGAACCTAGAGCTGTCTTGCAATCGCGATAAGAGCGTCTTCACGACCTTATTTCGTAAAACACCCAAGGCAGAGCGACGCACCGTAGGCGGTTTGTTAGAGACCATTGGCCTCGACCACAAAGCCGACATTCCGGCGGCGTTGCTCTCCCACGGGGAAAAGCAGTGGCTGGAAATTGGTATGTTGGTGGCCCAATCCCCCGACCTGTTGTTGGTGGATGAACCCGTTGCTGGCCTCACCGATGAAGAAACGGAAAAAACGGGGCAGTTGCTCATTTCACTGGCCGAAAGTCACTCCATCATTGTGATTGAGCATGATATGGAGTTTGTACGGCAGATTGCCCGCCAGGTCACGGTTCTCCATGAAGGTTCGGTCTTGTGCGAAGGCACCATGGACGAGGTCCAAAATGACCCTCGGGTGATTGAGGTATATCTCGGCACGGAACCCAGCCTTTCCCAAGAGCAAATGGTGATGCTGCGGATTGCGGCCTCCATGGCTTGGGCCGACGGTAACTTTGAACCGGAAGAGCAGGCGGTGATCATTACCCAGCTCAGCCAGCAGTTTGCTCAGAATGCCGATGAACAGGCTACCCTCCAGGGGGAACTCAAGGATTATTTGGCCAAGCGGATCCCCCTGGAAGAGATGGTGCCCTTGTTGAAAACGCAAGAGCAGCGGGAGTTGGCATTGAAGCTCAGCTACAAAGTCATCAGCTCTAACCAAATCAACGAAACCGAGGCCATAGCCTATCAGCGGTTGCTGGGGTTACTGGCCCTCGACCCAGAAACCGTCCAACGTTTGGAACGTGAAGCGATCGAACCATGACCCAGTCTGTTGTTGCAGCTGCCACCGACACGATGCTACAGGTCTCGGGGCTAAACGTGTTTTACGGCGAGAGCCATATTCTGCGGAATGTGGACATGAAGGTGCCTAAGGGCCAGATGGTTTGCCTGATTGGTCGCAATGGGGTCGGCAAAACCACCCTTTTGAAAACCATCATGGGGCTTTTGCAACCCCGGCGCGGCCACATTCACTTTGAGGGCAAATCTCTACTGCCGCTCTCTCCTGCTCGCCGTGCCCGTCTGGGCATTGGCTATGTGCCCCAGGGGCGAGAAATCATCCCCCGCCTGTCGGTAAAAGAGAATCTATTGATTGGGCTGGCGGCCAACCGCAACCACAAGGGCAATTTGAGTAGCCAAACCATCCCTGCCGATATTCTGGAGCTGTTTCCGGTTTTAGAAACCATGCTGTCTCGCATGGGCGGTGACCTGAGTGGGGGACAACAGCAGCAATTGGCGATCGCCCGCGCCCTGATGGGACGCCCTCAGCTTTTGGTTCTGGATGAACCTACGGAGGGCATTCAGCCCTCGATCATTTTGGACATTGAAGCGGCGGTGCGGAGCATTATTCAAAAAACCGGAATTTCAGTGCTCTTGGTGGAGCAGCACCTGCATTTTGTGCGCCAAGCCGATTTTTACTACGCGATGCAAAAGGGTGGCATTGTCGCCTCTGGTTCAACTCAGGAACTCAGCAACGACGTAATTCAGAAGTTCCTAGCGGTTTAAACAACCTAGAAAGAAACTGCTTGTGACTTAAAGTGCGAGCTTATACTGTCTCATAAAGAGACTTACTTGGATTGCGTTAAGACCTAATCTGCACTCAATGAGTCTCAACACAAGAATGCGATATAGGGAGTCTAAGCTTTGACAGGTTCTTCCTTGACGTGAGGTGCTGTTCGCCTTGCTGACTTGTCCATAGGTGAATTTGACCCAAACCTTCGTCGAATTGGCGTTAAGTCGATTAATTGGCCAATCTTAGACTCATAGATCTTATTGGCAGACTCTTTTTAAGGCGATTTGGTCTCAACACAAGACTTGCGATCACTTGCTAGAAACTTACGGGTATTTTGCTGCCGGTGTTTTATGTTTTTAGACGTGGATACGCTTGTCTCACAGAAAGACTGAGTTAGCTCATTTCAGGACTTTCCTTGGTCTCCGTAAGTCTCAATGCAAGACTTACTTTGAAGATGTTTAACAGCCTGATGCTTTCTCCGTGAGCTGGCACGATAGATGCTGCTGTCCGCGCCATGGCTTTACGGCTAAACCAGTTGGGTCGAGTTACGGTGAATCGGTGCAGGGTGCATTAGTCCCATTTTGAAGCTAACCTGTTTAATTAAGAGACCTGCATTGGAACTACCTGGTCTCATTGCAAGATCAGTCTTGAGAGTGTCCTGGTTTGGGAATTGATCAGATTTGTAGGTTGGCGTTAGCATAATTCAGCGAAACCTTGTCGGTGTTGGGTTTTACTTTGTTAAATCCAGCCTACGATAGTCTGCAATTTTGGACTTTACAGACCGCTAGAGGTTTGCTGGCATTGTTGCCGTCAATTGATTTTGTGCCTTTAGAGATGGATGCATCCGACTCACAAAAAGACTTGCCAATCTCATAGTAAGACTCTTTATGGCTCTACTGAGTCTCATAGCGAGACTCAGTAGAGTGCTGCCCTTTTCTTGGCTTTTATCGCAAGTAGGGCCTAAGGTGGCGAAGCTGCTATTTGGGTCGAGCTATAGCGAACCGGGTGTAGGACACCTTTTCCTGCCTTGAGACTACTTTGCAGAATTAGTAGACCCATATTGGAATTAATTGGTCTCATTGCAGGACAGGATTTGGAGTCACCCTGGGTTGGGCGTTGATGGGCGCTTGGTGCGCGTTGTGTCGAATAGATGTTGTTTTGAGGTGAGTTGCCGTTAAAATGCAAGGCGATCGCGCTTTATTGGCCACCATAGGCGCAAAACCCTGCCAAAACGTCGTTTGAGGGCCTTCTGTAAGGGCTTGTGACGGGCGCTCTGATTTAGTCCGATTTCAGTCCGATCAAAAGCAACGCCTCATCAAAGACTTTTAAAGCAGGGGATAGAGGTGTCTGAGTATTTGCGTTAACCGCAACTATTCAGATCGGATAGATAATTGTGGCTGTGTGATTATTCATGGTGCCCTGCCCCACAACTTGTATCATGGCGTTGATATCGGTTCTTTTTTCTACCCCGTTACTGATCGCTGCTGAACGTTCCATCTCTTTTCCACAGTTTCGGTTAGATTGGCTATTGCAGGAAAAGTGCTCCTGTAATGGCGTGAAAACACGTAAGAAGCACATATTTATCTTTTATGAAACCTTCTTCCTCAGAAACTGCCGCCTCTAGCACTCAACTGGTAAAGCATCAATTTTCAGAGCCAGAGAGTGACCTAAGCTACAGGGTTGTTCGAGCAGCACGTCAAGCTCCTCCTTGGTATGCAAAATTCCTTTTAGGTAGCATCAGTTTGACTGTAATTTCAGGGGTTATTTGGGCTTCTATGTGGGAATTCCCAGTAATAACTGTTGCCCGTGGTCAAATAACAACATCGGATGAGCTAAGGCCAATCAAATCTCTTAACAGCGGGACAATTCTAGAAGTAAATATAAGCGAAGGAGAGAACGTTGACGAAGGTGAGGACTTAATTAAGCAGGATGTAGTACTTTCTGAGACTGAGATTGAAAATCTAGAAAGATCACGAGAGCTAATCAGTACTGATATCAACCGGCTTCAAAATGAGTTGTCAGGCAATAGAGGGGCTTTAGGCGGTCTACAAGATAGGTTATTGGCAGCCCGCTTAGATGGTTTTCGCTCTCGCCTAGATGCGGCACAAGCAGAGATCAATAAGCAGGAGGCGATTATAAGCACAGCAAATATTGAACTTTCCAACCTTGAAGTAGCACTCGAAAATGCTAAAAACAAGGAGCAAGTATTAGGCAAGCTAAATACAGAAGGGGCCTTTCCCGAGCTGTCTTACATAGATGCGCGTGACAATGTTACTTCTTTAGAAGGACAAGTCGCAGCACAACAGGAAAAGATTCGCCAAGTTGATCAAGATTATCAAGCAGCTTTACAGGAACAAGAACTGATCTCTTCTGAAAGAGATGGCGAAATACTGTCACTAATCAATGAGCTCGAAAAAGAACGAGCATTAATTGAAAGTCAACTGAGCTTAGTGCAGACTGAAATCGACAGCACACAATTCATAAAAGCGCCTATTTCAGGGCAGGTTTATAACATTAAGGTGACCCCTGGCCCTGTGCAGGCGGGTGAAGAGCTATTTTCTATATTGCCTGAAGGGGAGGAGCAAGAGTATTTAATGGAGGCAAAGCTAAGCAACAAAGACCGTGGCTTTGTCAGTGATGGAATGGAAGTGCGGGTAAAGCTAAGCGCCTTCCCTCCACAAGATTATGGTTCTATTCAAGGTAGGGTCGTCGTGATTAGTCCTGATGCTGTTCAGGATGAAGCGCTTGGACAAGTCTTTCCTGTCACGATTGAGCTTGAGCAGAATTCCATAGACGAATTTCTAGAACGCATTAGGGATGATGGCCTGGAGAGAACAATAACGTCCGGACTTGAGGCTACAGCAGAGATTATTACTCCTCAGCAAAGAACGGTTCTGGATTTCTTACTTGACCCTATTGTTAGCAGTCTAGAAGAGGCTTTTTCTGTCCAGTAGCTTTCTTTACCTAAATCACCTACCTCTCTAATGGCTAACTGCTAACGTCTTATCTTTTTGTCGTACCACTCCTTAGTGGTGCAGAAAACTTTTCAGCATCTTAGTCAGTCTCACCATGAGAA